>ERZ772962.386-NODE-386-length-24154-cov-3.251546_pt1 | contig 24154 bp, 29 predicted proteins | sample MGYA00580676_ERZ772962 | MGnify/ENA primary metagenome ERZ772962 (study PRJEB29015, sample SAMEA2738049) | human oral metagenome | biome: human oral; feature: human-associated habitat; material: saliva | place: China | collected 2230 ...
TCACTTCATCTTTGGCATCACTGAACTTAGCCACAACTTCTGCGGCTTCTTCTGAGATGTCTGATTCATTTTCATCAAAGAGTTCTTCTCCACTGTCTTTCATTGAATTAATTTTTTCAACGACAGCATCTTTAGTATCATTGAAGAAATCAACAACTGAATCTTTAGACAGTTCACCTGAGTCAACTTTTTCCATAATTAAATCACGTTTTGAAAGCAAAAATTCTTTGGCCTTGTCAGCTGAAATTTCACCTGAATCAAATTTTTCTTTGATTTCATTAAATTTTTCAGCTGAGAAATCGAGAGCGGTATCTCTCATTCCAGTCAATGTTTCTTGAGGGTTTTCTTTTAAATCATCATAAATTTTTCCAGCCCCTTCGCGGAGTTCGCTTCCTTTTTTAGGAGCTAAAAATAGAGCAGCTGCGGCACCAACTAAAGCACCAACTAGAAATCCTGTTTTTTTTGACATCGGTTAAGTCCTTTCTTTCGTAAGCAAGTTTAATTTACTTTTACACCCGCTTCAGTTTTATCTTTTTTGACAAAGAATTTTTTGGCTGTTTTTGCCAAAACAACTGCTGAAGCTGAAGTTGTTTTTCGTTTTGTTGAACCTCTATTAAGACGCGTCACAAGTTTACGACTTGAAGCATTGATATCTGAAACACTTTCAGACAAGTCAGCAACCGCTGTAAACAAAGGGTCAATCGTGGCGACTTTCCCATTAACATCATCAAGCAAGGTATTGGCTTTAGCCATTATGCCATCAGCTTGATGAAGTAAGACATCTACATCGCTAGAAACTAATTTAACCGTACGGTTGGCTTCTTCCACAACCTTAGAAACTTTATGTAATACAATAACTAAGAAGACCACCAATACAGCAAATGCTATCGCGATAATCAATAATGCAATATTTCCCACGTTTCCTCCTCTTTATTCGGGTATAAAATCAGCACCCATTTTTTCAATCTTCTTTCATTTTGATGAAAGCGATTCTATTTGACTTCATTATAACAAATTGTTCCACTATTTTCTAATATAACTTACATTTTTTTATGACAAAAAGTCTATCCTTCAGGATAGACTTCTTAATTTTTTTTTATTCTGCGATAAATAAAGAGAATAAGTCCTACAATCACTAATAAAACTGAAAGCCATTGTGACACACGAGCAGGTCCTAACATTAGGCTATCTGTTCGCATTCCTTCAACAATAAAACGAACGGCTCCATACCAGACGAGATAGAAACTAAAAATATCCCCACGTTTTATGCCTTTAATTCGATGTCTAAAGACCATGACCAGAATAAAACCGCTTAGTGTACCAATACTTTCAAATAGGAAGGTAGGCATTCGATAATGACCATCAATAAACATTTGATTTCTAATGAAAGCAGGTAGCCAGTCTAAATTTGAAACAATTTTTCCATAGGCTTCTTGATTGACAAAATTCCCCCAACGTCCCATTGCCTGAGCGAGAAAAACACCCGGGATAGTAATATCAAGCAAATCTAGCGGATGAATCATTCGATAGTAGCTAAAGACAAAGAGGACAATTGCTCCAGCGATTAAGCTTCCATAGATGGCTCCGCCACCATCCCACATGGCGATGATTTGTGAAGGATGTTGACTATAGTAAGACCATTGGAAAATGACATAATAAAGTCTCGCTCCAACAATTCCTATAGGAAAGGCAAAGAGAACAAAATCAATAATATCATCAGTTTTTATATTACGCTTTGGGGCTTCTTTACATGCGAGCCAAACGGCTAATCCGGCACCACCCACAATAAAAATAGCATACCAGTGAATGGCTAGCGGCCCTAATTGGAGTGCAATCTTATTTAAAGCTAAAAAGGGAAATAGATTATTCATATTTTTTATCAGTTTTCTAAATTTACTGACAGAAATTTCTGTCAGTAATTTCTAAGTTTTTATCTTATGATTCTTTATTATGACTGATTAAATCAGTGAGACGGTCTTCAAAAGTTTTTGTTGCATCAAAGCCCATTTGCTTAGCTCTAAAATTCATAACCGCAGCTTCAACAATTACTGACACATTCCGCCCAGTTTTTACAGGAATACGGGTTTGTGGGACTTCAACGTCAGAAAATTCAACAATAGTCGGTGCATTTCCCAAACGGTCAAAAGCTTTTTCCTTATCGTAGTATTCTAAATATATAGCCATATCAATATCCGTTGAATCTTTAACAGCACCAGCACCATCACGTCAATAATCCCAACGCCACGAATTTCAATCATATTGCGCAAAATTTCTGCGGGTTCCCCAGAAAGTGTGAATGCATCCCGTTGAAAAACATCTACACGGTCATCAGCAACTAATCGGTGGCCACGTTTGACTAACTCAAGACCAGTTTCTGATTTACCAATCCCACTAGCCCCTTGAATAAGAACGCCGACCCCAAAAATGTCCATCAAAACACCATGAACAGTCGTTCTTTCAGCTAAACGTTCATCAAGAAATGAGGTCAATACTGAGTTCAATCGGCTGGTTGCTTCACGCGATTGAAGTAAAACAATGTCAGACTTTTTAGCTGCTGCCACCATTTCACTAGGAATTTCTAAATTACGTGCAACAATAACAACCGGTGTTTCTTTGGCCATGACTTTTTTCAAGAGGTCATAGCGATTATCTCCAACTACCGTCATCATGTATGACCATTCTTTCATCCCAAAAAGTTGAATTCGTTCGGGTGTGAAATAATCAAAATACCCAGCCATTTCTAAACCCGGGCGCATAATTTCTGAAGTTGTAATTTCTTTTTGTAATGCTGTTTCTGTTGAGTAAATCACATGAAAATGAATTTTGTCAAGTAAATCTTGAACTGAAACCGCCATTGTAAGTCTCCCCTATTATTTCATAAATAAGAACAACTGACAGAGAATATTTTTTCGTCATAAAACTTTGTCAGTACTTTTATAATAAAAATTGTGATAAAAATCACATTTTCATATCACGTATAAATTTATCCAAGCGATAAGCAAGGAAGATTCGGCGGACTAAAAGAAAGCCGAAAAACGTGGCTAAAAACCACGAAGCAGATAGGAAGGACCAGCTAAAAATCCAAGCTTCAAGTACCGTTCCAATCATAAAAGAATAAAATCGTTGTTTAGGCATGCCTCTATTATGACATTTTTAAGCCAGAAATGTCAATGGATTGTGTTGAATAATAAAAAGCTTTTTATTTTCTAAAAAACTTTTCATTTGATGATTTATTTAGCAAAGAATTTGATAATTAAAATGATAAGTCCAGCATCAACCAATAGTCCCACGTACCATGAGAAATTGAAATACCATTTTCTAGTTTTATGATGACAGAGATGCCCAGCCAAAATTGCTCCAATCCCTCCACCTAAAAGTGCTTGTGCAAGTAAAACTTTTTCAGGAATTCTCCACAGATGATGTTGGGCCTTGTACTTATCCACCGCATAAAAAACAAAAACAATAAGATTCCAAACTGCTAATAAAACTAATAAATAAAGCATCATTTTTCTCCCTTCACATCTATACTAAATATCATTAGATTTTAAATTCTTTCATTTTCTCAACTCGAAGAGCCCCTTTTTGACCACTAAAAGTCCAACGTTGTTTAAACGCCCGTCTTTCCTGAGTATTTCCCGCAATAATTTGACCAGAATTAACAGAAACAAGGTAGTCAATAGCTACAAAATAGAGGTCAACTTCAAATTGACTATCTTTTACTTCTTTATAACGCGTGATTCCATCCAAAACCACACTACGCGTGTGATTAATTTGACCTTTGTCACTCATCTTTTGGAGAATTTTTTCATGTTTTTCATATAAATTATCACCATAAGATGCTGACAAAACTCGTAAGTCTTGTTTATCCCAAGCATCTTGAACTTTTAGAAAAATTGCTTCTATTTCTGCTGACAAAGCTGAATCATTTAATGTCTTTTCCTGATAATACTCTTTTTTTCTAAAAGAAAGTTTAAGATTTTTTTTCAAAAAATAAAAAGCTAGGGCGATTAGTGCAACAAGCCCACTAAAAATACTATTTCTATTATATCTGCTCCCCATTCTAGATGTCCTAGAATTAGAAGTATAGCTATTAGAACCTGTATTATTATAATGACTGTTAGTGTTGCTACCTCCAAAATTACCGCCAGTTCTTGTACTTCTATTTCCTCCCCCTCGAAATCCTCCTGCTGTTGCAAAAGCATGAGGTGTGACTAAAACTAAGCCACTGATGAGCAATAAAACAACCACTTTCTTCATCATTTGATTCAAAAATTATTTCCTTTTCTTTGTCACTGATTTTATTACATTTATTTTGTTATTATACCCTATTTCCCTTTTTATTTGAAACATCTGTTAAATTGCTACTTTTAGTGGAGTCTATTAAAAGAGTGTGATATAATTACCTCATGAAAAAACTCATGAATCTTTTTAAGTCTGAAACTGTTAGATATCTCATTTTTGGAGTCCTAGCAACAGCAGTCTATGCTTTTGTCAAATGGTTAACTTGGCAAGCTTGGCATTCTGGCTGGGGTTCAGAAACTGCCGCTCAAGCTTCAAGTATTATTTTTGCATTTTTTACCAATAAACTTTTTGTTTTCAAACATGAATCATCAAACTTATTACGTGATTTCATCAATTTTACTTCAGGACGAATTGTTCTTTTACTCCTATCCATCTTTATTAACTGGTGGTTCATTGACCAACATCCTGATATTTTGATGAATCTTTTTGGACTTTCTAAAAATAATATGGTTGCTGCTCTTAACCTCGTCGTTCAAGTTTTAATTATTGTTATTAACTATCTTTATTCAAAATTCTTTGTCTTCAAAAAAGATAAAAATTTAACAGAATAACTATTTTTTTTACTGATAGAAATTATATTAGATAAAAAAATACTGACAGATTTTCTGTCAGTATTTTTTTCATTTTTATCAGTTTTCTTATTTTCTAATTTCCTTGATGAATTCAACAATTTCACCACGTCGTGTTTCAATCTTACCAACTTTTGTTTTTTGATAAACAGCATTTAATATGGCACCAATAATCAGAACGCGGGCAATGAAAATAAACCAAATCATCAGTGCAAAGACAACCAATGACCCAATCAATTTCAAGTCATCTAATCGCTGAAGAGCAAAGCTAACATATTTTGCAATCCAGTTGGTTAGAAAAACAAGAACAAAGGTTGAAAATATTGTTCCAGGCATGGTGTATCTCAATTTTCTTATTTTAACATTTGGTAGGATAAAATAAAGCATCATCAAAGATAAAAAGGTTGCTACAGCAATCGCTGGTAAAGTCATATTGTGTAACGTTCGGTAGAGATGATCATCAAAAGGAAATAAGCGATGAACTTGTTCGAGAATTAATTGTCCAAAAGTAGAGAGAACAATTGAAAAGTAAAGAAAGAGTAAAATCGCAAATCCGGCAGCTAAACCGATAATTCGACTGACAATAAAATCTCGATGATTAAAGACTTCATAAGCTTTATTCATTGACATTTGTAGAGCAGATAAGGCCCTTGAAAAGGTCCAAAAGCCTGCTAAAACAGAGAGTGAAAGTAAGCCTGTATTTCTTTGATTTAAGAGATTATTAATGACTGGTTCAATTCCTTTGTAAACATCACTTGGGAGTTGCTCAGATAAAAAACTCAATAAAGCTGTTGTATTGATATGTAAGAAGGGTAAAATATTTCCGACAATCAATCCTAGAGGAAAGATTGCAAGTAAAAGGTAATAAGCAACAGCAATTGAAGACAGACTCATTTCTGAACTTTTGAAAAAAGTCATAAAAGTTGTCGTTAGTTCAGAAATTTTTTGTAGAACTTTTTTCATCTTTCCTCTCATCTGTTTTTCCCTTTATTTCTTAATCAGTCCGTTCTTCGCCTTGAGAAGTCAAAATCACAGGACCATCTTTAGTGATAACAAACTGGTGTTCGTATTGACATGATAAACTTCCGTCAAGTGTAACGTAACCACGTTCACCATCATGGTCAATTTCCCAGCCTCCAGTGTTAATCATTGGTTCAATGGTTAAGACCATTCCTTCGCGTAAACGAAGTCCACGTCCAGCACGTCCGTAGTGGGGCACCATTGGTTCTTCATGCATTGTTGGCCCAACGCCATGCCCTACAAGGTCACGAACAACACCATAGCCACGACTTTCAGCATATTCTTGAATAGCTGCCCCAATATCACCAATACGGTTGCCTACTTTGGCTTGTTCAATTCCAAGATAGAGACATTCGCGGGTCACATCCATCAAGTTTTTCACTTCGTCAGAAACTTGGCCTACAGCATAAGCCCAGCAAGAGTCAGCAACGCCACCGCGGAATTCTTCTTGATATTTAACCATTGATTCAGCATCGTCAAAATTAAGTTTTGAAACATCAACAGAACCATCTTCAACCAACCCGAGAACCATGTCCACTTTAATCAAATCACCCTCTTTAAGAATTTGATGACGTGGAAATGCGTGAGCCACTTCATCATTCAAGCAGCAGCAAGTAGCATAAGGGAATGGATTATAATTTCCTTCATCCACTCCGATTTGTAAAGGTAAAACATTTTTTTCTTTACAAACTTTGCGGACATATTCTTCAATTTCCCACATGTCAATCCCTGGTTTAATCAACTCACGAAGCCCAATGTGGATATCTGCCAAAATTTTGCTACTACGTTCCATTTGCTCGATTTCACGTTGCGATTTTAATGTAATCAATTTATTCTTTCCTTCTAAAGTTCTGAGAAAACTCAGTTCTTTTTATTTAAATTAATATTTTGAAGTGACGCATACTTCATCGAAAAATAAATTTTCATTTACTGGGGTTACTGAATCCTTATAAGATAGTATTTATGACTTTATCTATAAGAATTTTCTTCGACAATCATGAGCCTTTTCAAAATTACTTTGAATGCTAATTCAACTGAACAGATTTTTTTGTAATCCAAAACAGTCTATTTAGTATAAATACACTTTATTTTACCATAAATTTCCCTATAACTAGGTGTTTTTTATATAAATTGGCAGTAAAACTTCATCTACCAATTCATTAATTTGCTTATCATTCATGGATTGACCTTCAAGGAGCATATGATAACGGGTCATCTGGAAAGGTAAAAGCTTAGCTGTTTGTCCAATTTTTTCACGCGCTTCCCCTCTTTCCTGAGCCCTTGCAAGCAAGCGTTCCATAATAATCAGATTACTTGGAAGGACATTGCCAACGGTCGATTCAAGAACATTTTTTCCTTGTGACTGCATAAATGAAACAAAGGCCAGAAATCCTTTGGGATAGAGTTTAAAATTTTCTCTCATAAAGGTTAAAAGTTCAATTAAATCTTGCCGCAAGCTCCCACTGTTAATTTCTTGGTCTATCACATTTCCTCGCCACTCAGGATTTTGTGAAATATTGAAACGGACAGCTTCAAAAATTAAGTCAAAGACATCATCCCAATAACGATAAAGTACACTTCGAGTGGTTTTGGCTTCTTTTGCAACATTTTGAAAGGTTACTTTTTCGTAGCCTTCATTTTCTAAAATATGAACTGCCGCTTTATAAATTGCCTTCTTAAGTTCATCCCCTCTTCTTCGAGAATGACTAGGTGATTTTTTTTCTTTTTCTTCAAACATAAGAGACCTCTTGTTTCTTAATTCTATTATAACATCATCTCTAGCTAATACCAATAAATCAAATTAGATACAAAAAGAATCTTATTATTGACAAAACTTATTCTTAGGTTTATAATAATTTTGTATTTAAGATACAAAATGTATGTTATTTTTAAATTATAATTCCTAAGTTTCGATAACTTAGTTTTCGCTCAGACGAAAGAAAGGATTAATATGGCAAAATCAAAAAAGAATGAAAAAGAAAAATTGCCAAAGGAATTGACGCGAAATGCTTGGATTTTAGTCGTTGGTGCTATTGCTCCAATGCTTGATTCAACCATGGTCAATATCGCAATCAACAAACTTCAAAGTGACTTACATACTTCACTAGACATGATTCAGTGGGCAATTACAGGCTATGTTCTTGCACTTGCTGTAGCCGTCCCTGTCTGTGGTTATGTTGTCAATCACATTGATGGAAAAAAAGTAATGCAGTGGTCACTCCTTAGTTTTGGACTTTTTAGCTTTTTATCTGGAATTGCTTGGAATATTGATAGCTTTATCATTTTTCGAGCTGTTCAAGGATTCTCAGCTGGTTTTATCACTTTACTGATGACAACCCTGCTAATGCAAATTACGCCTCCAGATAAACTTGGTCAATTGATGGCCGTTGTCTCAACTCCTATTATTCTTGGACCAATTATCGGGCCAGTACTTGGTGGTGCAATTGTATCTGGAGCAAATTGGCACTGGATTTTCTATGTCAATATTCCGGTCGTAATTATTGCAGTCCTCCTTAATCATTTTTATCTGACTTCTTTCAAACCTTTCAACCCAAAAGCAAAACTAGATTGGTTTGGAACACTCCTTTTGGCAGGTGGTTCTGTGGGCTTAATTTACGGAATGATGAAGGGTTCGACTAATGCTAAAAATTTTTTCAATAGTCAAATGATTACTTTTGTCATCATTGGCTTAGCCTTGTTTGTTATTTACGGAATTTATAATCGCATTCGCAAAAATAATACTGTTCTTCCGCTCAGATTTTTCAAATCTAAAAACTTCACTGCAGCGAATATTGGAATCTTTTTAGCTGGAATTGCTTCTAATGGACCTATGCTTTTACTGCCACTTTTCTTTCAAAATACAAAAGGCTTTACAGCCGTTGAAGCAGGTCTAATGTTGATTCCCCAAGGGCTTGGTATGATGGTGACCCGACCTTTGATTGGGAAGATGATTGACCGTATGGGAGCTCGTCCTGTAGTACTTGTTTCCCTGGCTATTTCCCTTCTTGGAACAATTCCTTTCATTTTTGTTCACGAAAATACAAATTTGATTTGGTTGGGATTGGTTTTATTTGTTCGTGGAATGGGAATTGGTGGTTTGCAAATGCCAATGATGACTGATATTTTCATTGGTTTAGACAAACAAGATATTCCTGGTGCATCAGTAGGACAAAGAATCATTCAAAACGTTGGTTCATCTTTTGGTTCAGCCGTCATCTCGGCAGTTGTGACGGCGGTTGTGACGTCTGAAATTGCTGGACAGATGACAACTAAACTACATCAATTAGCGGCGATGCACACCAATTTAACACCGACTGTCATTGCAAGAGCAAAAACTTCTGTTGAAAAAGCGGTCACGCTTAATGGTTATCAACTTGGCTTTCTTGTCTCTTCGATTGTTTTAATTGTGATTGCTATTCCAGCCATGTTCCTTTCACAAAAGAAGGTCAACAAATAAAATTCGTAGTTTTTAGCTTTGATTTCACTTGTTTTTTGATATAATTGAATTGAATTATCTCAATAATAGATAGATGAACTTTAATCAATTAACTGAGCTTGGAGCGCTAAATTGTATGGCTCCTTGCATCTTATAGGAGAGTGAAAAAATGCCATTAGCAAAAATTGTATATGCAAGTATGACAGGAAATACTGAAGCTTGTGCCGATATTGTCGCTGATAAACTTGAAGAATTAGGTTTTGAAGTAGAACTTGACGAATGTTCTTCTGTTGATGCCGATGAGATGGCTGATGCTGATCTTTGTATCGTTGGAACTTACACTTACGGTGACGGTGAATTACCTGACGAAATTGTGGATTTTTATGAAGAATTAGCTGAGGTTGATTTATCTGGTAAAATTTACGGTTGTTTCGGGTCAGGTGATACTTTCTATGATGACTTCTGTATCTGTGTCGATATGTTTGAAGCGCAATTTGAAAAAACTGGCGCAACAAAAGGAGCTGAACTTGTTCGTGTTGACTTGTCTCCTGAAGATGAAGATGAAGCTCATCTCGAAGCCTTTGCGGAAACTTTGGCGGCTCACTTTAACTGATTGAGCTAAGATAAGTAATAAAAATTACTGACAGGTTTTCTGTCAGTAATTTTTTATTTATTTGACCATTTCAATCTCACTGTCAAAATATTGTTCTTGAAAATGAATTGCTTGTTCAATTTCTGATTTTGTGAAATTTTCAGTTGGACTGGTCAGTACCCATTTGTCTTCGACATCATCTTTTCTGTGGATAATAGCAATGAGCTTGCCAGTAAAATTTGTCAGGGCTTTTTGATTTTCTGGCAAATTTGACAAAATATAAACATCTTGTTCTTCGCCATCACCAGCAATAATTCCTTCAATGTATCCGTAATTTATTGGATAAGTTGTTCCAGGATGAACATAACCCATTGGGCGGTCCATTTTTGCAGTGTAAATCTTCATACCCACCTCCATTTTTTACTGACAGCACCGAGAAAATTTCTGTCATAGGATAGTCGTTAGCGCTTGAGCGCTTACGAATATGCTAGGAGTTTCTGTCAGTAATTTTATAATGAAAACATCAAAATTCCAGCTGCTACAGCCACATTTAAAGATTCTGCTTGCCCTGACATGTCAATATGAACGAGTTTGTCAGCAGCTTTAACGGCTTCGTCAGAGACTCCGGCCCCTTCATTTCCCATAAGCAAAGCGAAGCGTGGTTCATTGATTACTTTATAAGACACAGAATTTGCTGACAGCGTGGTCGTCAATATTGAAATGCCTGATTTTTTAAGTTGAGCAAAACAATCTTCTTTAGCCATTCGTACAAGCGGCAAATGAAAATTTGAGCCTTGCATAGACCGCATGACCTTTGGACTGTAAATATCTGCGGTTTCGCCAAGTAATATCACAGCCGAAAATCCAGCCGCATCAGCTGTTCTAATCATTGTCCCTACATTTCCTGGGTCTTGTACGTTTTCTAAAAGTAAAAATTTTGCTGCTGAAAAATCAATGACTTCTTCAATTTTTGTCACTTCAGCAATCAGTCCTTGTGGACTTTCGCTGTCAGCTAAAGATTTCAACACTTCTTTACTGACCAGATTTACAGATAAGTCTGTCAGTGATTTTTCAGACCCAATCATTTCTGTCAGTTTAGTCAGTTTATTTTCTTCAACAAAAATTTGCTTTATTGAACGACCAGCTTTCAGCGCTTCCTCCAACAAATGAAAGCCTTCGATGAGATATGAATTTTTGCGGTATTTTTTTGTCAGCAATTTTCTTGCTTCTTTAATTTTTTTATTATCTTTTGAACTGATGATTTCCATTCTCCAATTATATCATAGCCAGTAAGGTGAAACAAAGTTTTACATTACCAGTATCCATTGCATTGATAATCAAATGAAGTGGAAACAATCATTTTCCGCTGAGTATTTGTGACTTGTGAAGAACATAGATCCCTTTGGTTAGGACAGCGAAGCATAGGCAGTGAAACTTTTATCAGATTTTTGTCAATCTTGCTGGTGCTTATGTTATAATAAAAGAAAACGTTTTAACCATTATCATTTCAACAAGGCAAAGCTAGGAGGTCTTAAAATGTTCAAAGTAAATATGATTGTTTCTGGGCGCGTTCAGGGCGTCGGATTTCGTTATTTTGTTATCATAAGTGCGCGTGAACTGGGCATTTTAGGGCGCGTTTGGAATAATGATGACGGTACAGTTGAAATACTCGCGCAAACAGAGGATGAAAAAAAATTAGAAGAATTCACTGCCATTGTTCGTGGGGAAAAATCAAGTAAAGGACGTCTTTCACCCTTTGCTAAAGTCACTGATGTCAGATCAAGCCCCGCAAATTTCCCTGATTTCACAGACTTCAATATCAAATATTAGAAATAAAAAAACACTGACAAAAAGCTTGTCAGTTCAATGCGACCAAGACGAGTATAGAAAAATTACTGACGGGAATTCCGTCAGTAATTTTTTACATTTACATTTTATTCTTTATCAGCAAGTTTATCCACAAATTCCAAAACGGTCAGTAAATTTCGCTTATCAATATGATAGGAAACAGCAGCTTTGACCGCAGGTTTTGCACAAAAGGCAATCCCAATACCAGCTGTATTAAGCATTGGAATATCATTTGCGCCATCACCTACAGCAATAACCTCAGATAAATTCAACTTATTTTCATTTGCCCATTGTTTGAGCCTATCAACTTTGAAATCTTTATCCACAACTGTCCCATGAGTTTTTCCAGTCAAATGGCCATTTTCCACAGACAAACGATTAGCAAAAACATAATCTATTTTTAAATCTCTCGCGATTTTATCCACTATTTCATGAAAGCCACCAGAAACAAGGCCAACTTTCCAGCCTTTCGCATGCAAAGTTTCAATTAATCCCGTTGCACCCTTAGTTAAATGAATTTCTTTGTAAACATCGTCAAAAATAGTTGTGGGCAAACCAGAAAGCAAAGCCACTCTTTCTCTCAAAGATTCCTTAAAATCAATTTCGCCAGACATAGCGGCAGCCGTAATTTCTGAAATCTTATCACCCACACCCGCTTTTTCCCCTAAGAGATCAATGACCTCCTCTTCAATCAATGTGCTATCCACATCCATCACAAGTAATCCTTTTGCAGCCATTTTATTCCTTTTTCCATTCGTTTTTTAAAATAAATTCTGATTTTCAATTAAGCGAACACGAATAATATTATCAGAAGCCTCAAAACGTGAAACTAAAGCCGCCAACTTTCCTTCATCTTTTTCATCCAAATCAAGTAAAGTATAAGCATAATCTCCTTGACCACGATTAACAATATTAGCAATGTTAATATTTTCTGCGGCCACCGCAAGTGAAATTTGAGCCACAACATTAGGCACATTTTTATTGATTAAGGTCACACGATAAGGCGTATTCAACTCTTGTAAAACACGTGGAAAATTGACTGAATTAATAATTTCGCCAGTTTTCAAATAAGTTTGAACAGAATCCAGAGCCATTCTTGTGCAATTTAAACTCGCTTCCGCCGTTGAACCACCTAAATGAGGAGTTAAAAAAACTTGTGGATGATGATAGAATTTTTCAGAACCAAAATCCGTTCCAAAAAAGCGGACAATTCCTTCATCAATCGCCTTAAGCACTGCTTCTTTATCCGTAATCTCATCTCGTGCAAAATTGAGCAAAATCACTCCCTTTTTACACTTAGATAAATTTTTCCAATTGAGCATTTTCGTCGTTTCATCCGTCGCTGGCGTATGAACCGTGATATAATCTGCCTTCTCAAAAATCTCAGCCAAATCATTCACTCTTTTAACATGGTGTGACAAGTTCCAAGCGTGCTCAATTGAAAGATATGGGTCATAACCAATAACTTTCATTCCTAAACGCTGTGCATCATTGGCAACTTTTGAACCAATATTTCCAAGGCCAATTACTCCTAAAGTTTTCCCTGAAATTTCTGAACCGGAAAATGCCTTTTTCCCATGTTCAACCGCCTCATCAATGACTTTATCATCGCCTTTTTGACCTGTCAACCATTTATTTGCTGGTTTTAAATTACGGGTTCCAAAAATCATCATTGACAAAACTAATTCTTTAACCGCATTGGCATTTCCTCCAGGCGCATTAAAGACTACAATCCCTTTACTGGCACACTTTTCTATCGGAATATTATTAAAACCAGCACCAGCACGTCCAATCGCCAAAAGCGCTTTTGAAAATTCATAATCGTGGAAAGGCTGAGCACGACAAATAAATGCGTCAGATTCAGCTTCTGACACTTGATTAACAAGAAAGCCTTCGCCAATTTCATCTAATGCGATTTGGTCGATATTATTTCCAATTGTTTTGATATGATAAGTCATTTATATTCCTCTTCAAATTCTTTCATAAATTTCACTAGTTCAACAACCCCCTCTAAAGGAAAAGCGTTGTAAATACTTGCTCTCATTCCTCCCACGGAACGATGACCTTTGAGTGATTTAAAACCTTTTTCTTCAGCTTTTTGGGTGAATAGCTCATCCAATTCTTGGTTTGGACTTGTAAAAACAACATTGCAAATCGACCGCTCATCTTTATTTTTGATTGGGTTCTGATAAAAGTCAGATTGATCAATTAAATCATACAACAATTGAGCTTTTCTCTGATTCATTTCTTCGAGTTTTTTTACGCCACCTTGCGCTTTTACCCATTTGAAAACCAGCCCAGCCACATAAATAGCAAAAGTCGGCGGGGTATTGTACATCGACCCATTCTTAGCCAAAATCTGATAATCCATCATTGATGAGAGGCTTTCAGTTGCATTCAGTAAGTCTTCACGAAAAATGACAATGGTTAAACCAGCAATACCTAAATTTTTCTGAGCTCCAGCGTAAATTAAGCCAAATTTACTCACATCATAATCAACCGCCAAAATATTTGAACTCATATCAGCAACCAAAGGAAGGCTTGCAAACTCAGGCAAATTTTCAGGAAAAATACTTGTTCCTTCAATCGTATTATTCGTTGTCAAATGGAGATAGGCCCCATTTTTTTCATCAATTTTAGATTTATCAATTTTCAATAGATGATTATAATTATCTTTTTTAGTTGAGCCCAAACTAATCGGCATCAAATCAAGGAAATGACTCAATTTCACTGCTTCATCATAAGCCTTTTCACCAAAGGCCCCCGAAATATTGTAATAAGCCTTTTTGCCAATTGCCAAATTCATTGGAACCATTGAAAATTGACTGGAAGCTCCCCCTTGTAAAAACAAAATTTTATAGTTTTGAGAAATCGACATCAAGTCACGCAAATCGTTCTCAGCCTCATCAATTACTTTTTGGAAAGCCTTGGAGCGATGCGAAATTTCCATCACTGACATACCACTTTTTTCAAAGTCTAACAGTTCTTCTTGAACCTTTTTCAAGACTTCCTTTGGAAGTACACTGGGTCCTGCGCCAAAATTATAAATCATCGATTTCACTTCCTCAAATTATTTATTAATCACTATTATAGTATAATTTTCTGATAATTCAAATATAAAAAAATACTGTTCGACAAAAAACCACAGTCAACTGTGTTTTTCTGCCTTAACAGTAATTTACCAATTTAATAAATCAAGTAAGAGCATGTTCCACTCAACCTCTTTGGCATAGAAAATATTCCCACCATTAGAGTAGAGTTTTCCTTTATTATAAATCAATGAATCCAGAGTCAAATGATAATAAGTTTCACCCGTTGTATTTCCTAAACTTGGCGCAACGACATCACGAGAATAATCCTTAGAAAGAGCGATAGTGTTCTTTCCACCATGAGCAGCTATGTAATCAACATAGGCCTTCCCATAGTTATAAGCCTGAACCCCTGCCCAAGCGTCGACCTTTTTTTGTGAAGCATATTCTAAAACTTTTGACAAATTAGAAATACCTTGTTTAATACTTTCTTGTTCTGTTGAGAAAGTATTTGTTGTGCCATTCAAGCTTTCACTTGATTGCATAATATCAACTTGTTTTCCTTTAGTTTCTGTATAAATAATTGCCAAAGCCAACTTTGTATCACCACTCAAGCCTTGTGCTTTAAGGGTTTTTTCGACCTCTGCCTCATAAGACATTACGTGTTTCACATTTTCATGCATACGGTAAACATAAAAACCACTGAATACAAGAAGTATCAGTACTATTAATCCAATTAATTTTTTAAACATTTCACTTACCTAAATTTTCTGACTGCTCTTATTCTTTACTAGCACATATCATTATTTTTTTGCAGTCATTTTTATATAAGTTCTATTATAACACTTCTCTTTTAAATTTAGCTTAATATTAAAAAATAGACAAATTTTCTTTGTCTATTTTTTTAATATTATAAGGGAAATTGACGAGTCAGTTCTAAAGCTGCTTTTCTAACTTCCGCAAGTTTTTCTTGATTATCATGATTAACCAAAGCTCCCGACACCAATTGTGCCACTTTTCTCGCTTCAGCTTCTTTAAATCCTCTTGAAGTAATCGCTGCTGCTCCAATTCGCACCCCTGAAGTTTTAAATGGTGATAATGTTTCATCAGGAATTGCTTCTTTATTGAGTGTGATGTGAACACTATCCAATAAATCTTGAGCTTCTTTCCCATTAATTCCTAAGTCTAAAACTTTAAGATTAAGCAAATGATTATCTGAACCACCAGCTATCAATCGTAAGCCTTCCACTTTAGCAAATTCCTCAGCCATTGCTTGCGTATTTTTAATGACTTGTTCAATATAGGTTGTGAATTCTGGATCAAGTGCTTCTTTAAAAGCTACTGCTTTTGCTGCAATGATATGTTCTAAAGGCCCACCTTGAGTTCCAGGGAAGATTGCAGAGTTAATTTTCTTGGCCAAAGCTTCATCATTAGTTAAAATCATTCCACCACGTGGTCCACGAAGAGTCTTATGAGTTGTTGTTGTAACGACATCAGCATAAGGAAGAGGATTAGGGTGCGCACCAGTCGCTACCAATCCAGCAATATGAGCCATATCAACCATTAATTTTGCTCCAACGCTATCAGCAATTTCACGGAACTTAGCAAAATCAATCAGGCGTGAATAGGCAGAAGCGCCAGCAACAATCAGTTTAGGTTGAACTTCTTTAGCAATTTTTAAAATTTCATCATAATCTAAAAGCTCAGTTTCAGAATTAACTCCATAAGGAACAAAATGATAAGTTTTTCCTGAAAAATTGACTGAAGCCCCATGAGTCAAGTGACCGCCAGCATTTAAATCCATTCCTAAGACTGTGTCTCCAGGTTGAATTAATGCCATATAAGCTGCCGCATTGGCTTGAGACCCTGAATGAGGTTGAACATTGGCAAATTTTGCACCGAAAAGTTCTTTTGCTCGTTCAATAGCCAAATTTTCTACGACATCAACTGCTTCTGTTCCACCATAGTAACGTTTCCCAGGATAACCTTCGGCATATTTATTTGTCAAAACAGAACCTTGTGCTGCCATAACTGCTTTTGAAACAATATTTTCTGAAGCAATTAATTCAATATTTTGTTGCTGACGAATTTCCTCAGCATGAATGGCTGCCCACAATTCTGGGTCAAAACTTTCAAAATCTTCTTTATCAAAAATCATTGGTTCTCCTTGTATGTCTTTTGGGATATTTTAAAAAATATAAGTAGAATTTTATAGTCATTGGCGCTATAAACTTAATCAGTTAATTTTAGTTTACTTTCGCAAGCAAACTTTTAACTCTAAAACTATTATATCGGCTAAAGGCTCTTTTTTGAAATAAGTTGGCTTGTAAATCTCATCATTGCCAAAGAATGTTCGGAAATTTTTAGATTACTTTTTTCAGCTTATTTTATTCAATTTGACCAAGTTCAGGAACTTTTTGAAGTAATTCTTCTTTAGTAACAGCCCCTTGACGCAGTAATTTTGGTTTTTCTTGCGTCAAATCGATGATTGTTGTATCTAGTCCATAGATGCTATCATCTTGAACAGCGACTGCGGCATTTTCTAAAATTTCAGGACTTAAATCGGCAAAGAAACTTGGACTTTTAGAACCACTTAAATTGGCAGAAGGTCCGACCAAAACACCGACTTCTTTGATAATTTTTTGAGTTACTGCAATATTTGGCATTCTAAAACCAACAGTACTTTTTCCAATATGAATCCATTCAGGAACATCTTTAGATGCCTCTAAAATAATGGTTAGAGGTCCAGGAAGAAAGGCATCCACAATTTTTTGGAGATAAACTGGTTGATTGATTGAATATTTTAAAATATCTTCAAAGCTTGAAATATTCATATTTAAAGCTTTTTCTGTTGGACGTCCTTTAACTGAATAGAGTTTTTGTACTGCTTCTTCATTCATCGCATCTGCAAAGAGACCGTAAACTGTTTCTGTTGGTAAAATAGCTAACTGACCAGATTTTAGTGCTTTGATAGCTCTAGCTGATAAGCGGTTTTTATTATTATTCTCTTTTTCTGACTGCTTGTCTAGTTCTTTTTGTAATGTTTTTGCTTCAATAAAAAGATTTTCTCTGATATTTTTCAAATCATCGGGTACTTTGTAGGGACGACGAAAGAGAAAACCAATAATACCATAAAATCCACCTTCGACTTTTTCAAGTTCGTTAGCAAAATTATTGAGTCCCCCTTGCACAAACTTCAAATTTTCTTTAGCTTGGTCTATCTTGTTTGACTCAACCAAAGTTTTGATATCTTTTAATTGCACTTGCAAAAAAGAGGACATTGTTCGTAAATCATTTTCAACTTTCATTTTAACTTCTTTCTTAAATATATTTTATCTTTTAACTGAATTTTTCCTTCAAAAATAGGATGATCATAATTATCAAGAAAATAATTGGAAATTTTATGAGTAATTGTGAAGCCGCATTTTTCATAGAAAGCTACATTGTTTGAAACATCATCTGTCCCAAGAATTAGCTCATCAGCTGCCAAATTCTCTTCCAAATATGTGATGAGTTGTTTCATCATTTCCTGACCGAATCCTTGTCCTTGAAAACTAGTTTCTACCGCGAAATTCTCAATTTCATAAGTATTTTTTTGTTTTTTTATGACTACAGCACAAGCAACGGTCTTATCATTTTTTAATGACAGCGTAAATAAATCACCATTTTCCAGATAATTTTCTAAATGTGGTCCATCATCAGCTAATAATAATATTGGTAAAAAATCTTCTTTTTGCTGAAATACTTGTTCAAAAATTAAAGAATTCATTTTTCTCCTTAAATATACCAACAGTAGCTTTTATCATTTGACACTAATCATTCGATCTTTTCCAAATATATCCTGATGAATACTAACAAGCTTGTCAGTAAATTTTTCTTGAAACATAGCTTGCACAGCTTGCCCTTGCTTATAGCCAATTTCCAAATAAATTTTTCCATTATCAGTCAGATGGTTGACCGCTTGGTCAGCAATTTTTTGATAAATTGCTAATCCCTGCTTTTCCGCAAAAAGCGCTAAATCAGGTTCATATTTAATGACAGAATTATCCATTTCGTAAGTTTCATCAAAAGCAATATATGGCGGATTAGAAACGATAATATCAAAGCTGTCAGTAATTTTATCTAGTACATCTGATTGAATGAATTCCAAATTAGCCTGATTTATTTTAGCATTTTCAGCTGCTAAAGTTAGTGCCTCTTTAGAAATATCAGAAGCATTTACTGACCAATTTTCACGCGCTTGAGCAAGAGAAATGGCAATCGCTCCTGACCCTGTTCCAATATCTAAAATTTTGAGGGAATCATTCTCATTTTCAGCCAAAATCATTTCCACTAATTCTTCAGTTTCAGGACGAGGAATTAAGACACGCTTATCGACCTTCAATTTCAAATCACGGAATTCTGCCCAACCCACTATATATTGTGGAGGCTCATTTTGATGAAGACGTTCTGACACTTCTGTCAGTAATTTTAATTCTTGGTCAGTAATTTTTTCTCGCATCAAATTCAACCAAGATAATTTATCAAGTTCATGTAAATTTCGCCAGACAAATTCCAACTCAAAAGGGTCTTCCAAATCTGCTGACAAAGTTCGCACAGCTTCAATCCAAAGCATTTTTCTTTTTCTACTTTCCAATATTAATTATTTTTCTAATATCTTTTTAAATTACTCTTCCAAGTATAGCAAAAAAGCCCAATAAAATCAGGCTTAATCAACTTTTCAGTTTAATGTAAATCCTTGCTTTTTCAAAAATTTGGCAACATCCTCACGCCGTGGATTTGTCAGAAAATTACTCATTTCCTGCGTCCAATCAGTAGACTTTTGATGATGACTCCGATTGGCATAGTAATCAGAAGTTTGTTCATTATAAGCCTGTAAATCACTCACTGCCACACGATTATAAGCATTAACTGACAAAATATTTGCTCTTGGTAAACGTGGTTTAACTTCATTTCGTGTTTTTGGTATCCCAATTGTAAGACCAAAAAGTGGAACAGTCAATTCTGGTAAATCCAGTAACTCTGCCACTTTAGCAATATCATTACGAATTCCACCAATATAACAAATTCCAAGTCCCATAGATTCTGCAGCTATCGCCATATTCTGGGCAGCAATTGTAGTATCAACAATGGCAACTGTCAATGCTTCCATATTCTGGAGAGCCTTCACATCCTTATTTTCCGTCTGTAAAATCTGAGCTTGTCGATACCAGTCAGCCACAAATATATAAAAAACACCTGTTTGATTCACATAATCATCTGAACCTGATATCTTAGCCAGTTCACAACGTAAATCATTATCCGCTATCTCAATGATTGAATAAGCTTGTAGAAAATTAGATGAAGCTCCAGACTGTGCAGCTTTTAGCAACAACTCCTTGGCATCAGCTGACAAAGGCTTCTCTTTAAAATCACGAACTGATGCATGGAGCAACATTTTTTCAATCGTTGGATTCATGATTGTTTCATCATTCATCAAAATAAGTTCCTCACTACTAATAATTTTTATAAGTAATCATTATTTTACAAGATTCTCTGCTAAATAAGAGGCGAAATTCGAGTTAAAAGATAAGCACATAAAGGGATTTTTACTTCTTGAGCTGGAAAAAGCAAAGCATACTGTTTTCGATTTTGATTCGTTTCGGAAACCAACTCTTCTAAAGTTCCAAGTCTTGCTCCAAGTTCTGAGAAAGATTGACGTAAAGGATTTTTACTATATTTTCCCAATTCAGACAAAAGTAAACTTTTCTTGGTCCGACTCCAGTCTTCATCTTTTTTTACTTCTTGCCAAAGTCGACAATATTGCTTTTCTTTATAATTTTCAATTGACATCCGAGTTCTTTGCGCTCGGTGCAAATGTTTAGAAAGAGACTCTATCTTTTCCGCAACTACCCAAACATCTCCATTTTCACCCCTACAATAAAGTAAATCAAAAGATAAATCAAAGCCTTTAACCTTAAAAATAGTCACCTCTGTTGAAACATTATTCACCTTTTTTGAAGTTTGCATTTTCCTATTTTCATGTCTCACTTCTCGAATAACAAAATCTTCAAATTCAAAATCCATTATTTATTTAATTCTTCTAATTTTTTAGTTTGGTCATAGACAATCAAAGCATCAATCACTTCATCCATTTTCCCAGATAAAATACTATCCAACTTTTGTAAAGTTAAGCCAATCCGGTGATCAGTCACACGGTTTTGTGGGAAATTGTAAGTTCTAATCCGCTCAGAACGATCCCCAGTTCCGACAGTTGATTTACGTTCTGCATTTTGCTTATCCAATTCAATTTGTTGATAGTAATCAAAGACTTTTGTATTCAACAATTTAATAGCTTTATCCCGATTTTTTTGTTGCGTCCGTTCTTCTTGCATTTCCACTTTAATTCCAGTTGGTAAATGGACCATACGTACCGCAGTAGCAACCTTATTGACGTTCTGTCCACCAGCACCAGAGGCGTGGTAAATATCCACACGTAAATCTTTTTGGTCGATTGTCATCTCAAATTCTTCAACCTCAGGCATAACAAGAACAGTAGCCGTTGATGTATGGACACGCCCTTGTGTTTCGGTTACAGGAACACGTTGTACTCGGTGAGCGCCAGATTCATATTTCAATTTTGAATAAACAGATGGACCAGAAATTAATGCTGAAACCTCTTTATACCCACCAATTCCGGTGATGTTTGCTTCCATAATTTCAAACTTCCAACCTTGTGATTCAGAAAAATGTTGGTACATATTCAACAAATCACCAGCAAAAAGTGCAGCTTCATCACCACCAGCAGCTCCACGAATTTCTAAAATAATATTTTTTCCATCATTTGGGTCTTTTGGCAAAAGCAAAATTTTGATTTCTTCTTCCAAAAGTTCTTTTTGTGATTTTGCTGATGAAAGTTCTTCTTTGAGCATTTCTTTCATATCATCATCAAGTCCACCTTCGCCAAGCATTTCTTCACTATCAGAAATTGTTTCAAGAACTTTTTTGTATTCATTATAAGTCGCTACTTTATCACGTAAATCTGCTTCTTCACGCGATAATTCCATAAAACGCTTCGTATCCGAAACCACCTCAGGGTCAGACAATAACTCACCCAATTCTTCATATCTTCCAACTATTGATTCTAACTGATCAAACATTTCTCTATTTCCTTTAATTATTTTTTAGTTTTTAATGGTAAATTTTTGGCCATATTGACAAATGAATCCCATTGTGTCACATCTTGTAGCATGTCTTTTTTAAAAATCATCACCTGATTTCTCCCTTGAAAAAAGTGCACACGATCTGAAAAAATTTCAACATTACGTACATTCATTTGAGCTTTAATTTGTTCCTCTGTCACATACATATCAAGTTCTTGTGGCTTAAAATTTTTCAAAAAACGACTTTTCAATTGCCAATGTAAAAAAAGATTTCCTAAAACAAGAACAAGCAAAGCAGAAACAACCGGCCAAAGCCATTGCCCCTTACTCATAAATAAATTAATAACCAAAAAAATAAGCATAATTCCCGAAAAAACAAGCATCATCCGCTTGGTCATTTGACCAAGAATTCTTTGATAATCCTCACCAGTAATCGTTCCTTTAAAATGATAAAACATCGAGTTCCTCCCTCTTGATATAAAGTCTGTCCGTGTAAAATTCTAAACTTATTTTTTAAATTTCTGGCTTAAAATAATGTTTACGACAAACAGGAATATAGGTTTCGTTTCCACCAATTTGCAACTGTTCTCCTTCATAAACTGGTTTTCCATCAATTGTCCGAATCACCATTGTTGCCTTTTTACTACAATACCAACAAATCGTTTTTATTTCTTCAATTTTGTCAGCAAGCAAAAGTAAATATTTTGAGCCTTCAAAAAGCTCATTACGAAAATCATTTTTCAAACCGAAAGCCATGACTGGAACATTTAGTTCATCCACAACACGCGCAAAATCATAGACATGTTTTTTATTTAAAAATTGTGCCTCATCAATCAGTACACAAAAAGGTTTAGCAGACAGGCTGTTCACATAATCAAAAACAGACATTTCCTCATCAATTGCGACAGCTTCAGCTTTCATCCCGATTCGACTAGCAACTGTACCAACCCCTGCGCGTGTATCCAGACTAGAAGTCATTAATAAAACAGGCTTACCCTGTTCCTCATAATTATGAGCCACTTTCAAAATCTCAATTGATTTCCCTGAATTCATCGTCCCATATTTGAAATATAACTGTGCCACTACTTCTCCTTTTACTATTTTTATCGTCTAAACCATTGATACCAAAGGTTTAAAGTTTATTAAGCATTAAATATTTTTTAAAATTCTCTGTAATTCCCTAAAGTTCACTCAGTTTTGCCCACTTTTTGCCCACTAAAACTATTCAATTTTTCCAATGATTTTTGGTTCATTTTTGGAGTTACATGAATATATATTTCGTTTGTTATTCGTGAAGAGCTATGACCCACTCTTTGCATTACAGCTTTTTGACTAAGTTCTATCTCAGCTAATAAAGAAATATGCGAATGTCGCATACAATGACAAGAAAATTGTTTATCTAATCCTGTTCGTTTTCCAAAATTACGAAAAGACCGATTTATCACTGATATAGACCACGGATTACCTGTCCTACTAGTAAATATATAACCATAATCACTATAACCATAAGAAATATTTCTTTGATTTTCTGATATTATTTGTTCAATAATATCAATTGCTCGTCCTGTTAGTGGAACTCTGCGATAAGAACTTAATGTTTTTGTGGTAACATAACGTTTCTTTGAAATTCCTTCGCTATAATCAATATCACTTTCTATTGAGATTACTTTATTATCAGTATCATAATTCTCAACTTTTAAGGCTGCCAACTCACAATATCTTAAACCAGTTAAAAATAGAAATTCCAAAATTAATTTGATTCTTTGAGTCTGTGGATTAGAGCTTTTACCCATTTCTTCAAATACAACGGATAAATCCGCCCAAGTAAAAAATTTTCGTTCTAATTTTTGGTAATCTTCTATTGTTTTACGAGGATAAGTAATTCTAACCTTTTTCAAAACATTATTGTCGATTATTTCCATACTTTCAGCAAAATCAAAAAATAATTTCATTACCTGAAAGTATGTATTAATTGTTGATTTTTTTAATTTTAAATGATTAAAATAGTTTTGAAGTTGAAAAACAGTAAATTCGGACATTGGCTGTTCTCCCAATTTTTTACAGAATAATTTAATAATTCTTTTTCGCTGTATCAATGTAAAGGGTATAAGTTTTGTTTGACCATCAGCAAGCCATACATTAGCTACTTCTTCAAAAGAAAAGGATGTAATTGATAGATTAAGGTCTAAAATATTTACTTCTTCTTCTATTTTTGC
>ERZ772962.389-NODE-389-length-24044-cov-8.039935_pt1 | contig 24044 bp, 18 predicted proteins | sample MGYA00580676_ERZ772962 | MGnify/ENA primary metagenome ERZ772962 (study PRJEB29015, sample SAMEA2738049) | human oral metagenome | biome: human oral; feature: human-associated habitat; material: saliva | place: China | collected 2230 ...
AAAACCGTCTTCATTATAGAATCTATCTATCGCCCTGTCTATGGCACGACCACCCATTGCGTGGACAGAAATCTGACAGTTATTTTCTTTTGCAAAAGTAATAGCTTTTTCCATGCTTTCGTCTGAGTAAACCGGGATGCCGTAATTATCCGTATTCAGATAAGGTTTCTCAAGCCATGCAGTCTGTCCTGATATACTTCCGTCTCCAATAAGCTTAATCCCTGCTATTCTGATGTTTTCATTAAAGGAGCTCAAATCCCCTGTTATCCTAAAATCGGAATCATCCATAAAATAATCCCACATGTAATACAACGAAACCCTTTGCATAAAGCCTTTTGTTGCAGCCTCTTTGTATAGATTATAATTTCCGCCGGGGTGAAGATTTCCCATGTCTGTAACGGCAACAATTCCCTGCGAGGTCAAAAGGTTTCCTAAATCCACCAATGCATCTATTCTATCCTGCTCTGTTTTCTCCGGCATAAAGGGGATGACCAAATTTCTGGCATTTTCCATCAGAATACCGTTTGGCTCTCCATTTTCATCTCTGCCTATTTTACCGCCGGGAGGATCTTCAGTATTTTTTGTTATTCCTGCAATTTCAAGTGCTTTACTGTTAACACACCTAATATGTTCACAGCTTCTTACCAATAAAACCGGATTGCTTGGAGCAGCTTTATCTAAATCATACCTGTCCGGAAAACGCCTCTCCTCATATTTTCCTTCATCGTATCCCCAACCTAAAATCCATTCCCCCTGTTCAATTTCTTCTGCAGCTTCTGAAATAGTTGAAATCAGATCCTTTATGGAATTTATCTTCGGAGGAAGACAGGCAATCTGTTTACTGTAGTCTGCAAGCATCAAAGGGTGCATATGAGCATCTACAAATCCCGGAATAACAGTTTTCCCATGTAAATCTACTACTTCATCTGCCATATATTTAATATCTTCTTTATTACCTCTACTATCATAGAATATAGGCACTTGTTCAAATATTGAGGTTGTTAACCTCCTTTCTTTCCCTTCGCTTCCAATTACATGCCGTAGTTCATTATAATCTTTAAACAGTTGATTCAAATCAAATCGATTCTGTAAATATATAATTGAAACTATAGAATGAAAGTCATTTGAATTTATCACTTTATTTAAAATTTTATTTAACTCATCATACGTGGTAAACGTTCTGATGGGGCCAATTTTGCTACCTTTTTCTCTATATGAAACTACTAAGCCTCCTGTAATGTCCGTATTTGGAAATACATTAGCAGAATCCTGTTCATAAAATACAACTTTTAGATTATCATCAGACAGCATTTTTTCATTCCATGCCTTTGGAGTTTTGCCCGCATTAAACAAAAATCTTCCTGGTGTTATCAATATTACTTTGTCAGCTATTTTGTACGATAATTCCATAAAGTAATTATATAAAGGACGATCACTAGTTCCCTCCAAAGTTTCCTGATACGGCGGATTCCCCACCACAACATCAAATTTCACGTGACCAAACGCCTCCTCTACTTTTTCTTTCCCCTTGTCTATATCCTGCTTTAGAACGTCCGTTAGCCCCGGAATATAAACCACATTCGTCTTATAACCTCTGTATCCTGCTAGTGTCCGCTCCGTAATGGTTTTGGCCATTGGAGTCTGGGCAATAACATAGATATTTCTGCTTAGAATCGACTGATAGACTTGTCTATCAATAAATCGCTTGTCTTCATTGGCTAACATGGCCTGATAGTATAAGCTCATCGCAGCGTGCAAGGGATATAGGCCTGTCTTGGAGTTTATATCAATAATCTTGGTATCTGGGTGATAGATTTCCTTAGTCACTTCACGCTCTACCCAATGTAGGTTAGGTCTTCCGCCATCCGTCATCGCATGGAAATCATCATCGTAGAAGTTCAAGCCACCGATCCCCTTGGCAATTTGCATGTTAACAACACGCCATGGGGTGAGGACTGTTTCCTTATCGGGATTCTTGAAACTGCCAAATAATTCAGCAATCCGCTCTGCACGTTCAATAAAGTCCAGCTCGTCTAGCTCTTTGGCGCGATGCCGAATAATTCGACCTGCTTCCACGAAGACTTCTGCATCATAGAATTGTGCGATGTCATGGAACAGCTCCTTAGTAAAGCCCTTAGGCATAAACTCCTTCCAAGACTTATCATCCACCTGCTTGACGAATTCCTCAATCGAGATATCCTCTTGAATATCGACATCCATCCCATAAATCATGAGAGGAATCTTAGTTGATACCCCTCGCAAGATTGAAATCATGGTCTTACGCTGTTGCTTAGCCTTTTTAATCTTTTCAATTGCTTCTTGCTCTTCAGGGGTGCGGTCTCGTTTTTTCTTTTTCTTGCCCTTCTCACCCTTCTCATATTCTTCATCGGTCAAACCATTGTCATTGACAGTAATCGTCTTAGGTGTCTTCTGTTTGCTTGTTTTACCAACAATCGCGCTTAAGTCTTGGAATAACTTAGCATCGCCCTCTGTTAAGGTGAGAAGCTTATCATTATAGAGACTATCGTCTTCAAAGCCAGATCGTACAGCTTTTTCTGCATATACCTTCTTCAATTGAGTTAACATGCGATCAACATCATAAGTTTTCATGCCATTGTCTGCTTGACCAAGAATTGGCAAGAAATTCAAGAGGTGAGACATGGCTTTCTTCTGCTGATGAGTATTTTTCTTACCCACACCAGAATTAATCTGCGCACTCTCAGCCATCACAGTCAGCGCACGATCTGGCGCAAAATCAAAGATATAGCAATGCTTCTTCATCCCTAATTTTTCATGAGCAAATGGCGTCTGAGCACGAAAGGCAGCCTGTAAATAATTCATTGCTGAGTTAGTATTGGATAAAAATATAACGGCTGTCCATTCGGGAATATTGACGCCAGTCGTTAACTTACGAACCGTTAGGGTAATGGTTTTTGTCTGCGAAGGGTCGTCTGTTATCGCCTTACGCACTTTTTCCAGGTCCGCCTCATTGGCAACGCCATCGTCACTATCCCGCTCGCTTCCTCGAACTACATTAACAATTTGGTACTCCTTACCAAAAATTGGATGCTCCTTCATAAGGTCTTCTAAGGCGTTGGCTTCTTTAACTCCTGGTAATAACCAGAGTGTGTGTCGCAATTCTTCTCGGTAGGCCTTGGTCGAGAAAGGATAGTTGGTTCGGCTATCAGGATTGGTAATATTATCAAGAAAGGCTCGAACCTCTTGCTTATGCACTAGACAACCTGAGTCATCTGTACGGAAGAACTCCCTGAAATTAAAAGATTTCCGTTCGTCTAAAAATTTCTTATTCTTCATCTCGAAGGTATACATAGAGACCTTCGGTAACTTCTCGTAAGGGTTTGGTTCATTGGGTTTCTCCAGTGCCCACTTAAGTTTAGCCGTCTGTTCCATGGTATAGTCCCAGGTATAGACTTGATCTTCTTCAAATTTATCCAAGAGGTTAAAGGGGGTCCCAGAAAGCTCCAAAACTTTGGTTTTATCTTTGACTAGCTGTTCCATTACAAGCTCACTTAGCTGAGTCTGAGTACCTTCATGCGCTTCATCAATCAGAATGAGATCCCAGTCTACCTCAGCGAACGGGACTAAGTTCGTTTGCGCATTATTATGACGTAAGAGCTGAATGGAAGCAAAATAAACGAAAGGCTTGCTTCCCTTTTTGAGTGATTCAAGCGAGGCACCTTGGGTCACTGAACCATATTCATAACCTTCTTGGCTCATCATCATTTTCTTAAAGTCCTCGAACCAAGAATCTGACACAACGGGACGATGCGTCATAATCAGGACTTTTTGGAAACCTTCTTCTTTGACCAACTGAAGAGCCGTTAACGTCTTGCCAAAGCGCATTTTGGCATTCCAGAGCATTGTATCCTTAGTCTTGAAGGCCTGGCGTGTCTTAGCAACTGCCGCTTCTTGTTCTGGACGTAAAACGACCGCCGTCTTCTCTGCTACCGACTCATTGATGTATTCACGTCCATCTTTTACCGCTTGAATAGCCGATTTGGCTGTCTCCAAATCCGTATCAAACCACTCATTGCCTTCTAGCAATTCTGAATGCTTAATTCCAGAACGTCTTAAAACATTGTGGACATCATAATCATGGAACCAGGTCTTGTCTGATTTGCGATAAGCCAGTTCAACCCATCCCAACATAAAAGGCAGGCCTGAGGTCTTCATGTATTGTTTGATACGTTTAGGTGCTAACTTCCGTAAGAAACTACTATTCGGACTCCAGTCTCCCTCGACTTCATCTTCTGGAACGGTTCCTTCGCCAACTTTGTAAGTCCCATCAAAAGCAGGAAATTGGCCACTCGCATTGTCAACTGTCTGAACATAGATAAATTTCCGCTCAGCTGTTTTGTAGAGGGCTTGAGCTTTAGGCTCTAAAAATTCATCGAATAAGTTAGCCTGAATTTCATCGTCAATATAGTTAATAACGAACCAGACTAAGATATAGAACATATGCTCCAAGGCTCTAAGCGCATTCTCTTGCGTTGCGTCAGAGGGGTTCAGAACGTGGGCAGAATTATTGCCTTTCCCTTTGATCTCGTATAAATAATCCACAACATGCTTATCATTAATCGAATGCCTAATTTTTCGAAGAATCTCATTGAAATTATCCCGCTCACCCAATTCAATGTAGGCACGATCAGCAAATAACTTGGCTGTATTTTCCGCGACTTTACGGACTTTGGTCAAGGTCCCTTCATAGTCTTTCTGAGCGTAGTTTTCTTCCGCCATATTAATAGTCGCATACAATTCTGCTGTGTCTAGATCGACACTTAAAAAATCAAAATTTGAAACCACACTCATCCTTAATCCCCCAATAAGTATACTTTTTGTATTTCAATTTCTGTTATGATTTTTTCAACCTCTGGCTCGCTAGCAACCTCTTCCTCCCATTCAAAGAGGCTAAGTTGTTCCATTACAAGTTTTTTCTCCTCTTCCACTTCTTCACCGAATAATTCCGCAAAGGCAAATGGAATTGCTCGAACTTTGCTCGGATATCCCGGGACTTTCTGCCATTCAATCATTCGGATTGGCTCTTCAGTTATGGGATGACGTTTGGTTAAGGTATTCCCTCTTACAATATTCTTGTGGATGATATAATTTGCCGATTTGTAGATGTTGGTCTGACTATTGAGTCGCTCACCAAAAGCCTCTTCATACCAATCGAGATAGTAATTAAACATCCTCGAGCGTGCTACATCAAGATTGTCTGCAAGATACTCGATGCCATAAATTGAGGCTAGAGCTACTAGTGCCTTGGTCTTCCAATTACGTTTATCATACTGCTCTGTTACAGCCTTCAGCTTCCGTTCTAGAATTGCTAAGAGGAAGTTGCCATCTCCTGCTGCTGGCTCTAGAAAAGTAGCATAAATATTTTCACAGGCTTCTTTTATACCAGGAGTATCTAGCATCTTCTTCACCATCCATGCAGGAGTGAAGACTTCCCCATGCTGCTGAACGCGCTTCTTACTTTTTATTAATCCCTCTGACATGCACTCACCCAGCTCCCATTCCCAGTCCACAAACCCGAGGTTTTTCGAACTCTTTTTTTATCATTTAATGAAGGCGGTTTTAGTCGCCTTCTCACAAGACTTATTATACCATTTTTTGGACTTTCTGCTAGAGGTTAAGATTGCCTTTTTTTAGTTGGTTTAGGTAGTAGTAAAACTTAGATTTTTTAACCTGGGTCAGTTGAAGAATCTCTTGGATAGACAATTGATTTTGCGGACGATTTAGATATAGCTCTAGTGCTCTTTCAATTCGGTCGTAGTGTTCTCGTGGTCGGCCTAATTTAATACCATTCAGTCTTGCTTTCTCAATTCCTGCCCCTGTACGTTCGATAATCAAGTCACGTTCAAATTGAGCAAATGCCCCTAATATGTTGAACATCAGCAAGCTTAAAGGGCTTGGCTTTTCGTGAGCTTCGAAGATCAAATTATCTTGTAAAAATCTCACTTGAACACCTTTGCTGTTGAGAGTAGTCACAATTTGATTAAGGTCAATAATGCTACGTGCTAGTCGGTCAATTTTGGTAACCACCACCTCATCTCCGCGCTGTGCTATCTCCAAAAGATTCTGCAAAGCTTCCCGATTCTCAGTTGTAGTGCCACTTGTCTTGTCGACGAATATTTGGCAGACGCCGTAGTGCCGCAGTTCTTCATATTGGATATCCGTTTTCTGCTGAGCAGTCGATACCCGTACATAGCCATATTTCTTTGTCATTTTCATACTCCTTTTTGCACTCATCTAGTTAGTAGTGCTGGCTTCACCATAGCATAGGTCACCTCTAGTCCGAAAAACCTCGGTTTCTCGGACCCTTAGCTCAGACAAGGCGGTGGCCTAATGGCGGATTTTATTCTTGAAGAAGTACGATTTGACAAGGACTCGATTGGACAAATTACAGAAGAGTTACTTACCGACTATCCCATTATCTATATTCTGCATAATACGGACAAACGTCGACCTGATGCCTATATTGGTGAAACTGACCAAATGCCCAAGCGCATGAAAACACACCTAAAAGATCTGCGTCGCTGCAAAATGACCCAGACACTTCTAATTGGTAACCAGGACTTCCATAAGTCCGCTACCTATGACTTCGAAACCAAACTCATTAACTATTTCCTAGCGGATGAGAAATATAAGCTACAGAACCGGAGCCAGACTAAGCAGAAGAAGACGGCTAATTACGCTAACAAGACTTACTTCCAGCAAGAGCTATTTCCCCAACTGTGGGAGAGCTTACGAGCTAAGAAACTTGTCAACCATACCATAGCCGAAATAGAAAATAAGGACATCTTTAAGCTGTCGCCATTCAAAACGCTATCTACTTCTCAACAAATAATTAAAGAAGAGGTGCTTAACTTCTGCCAACAAGCACTCTCTGACAACCAACACCACCTCTTCCTAATCGAAGGCGAGGCTGGCACTGGCAAGAGCGTTGTCATCTCAGCTATTATGCATCGGCTGGCGGATTTGGCTGCGGACAAGAACTCTCCTTTCCATGGGGTGAAGAGCCGGCTCCTAGTCAACCATAGCGAGATGCTGAAGACCTATAAGGCTATCGCTGCCGGCTTGCCCAATCTCAAGAAGAATTCCTTCGACAAGCCCACCCCCTTCATTAACAAGGGTCAGGAAGTCGATATTGTCCTGATTGATGAGGCTCATTTGCTCTTGTCTCAGTCTGATGCCTACAATAATTTCAGGCAGGACAACCACCTAAGCGAGATTCTCAAGTTAGCCAAAATAGTGGTCTGTATCTTTGACTCTAAGCAAGTTCTCAAGGTGAAAAGCCACTGGGACAAAGAACGCCTCTCTGCCGTTATAGGGAGCGAGCTCAAGCTCCATCATTTCCATTTGACCGACCAGTTCCGTATGCAGGGGGCTGGCGCTGTCATTGATTGGATAGATGACTTAGTGGACCAGCGACTGCTCTCACCTTGGCCTGAAACGGATGGCTTTGACTTCCAAGTAGTAGCAGATCCAAGTCGCTTCAAGGATATGATTTGGGAGAAAGATCGGATTCTCGGCCTATCCCGCATCATTGGAACCTTCGACTATGAGCATAAGAAGGATGGTAATAGTTATCTGGTTGACCCAGGTGGGATTAACCTGCCTTGGAACTCAACCGTAGACAACCAGACTTGGGCCGAGCGACCTGAGACCATCCATGAAGTAGGCTCTATCTACACGATTCAAGGCTTCGACCTCAACTATGCTGGCGTGGTGATTGGTCCATCGGTCGACTATGATCCTGAGACGGATCGTATTGTCGTGGACCCTAACCGTTACATGGACCGTGGCGCCAAGGTCCGGCGGGCTGATATGGATGATGACACCTATGCTCAGGCCTTGGAGCAGATGATTCTCAATTCCTTGAATGTCCTACTCAAGCGCGGTGTAAAAGGCCTCTACCTTTATGCCGTTAATCCACGCCTACGAGACAAATTACTGGCTCTACAATCCGCAGCAAAATCCACAGAGGAGTGATGTCTATGACGATTATGGACGAAATCAATGCCTTCCGCGACGCACGCAACTGGCGTCCCTTTCATAATGAAAAAGACCTAGCCATGTCGGTTGCTATTGAAGCAGCCGAACTCATGGAAATTTATCAATGGCGGTCACCCGAGGACGTTAACGGCCCTGAGTTGGAACATATCAAAGAGGAGTTAGCGGACGTCCTCATTTACACCTATATGCTAGCCGATAACCTAGGCCTCGATATTGATCAGATTATCCGGGAAAAGTTAGTTAAGAATGCTGTTAAGTATCCGGCACCGAAAGAATAAAAGAAGCAGCTAGCCATCAGAGCTAGCCGCTTCTTACTTTGCTTATAAGACTCGCAAAGGAGCCAGTGGTCCACTCGACGGAGTGGACCACTAGCTCCTTACTTTTCTGCCTTTTTAGTAGCTTTTCGGCACTTCCTGGCCTAGCCAGTGGTCCACTCGACCGAGTGGACCACTGGCGCGCCAAACAAGTCACTTTCTCTTAACTCCGATAGGTTACGCCAGGCGTCAGGCAGTCTTCTAGGATAGCGCGCACATCTTCTGCTGCTAGTGGCACATAGCTAGCTGTCAGGCGGGGCGCCACACGTTCTGATATGACATCGAATTTGGCATCATCGATGCCGACTTCTGGCAGGGTCATGGGCAGGTGGGCCAGGTCTTCGAAGAATTGATAGGTGGCTTCGATGCCGGCCTTAGCCATTTGATATTTATCGGCCTGCTCGGGCACCAGCCAGACGGTGCGGGCATAGTGGGCGAAGCGGTCGACGGTCTGGTCATTGAGGACATAGGCCATCCAACGCGGGGTCAGAATAGCCAGGCCGACTGCGTGGGTAATATCATAGTAGGCCGACAGCAGATGCTCAATCGCATGGCAGGTCCAGGCACCGGCCCGGCCTTTGGAAGTCAGGCCGTTGAGGGCCATGGTGGAAGCCCACATGAGGTTGGCCCGGGCCTCATAGTCATCCGGATTAGCCAGCGCGATTGGCAAGTACCGAATACAACAAGACAGAATGGCCTCGGCTAGGCGTTCTTGAATGAAGGCTTCTTGATGTTGGAAATAATTCTCGAAGGTATGGGACATGATATCAGCAGTCCCGGCAGCCGTCTGATAGGCTGAGACCGTGAAGGTGTAGGTCGGATCGCAGATTGAAGCGTAAGGATAGAGGACATAGGCGCCGGTCCCCTTCTTATCATCTGTCTCGAAATTAGTAATAACGGCCCCCGTATTCATCTCGGTCCCGGTCGCTGACAAGGTCAAGACATCAATGAGCGGCAGGGCTTGGCTAATCTTGCTTGGGTCTAACACCAGGTCCCAGGCATCCCCTTCATAACAAGCGGCCGCCGCAATGACCTTGGAGCAGTCAATGGTAGAACCACCTCCTACGGCCAGGACAACATCAATATCGTGCTCCTTACAGAGGGCTGCCCCCTGGCGGACCGACTCAATGCGGGGATTAGGTTCCACGCCAGCTAGTTCCACGATTTGGCAGTCGGACAAGAGCTCCAAAATCGTATCATAGAGGCCTATCTTCTTAATAGAGCCACCACCGTAGACCAGGAGGACGCGCCGGCCCTTGGCCTTGACCAGTTCTGGCAGATGGGCGATTTGGCCCCGGCCGAAGTAGAGCTTGGTCGGAATGTCGTAAATAAAGTTATCCATAAATTTCTTCCTTTCTAAGGTGAAGCTGGGGGAATGTAAATAAGGAAGCTAGGCTGGCAAGCTCAGTTAGCCTACCAAGTCAATTTGAAACAAGTCTCACTCAGGTAGGCCTGGTCCGGCGTCAGGACAATAGAACCCATGTCGGGATGGTGAGGGGCGTCAGGCGCCACTTGGGTCTCGAAGCTGACACCGATATAAGGCACCTGCTCCTTGCCACCTAGGATAAAGCCTGGAACTTGGTGGTTATGGGTATAGATGACCGCGCATGGCCGGTCGGTCCAAACCTTGACCTGGCGACCGCTAGCCGGTTCGATTAAAGTGCCTTGAGGTGCGACTTCCTGGCCATGGCCCAAGGAGTGGGCCTGGCCGACTGGCACCGGGGCATCCAAGACATAGGCATGGTCAAGCCCCTTGCCTCGGATGGCCAACTGCTCTTCATGAGGGTGGCGGTCAATGACCTGACCCAGGGTCTGGTCGGCTAAACGCAAGTCCAAGCCTGGATGCTGATCCAAAGCCCAAGTCCCCCCGAGGGGCAGGCCAGCTGGGGTCAGCGGAATCATGTGGCTGGCCTCAACTTGTAAGATATGGTTAGTAATAGGCGCTTGAGCATTGCCGTTGAGGTTGAAGTAAACATGGTTGGTCGGGTTCCAATAGGTAGGCGCATCGCTGCTAGCCTCATAGCGGACGGTCCAGCAATTGTCCTGGTCCAGGCTATGGATGACCCGGGCTGACAAGTTACCTGGATAGCCATTGTGGCCGGCTGGGTCCACTAGGCTGAAGATGACGGAGACCTGGTCGGGGCCTTCTTCAATTTCATAGTCCCAGTTGGCCAGGTCTAGACCCTCTGGTCCCCCATGCAAATGGGTGCTTCCTTCGTTAGGCGTCAAGGCCAAGGCTTCCTGCCCTAAGCTCAAAGGCTCAGGCCCAATGCGGCCGGCTACCCGTCCCACTGTGGCCCCATAATAGGTATGGTAAGTGGCTTCGTCCTCTAAATTGGTCAGACTGAGAATCAAGGATTCTCGACCATTTTTGCTAGGAATTGACAGGTCACTAATTCGGGCACCCAGGGTGCAGAAGCTTGCCCGTAAGCCCTGCTTATTTTCTACCAGAATTTCCGTGACTTTTTTATCTGTAAAATTTTTTGATATTTCCTTTACATACATCTTGAATTCCTCCGTTAAACCGTTTACAATATAACTATACCACTTTTTAGCACCATGAGACAACAGCAAAAATCATGGAACTTGGCCTGCTAACCAATATTTTGGAGAAGTTTAATTAAAATTTAATGGGAAACTCAATGGTACGGGTTCCAATTTTAATTTAAATGGTGTATTATTATAGTAGAACATTGCACGTTCGCTCAAAAACAGAAAGGAGATTGCTTTTTATGTATATTTCGAATGTAAATTCTGCATCAGTCAAGCTAACTTCGATTACAACTCAGCAATTACCTGCCAACGAGCATCACAAAATAGCATCAGAAGATTTATTAATTTTCTATGTTAACAAAGGCGCGGGTATTTGTCACTCAGAATATGAACAACACGAGATTAAGAAGCGTGATGTCATTATCCTGAACCCAGGCACCACCATTACCCTTGATCCAATTCGGAAGATTGACTGGATCTGCATTGCCCTATCCGGTGTTGTCTTCACTTCCTCACAGGAAGCCAACTCTAGCTCACAATTATTTGTGGCATCCCATCCTAACCCAACTCTCAAGTACTACTTGGACTTGGCTCTGATTGAAGAGTCCAACCGTTTCCGCGGTTCCGACCTCATCATGAAAAAGTTGATTGAGTGTGTGATGATTCATCTCTTACGTCACAACGAATTATCAATCAAGGACGCCAGCCTCCAAGCTAAGCATAATGAGATTGACGTGCTCCAAAATTATATCCGCAAGAACTACTCTAAGAAGATTACCTTGGAAGAGTTGTCTGACTTGGTGGATATCAATAAATACTACCTGATCCGCCTCTTCAAGCAACAAACTGGCTTGTCACCAATTGACTACCTGATTCACGTTCGCTTAGAAGAAGCAGAGAAGCTATTGGCTAAGTCTAACATTACCGTCTCTGATATCTCAGACCGGGTTGGCTTCCACTCACCTTCTCACTTCTCCAAGACCTTCAAGGAGAACAACCACTGTACGCCTTCCCAATACCGCAAACGCTACTCAGCTAACACGGTGCCATTATAAGGCTACTCCTTTTGACTTCAATCCCTGCTGTGGCAGGGATTTTTTTATGCCACAAATACAAAAGGAGCGCCCGACATAGTCGGGCGCCCTTTGCCTAGGCTTAATTAGTTGCTGGCGCCAGAAGTAGCGTCAGCTTGTGCGCCACCACCGCCGTGGCTGTCTGGCGCATCAGAAGCACCAGAAGTCGCATCGGCATGGCCGCCACCGTGTGGGCCAGGGGCCACACTGCCGTTACCGCCAACGAGGCGTTGACCAGTAGATTGTAAGTACCAGTCTAACCATGGTTGGAAGTTGAAGACAATCTCGTTGATCCCAGCGTAAGACCCATCTGGGTAGTACATAGCTTGGTAGTTGTGAGTGTTAATAACCCCTTCAGGTGAACCCGGTACAATAGTCCGTACATACTCTTGGTCACCGTTACGGAGAACCCCAACTACCCACTCAACGTTCTTCATCCGCGCAGCAGGCAAGGAGTTGTGAACGGTTGATAAGCGGCTACCTGATTGAGATGGCACGCGTTTAGCGAACATGGTGTTAGGATCTTGGTGAGCGTTGTTATAGTAGAGGAATTGGTTGTTGTCATCGGCATAAGTCAACTCGAAAGGCATGGCCTTAAGGAACATGTCGATTTGGTTAACGGTCAGAATCCCGTGGTCTAACTTGACGTAAGTATCGCCAGAGACTGCCCCTACCAGCTCAGCTGCTTTTTCTACCCATTCTGGATCATCTGGATCCACCCCTTGGATAGTAGTCGCGATTGGGTTAGTTACATCTAAGTCTTCAGGTTCGATTGGTTTTGGTTTCTTCAATTTAGAAACGACCTCCACATACTTAACGAAGTTATCCAAGCAAGAGCCTAAGAACTTAACCGTGCCTTCGTTGGTGATGTTGCCGTTCAAGTCGAAGGCTTCTTTGGCTTTACCTAATAGGAATTCATTCCCTGGTAAGGTATAAGCGTTCACCCCTGGTGCGTCCAAGATCTTGCGGAGGTGAACTTGGGCACGTGAAGTCCCTTGATCATGGTAGGAAGCCCCTACGATCATAACAGGTTTGCTTTCAAATGGGTGTACTTCATAAGACAACCATTCCAAGACATTCTTCAAGGCTGCGGTAATGGTGTGGTTGTGTTCTGGGGTTGCGATGATGACCCCATCCGCACGTGTGATTTTGTTGTAAAGTAAGCGAAGTTGGAAGCTATCGTCCCATTTGCTTTCTTGATTGAAGAGAGGCACTTCATCAATTTCCAACACTTCTAATTCGAATTTGAGTTTGAATTCCCGGCGGATAAACTCTAATAATTTACGGTTATAGGATTGTTCAGCATTTGAACCAACAAGTCCGACAAATTTCATAGTTTTCTTCCCTTCTCGTCACGTATGTTATAGGTTTTCCCAGTCAAAGTTTTCCGCTTCTTTGTGGAGCAGATCTTGCGCGCTTTTCAGCTTTTGCGTAATCTTCACGAATAAACGGAAATCATCGAAGATGGCGTCTAATTTCTTAATGGTGTCTAGGTCAATCAGGTTGCCCTTCTTGTCAAAGGCCTGTAAGGAGTGTGACAAGAGGAATTCTGAACCAGGCATGACGTTAGCCTTCAATTCTGGGGAGTCCAGGATTTGGCGTAATTGTAATTGAGCCCGTGAAGAACCTAAGGTCCCGTAAGAAGCCCCAGTAATCATAACTGGCTTATTCAAGAGTGGGTAAATCCCATAAGACAACCAAGCTAAGGCGCTCATTAAGACCGCTGGAATGGCGTGGTCGTATTCAGGTGTCCCGATAATAACCCCATCAGCCGCATCAATTTTAGCAGCAATTTCCTTAACGATTTCTGGAACTTGCTTGTCAGCTGGTTTGTTGAAGAGTGGGATATCTTGAATCTCAACGAGTTCGATTTCGGCCTTATCAGCAAAATGCTTCTGCATGTATTGAAGCAAACGACGGTTAGTGGAACGTTGGAAGTTAGTCCCAACAAGTGCAATAAATTTTGTCATAAGTGTTCCTCTCTATACTTAGAATGTTCAGTCTCGCTTGAGACCGGAAGTATGGTAGATGTGTTGGTCTTGGGTGACTAAGACAGCCTCGAGACCGGTTTGCGCCTCGACCTGGGCCAGGATATCCGCTGGCATGTCGCCGAAGAGGCGGGTTGTCCAGATTTCGCAATCGACGGAATGCTGGGCAATAATGGTCAGGCTGGCAATGGGGCTAGTCATAGGATAACCCGTCTGGCGATCCAGTATGTGGTGGTAGGTCTGGCCTCCGCGCGATAGGGTCCGCTCATAGATGCCTGAGGTCACCACCGATTGGTCCACAATAGGTAGAACCATAAGGTGCTGGCCCCGTGCCGCCAAGGGATTCTGAATGCCAATCTGCCAAGCTTGCTGCCGGTCTTGATTCTGGCCAATAGTCAGAATATTACCGCCTAAGTCAATCAAGGCTGATTGGACTCCCTGCGCTAACAAGAAATCCTTAAGACGGTCAGCGATATAACCTTTGGCTAGGGCGCCAAGGTCTAGCTTCATGCCGGGCAAGGCCAGCTGGACTGCCAACTTGTCCTCATCCATGAGGATATTGGCAGGGTCCGTGAGAGCCAAGGCCGCTTGAATTTCCTGTGGGCTTGGGACGCGGGCATCTTTAAAGCCAATCCGCCAGGTTTGGACCAAGGGCCCTATGGCGATATTGAGATGGCTACCAGGGGCTAGGCTGTGGGTCCGTCCCAGTTGAATGAGCTCGAAGAGCTCGGGATGGACGGTCACTGGGGCCAAGCCTGCTTGCAGGTTGACCTGCATGAGCTCCGAGCGCGCATCATTGGCACTAAAGCGCATATTATAGGTATGTAGACGTTCTTCCACCGCATCGAGGAGGCTCGGATCTTCCGAGTCTGCCAGTGAAATGGCGATTGTCGCACCCATCAAATGAATGATACGTTTGATATAAGGCAATTCACCACTCCCCTCCGTGTTATACAAACATCCACACCTATTATACCACCCTTAGAGCGTTTTCACAAGCTATTCTAGAACCAATCCTGAGGGTGTGTATGAGACTTAAGATGCGTAAAGAGCAGACGGTCAGACGATTGACTAGATTGTGCTGGCGTCTGGCTCCCCGTCAGACTTGGGTCAATATGGATAGTGGCTGCTTCCTTAAGTCTTTTAGGCAAAAAAAAAACAGTAAAGCTTTTGAACTGCACCCCATCAGTTGGATTTTTATTGTCCAACTTATAGGGTGCAGTTGTTTTTCGCTTTACTGTTTTGTCTTAGCTTTAATCACTTGAGCATTCCCTACTTGTGATAGTCTTTTAACTTATCTTCATAGTCACTTAAGAGATTCTCTGAATAGATTTTTTCCTTGTCTGAATCTCTAACTTCTTTCCAGAGAATGGCCGCTACTTTTAATTTGTTTGAGTAGTGACTACTATTTTTATCGGCACAGAAATCCTTTAAAAACTGATTCCATTGACATACAGAATGATCATACTTGGCATAATCTGATTGGCCGTCATAGACCTTCAGCAAGTCTCGAATTGTAAAGTTACGATCCTGTTCGCTTTTTACTTTCCGCCAGGCAGTGGCCATATCCGCAGTAAATTTAAAGGGCGAGATCCCCGTTAAAGCAGCGAAATATTCTCTGAATTTTGCATTAAAGGAAAAACCACATTCAAGTAAGGGACTATCTAAGGTAATATTTTCAACCTGCTTCTTGCCCTTTTTTCTTGGCGATTTCTTAATTAAATTGCCTTTGAAGTACTCTTCAATAATGTGATTGAGTTCTTTTTTGGTTCCTCTATATTCTAATCCTAGAGACTTGCATATCTGTGAAATTTCCTCACGATACCAATAATAGTGATTAAACTGGTCAAAGGATCTAATCTTTTCAAACTCAGGTCTAGTTTCCATCAATTTGCTAGCTCCTCAAAACTTATTTGCTTTTTCGACTCAACAGCATGGCCTTTGACTGACTTTAGGCAAAGGCTTGCAGCATGAGCTTTAGAGGCTGACCACAAAGCGGATGCCCCCATCCTTGTAGTGGACGCTGATCTTGCCCCGGTGTAGGCTGACAATGTTTTGGGCCATGGACAGGCCGATGCCATAGCCTTGGGCGGGCTTGGCCTCCCCTCCTGCTAGCGTCGAGTCTGCCTCAACCCCATCTGAGCTAACCACTTGGCGGGTGCGGGACTGGTCGGACCGATAGAAGCGGTCGAAGAAGAGGCGGTAGTCCTGGCCCTGACCGGCTGCATAATCGTTGGAGACGGTCAGAACCGCCCGCCCCTTTCTCAGCCAAGGCTTGTAGTTGGCCAACTGCAGTCGCACAGTTCCCTGAGGGTCGCAGTACTTGCGGGCATTGTCCAGGAGGATGCTAACTAGCTCATAGAGATCGTCAGGCACCCCCTGCAGGCTGATGCCTTCTTGAATGTCGGCCTCGTAATGCAGGCCTTCTTGTTCCCAGAGGGCCGACATGCTGTGGGAGACCCGCTGGACCAGTTGGCTAAAGTCAACCGTAACAGGTGCCTGGTCCTTGCGTTCTTCTAGCCGAGCCAGGCGGATTAATTTAGCGATCAAATGATCCAGCCGGTTGACCTGATCCTTGGTGCTCTGGGTCCACTCCGTCTCGCCGGTCAAGAGCTCCTGCAACTCATTATTGGCTGCAATGACCGCCAGTGGCGTCTTGAGCTCATGCCCCGCATTGGTAATGAAGGAACGTTGCTTGTCGTAATTGCGGACAAAGGGCCGGATGGCCAGGCCAGAGAAGATGGTCACCACCACCACAAAGGCCAGCCAGCTGATGGCTGCGATTTGGATAGAGAGGACCAAGAGGGCCCAACGGTCGCGGAAGGCCTGGGTGGTCTCGAAGAAGACGACTAGGCGTTCCGTCTCGGAGACGGGACTAATGCGATAGGAGAAGTAGCGCCCGTCTTCTTCCAGGTAACCCCGGTCGCGGAAGGATTGCAGGCCCGACTGATCCACAAAGCCTTGAATTTGTTCCGAGGTCAGGTGGTTGGCCGTCCCCGGGTTGATGATGGCCTCGTTGGCCTTGATGCGGGCGCTAAAGTAGTTAAAGTTATAGAGGGTCCCCTGGCTGACGAACTGGCGGTCAAAGGTCTGGCGGTTCTCATTGGTATCAGGGATGGTCCCATTATTTTCCGTCAAGAGGTCTAGGACGGCCTGAATATCGTGCTCAGTCTGCAGGTAGCGGACCGTGTTAATGACGCCGACCAGGGTCATGAGGATGAGGGTAATAGCCAGGGTCGTAATGGCGATAAATTGGAAACGCAGCTTGCGGAACATGGCTAGTCGCCCCCTTCCAGGCTCTGGCTAGGCTCGGTTGGCGCGGCTTCCACTAGCAACTGGTAAGGACCACTTGGTTGGCCCACAATCTGGAGATTGGAGCGGATACTGAGTAGCTTTTGGACCAAGTAGGCCAGATAGACATTGACCAGCTCATAGTCTGGCAGACCCGGCTCACCGGCCCAGACATGGTCATAGATATAGGTTTGAGACAGAGCCTTGCCTGGGTTCTTCATGAGCAGGGCCAGGAGCTTGGCTTCCTTGCCGGCCAGGCGAATGGCGTTGTTGGCCGATACTTCCATTTCTTCTAGCTTGAGTTGTGTGTTGCCTAGGGCCAGTTGTGGCGCCTCATAGTGGTCCACCCGACGGGACATAGACCGCAGGCGGGCCAGGAGTTCTTTGAGTGAAAAGGGCTTGGTCAGGTAGTCGTCAGCCCCAGCATCCAGGCCGGTCACCCGGTCGTCGACTTCAGCCATGGCCGTCAGCATGATGACGTGATTGGTGTGGCCACTGGCCCGAATTTCCTTGAGGGCCTCAATGCCGTCCTTTACTGGCATCATAATGTCCAGAATCATGAGGTCATAGACCGTCTGCTGGGCTAGTTGGACCGCTTGCTGGCCGTCCTTGGCCCAATCCACCTGATAACCTTCATGGGCTAGGGCCGTCATCACGACCCGGGCCAATTGTTGTTCATCTTCAGCTAGCAGGATCCGCATGGACCTCACCCCCTTGGATTAAGTGTCGAATGGTCTGCATGGTCAAATCACAGGAGGCCAGCTCGTCGGCACAACGTTTGAGCTCGCGACTAATGCGCTCCGGATTGGCAATATCATGCTTGTACTTCATCTGATGCTCTAGGCTGGCCCAGGAATCCATGGCGATGGTTCTGAGCTGAACCTCGATATAATAACGCCCCGGCGTCTGCCCCTGACAGTCCGGAAAGTCGGTCTCTGCCTCTAAAATGACATGGTAGGAACGGTAGCCATTGGGCTTAACTTGACTGATGTAGTCCTTCTCCTCCACCACCTCATAACCGGCTTCCTGACGCAGGCGGTCGACTAGCTTATAAATATCTTCGACAAAGCCCGTAACAATTCGGACGCCAATGGCATCGCGAATGACCTTAAGGGCTGACTGCGGCGTCTGCTCCAGGCCTTTGCGCTGGCACTTGTCTCGCATGGAGTCCTCGGCCTTGACCCGGCAAATCAGATGCTCATAGAGCTTGAAGCCCGTGGCGGCCTTGTTCTCCTTATTATAGTCTTCCAATCTTCTAATCAAGTCTTGCATAATAGGCGCTAGGTAAGCCCCGTAGTCGCCGTATATTTCCTCATGTGACATGCCGTCACCTCCTCGCAAAGCTTCTTGCCCCTATTATAACATCTCCCCAGCCTTTTGTGGTTTAGGACACATTTTCTTCTAAATCTTTACATCTTAAGATAAAACTTGCTCAGGCTAGCCGGAGGAACTTGCTAGTAGCTAGCATTTTCTGCTAGTGAGCTTGGGCTAGCTTAGCCGACGAGCTTGCCTGCCTTTGACTCCTAGCTGAGCCGAGCCAGTCCATTGTTCCACCTATCTATGGACTGGCACCAGGAAAATCACCCCTATACATCTCTTTTTCCTGCAAGCTTGCCCTGCCAGTCCATTGTTCCACCTATCCATGGACTGGTACCATAAACCTAACTTGCCAGCCGGTTTGGCCCTTTTCCCTGGTTTCCGACCTAGCTAGTGGTCCACTCTCAAAAGTGGACCACTGGCTCCCGGCTTGCACCTCGTTTTGCTCCCTTTTCCTTGCTTCCCGGCCCAGCTAGTGGTCCACTCTTCAAAGTGGACCACTGGCTCCCGGCTTGCACCTCGTTTTGCCCTCTTTTCCTTGCTTCCCGACCCAGCTAGTGGTCCACTCTTTAAAGTGGACCACTAGCTCCCCCATTTCCCCATACAAAAAAGCAGGGACCAGAGTCCCTGCTTACTTGCTGCCTTTAGTCGATTTCTAGGCCGCCGGTGTAGAGGCGGTAGTAGGTGCCTCGCTCGGCCATGAGGGAGGCGTGGTTGCCGCGTTCGATAATGCGGCCGTGGTCCATGACCATGATGACGTCAGAGTTGACGATGGTGGACAGACGGTGGGCGATTACGAAGACGGTGCGGCCGGCCATGAGACGGTCCAGGCCTTCTTGCACCATTTTTTCGGTCCGCGAGTCGATGGATGAGGTGGCCTCGTCCAAAATGAGGACGGGCGCGCCAGCCAAGGCCGCACGGGCAATGGCAATCAGCTGGCGTTGGCCGTTGGAGAGGCCGGCCCCGTCATCCGTCAGCAGGGTTTCATAGCCTTGATCCAGATGCTTGACGAAGGAATCAACGTTGGCGATACGGGCCGCCTCCAGAATCTCCTCGCGACTGGCGTCTTCTCGGCCGTAGGCGATATTTTCCGCGATCGTCCCGCTAAAGAGGTGGGTATCCTGCAAGACGATGCCCAGAGATTTGCGCAGGGAGTCCTTGTCAATCAGCTTGACGTCGATGCCGTCATAGGTAATAGAACCTGACTGGATATCGTAAAAGCGATTGATCAAGTTAGTAATGGTGGTCTTACCTGCCCCGGTTGCCCCGACAAAGGCCACCTTCTGCCCCTTATCAGCGTAGAGCTGGATGTCATGCAGGATCTGCTTCTTGCCATCATAAGAGAAGTCTACATTGTTGAAGACCACATTCCCTACCAAAGGCACCAACTTATATTGGCCTTGTGGACGCGGATGTTTCCAAGCCCAGCGATTAGTCTTCTGGTCAGTGACAACTAGCTTACCGTCGACTTCTTCCACATTAACCAGAGTTATCTTCCCTTGGTTGGCTTCTGGCTCCTCATCTAGCAAATTGAAGATGCGGTCTGCCCCAGCCGAAGCCATGAGGACAAAGTTAAGCTGTTGGGAGACCTGAGCAATCGGTCCGATAAAGGAACGGTTGAGTTGAAGGAAGGACATAAGTCCGCCAATGGTCAAGCCGCCTACTCCATTCAGGGCCATAAAGCCCCCGGCAATGGAAGTCAGGACGAAGGAGATGTTACCCAAGTTCCCTAAGATTGGCATAAGGACGTTAGAGAAGCGGTTGGCCAGGTAGGAAGATTGGAAGAGTTGCTCGTTAATTTGGTTGAAGGCTTCAATGCTGGCTGTTTCATGGACAAAGGCCTTGATGACCTTCTGTCCAGACATCATTTCTTCAATAAAGCCATTCTCAATCCCTAAATTCTTCTGTTGCTCGCCAAAGTAACGACCAGACTTGCTAGAAACTGTCTTGATGACCCAGACCATAATGGCCAGCATGACCGCCACCACTAGGAAGAGCAAGGGGCTGACTACCAACATGGAGACCGTGACCCCGATCATGGTGATGGCAGACGAGAAGAGTTGAGGAATAGACTGCTCGATGGCCTGACGCAGCGCGTCGATATCATTGGTGTAGATAGACATAATATCCCCATGAGGATGGGTGTCAAAATACTTAACCGGCAGCTTCTGCATACGCTCAAAGAGCTGATTACGTAGGGAGCGCAGGGCATCCTGAGAGATGGTGGCCATCATGATAGAGAAGCCATAGTTGGCGATGACCCCAACCAAGCAGAAGAGGGCTAAGCCCAACAAGAAGTCACGCAGAGGCCCGAAGTCACTAGAGCCCGTCTGCAACATAGGTTGGACGAAATTGTCGACCAAGGAGCGGATAGAACTGGTCAGGTTAACGGTCACTAGGGCTGATATAACAATCAGGACAGCGGCGACCAGGAGGACCCACTTGTAGTCCTGCCACATGAATTTGAGGAGTCGGACAATGGAAGTCCAATCGCCACGTCTTTTCTTATTCTCCATCTGACGCCGCCTCCTTTCCTTGGGTTTGCATTTGATAAACTTCTTGGTAGATAGCATTGCTTGCTAGCAGCTGCTCATGATTGCCAATGGCATCGATTTTGCCGTCATTCAAGACCACAATGCGGTCGGCCTCTTGAATCGACGAAATCCGCTGGCCGATAATGAGCTTGGTGGTCTCTTTAAGACTAGAAGCCAAGCCCTGACGAATCAGACTGTCGGTCTTGGCATCCACGGCTGAGGTGGAGTCATCCAGAATCAGAATCTTAGGATTCATGAGTAAGGCACGAGCAATACAGAGCCGTTGGCGCTGACCACCAGACACGTTAGCCCCGCCACGTTCAATCATGGTGTCGTAGCCATCCTTGAACTCGGAGATAAATTCGTGGGCCTGAGCCAGCTTGCAGGCTGCCTCAATTTCGGCGTCAGTGGCATCCTTCTTACCCCAGCGCATATTTTCCTTAATAGTCCCGGAAAAGAGCACATTGGTCTGCAGGACCATGGCCACTTGGCGACGCAGGCTATCAAGGTTGTAGTCGCGGACATCCTGTCCCCCAACCTTGACAGCACCGGCTTCGACATCGTATAGACGCGGAATGAGTTGAACCAGGCTGGACTTACCGGACCCGGTTCCCCCTAGAATCCCGATGACCTCACCAGACTTAATGCTGAGGTTAATGCCCTCTAAGACATGGGCCTTATCGCCATTTTCATCAGTATAGGCAAAGCTGACATCTTGGAATTCGATACTACCGTCAGCCACTTGAGTCAGGCCATTTTCAGGCGAGACAATGGTAGACTGGGTCTTGAGCACTTCATTAATCCGTTCAACGGAGGCGATGGATAGGACTAGCATGACGAAAATCATCATGAGCATCATAAGGGACATGAGAATGGTCATGGTGTAGGAGAACATAGAAGTTAATTCCCCGGTCGTCATGTTGCCAACAACAATAAGATGGGCTCCCATCCAAGAGATCATGAGGAAAGAAGCATACATAGACAGCATCATAGCTGGCGTGCTTAAGACGCTGACATTAATAGCCTTCATGAACATGCGGTAAATTCTGCCAGAAGCAGTTTGAAACTTAGTAGTCTCCTGGGCTTCCTTAACATAGGACTTAACCACCCGCATATTGGTGATGTTCTCTTGGATACTGCTGTTGAGGTTGTCGTAAGCCTTGAAGACCTCAGTGAAGAGCGGATAGACAATCTTAAGAATGAGAGCTAGTACACTCCCTAAGAATAGAGCTACCCAGACAAAAATCATGGCCATCTGGCCATTAATGAGGAAGGTCGCCCAAATGGCAAATATCAAGTTAAGCGGTGCCCGTACGCCGACCCGGATAATCATTTGATAGGAGTTCTGAACGTTGGTCACGTCGGTCATCATACGAGTAACCAGCCCACCTGATGAGAAACGGTCAATATTCTCGAAGGAGAAGGACTGAACCTTGGTGAAGAGGGCCTTACGCAAGTTCTTGGCAAAGCCAGCCGAAGCAAAAGCCCCATAGCGGGCAGACTGCATACCACAGAAGAGGGATAAAAAGGCACAGACCAGCATGAGGCCACCATAAAGGGCCACCTGCTGCATATCCCCCATCTGGACGCCCTTGTCTAAGAGCATGGCCATGACAAAGGGAATGGAAATCTCAAAAATGACTTCCAGAAACATATAAAAGGACGCTAAGAATGAGGGTTTCTTATACTCCTTAATCTCAGCAAGCAATGACTGAAACATAACTACCTCCTAGTATCGGATACCGAGTATCCCTTCATTAAAATAGAAAAGCCCCTGACAGCCTAGCTGTAGGGAAATCACAAACTATTGTACATACTCATTATATAGAATCTTCCATTCATGTGCAAGAATGGAGGCAAGACCATAAAAAAAGAGCAGCTCAAGCTGCTCTAGTATGCAAGCGGGTGACGAGAATCGAACTCGCGACGACAGCATGGGAAGCTGTAGTTTTACCACTAAACTACACCCGCATGGCGGTCCCGACGGGATTTGAACCCGCGATCTCCTGCGTGACAGGCAGGCATGTTAACCCCTACACCACGGAACCTAATTGCGGAGGTAGGACTCGAACCTACGACCTTCGGGTTATGAGCCCGACGAGCTGCCAACTGCTCCACCCCGCGATAATATTAAGGAGGATAAGGGATTCGAACCCTTGCACGCTTTTACACGCCTGACGGTTTTCAAGACCGTTCCCTTCAGCCGGACTTGGGTAATCCTCCAAGATATTCACTATGGACCTTGTAGGACTTGAACCTACGACCACTCGGTTATGAGCCGAGAGCTCTAACCAGCTGAGCTAAAGGTCCAACAAGATCATTATAGCGGCGAAGGGGATCGAACCCCCGACCTCCCGGGTATGAACCGGACGCTCTAGCCAGCTGAGCTACACCGCCATAAATCGGGAAGACAGGATTCGAACCTGCGACCCCTTGGTCCCAAACCAAGTGCTCTACCAAGCTGAGCTACTTCCCGTTTGATTAATGGCGCGCCCAAGAGGAGTCGAACCCCTAACCTTTTGATCCGTAGTCAAACGCTCTATCCAATTGAGCTATGGGCGCTAATATAATGGTGCCGAGGACCGGAATCGAACCGGTACGGTATTGCTACCGCAGGATTTTAAGTCCTGTGCGTCTGCCAGTTCCGCCACCCCGGCACTATATTAACTATTGGAGCGAAAGACGGGATTTGAACCCGCGACCCTCACCTTGGCAAGGTGATGTTCTACCCCTGAACTACTTTCGCGAATATCAAGAATGGTGCGGGTGAAGGGAGTCGAACCCCCACGCCGTGAGGCGCTAGATCCTAAGTCTAGTGCGTCTGCCAATTCCGCCACACCCGCAAAAGAATGGTGAGCCATGAAGGACTCGAACCTTCGACCCTTTGATTAAAAGTCAAATGCTCTACCAACTGAGCTAATGGCTCTAATTAGAAATGGTGCCGGCCAGAGGACTTGAACCCCCGACCTACTGATTACAAGTCAGTTGCTCTAC
>ERZ772962.396-NODE-396-length-23893-cov-5.496141_pt1 | contig 23893 bp, 21 predicted proteins | sample MGYA00580676_ERZ772962 | MGnify/ENA primary metagenome ERZ772962 (study PRJEB29015, sample SAMEA2738049) | human oral metagenome | biome: human oral; feature: human-associated habitat; material: saliva | place: China | collected 2230 ...
TTGCAGCGCGCACATGCCTGACAAGAGCCTGTCAGTGGTAGCTGGTATCTACCAGAACAATCCAGCTATCCCACACAACGATTGTATCCATCCGCTCCAGGTGTGCCTCTCGCCGGGTCTTCTTCCTAAGACCTTAGGATTTAAGGTCCTAAAAGCTCATCTGGCTGCCCATATCTTCCTTTTGGATATGCTGGAATACGTTGCTGTAATTATAACATATCCGCAGGCAGATAGGCATCTATGTGGGTATGGGCACTGCGTGGTTCGAGACATTTTAAGCCGATGTCATACAGCGTGCGGCTCCAGCTACCTCATCGAGGTGAATTGATCATCGTTTCCCTAGACTGTTAGGTTGAGTTTTATCCCATTGTCCCAGCGTCTCAGTGTTGAATCCTTGACACCCAATTCTCCTGAGAGCTTCTTCATGTGCTTCTCATCACTGAGTACCACCTCTATAGCAGAGATCTCAAACTTCCTGTCGTAGCGCTCTCTTCTTTGGGGCATATCTGACACCTTTCACCCTTATCTTGGTGTCCAGTATATGGTGACCACTCCAACCCAGTGACTGGCGGTATTCCAAAGGACTCATCCAGTCGAGTAATTCCACCCTCCACTCTTCTTCAATAGACTGATGATCCACGATGTTGTCCTGGCCTCATCGCTTTGAGGGATACCTATTTGGGGTAAGCTTTACTTATATAGATAAAGACAACGTGTTGTGGTGGTAATCATGGTGCAGACACGGGTAGACCGTAAGCGAATATATGCTGAAAAACAACAGGCTGAAGTGGATGCTTTAGTCAATCAGGGCGTCATACTCTGTGGCAATGCCTTTTCCACAGTGCTCTTTCTCAAAGGTGATCCCGGACCGCAGGACGGGAACGGAAAGACCCTATTTACCGGGCCAGATGGAAAAGCACTGCAGGCTTCACTGCGTGCGTTGGGATATGATCCGGCGGGTTGGTGTGGTGTCGCAAGTTGGAATACGCAGGGCGAAAGTCTTGATCCGACACTGTTGCGTCAGACGATCGGGGCGCTTGACCCTCAGACGGTCATTATCGTGGATGACACCGCCGCCGCAGTGATGAGGGAGGCCTATGCAGAGGAACTTTCCGCCCTTGATGATTTCTCCTGCGCGATGCTCCAACCGGGGGCGATCGCCTACATCTGTGGTATGCGGGTGATGAATCTTGGAGGATTTGAAGCTTCGCTCAACGATGCACACGAAAAACAGATTATGTGGGCGCGCTTAAAGGAGGTACCGCCTGAGGTAGCGCCCTATTGATGCTGTCGTTAGCACAATATTTGTAAGTTTCCCCTGATTGAGGGCCTGACTAGCATTAATCTTGGAAGTAAGAAGTTCTTGAGTAGAACGATCTAAGGAGGGCATTGTAACTATGATTGCAGAACCGATCGATGTGACGCAAACACGCGAATGGAAAAAGCTCAAGCAAGACTATGAGGACCTGCAGAAGCAGGGTATCTCTCTGAAGAAATGGTTCAAGGAGGATCCGGACCGCGTCAACAAGCTGAGCTTTGATGTGGCGGATTTTCATATCGATCTTTCAAAGAACCTGGTAACTGACCAAATCATCCAGGATCTGGTTGCGCTTGCGAAGGCAATGCACGTCGAGGGCCGCAGGGCACAGATGTTCTCCGGTGTACATCTGAATACTACTGAGGATCGTGCCGTCCTGCACACTGCACTGCGCCGTCCGGTCTCTGATGAGGGCGAACTTATTGTTGACGGCCAGGATGTCGTGAAAGATGTCCACGAGGTACTCGACAGGATGTACTCCTTTGCCAATGATGTACGCTTAGGCAAGTGGCAGGGCGTCACCGGCAAGAAGATTACCGATGTTGTGAGCATTGGTATCGGCGGCTCCGACTTGGGCCCGGTCATGGTCTACGAAGCGCTAAAGCCCTATGCGAATGCCGGCATTGCGGTGCACTATATCTCTAACATCGATCCGAATGACGCTGCAGAGAAGCTCAAAGGCCTTGATCCCGAGACGACCCTCGTTATCATCGTCTCCAAGACCTTTACGACGCTGGAGACCATGACCAATGCACGTGAGGTCAGGACCTGGCTGCTTAAGGGCTTGAAGGCTCAGGGATACACCGGCTCCGATGCGGATGCCACCAAGCATCACTTTGTGGCAGTCTCCACGAACCTCAAGGCAGTGGCAGACTTTGGTATCGACCCGAATAATGCCTTCGGCTTCTGGAGTTGGGTCGGCGGCCGTTACTCCGTTGACTCCGCGGTCGGTCTCTCGCTGATCATCGCCTTTGGCCCCAAGATATTTGAGGACTTCCTCGACGGCTTCCACACAATGGATACCTACTTTGTGAATACGCCGATTGAAGAGAACGCGGTCATGTTGATGGGCCTCATCAATGTCTGGTACAACAACTTCTTCGGCGCTGAGAGCCACGCGATCTTGCCGTACAACCAGTACCTCCACCGCTTCCCGGCCTACCTGCAGCAGCTGACCATGGAGTCCAACGGCAAGAGCACGCGTTGGGATGGTACCCCGGTTACCACTAAGACCGGCGAGATCTTCTGGGGCGAGGCAGGCACCAACGGACAGCATGCCTTCTATCAGCTGATCCATCAGGGTACGCACCTGATTCCGGCTGACTTCATCGCCTTCGTGAATACGAAGAACCCGACGAAGGATGGGGATCAGGATATTCACGAGCTCTTCCTAGGCAACTTCTTGGCGCAGACAAAGGCGTTGGCCTTCGGGAAGACCGCTGACGAGGTCTGCAGAGAGGGAACCGCCGAGTGGATGGTCCCGGCCCGCTGCTTCGTTGGCAACCGTCCGACGACCTCCATCTTCGGTACGGACCTGACACCGAAGACCTTAGGCGAGCTCATTGCACTCTATGAGCACATCGTCTTCGTCGAGGGCAGCGTCTGGGGCATCGACTCCTTCGACCAGTGGGGCGTTGAGCTTGGTAAACAGCTTGCCAAACAGATCACGCCTGCCTTCCACGATGACAAGGCACTCGCTGAGCAGGATGCTTCAACGCAGGCGCTCATCAGGTTCTATCGTGCACATCGCCACTAGTTGTTCTAAAGGGGATCCAAAGACTGAGGGCTTTAGATCCCCTTTTTGCTAGAGATAGGTCCGAACGATTGGGAAATTAAGGGTTTCGTGTGAGTGTGCTGAAAGAACATCATTGAGGCTGTCGAAAAAATATTATTTCACCTATACTGGTATAGCAGTATGTTCGATGGGTTCGGACGACGTACTGTTCCGAACCTGGTCAGGGCCGGGAGGCAGCAGCCATAAGGAGCCTCAGGCGGGCGTCCGTTCCCATCGAGCATACTTTTTTTGAGTGCCTTCAGGATCTTTCAGGTCTTGGAGGCACTCTTGATGTAGAGAGCCTACCAAAGACGACCGTGAGGAGTCGGCCTGTGTCCTTTTTTGATGCTATCACCAATCTATTGCACGATCCACGTGCTGCCATTGCGGGGTGGATCGTCGCCGGTCCCCTGTACGCCTATGGTTTCATCTTCCTGATCGTCTTCATCGAGACCGGCGTCGTCTTCTTTCCCTTTTTGCCGGGTGACTCGCTACTCTTTGCGGCAGGATTTTTTGCCCACAGCGGAGGATTCAACCTCTACCTGCTTTTGACGACCGCCTGGGCCGCCGCAATCCTCGGCGATCAATGTAACTTTATGATCGGTCACTTCTTCGGAAGGTGCATTGTCCAGTCCGGGAAAGTGAAGGCGATGACGCCGGAGCGGGTGGAGAAAACTGAAGCCTTCCTGGATAAGTGGGGCCGTCTCGCGATCTTCCTTGGCCGGTTCTTCCCTTTCATCCGTACCTTCGTCCCGTTCCTCGCGGGTATGGGCGGCATGCACTGGAAGCACTTTGTGCCCTTCAATGTCCTGGGTGGTATCTGTTGGTCGACGCTCTTCACGCTCCTTGGGTATTTCTTTGGCGGAATCCCGGCCGTGCAGGAGCACTTTGAGCTTGTTATAGTCGGTATCATCTTAGTCAGCGTGATCCCCGCAGTGGTGGGGGCTCTCAGAGCCAAATTCAAAAAGAGAGAACCCTCTGAGGAATAGCAATGCACAAAGGAGCGAAACATGGCAGGCCAATTAGGTGACAAACCGCTGACTGAACAGGAAGTTACAGAGCTGTGCTATCAGATCATCTCGAGCGTGGGTACGGCGAAGTCACTCTACATCGATTCGATCTCCAAGGCTCAGGATTACCATTTCGATGAGGCACAGCAGCTGGTCAAAGAGGGCGATGAGGCCTTTATCAAGGGGAGAAACGCACACTTGCAGCTGCTTGCCCACAATGCCAAGGGCCAGAATATTCCGATCAACCTGCTCCTTATCCACGCGGAGGACCAGTTAAGCGACACTGAGACCGTTCGCACGCTGGCTGACAAATTCATCGACGTCTACAGGCGGCTCCAGCAGATGGAAGTCTAGGTATTCTTCAGAGCTCATGTGTTCGCGTGCTGTAATGCGGCAGAGTGCGATACTTGTGGCACACTAAAAACTGAGAGAGCAGATCGATACGCGATTGCGATGAAGTGGTTGATGTGTCACACACAGATATCATTCAAAAGATGACCTTAGAGCAGAAGTGTGCCCTGCTGTGCGGGTATACTACCTTCGGCACCAGGCCGTATGCATCCCTCGGGATCCCCGAGCTGGAGTTTTCCGATGGTCCCCACGGCCTGCGTCACCAGGCGGATCATGCGAACCATCTGGGGATCGGCGAAAGTCTCCCGGCAACCTGTTTCCCCTGCGCGGTGACCCTTGCGGATACCTGGGATAGCGACCTTCTTAAAGAAATCGGGAAAGCCTTGGGAGAGGAAGCTGCCAGCCAGGGCGTCAATGTGATCCTGGGACCCGGTGTGAATATCAAGCGCAGTCCGCTGTGTGGGAGGAACTTCGAATACTTCTCCGAGGACCCTTATCTTGCAGGAAAACTGGGGAGCGCCTACGTGCAAGGTGTGCAGTCCACCGGCATCGGCGCCTGCGTCAAACACTTTGCGGCAAACAGCCAAGAAACTCGCCGCCAAGCTTCTGACTCCATCCTCGATGAGCGGACGCTGCGAGAGCTCTATCTCACTGCCTTTGAGATCATCGTCAAAGAGGCCCATCCGGCATGCGTGATGACGAGCTACAATCGGATCAACGGGGAGTACGCGAACGAAAATAAGCACCTACTCAAAGATATTCTGAGAGATGAGTGGGGTTACACCGGCGTAGTTGTCAGCGACTGGGGTGGCTCAAATGATCATGTTAAGGCTGTGAAGTGCCGCTCTACCTTTGAGATGCCGGGCGGTGGGCTGGATTCCGCTCGCTCCCTGATCCATGCGGTGAAGCAAGGGGAGGTCGATGAGAGCGATGTCGACCAGTGTGTGGAAGACGCCCTCAACCTCATTCTCCCAACTGATGCAGTGCTGAAACAACACCCCCATACCTTTGACAAGAAGGCGCACCACGCCCTTGCACAGCGGGCGGCTGCCGCAGGCATCGTGTTGCTCAAGAATGAGAAGGTGGCGCCGCTCACTGGGAAAGGCGCGGCGCATCCGCTCTTGCCACTGGCTGCAGGTACCAAGGTGGCTGTGATCGGTGATTTTGCTGGCACCCCCCGCTATCAAGGCTCCGGCTCCTCCCGGGTCAATGCGACACAGGTGGACAATTTGATCGGCGCCGTCAAAGGCTCCGCTCTCGATTTTGTCGGCTACGAGCCGGGCTTTGACCGTACCGATACAAGAAACGACGAGAAAGCGCAAAAGGCGCTGCAGCTCGCCGCAAAAGCTGACGCAATCCTCCTCAACGTCGGCCTTTCCGAAGCCGCCGAAGCAGAGGGGCTCGACCGAACGGCGCTTGACCTTGCGGACAACCAGGCGCAGCTCATCGAGGCCTTGGCGAAAACGCGCAAGCCGATGATCATTGTCCTCTCTTCGGGCGGAGTCCTGACGACTCCGTGGTCAGCCTTCTGCCAATCGCTGCTCTATGAAGGGCTTGGCGGACAGGCAGGGGCCTCTGCCGTGGTGCAGGTGATCACCGGTGAGGTCAATCCGTCCGGCAAATTGGCGGAGTCCTGGCCAAACCAGCTCTCCGAGACCCCGCTCGCCGATCGGTTCCCCTCCGATACGGTGCAGGCGCAGTATCGGGAGGGCCCCTACGTTGGATATCGCTACTACGAGACCGCCCATGTAGCGGTGGCCTATCCCTTTGGTTTTGGACTCTCCTACACGACGTTTGCCTATTCCCGCCTCAGGGTGCAGGTGGATGAGGCGCAACGGCTGCCCAAAGCGAACGTCAGCTTTGACCTCACTAACACTGGGACGTACCGGGGAGTGGAGATCGCGCAGATCTACGTCGCGCGTGAGGATGCCGGGATCTTCAGGCCGGAGCGGGAACTCAAAGGGTTTGTCAAGGTCGCGCTTGACCCTCAGGAGACCAAGCGGGTAACCGTTAAGCTCAATGAAACAGCTTTCCGCTACTTCGATGTTGAAACGAATGCTTGGGAGTCGGAATCGGGCGTCTACCGGATCTATGTGGGCACCTCAAGCGCGGACCTCTATCTCTATAAGAATGTGAAGATTAAGGGCACGGCCGCGCCACACGTACAGGGGGACGAGAAACTGCTTCCGTACCATTTCGGACGCGTGCAGCAGGTCTCTCGAGCTACGTTTGAGGTGCTGTTGGGGCATCCGGTCACCAAGGAGAGCCCTGTGCTGGACAGAAACCTGTGCGTCAGGGACCTGAACCGCGGTAAGAGCCCGATCCTGTGGCTTTTCAGAGCGATCGCTCAGCATGCAGTTAAGACGAACCCCAACACCAATACCTTCTTTGTTTACAACATGCCGTTGCGGTCGATGGCAAAGAATGCGGGGAATCTGATCTCGATGGGGTTTGTGGATGCCCTTGTCCGGGAAGCTAAGGGCTGGGGCCTGGCAGGCGTGGTCCCGGCGGTGATCGTACAGGTGCTTACGGGAAATTTCTTTACACTCGTCTGGTTCCTGTGGTTTGTGGCGCCGCTCCTCATTGAGCTCATCAAGAATGCGGTGCTCAATGCTCAGGGTGAGCGCACGCTTGCTGTTCAGGATAAACGCTCGTAATTCATGAAGGAGAATCTTGTGAGTTTTGCTGATTGGACACAAGAGCATGAGGGACTGTGGGAGTTTATCAAGTTCAATGTGCTGAGCAATATCTCCACGATCACCCGCTTTGTCTGCACGTGGGTCGGTACCTATTTCTTTATCGATACCTTAGGGCTCACAGCACCCTTTTCCTTCCTGATCTTCAACTACACATCTCCCGGCTCCCATGGGTTGGGTGGCTTTATCACGTTTTTGATCGCCGAGGTACTGGCGCAGGTCGTGAACTTCTTTGTCCAGATGAAGTGGGTCTTTAAGTCTGATGCGACCTTTGGGGAGGCGGCGCCGAAGTATGCGGTCTTAGCTGTCATCATCGTCGTCGTAAATCTGATCCTGCCGGGCTACATCACTAACTTCTGCGAAGTCACCTGGGGTTTGGGCGCCGGGCTCTCTGGTACGATTGCCTCGGTCATCAATACCCTGCTTGCGGTGATCGTCAGCTTCCCGCTCCTGAAGTTCTGGATCATGCCGCCCTCAAGCAATAACAAGGCAAAGAAATAGAAGATCTGATATAAATACGTTTAGATATATTTAGTTATAAGCACTCAGAAAATTTTATAAAGATATGTATATAAAGACTAAGCCGGGATACATATATATGTGAAACCAGAGGATGCCAAAAGAAAGAAGGGCGTCCAATCTCGTAAACGTAGAGGAGTTGGTAACTATGGCTAGCATGGTTCCGTACAGCGATTATGAGAAGGCACTTCGTAGAGTTTGGCCGTTCAACGCATTTGACGACTTCATGGAGCCGTTTCTGACGATCGATAGCAGTGATGCTTTCAAGATGGATGTTGAGGATGCCGCTGACAAGTACGTTGTGACCGCTCATCTTCCCGGTGTGAAGAAGGAAGATATCGACGTCGAGCTCAATGAGGGCCGTCTCTCCATCACGGTAGACAAGAAAGAATCTGACGAAGAGAAGAACAAGAATTATCTGCAGAAGGAGACCTCAGAGCTTCATGCAAGCCGTGGCGTCTATCTGAAGGATGCTGCAAATGAGGGTTTGAGCGCGAGACTTGCAGATGGTGTGTTGAGTGTCAACGTTCCGAAGATTGCTGAGAAGCAGAACAACGCGACCAAGATCACAATTGAGTGATTGGAAGTGCAAAGAATCGAAGGGCCGATGCTTTCGCGCACCGGCCCTTTTTCATGTCTCTAGGCAGTATCGTGTGGAGAAACCGAATCGTACAGGGGAGAGAGTTTTGCCCTGCAGATGAGAAACTTTGCAGATTTGGGCCTCAAATCTCATACTGAATCTATCTGTGAGCATAGAAAGTCTGTCGGTGGTCAGGCATCTTATTGTCGGAGCGGGCGGTTCTCATCGACCGCGATGCTCCACTATCTTATTACGCTGATTCCGCACACTCTTGAATCGGGATCTCCGTACAAAACACTGTGTATCAGCCTGATCGGCTCCTCTCTGTTCGGCTGTACCATTGGGTCTTAAAAGGTGCCGTGGGTCCGCGCGTGGAGCTCTTCTTAGAGACGGGTCTCTGCGGCGGATCCACTACCTTTTCCACCTTTGCGTTGGAGGCCGCGGGGCTGCTATGGCGGGGATCATGGGGTGAGGCCTGTATCTATATCGCAGTCAGCCTGATTGTCGGCCTCGCCGCGGTGACGCTCGGACAAAGGATCGTGGGGTAGGTATGGTACGTATTCCGATCGGTGAATGGTACGATGCATACTCTTCGACCCTGAACCTTTGTGTCTGCGCGAAAAAGCCACGCAGATGCAGTTCAATCAGATTGAACCTCGCAATCAGGACTGTCGTCTGATCCTGTTTCAAAAAACTGATAGACAGCTTCGGCGAGCGCTGTGAGATACTCTCGCCCTTCGAGTGCGACTATGGGTCCAACTGCACGATCGGCGACGATAGCTTCATCAACCGTGGGGCCTACCTGATGGATGGCGCGCCGATCCATATCAGCAAACGCTGCTTTATCGGGCCAGATCTGGGTACCTACACCGCGCGGCATCCCCTGCTTCCGAAAGAACGGGACTCTGGCTTTGAGCGTGCGTTTCCGATTACGATAGGGACAACCGCGGGATTGGAGAGACGTCACGATCCTTCCGGGAGTCACAATTGGCGAAAGATCTGCAATCGGCGCCAAAAGCTTGGTCAACCACGATATCCTCGCCCACAGCCTCGCTTTCGGGGCCCCTACAAAGTCTGCCGCAGTATTGATGAAGAACATGATTCCGTACTGAGTGAAGAACGAAAAACGTACTATCCGAAGGCCCATGGCTGACCGTCCATCCCCAAGGCCCCCTACGCCTCCCGATATCCGCGGCGTCTTTCCAACCCCTACGGCTATGGTAGAAAAGATCTCATACGTTCGAGGGGCGGGGAAGCCTTGTCCTTCTTTGGGACTACGGGAGGACCAACTATGGCAGATACAGAAAGCAAAACGGTCAAGAATGTGGTATTGGTGGGCCAAGGCGGCGTGGGTAAGACCATGCTGGCTGAGGCTATGCTCCACGTGACAGGGAAAACAACACGGCTCGGTGGCCACGCCGGAACCAAACCCACGCTTGACTACGACAGCGAAGAGGAAAACCGCGGATTCTCGATTTCGACCGCGATCGCACCCATTGAGTGGGAAAATGCCCGCATCAATGTCCTCGATGCTCCCTGCTATCCTGACTTTATCGGTGACGCCTATACATCCATGAGCGCCTGTGAGGCCGCGCTCTTCGTTGTTGACGCAGCAGGCGGTCCGGAGACCGTGACCACACGGCTATGGTACGCCGCAGAGGACCTTTCCCTCTCCCGTGCCATCTTCGTCAACCGTATTGACCGCGCAGAGGCGAACTTCGATGCTACGATGGATCTGCTGAGGGTCCGCTTTGGTAACCGTTTGGCCGCCGTCACGATCCCGATGGGCGTCGGCGATGACTTCAAGGGCATCATCGATATTGTCCACGGTATAGCGCGGCACAACGATAACGGAAAGCCGGTTGAGGAGCCCATTCCGGACGACTACAAGGAGCAGGCAGCTAAGGCACGCGACGCGCTCTGCGAACTTGTCGTCGAAGCGGATGACGATCTGATGATGAAGTACCTCGACGGTGAGGGGATCACCCAGGAGGAGCTTGAGAGCCTGCTGCACAAAGCGTTAGTTCAGCGTATCTTTGTCCCGGTCTTCGCTGGCTCTTGCATCCGCGAGGAGGGCGTTATCTCGCTGATGGATAACATCGCGGACTACTTCCCAACGATGAGCGACTTCGGCCGTATCCCGCTGATCAACGGTGAGCAGCTTGACATCTCCCCGGATGACGAGCGGCCGGTGGCCTTTGTCTTCAAGACGCTGCAGGATCCCCAGAATGGCAAACTGAGCTTTGTGAAAGTGTTAGCTGGTACTCTGACCTCGGGGTCATCGTTGGTCTGCGCACGCACTCGTAAGAGTGAGCGCCTGACACACCTCTATCGGATGATGGGGCACGAGACGAGAGAGATCAAATCCGTCTCCGCAGGCGATATCTGTGTGATCCCGAAGCTCGACGTAATGGCAGGCGACACCCTGTCGGTGACCGGCAAAGTCGAGGCCGCGGCCTTCCGGTTCCCCAACTCGTTATATCGCATCGCGATTGAGCCGGATAAGCGTGGTACTGAGGACAAGCTCTACACCTTCCTAGAGAAGGCTGCCTCCGCAGATCCGACCCTCAAGGTGGAGCGCGATGAGGAGACCAACCAGACGGTTATCTCCGCGATCGGTGAAGCCCAGGTCTCGGTCCTGCTTGCCCGTCTCGAGGATCGTGTCCACATCACGGCGCACACCGTCAAACTGCGTATCCCGTACCGTGAGACGATCCGCCGTGTCGCTTCCGCCGAAGGCAGACACAAGAAGCAGACGGGCGGTGCCGGACAGTTCGCGGACTGCTGGCTCAGGCTTGAGCCGAACCCGGGTCAGGGTTATGAGTTCGTCGACGAGGTCACTGGCGGCCATATCCCCAAGAACTTTATTCCAGCCGTTGATAAAGGCGTTCAGGAGACCATGCAGGAAGGTGTCCTGGCTGGTTATCCGGTGATCGACGTGAAAGTCGCCGTCTACGATGGCTCCTATCATCCGGTGGACTCCAACGAGATGGCCTTCAAGACCGCTGCGCGCATCGCCTTCCAGAAGGCAGCGGAGCAGGCAGAGCCGGTCATCCTGGAGCCGATGGCAAAGATGAGCATCACGGTGCCGGAAAGCTACGCGGGCTCCATCATGGGTGACATCTCTGCGTCCCGTGGCCAAGTTGAAGGCATGGAAGCCGCTGACAGCAAGCAGCAGGGGATGACGACCATCGCGGCGACCGTGCCGTATGCGGAAGTTGTGGATTACGCGACGCGCCTGCGTTCCCTCTCCCGTGGTACCGGTGAGTTCACGATGGAGATCGAAGGCTATGAGCAGGTACCTCACGACGTACAGGAGAAGCTGCACGAGGAGTACGAAGAGCGCAGAGCCGCTGGCGTCAGATAGCAACTGAAAAGCACGTATCAGAGCCTACAACACAGAAAGTTGTAGGCTCTTTGAGAATTGTTACTATCTATGAGACAAGGGATCAATTGGGTACAATAGAATGTGATGTATCCCTAAGGCACATGCGCGACAACCCCTGGGGATGGTGAACCATAAGCGCAACCAAAGAGAACTAGGATGATGGAAATGCTGAGTGCAGTACAAATTAAACCCGATGTGTACTGGGTAGGTGCCCTTGATTGGAATGCTCGGAGCTTCCACGGTTTCAAGACTGAGAAGGGCATCACGTACAATGCGTACCTGATCCTGGATGAGAAGGTCACACTGATCGATACCACGAAGATCACGTTCAAGGATGAGTTCCTGCAGCGCATCTCGTCTGTAATCGATCCTTCTAAGATCAACGTGCTGATCAGCAATCACGTCGAGATGGATCACTCCGGCAATATCCCTACGATCAAGGCACTGGCGCCCAATGTGGAGATCTACACTTCAGCGCCGCAGGGTGTGAAGGGGCTCACCGCTCACTACGGGGGCCTGGGCTACCACGGCGTCAAGACCGGCGACACGCTCAACATCGGTAAGCACACCCTCACCTTCGTGCAGACTCCGATGGTCCATTGGCCTGACAACATGGTCACCTATGATGCCTATGACAAGATTCTGTTCTCCAACGATGCCTTCGGACAGCACTTTGCGACCTCCGGCCGCTTCGACGACGAAGTGGACTTCCACGAGGCGATGGCCCAGGCGCGCAAGTACTACGCCAACATTGTGCAGCCCTACCGCATGCAGGCGGTCAGCGCTGTGAAGGCCGTCCGCGGTCTTGGCCCAGATGCCCTCGATATGATCGCCCCGTCACACGGCGTGATCTGGCGCTCCCATGTTGAGGATATCCTGAAGGCCTATGAAGACGTGTTCACCTCAGGCAAGGTACAGGACAAGGCCCTCGTGCTCTATGATACGATGTGGGGCTCTACGGAGAAGATTGCCCGCTCGATCACGGATGCCTTCTCTGAGAGGGGTATCCCGGTTCAGCTCATGGACCTCAAGGCCAACGATGAATCCGACATTATGGATGTCTTCCTGGATTCCAAGTACATCTGCGTGGGATCTCCGACCTTCAACAGCCACATGCTCCCGACCGTGGCCGGCATGCTGAACTACATGCAGGGGCTCTCGCCCAAGAATGATCAGCGCATCGGGGTCGCCTTCGGTTCCTATGGGTGGGTCCCGCTCGGCCAGAAGCAGATCCAGGCTGCCCTGAGCGATGTTGGCTTCCAGACACCGCTGAAGCCTGTGTCTTACAACTACATTCCGAGCAAGGATGCACTCAATCAGGTTAAATCTCAGATAGAGGACCTTGTAGACCAAACCAAGTAGGCATTTCGGGTATATAGAAACTGCGCACAGACGGGCGGAAGACCAGCGCTTCCGCCCGTGTTTCATCTGCATCTGATAAAATAAGCTGTGTTTATTTTTTCACCTACAGGAGGTTGCGTCTAGTACGCATGGACATAGCAATTAGCATAATCGTTACGTTTGTCCTCACGCTTGCAAACGGGTATTTCTCCATGTCTGAGATGGCCATCTCGACGGCCAAAAAAGTAATGTTGGATCACGATGCCGAAGAGGGTGACACCCGGGCTGCCTTGGCAGCCAAGATCAGCGATGATCCGACGGAGGCGTTGGCGGCGATCCAGGTCGCAATCACTCTGGTTGGGTTTGCAAGCTCCGCCTTCGCAGCAACCAATCTTTCCGAGCCGTTTGCTGGCTGGATGGAGTCCCTCGGGATGACAGAGGGCGTGGCTGCGGTCTTAGCGCCGATCATCATCACCCTGATCGTCTCCTATTTCTCTATCGTTGTCGGTGAGCTCTTGCCGAAGAGCATCGCGCTCTCGGATCCTGAGCGCATGGCGAAAAGCGTCGCCGGACCGCTGGCGCATTTCACGGTCGCCGTCAAACCGTTGGTCTGGCTGACCTCTGCTTCTGCGCGGGGGTTAGGATACATCTTTGGGGTGAAGAGCCCCGAGGAGCGCAACAACGTCTCCGAAGACGAGATCAAGTACATGGTGCACGACGCGGATGACCTTTCAGACGAAGAAAAGTCGATGATCCACGAGATCTTCGATCTGGGTGACGCAATCGCGCGTGAGGTGATGGTGCCGCGTGTCGATATGACCGCAATGGAGGATACCTCCACGCTCGACGAAGTGCTGACCGTTATGCGGAAAACCGGATACTCTCGTATCCCGATCTACCACGAGGATGTGGACCGCATCGTCGGTATCGCTCACATCAAGGATATCATCACTCCGTTACTTGACGAGAATAGGGATGGCGCACCGATCTCCCGCTACATGCGTGATGCAGACTTTGTCCCGGATACCAAGGATATTATCCCCCTGCTCCAGGAGATGCAGTCGAGCCACGACCAGATGGTGATCGTCGTCGATGAGTACGGCGGCACTGCCGGCGTAATTACGATCGAGGATATCGTCGAGGAGGTCGTGGGCGAGATCGAGGATGAGTTTGACCCGGACAACAAGTACCTCACCCAGCTCAATGACCGTGAATGGCTCGTGGACGGGCGTTTCTCGGTTGACGACGCGGTGGACCTTGGCTGGCCGATTCCAGACAACGAGGAATATGAGACCGTAGCAGGCTTTATCCTGGATCTGGCAGATCAACTGCCGTCTCCGGGTGATGTGTATACTAAGGATGGCTATATCTTCAAAGTGCAGTCAATGCGCGGAAGACGTATCGCGCTTTTGCGTGTGACCGCACCCGAACCTCCTGAGCCTGAGGAGGCGGACGAGGATTTTGGTCAGAAGAAGGATGAGGAGAAAGCCTCTGATATAGAAGAGGACAAGAAGAATACCAAAGACGAGTCGTCGGAGAATAGCAACAACTCCAAAGCGGACGATCGATAGAAATGAGCGTTAACGGCTATGGCACAGATGATCGAATTTAAAAAAATCAGCGTGGGACCCCAGTATCTGACTGCCCGCATCCACATCGGCGATGGGTACCCAGTGATGACGGACGAGGATCTTGAGGCGACTACGCGGATCTGGCGCCTGATGCCCCAGATCGCCAACCACGTCTGTGTCGGTGACGGCGGCAAGACCTTTCGCGATGTGATGGGCGCCACTGATGTGGCGCACCTGCTTGAGCATGTGACAGTTGAGCTGATGGCCCGCACAAACCTGGGGCCTGACATCTCCTATGGCAGGACCCGGGCGGACGACAGCGCGCAGCGGACCTATATCGTGCAGCTTGACTGCCCCGACGACGTGCTCTGTGTGGGAGCACTCTCAAGCGCCGCCTGGACCCTGCAGTGGGCGTTTGACGGTGGAGGAGAACCCGAGCCGGATATCGAGGCAATCGTCTCAGGACTTCTCGCGCTGGTCCAGCGGGTTGACCAGGATGACCAGGGGAATACCCCGGAACACCCTGAAAACGGACAGCTGCAGGAATCAGAAGAACCGGCGCCGAACCCTGAGGATTCTGATACTATATCTTTTGATCAGGCTAAGGATTGATCTACGCACTTGGTTGTGAACACCCTATACGGTAAACTGGGTATAATTCACAGACAAAAAAGTGGAGCCGCATTGCACGGCGCAAACAAAAAGGAAGGACGCTATATGAGCAAGGGAAGCACAGGTCTTGGATTTGTTTTGGGCGGCATGTTTGGCGCTGCGGTAGGTGCCATTGCGGGGATGTTGCTTGCTCCACGTTCTGGCGCCGAGAGTCGTGCGATGGCAGCAGATGCCATGAATGATGCGTGGGATAATGCGGTTGACTCCTATGAGCGCGGTTCCCGTGTCGTTAACACAAAGATCAATGATTTCCGTCCTCAGGTGGATGCACGCACCGATGAGCTCCGCGCAAAGATTGACCTTGCCCGTGAGCGCATGGACCAGCTCCGTGACTCCCTGAATGATGCCGTGGCGGCGACTTCCGATACCGTTGCAAATGCGGCTTCAGACGTCGCCGACACTGTAAACGCCGTCGCAGGCACTGATAAGTCGGCAGCTGAGCCCAGCAGCGGCTCCGTGCACGTCGACGTTGAGGACAACAAAGACGCTGGGGATACCTCAGAGGCCGAGTAGATTTTGTCTACAACAGTGAGTTGAAACAACAAGGCGCAGCGTATCAGTTGCGCCTTGTTGTTTATACGGAAAGGATGGGGGCGCCGTGCTGCGTATAGGAAAGATGTATAGGATGCCGGTCTATACCGAAAAGAAAGATCGCCATGGGAAAACAAAGGAGACCCGTCTCGGCCGTATCCATATGACTGTGTTCTCCCCGTCCGGCAAGCGTGTGGTGGGCTTTACGATCTCACGCCCCGATATTGCAGGCATGGTGAAACGCCCTGATGTCTTTATCGCCTACGACTCCTTTACAGTAGTAGATGAGAAGGGGATTGTCCCTACCCGGGGGGACGAGAGCTTTGATAACAAAGCCCGTGAACGCCTCCATATCGACTGGGACCACTGTCTGATCTGTACCGGTATGGATGCGAAGACCACTGATGGCAAGGAGCTTGGCTACATCGACGATGCGGAATATGACCCGGAAACCGGTAAGGTCTCAAAGTTCTTTGTCGGTGATGACAGCCTATCCCGCAAGCTTGTCGGTGCCATTGAGATCCCAGTCTCAATGCTCAAGGGGTATCACAAGGGCTACATGGTTGTTGCTCCGGAGGCTGCACACCTCGGATTGGACGGCGGCCTTGCCGCCAAGGCCGGCGAGAACTATGCCAAGGCCAAAATCAAAGGAAAGGAAGCCGGGAAAAAGACGCAGAAAGCCATGGATAAAGGCGCCTATAAGCTCGGGCACCGCATCTTAGAAACCAAGCAGGCGATGGAGGAATCCAAGAAGGAGTTTGACGAGGTGAGCGGAAAACCGGCCAAAAAGAAGGCTACGGAACAGAAAGATGTGAGTGCCCAGGCCGCACGCGCTGTCGGGAAGCAAATTGGTAAAATGGGCTCAATGTTCGAGTCGTTTAAGAAGGAGTACAAGAAGGCCAGCAGATAGCCTATGATGGTCTTTTTGGAATGATGCACTGAAAAAGGGATTCTTGTGCCGAAAAAATCGCTGACACCTGCCAAAACCGTACGTCGCCGTGTTCTCGGTATCGTCTTTATCGGTCTCACTGTCGCCGCCAACATCGCAGTGGCCCAATTCGGGAAGACGCTCAATTCATGGATTTCGATGGACCATGTGGATGTAGGCCAGGCCGACTATGATGCACGGATCGCAAGCGACAGGCGCTTGGCTACGCAGGAGCAGGCTGAAGGCATCGTCCTGGTTAAAAACGACAATCAGACACTTCCGTTTTCCAGAAACACTGATAAGGTGAACGTCTTCGGGTGGAGCTCAACGCAGTGGGTTGCAAGCGGTTCAGGCTCAGGCGGCGTGGCGGGAAACTCGGTCGGCATCCTCGATGCGCTGGTCAATTATGGGGTCTCCTACAACACCGAACTGAGCGATATGTACCAGCGCTACAGCGAAAGCCGCCCCCGCTCCTCGCAGGGCTCGCTCAACTCATTTGCGGATGACTACTGCCGACTGGTGGAACCTTCAATCCAAAACCGGGCTTGGTATACCCAGAAGATTCTGGATGACGCCCAGAACTATTCCGATGCCGCCCTCGTTGTTATCAGTCGCGTCGGCGGTGAGAGTATCGATGCCCCCGGTACGCAGAGCAAACTCTCCAATACCGGTACCGTGACGCGAGACCCTAACAGAAACTATCTTGAGCTCTCGACGCAGGAACTTGACCTGCTCACGTATGTGGGGACGCACTTCGACAAAGTGGTTGTGCTGGTAAACTCCACCAACCCGATGGAGCTCGGTCCCCTCAATACGATTCCTGGCATCGACGCCTGTCTGCTCGTAGGGACAACGGGTACCACCGGCGCCAATGCGATCCCCCAGTTGCTGTGGGGCGATGCGAGCCCTTCAGGTAGGACTGCGGATACCTACCCCTATGACTTCAAAACTGATCCCAGCTATGTCAACAGTGGCAGCTGGGGACACGGGACCTATACCAATGGACAGGGCTACTATCCCGCAGACGGTACGCTCAACGGTAACGTCGGCACCATCGCCCAATACAATGGGGTGAGCTACTACGATTACCAGGAGGGTATCTACGTCGGATACCGCTGGTATGAGACTGCGGATGCAGAAGGCTATTGGGACGATGTCTCCAACGAGTACGGAACCGGCTATCAGGGGGTCGTGCAGTACCCTTTTGGCTATGGGCTCTCCTACACCACCTTTGATTGGCAGGTCATCGACCGCTATCCCCAAACCGGCAATTGGATCGACGAGAATACGCAGATCAGCTATACCGTGCGGGTAACCAATACTGGATCGGTGCCCGGGAAAGAGGTCGTAGAACTCTATTTTTCACCTCCGTACAAACTGGGGGAGATCCAAAAACCCGCTTGGGTGTTAGGGGCGTTTGCCAAGACCGATATGCTTGCCCCTGGGCAGAGCCAGGACGTGACCCTGACCGTCACAGGCAGGGACATGGCCTCCTATGATTGCTATGACGCGAACCATGACGGGTTCTCCGGCTACGAGCTGGACAGCGGAGCCTATACGGTGCAGCTTCGCCATGACGCGCACACTCCAGCGGATATCGAGGATGGATCGCTGACGCTAAATATCCCGCGCACCATCGAGCTGAATACGGATCCGGCAACCGGTGCCACGGTTACCAACCGCTTCACTGGCTCGGGTGCTGTGGATGGAGTATCGATCGACGGCAGCAATTCCGATGGGAATATTACCTGGCTTGACCGCGCGGATTTTGCGGGCACCTTCCCGCATGAGCGGGCGGATAACCGGGCGATGACAGAGAACATCCAGGCGCTCAATCTCTACAGCAGACAGCAGGCTGAAGCTACCATTGACCCTACTGGACCCAGTGTGAAGACTGGACAGTCTGGCAATCAGATGCTCGGAGACGACGGATCGATCACCAACCTCGGCTATGCCCTTGGTATGAACTACAACGATCCCCAGTGGGATGGACTGCTTAACCAGATGACGACGCAGGAGCAGGAGGACCTGGTCCTGCACGGTTACTCCAACACTACCGATATCAGAAGCATCGGCAAGCCGCAGAGCAAGGAAGTCGACGGCCCCTCTCAGGTGGGGTCCTTCAACCAACCCCGCCACGGCGTCGGTTTCGCCGACGATGCCCTCCTCGCGCAGACCTGGAATACCGATCTTGCCCACCAGATCGGGCAGGCGCTGGGTCAGGAGGCAGCCGATCTCGGTGTTGACGGTATCTATGCCCCCTCGGCCAATATCCACCGCTCTCCCTTCGGCGGCAGGAACTACGAGTACTTTTCTGAGGATCCGCTGCTGACCGGCGATCTCTGCGTGCAGGAAGTCCAGGGCATCAAAGAGACCGGTACCTACTGCTTCGTGAAGCATATGATCCTGAACGATCAGGATACGAACCGTGACGGTATGTACACGTGGCTGACGGAGCAGGCGCTGCGTGAGATCTACCTCAAGCCCTTCCAGCTTCTGGTAGAAGAGGGCGGTGCTACGGGTATGATGAGCTCATATAACCGTATCGGCGCGGTCTGGGCTGGCGGTTCCCCAGCACTCTTGCGTGATGTGTTGCGCGATGAGTGGGGGTTCCGCGGCTCGGTGATCACCGATTACGCGGACCATCATACCTATATGAATCCTGACCAAATGCTGCGCGCCGGCGGGGATCTCTATATGGACGGTATCATGCGCAACGGTGCCTTTGTCTATGGCACGACATCCAACACCTTCCAGAACGATCTGCGGGGCGCCACCAAAGATATCCTCTATACCTGGCTCAATGCTAGATCAGAGAACCTGCTGTACAACCAGGCAAATCCTGAGCAGCAGTTGGTGCGCCCGATCAAACACACAGGATTGCCGATCTTTGGTATCGTTATCGGCACCCTCGATGCATTCATCCTCACGATCGGGACGGTAAAGATCTGGCAGCATTATCGCAAGACGCATCCTGCGCGCAGCAATGCCAAACAGGCGAAGCACGCGCGCTAACGCATCGTAAAGGACCTGACCGAGCTGTGCTGAGGATAGAAAACCGCATCGGCTTCGCCTTCCTCGGCTGACTGAACAGTACCGGCTCACCGCAGATTACGGTACAAAAGAAGTCTCCCGCTCCCCTCATGGGGAGCGGGAGACTCGCTCTTACTATCTCTGTCTGAGAACGCGCGGAGTATTAGAACTGCACTTTTGGTGCCTGGCGCGCCTCACCGTCCTCTACGGCGAAGCCCTCACGCTTCTTAAAGGTGGAACCTGCAACAATATTGCCCGGGAACGTTTGGATCGCGTTGTTGTAGTTGAGGACGCAGTCATTGAAGCTCTGGCGGGCATAGGAGATGCGGTCCTCGGTATTGCGCAGCTCTGTCTGAAGCTGTTGGAAGTTCTTGTCCGCCTTGAGGTTGGGGTAACGCTCTGACACCGCAAAGAGCTGACGCAGTGCATGGGTCAGATGGGAGTCTGCTGCCAGCCGTCCTGACGTGTCGGTTGCCGACGTTGCCTCTGCGCGAGCTGCGGTGACCGCTTCAAGCGTTTGGCTCTCGTGTTTGGCGTAGCCTTTGACGGTCTCCACAAGGTTAGGAATGAGGTCAAACCGGCGCTGAAGCTGCGCATCGATGGTCTGCAGGGCATTGTCACACTGATTGTTTTTCTCGATGATGCCATTTCTCAGTGCAATGAACCAAATAATGATCGCAGCGATGATAACAATGATGATCATAACAGTGGCCATATATTTCCCCTCCGTTGCATAAAAGCTTTGATGCGGATTTGAAATAAAGAAGGAATGTGGCGGAGGGGGAGGGATTTGAACCCTCGAGACGGCTCAGCCGTCTGACGGTTTTCAAGACCGTTACATTCAGCCACTCTGTCACCCCTCCGACTAGCAGAATATAACTATACCTCAAATTTATCTTTTAGACTATTGCCAATCTATATCTCACGGGTTTCCCAAAAACGAAGTACCTCCGATTGGGCTTGTCAACAGCACACTCAAACTCAGTACAACACCAAAGGGTTTCTGATTCCTGTGTAAAAAAGCAGAAGGTATACGCAGCCAATGCGGTACGGGCAAGGATCATACATGTACAGAAGCTTCACTGGTCGGTTCTGTTATGGGCGTTCAAGTTTGACCTTGGGGAGCAGCGATTCAATGACCGAGCGCTCTGCGCTCTGTGAACCTGATTGCATAACGTTGGCAGAGCCGGAGGCGATAGCGAGAACCGCGGTGTCCTCAAAGCTGTAGAAGTGCTCCCAGGCATAGGCGATGGCCCCGAGGAGTGCGTCTCCTGCGCCCGCGGTGGAGCCGACCGGTACCCGAGGCGCACGGGCCACCAGCACTTTGTCCTGCGTAACAAAGATAGCCCCATCGGCGCCCCTCGAGATCACGACTTCTTTGATACCGGAACGGAGGAGATCCTGGGCAGCTTGTATGGCGCCTTCCTGGGAGGTGATCTCCTGCCCGACCAGTTCAGACAGCTCATGCAGATTTGGCTTGATCAGTGTGGGAGAGGCATCGATGCCTGCTACCAAAGCCCGTCCGTTGGTATCGAGGAAGACGCTTGCTCCGGCCTTTTTACTCGCCTTGATCCACGAGGCATAGGTGTCTGAGGAAATACCCCGCGGCAGGCTGCCGGAGAGCACCACGATGTCTCCCTGCCTGATATCGTTGATCAGTCGTTGCAGCAGATTCAGGAGTTCCTGTGAGCTTACGAGTGGTCCCCGCTCATTGATATCGGTATGGGTTCCTGTTTGGGTATCGATAAGCTTGAGGTCGGTGCGGGTCTCCTCTTCGATGGGGACTGAGATGCAGCTGATACCGAGATTGATAACTGCGTCCTGAATATAGGTGCCAACATTGCCGCCCAGCAGGGCGTAGGCGCACGTATTTCCGCCTAATTTGGCGACCGCCTTTGAAACATTGATACCTTTGCCGCCGGCGTCCTTACGTGAGCTTACAATGCGGTTTACCTGATTGACGTGAAACCCTGCAATCAGGGCTGTCTTATCAAGCGCCGGATTGAGGCAGATGGTTCTGATCATGGTATAGGCCTACCCTTTCAGCTGTGCCGACGCGGGGCACGGTATGTGATACGTTTCATAGATTCCAGCGTATCATCTTTGGTGGATTCAAGTATTTTTACTCTAGGATTATTCGCTCAACGCAGGCAGGCCTGTGCAGCTGTGTTAGATGTTTGTCTCAGAAAGGTTTGCATGGAGGATCAAGATTTTTTAGATGAGCGGTATATGCAGGAAGCCCTCATCGAGGCTGAGATCGCTTCCTTTGAGGGGGAAGTGCCGATCGGCGCGGTGGTGGTCTACAACGGGATCATTATCGCCCGGGGCTACAACCGCCGTGAATACGAGCGCGATCCGTCCGCCCATGCGGAATTCAAAGCGATGATTGAGGCATCGCATGTGTTAAACCGCTGGCGCCTCACTGGCTGCACCGTCTATGTTACACTTGAGCCCTGCCTCATGTGCGCAGGCTTGATGGTCAATTCCAGGATTGACCGCTGTGTTTATGGGGCCAAAGATCCGAAAGGCGGTGCCTTAGGATCGCGCTGCGATGTGTCTCACGACCCACAGCTGAACCATGAGTTTGAAGTTACAAGCGGCGTTCTGGAAGGGCCCTGCGCACAGGTCCTGAAAGATTTCTTCCGTGAGCGCCGAGCGCAGCGGAAAGCACAGACCAAACAGGCCACACCACCTGCAACAGGAGAAAGTCCAGATAGCGGATCTCAGGAATCCCCCAACCAATAGGGTGGTTGGGGGCCTGCTGGCGCAGCCGCACATTCATATGGCGCGCAGCGGTCTGGATAGCCTCTGAGAGCAGCTCCTGGGTCGTAAAGTGGGAGCAACTGCAGGTGGCGAGATACCCGCCGCAGGGAAGCAGGTGCGCTGCCGCCTCATCGATCTCCTCATAGCCCTTCTTGGCATGGTTGAGGGACCCTTTGCTCTTGGTGAACGCCGGAGGATCAAGGGCGATCAGATCAAACGGACCACTCTCAGCGCGGAGGAAATCGCGGTCGTGCGCATGCTTGGGGAGATAATCTACCGTATCAGCGCAGGTAAAGTCGATGGGTGTTTTCGGATCGACGGGACCATTCTCTTTGTTGAGCCGCACCTTGTTCTGTGCCAGCTCAAGGGTGATATCGGAGATATCGACACCGCGGACGTAGGTGGCGTCACCGGCGGCATTGAGGCCGAACGGCCCGACGTGGCAGAAGCAGTCGAGAACCCGCCGCCCTTGGGCGAGGTATCTGACCACGCGGCAATTATACTTCTGATTGAGGAAGCAGCTGGTCTTTCGGCTGTTACCGATATTGATTGTGAAGGTGGGGTCGTTTTCCTGTGCCCTGATCTCCGTGGTCTGCGGGGGTGGGAACCCCCGGGGTACCCTCGAGGGTCTTGTAGCGCTGGATAGTATCCCAAATGACGCTCCTAGTGTGTGTTAAGAGGCATCTCGCGGCTCTTGCAGATTTCGGAGAAGAGCATCGAGTACCTATCCCAAAGCTCGTAGCGCTTCCTCGCTTCGTGCTCGATTTCACTAATTCTGATGGGCTCGTCGCCGAGCCTTGCGGCGATCTCTCCAGATGCGCTGCCATCCGCTTCAACCTGAGATTCTCAAGCGTTACCAAAGAGCCGATGTCGCACTGATCGGTGTTGCCTACGAGCTCTATAAGAAAGAAGGGACAACCTACTAGAAAAGCAGCAAAAGTGCCAATGAAGAGCGGGGCATCTGGCCTATCGAGAAGCCAGATATCAAGGATGTGTGCCCCACTTGACCACGAGGTAGAAAAATTGAGGGAACGCCACTTTGAAAACTTCACCCTCCCGCTTCTTTGGTTGGATATCACCTGCATCAAGTGCAAAGAGAGCTGCAGAGTCTCTAACCCTGCAGTGGTTAGAGCTATCATCTTAGATGACATGGGATACCGGCATGTTGTGGGACTGTCCGTACTGGATACAGAGAACTGCAAGGGATAAAAACCCTTCTTAGAGGACCTCAAAGCACGCGGTATTACAGGTGTTACCTGCACAACCTCAGATGCCCATGAAGGACTAAAGCATGCAGTTCGTGAGGTCTATCCTACATCGTCGTGGCAACGCTGCGCTGTGTATCCAGAGCGTGATGTGATCAGCAAAGGGAAAACCAAAGAGAAGTGCGCTCAGATCGCAGCAGTCATCTCTAAGGT
>ERZ772962.399-NODE-399-length-23837-cov-13.252292_pt1 | contig 23837 bp, 27 predicted proteins | sample MGYA00580676_ERZ772962 | MGnify/ENA primary metagenome ERZ772962 (study PRJEB29015, sample SAMEA2738049) | human oral metagenome | biome: human oral; feature: human-associated habitat; material: saliva | place: China | collected 2230 ...
ACATTCCCGCCAATTTTTTGAACAACAATAAGTTAAATATAGTTTTTGAGTATAGGTAAAACAGAAGTAGTTTTAATTTTAACTACTTCTGTTTTTTGTTTTATCATTTTAAAAGTATTATTGTACTTTTCTAGCTAACATTGTAGCAAATCTGAGTTTAATTCTATTTCCATTAGCATCGGTTTTGTGTAAGTGTCCAAAATCTTCATTATATTTTACTAATTCCCAGTCTCTATAATATTCTTTTAATTCATTTTCTTTTAGTGTAAATGGGAATGGTAACGGACAAGGTGCATCTTCTGTTGACATTGCTGAAACAATAAGGTTATAACCACCAATATTAGTTTGTTCTTGTATATTTGTTATTATATTATCAATGCATTCTGGATTTAAAAACATTAGAACGACTGTTGAAGAAATGAAGTCATATGTATTTTGTATTGCAGCGGTATTAATATCATAGTGAGCAACCTTTATATCTAGATTTTCAGCCTCTGCAACATTTTTTAAGTATTGAAGACCAGGTATATTTTGATCTACTGCAGTAACTTCAAAGCCTAATAAAGATAAGAAGAGTGCATTTCTACCTTGGCCACATCCTAAATCAAGAACCTTACATGGTTTTATAGTTTTTACAGCTTCAACAACTTCTGAGTGTGCAGGATTTAATTCATACTTATTTGAAAAATAATTCTTTGGTTCACAATAAAATTCAAGATAGCATTCTAGATCATCAGTCAATGGTGTAACACGATGCCATGCTCTTGGTTCAACAAAAGGAATATTACTCTCCGGCGTAAAAGTAAATTCTTCAATAATTTGATTATCTTCAGTTAGAGAAGTGAATAACAATTCTCCTCTTAAAATAGTAAGTTTAGCCCATACTCCAGCACGAGTGTTATGCTTATTTCTAAAGCCTTTAGGTAATGTACTAGCAGTCCAATTAGGCATACGTTTATAGCAGACAAGGTTATTTTGCATGTAATTCTCCTTAAATATAAAGTTTTTCTATAATTATACCATGTGTAAATAAAAAAATGAATTACAGGTAATTATAAAATAAACAACAAGTCGACACACTTGTTTTTATTTGTATTAATAGTTATAATTTTAAAAATTAAGGAAATATAATTAATTTATAGAAGTATAAAAGATAATTTCTAGAGATTTAAAGAAAGAAGGAATATATTATAGTAAAGAAAGTAATAATAGCTGCAGTAGTATGTATTTTGGTAGTAGGAGTATACTTTGGAGTGAAAAATAAAAGTGTACCTAAAGAGAATGGGCTTATAGAATCATCTTCTACTAATACTTCGAATATTGATACTAGTAACTTAGTAAAAGAAGAACTATATTCTGAAGGTCAAGGCAAAAAAATATATGGGTATATCACAGCTCCAAAAAATTATAAAGATCAAAAACTACCGACGGTAATAATTTCTCATGGTTTTGGAGGATTAGCAGAGCCGGTGATTTTTATGCCCAAAGTCTTGCAAAAGCAGGGTATGTAGTATATTCTTTTGATTTTATGGGTGGTAATAAAAATAGTAGAAGTGGTAATGATACATTAAATATGTCAGTATTTACAGAAGTTGATGATTTAGATGTAGTAATAAGTAAACTTAAAAGTCAAAGTTATGTAGATCAAAGTAAGATATTTTTATTAGGACAAAGTCAAGGCGGAGTAGTCTCAACTATTGAAGCTGCTAAATTAAAGGGGGATATAAAAGGATTAATTTTGGTATTTCCAGCATTTGTTTTATTTGATGATGCACGTGAATTATTTAAATCAACTTCTGATATACCAGAAGTTTATAATCATAGAGGTAGTGAAGTAGGACGAGCTTATTTTGAAAAATCATTAGACTATGATGTTTACCAGGACATTAAAAACTATGATGGGAAAGTGCTTATTGTACATGGTACAAATGACTCAACAGCACCAATAAGTTATTCTAGAAAAGCTGTAGAAACATTTCCAAATGCAGTTTTAAAAGAAATTCAAGGTGCTGGTCATGGATTTAGAGGAGCTCAACAAGAAGAAGCAACAAAATATATCGTTGATTTTGTTAAAGAAAACACATAAATATAATAAAAATTCAATAATGATAATAATAAAAACTTCAAAGATAACTAAACCTTTGAAGTTTTATTTATTTTCTTTCTATGTTTTAATCTGATATTTTTTTGCTAAAAGAACTACATGTGGGTATGAAAAATATTTTGTTGGTTTTGTATGTTCGGAATACTGAATTATCTTCCAATCATTATAGTATTCCCTAAGTTCATTTTGTATAAATGAAAAAGGGAATGGTGCAGTTAATGCTTGGCCAGGAACTAAAAGAGAACTAACAATTAGATTATACCCTCCAATAGTTGTATGGTTTTGCATATTTCGTATAATGCTAGAAATTCTAGTAGGGTTCAGATACATAAATACATCTGTAGCAAAAATAAAATCAAAGTCACTCTTTATATTAGCTTGATTAATATCATGTTTATAGACGTTCAAATTAAGATTTTCTTCTAAAGATATATTGGATAGCTCTTGAAGAAAAAGAGCATTGTTATCAACAGCACTCACATCAAATCCTATAGAAGATAGATATAACGTATTTCTACCTTGTCCAGCCCCTAAATCCAATGCCTTGCACGGGGGTATATGTTTCACTGCTGAAACTACTTCTTCATGTGCAGGAGAAAGATTGTATTTATTTGAAAAATAATCCTGCGCTTCACAATAATATTCCAAAATAAATTCTAAATCATTAGATTTTGGAGTTATTCTAAATGTAGAACTAGGATTAACTAAGTATGTATTATTTGTAGAATTGCACTTAATTTCTTGTTCAACTTCTAAATGTTTATTAAGAAATATTAGTTTTAATTCTCCTGATAAAGTGATAAGTTTTATCCATACATCTTCTTTATTAGTATAACCATCGCGATACTCTCTTGGAATGGATAACGCTGTAATTTTAGGTGTATTTTTAAAACAAAGCAAATTATTTTCCATAAATATCTCCTTAACACAAACTTTTCCTATATTATATCATGTGAACTGAATAAATAGAATAAGATTTTATAAAATATATTATAATCTTTTTTTATAATAATATAACAGTATATATTTATTTTAATATTTTCAACTTATGCTCAGCTGTGATATAATTATTTTGTATATTTTTTAAAAAAGAGGTTGAGTATGGTTAAAGTGTTATTTGTTTGTTTAGGTAATATTTGTCGTTCTCCTATGGCGGAAGCAGTTTTTCGTGATATGGTAGAAAAAGAAGGTCTTACAGATAAAATAGAAATTGACTCAGCTGCAACAAGCAGTTGGGAACATGGGAATCCTGTACACTATGGAACTAGAGATAAACTATTAGAAGTAGGCATTAGTGTGGAAGGGATGTATTCAAGAATTCTAAAAGATAGTGATTTGGAAGCTGATTATATTGTTGGTATGGATAATAGTAATATAGAGAATATAATTAGATTTGTAGATGGAAGACCAACAGGAGAGATAAAAAAACTATTAGAATATGCGAATGAAGATAGAATAATAGATGATCCATGGTATACAGGAGATTTTGAGAAAACATATAAAGATGTGGTAAAAGGTTGCGAAGCCTTATTAGAAAAAATAAAAAAAGAACACTTATAAAATATTGTAAAGTAGTAGGTGATAAAAATGATAAAGGTAAGGAGTGTAGCATTAGAAGATGCGAAATATTTAGTCGAAATTTATAAGCCATATGTCGAAGAAACGGCTATAACTTTTGATTATAGTGTACCAAGTATATATGAATTTGAAGAAAAAATAGCTAAAATAATCCAAAATTATCCATTTTTAGTAGCTGAGGAAAATAGCAAAATTTTAGGTTATGCTTATGCAGGTGAATTTTATCCTAAAGATGCGTATAAGTGGACTGCAGAGATAACTATTTATTTAGCTAAAGAAGCTAGAGGTAAAGGGGTAGGAGAAACCCTATATTCTAATTTAGAAAGAGAACTATTAAATAGAGAAATTTATCATTTAACTTCTTGTATAGCTTACCCTGATGAAGGTAGTATCTCTTTTCATGAAAAAAGAGGATTTAGAAAAGTAGCACATTTTGAAAAAGTTGGTTATAAATTTGACCGCTGGTGGGATGTAGTCTGGTATCAAAAAGATATTGGAGACAAAGGTAAGTCATAACTAAAAAAGTGCTCTTTAAATAAAATAAATACAAATAATGATTCCAGTTAAGAAGGTGTTTTTATGAGAAATATTATTATTTCTGACATACATGGTAGTTTCTATACTATGAAAAAATTATTAGACGAAGTTAATTTTAATCCTGAACTTGATAAACTTATATGTCTTGGTGATATGTGTGATAGAGGAAAAAATACAAAATTGGTTTGGGAGTATTTTTACAATCTACAAAAAAATTATTCACATCATATTGTTTTGCTAGGTAACCATGAAGATATGTTTAATCTAGCTATAAAAGAGGCGAGGTACACAGAACAAGAGGAGGTTCGACAAGATCACTATTTTAGAAATAGTGGTTTAACAACATTACAATCATTTTATCCAGAGGCTACTAAAGAAAATAGAAGAAAGTATTTTAAACTATTTGCCCAAGATTTCAAAGCATTAAGAACTTGGTTAAAAAATTTACCAACAAGATATGAAGGTAAGGATTATTATTTTGTTCATGCAGGCGTAGATTTTTCTAAGGGATTTTGGAATCAAATACATCGTGATTTAGTATGGATGAGAGAACCATATTTAAGTAGTACAGAAAAATATAATAAGAAAATTTTTCATGGGCACACTCCAGTTTTAAAAGAACCTTATTATGATATTAGAGATAATAGAATAAATATTGATGGAGGTTGCGTATATGGAGGGAAATTAAATATTGTTGTTATAAATGATGAAGGGGAAATTAATATTAAACAAAGTAAAATTCTAGAAGAAGATATTTATGAGGATAAATAGAGGATATAAAATATGCAAGTTGAGTTAACAAGATTTAAAGTGAAACCAGGGATGAGCTCAGTTGTTGATGAGTGGTTAAAGTTTTTGAATGATAATATGGAAGGTGTTTTACTTACTTTAGAGCGAGAAAAGATGTATGTCGAAACAATTTTTAGAGAGAAGCAGGGTGAAGATGAGTATCTGTATTGGTATTCAATACAAGGGGAAGGTGCCGAGAGTGTGGAGACATCAGAATATGACATTGATAAGAAACATATTGAATATTGGAAAAAATGTATTGATCCTAGTTATCAGCCTGAAGACTTATTACCAGAGGTAATTATGATTCCACATAGTATTAAAAAAATAATGGAATAATATTTATAGAATAAATCAATTTATAATTGAAGATTATAGATTGATTTTTTATTTTTAATCGTATTTTTAGTAAAAAAATGTAAAAAAAAAGTATTTTTTTCCCAAAAAAAATTTTTTATATATACACTACTAATAAAAAAAATTAATAAAAGTATCTACTATCAAAAAAAGTATTTACCACGAAATGTTCGTAAAAAAACTAAAAAGAAAGTTGATTGTATGAGGGTTTTATTGTTTAAACAAAAAAAAGAACCGAGAACATTCGTCTCGGCCTTTTATAGAAAAGGAAAGTTTATGAAGTTTATAACTATTTACTAGTTATGCTTACATTATATTTAGTGAAACTTAAATTTACTTTAAATATAAATTTAAATTTATTTTTTTTATAATAGTTAATAAATATTTAAGAGAAAAATAATATCCAATAAATAATAATAAATTTGGAGAAAAGGTAATTTATTAATATTTATCGACTTAAACTAAATAGTTAAAAGTAGAAATTTGACATATATATTTCAAAATTAAGCCGTATATTTCAAATATATTACAAAGTTTAATTTGTATTACAAAGTAGAGGATTCTATTGAATTGAGGAAAAATACACCTTATAATAAAGAGGAAGTTCAAGAAAAATATAGAAAGAGTAGGAGAAAATAGTAAGATGAATAAAGATGCATTAAAAGTTACTAGTAAAGTATTAACTGGTTTAGTTCTTTTAACAGGCGTTACATCTGTACCAGCAAACGCAGTAGAAGTGAAAAATGCTGCAGTAGATGTAAATGCAAAAGAAGTTAAAGTTAGTGTTTATGAAAAAGACGGTCATTACTACGCAAAATTAGTTTCAGATAAGGAAGTATCAAATGTAGTAGCAAGAATAGTAGTAGATGGGAAATCAGAATTTACTGTAAAAAGAGATTTAATAAAAGCAGGAGAAGTGGTTGAATTAGAATTAGATATTAATAGACCAAATGAAACTGTAAAAAAATTACCAAATACAACTGTAAAAAAACAATCTATTAAAACGACAACAACAGTTAATGGACATAAGTTTGAAATCACAGTTAAATATGATGTGGATACAGAAGAAGTAACAGCACGTCAAGAAGATAATAAAGAAATTAAAGATAAATTAGAAGACGCTGCAAAAGAAACTGAAGCTAAGAAAGAAGAAGCTAGAAAAGCAGAAGAAAACAAAAAAGCTGAAGAAGCTAAAAAAGCTGAAGAGGCTAAAAAAGCTGAGGAAGCTAAAAAGGCAGAAGAAGCTAAAAGAGCAGAAGAAGAGGCAGCAGCGGCAGCCGCAGCTGCAGCAGCAAATGCAGCAGCGAACGCAGCAGCTAATACAACGACAAGATCGGTTGTAGAAGCGCCAGCAACACAAGTTGTACCAGCTCCAGCAGCAAATGCCGCAGCAACAACAGCTCCAACAACTGCAGTAACAGCTAATACTCAAGCAACAACAGCTCCAGCAGTAGCGAACTCTAAAAAAGCTACAGGGACAACTGGGTTTAGAAGTGCAGGAACAGCAGCTCAAAAAATAAATGTAGCTAAAGCAGCAACAACAACACAAAAAACAAATGTGGTAAACACAGCTGCAACTGCACAAAAAACAAATGTAACTAACACGGCAGTGGCAGCACAAAAATCAGTAGCTAAAGCAAATGCAGCTACTTCAAAACAAACTACAGGAACAACTGGATTTAGAAGTGCGGGAACAGCAACACAAAAAACAAATGTAGCTAAAGCAGCAACAACAAGTAATCAAGCAACAACAAAAGCAGTGGCAACAGCAGTAGCTAAAAAACAAGCGGCGGCTTCAACACAAACAGCTGCAACTAAAAACCAAGCTACAACAAAAGCAGTAGCAACAGCAGTAGCTAAAAAACAAGCGGCAGCTGCAACACTAGTAGCTACAACAGCAACTAAATCAGCAGCTAAAGTTGCAGAAAAACAAGCTTCAGTAGCAAAAGCAACTTCAGTTCAAAAACAAGCAGTAACAACTGCTAAAAAACAAACTACAACAGTAGCAACTCCAACATCTGGATCACGTGAAGAACAAATTAGATTAGCTTATTTAGCTAAAGTAAATAAATTACGTGCAATGAATAATTTAGCACCTTTAAGCCAAAATTCAGCATTAAACGCTTCAACAAAATATCGCAGTGCGGAAGTACTAAGATTACCAATCGATGGAAACATCCACGGAGCTAAAGGTTCTCGTGAAAGAAGTGCAGCAGCAAGAGCAGGATATTCAACTCCTAACAAGATCTTATACAATGTTGCAGTAAGTAATAATAATGGAACTCCAGACCAAGTAGCTCAAAGATTATTAGATATCTTATATAAAGAAATCAATAACGTAGTAAAAGCATACCCATATGGTCACAGAAATACATTATTGTCTAAATCGGCATCAGAAGTTGGTGTAGGTGTAACTATTTCAAATGGAGTAGTATCTGTTGTTCAACACCAAAATCACAGTGGTTCATTCCAAGGAGTAACACCAATTCCTTCAGTTTATATTGATGGAAAAAGATATTAATAAAAAATTAATATAGATAATTGAAAAGACTAGCATATAAATAATATGTTAGTCTTTTTTATTTATATTAAATAACTAAATAATACTTTTAAAATTGGCTATAAGATAGTATAATTATATTATATATTAGTTTAGGAGGTAAGTATGTCAGAAAAGAAAATGAACATGATAGTATGTGGAGGATGAAACTCTAAAATTGGGCCGGGGGCCTTATCTGATATTTTGAAAGATCTTCCAAAAAAAGAAGATAAAAATTTAATAGTAGGCTACGAATCGTCTGATGATGCAGCAGTTTATAAAATTACTGATGATAAAGCGATTATACAAACATTAGACTTTTTTACAACAATGATAAATGATCCATATCTTTACGGACAAATAGCTGCAACAAATGCTTTAAGCGATGTTTATGCAATGGGTGGAGAAGTTATTTCTGCTTTAAATATTGTAGCTTTTCCAGAAAATATGGATTTAGAAATTTTACATCAAATACTTAAAGGTGGGGCAGAAAAAGTGCACGAAGCTGGAGGAGTTCTTGCTGGAGGGCACTCTATACATGACGCTACACCTAAATATGGTTTATCAGTAACAGGAATAGTTCATCCTGATAAAATTTTACAAAATAACAATTGTAAAGAAGGGGATTTATTAATAGTTACAAAACCACTTGGAGTAAGTATTATAAATACTGCACACATGGTAAAAGAATGCTCAGAAGAAGCATTTGCTCAAAGTGTTAAACAAATGACAACATTAAATAAATATTCTGCAGAAGTGATGAAAGATTTTAATGTAAACAGCTGTACTGATATTACAGGTTTTGGCTTCCTAGGGCATTTAGTAGAAATGCTTGATGGAAAAAGTTCTGCTGAAGTATGGGCTAAAGATATCCCATATATAGAAGAAGCTTATAAATGTGCTAATGAATTTATAATAACTGCAGGTGGTCAATTAAACAGAACACATGTTGAACCTAATGTTGAATATCAGATAAAAGATTTTGCACTTGAAGAAATAATGTATGATCCACAAACTTCTGGAGGATTACTAATTAGTGTACCTGAAGAAGAGGCGCAAGAATTATTAGAAAGATTAAATACATTTGAAATAAAAAGTGCTATTGTAGGAAAAGTAATTCCTAAACAAGAAAAAGCAGTTATAGTAAAATAAAATATAGTAAATAAGGTATAAATTAAAGGAGAGATTTAAGTATGAAAAAAGAAACATTGGACGCACAAGGTTTAGCTTGTCCATTACCAGTTATTCAAACAAAAAAATTATTAGTAGATAATGATGTTGTAGAAACAATAGTTGATAACTTTATTGCTACACAAAATCTAGAAAAAATGGCTAATCAATTAGGTTATGAATTCTCAGTTGTAGAGGAATCAAAAACTAAATATATTGTTACAATAAAAAAAGGCAAAGTAGAAGACGGTGTTGTAATTGACACGCTTAGTGATAAATGTGTTGTTCCAGTTACTCAAGCTAAAAGAACTTTAGAAGAGGAAACAAAAGTTACTATTCTGGTAAGAACAGAGGAAAGTGTAGAAAGTTTAAGAAAATTTGCTGAAAAAAATAATTATACTTTTGAAGTTTCAGACTTAGAAGAAGGATTTAAAGTAGTAATTACTAGAGAAGAAACTGAAAAAGAAGAATCAGTTGTGGCTGTTAAAGATGATAGCTATATAGTAGTTATTAATAAAAAACAAATGGGACATGGTAGCGAAGAACTAGGAAAAAGATTAATAAAAGGTTACCTTTATGCTTTAAGTGAACAAGAAGTTTTACCTAAAAAAATAATATTCTTCAATGATGGAGCTATCCTAGTAGATAAAGAACGTAGCCATGTATTAAATGAATTAAAAGAATTAGAAAATAATGGTGTAGAAATAGTTTGTTGTGGTGCTTGTATAGATTACAATAAAATAGATTTAGCTGTTGGTAACCCAACTAATATGTACTTTATTGTTGAAGATATGAGAAAAGCTAACAAAATTATTCAACCATAGGAGGTAATATGATAGAAGAAGGTTTAGTAGTATTTAATAGTACACATGATTCTATAAAAGCGGATAATATCTGTGCTGAACGCAAGATAGATGCATCACTTATCCCAACACATCCATCTATATCAGCGGGTTGTGGATTTATGCTGAAAATTGCTTGGGAAAAATTTGACACTCTTGTTAAAATGTTAGTGGATGAGCAGATAGAATATAAAGGATTGTACTATTCGAGAAAAGCCGGAATAAAGAGAATAGTTACGGAACTAGAAGATTATAAATTGAAATAGTTTTTTGAGAGTAGAGATTTGAAAATAAAATTAGAAAAAACTAATATCAAATTCTCTGCTCTTTAAAAAATAAAGGTGGAATTGTATGAATAATAACGTAATAATAGGAACAGCTGGTCACATAGACCATGGGAAAACAACGTTAATAAAGGCGTTAAGTGGTATAGAAACTGATACTACACTTGAAGAAAAGGAAAGAGGGATGTCTATAAATCTTGGATTTGCTTATTTTGATCTTCCAAGTGGAAAAAGATGTGGAGTTGTTGACGTTCCTGGACATGAGAAATTTATAAAAAATATGCTTGCAGGTGTAAGTGGTATAAATCTAGTGTTATTACTAGTTGATTCAAGAGAAGGAATTATGCCACAAACAAAAGAACATATTGATATTCTTACTTTACTAGGTATAGAAAATTATATAATTGTAATGACTAAAATAGACCTTGTAGAAGAGGAATATAGAGAACTAGTAAAAGAGGATATCAGAGAATTTACAAAAGGAAGTGCATTAGAAAATGCACCGATAATAGAAGTTGACTCAATAAGCAGAAAAGGAATAGATGTATTACTAGATACTATTGATAAAAAAACAAATGATATTGAAGCAAAAAATATCGAAAAAAATGCTCGTCTTAATGTTGACCGTTCATTCCAAGTTAAAGGCTTTGGTACTGTTGTAACAGGAACATTAACAGAAGGTAGTATTAGTGTTGGGGATGAATTAGTTATTTATCCAAAGGAAGTAAAAGCAAAAGTTAGAAATATTCAAGTTCACTCGCAAGATGTAGATAAAGCATATGCAGGGCAGAGAACAGCGATTAATTTATCTAATATTAAATTTGATGATGTAAAACGTGGTGATACTTTAGCAACTGCAGGTAGTCTAGTTAAAACTTATATGTTAGACAGTGAAATTAAACTAATTAATGATGATAGAGCTAATCTTGAACTTTGGGATAGAGTTAGAATTTATGTAGGTACTGTTGAAGTTATGGCTAGGGTTGTACCACTAGGAACTGAATCGATTAAACCAGGTGAAAGTGGTTTTGTTCAACTTCGTTTAGAAGAAGAAATAGCCGTAAAAAATTATGATAAATTTATAATACGTACTTATTCTCCTATGGTAACAATAGGTGGTGGTGTAATTTTAGATGCTAGTCCTAGAAAACATAGTAGATTTAATGAAGAAATATTAGAGAAATTAAAAGTTCAACTAGAAGGTAACTCTGGAGATTTAATTCAAAATTATTTATTATCACACTCAAATCATATAGTATCTAAAAAAGATATTATTAAAGACCTGCAACTTTCTGAAGGAGAAGCAGTGACAGAACTAGATGAACTAGTAACTAGTGGCAGTATTTTTGAAACAAACCTAGGATATATTCATAAGAAAAAATATGATGAAGTACTTGAAAAACTTAAAAAATTACTTGTTGATTATCACAAACGTTACAAATTAAAAGTAGGAATACCTAAGGTAGAAATAATTTCTAAATTTAAACTTTCTCAAAAAGAAGTATTAGAGTTGATAGAATTATTTATAAAAAATAATGAAGTACGCTTAGAAGGTAACTTAGTTGCTGAGAAAGATTTTGTCGTTAATTATGATAAAAAACAATTAGCTGAGAAAGCAAGAATAGAAAAAGAATTATTAAATGGTGGATTCACACCACCCACAATAAAAGAATTAACTAATGGTGTAAAAGCTAGTCTAGAGTTATTAGATTCACTAGTAGATAATACTATCATAAGATTAGATGCTGATTTAGTATTACATCGTGATGTGCTAACAAAAGCTATAGAAAAAGTAAATGAGCACTTTGAAAATGCTGAAAAAATGACACTAGCAGAATTCCGTGATTTTACAGGATCAAGTAGAAAATATTCTATGGCAATTTTAGAATATATAGATAAACTAGGGATAACTCGAAGAGTAGAAAATTACCGAGTTTTAGTTAAGAATAAATAAAAGGAGGGAGAGTTGGATTAATAACTTAATTCAACAAGACAAAAATGAGTTATTATTTTGATTATGGGGCAACATCTCTAAAAAAACCAAAAGAAGTAGCTGATAAAGTATATGAAGTATTAGCTTCTGCAAAATATGCTAATGCTTCTCGTGGTAGCTATTATGAGGCAAATAATGCTTTTAGAGAAGTATTTATGGCGAGAAATGATATAGCTAAATTCTTTGGTTTAAAAGAAGAAGATAGATTAGTGTTTACAAATAATTCAACAGAAAGTTTAAATATTGCTATATTAGGGCTTTTAAACAAAGGAGATCATGTAATTACTACATCTATGGAGCATAATTCTGTTTTAAGACCAATTTACCTTGCTCATGAGACTATTGGTTGTGAATATACTGTCGTAAAAGGCGATAAAACAGGAATGATTGATTATGCTGATTTAGAAAAAGCTATTCAACCAAATACAAAGATGATCGCAATAACACACAGTTCTAATGTTACTGGTAATATAGTAGATTTAGAAAAAGTAGTAGCTATTTGTAAAAAACATAACCTTATTTCAGTAGTAGATGCCTCTCAAACAGCAGGAGTAGTACCGATTGATGTAGATAAATTAGGTGTTGATGTTTTATGTTTTACAGGGCATAAAAGTTTATACGGGCCTCAAGGAATAGGTGGGCTTTGCGTAAGATTAAAAGAGCCTGAAATTAGAAGGTATAAAGTTGGAGGTAGTGGGGTAAGAACTTTTGATAAAGTTCATCCTGGAGAGTATCCGCTACGTTTAGAAGCGGGAACACTTAATACTTCTGGAATTCTAGGATTACACGAAGGTGTAAAATATATTAATAAGCATGGTATAGATAATCTTTATAAAAAACAAATAGACTTTGCGAATAAGTTTTATAATGAATTAAAAGACTTAGATTGCTTAGAATTCTATGGAGATTTTACAAAAGATAGAACAGCGGTGGTTGCATTAAACTTCAAAGGAATATCAGCTTCAGATGTGGCGGATGTTCTTGCAGAAGAGTATGATATTGCCGTTAGACCAGGAGCTCACTGTGCACCATTAATGCATGAAGTATTAGGAACACAAGAACAAGGTATTGTTAGATTTTCTTTTTCAAGTATGAATACAGAAGAAGAAGTAGATTATGCTATTAAGGCAATTAAGTCAATTGCTAAGGAAATTTAGGAGAAATGATATGACAAAACAATTATTATCAAAAATTCCAGCGATTAATAAAATATTACTATTAGATGAAATTCAAGATCTTATAGAATCGTATAATGAAGTAGCTGTTAAATCAGCGATAAAAAGTCATATAGAAGAAGTTAAACAAGGTATATTAAATGAAGAATTAACTGAAGTACCAAGCTTAGAGCTTATAGTAAGTGAAGTTTCTAAAAAAGTAGAAAAAGAAGATAAAAATTCTTTACGAAGAGTGATAAATGCTACAGGAACTATACTGCACACTAACCTAGGACGTAGTTTATTAAGCCAAAAAATTAAAGAAAACATTGAGAGTGTAGCTTTTAATTATTCAAATCTTGAGTTTGATATTGATAATAAAAAACGTGGTAGTAGATATGTTCACTTAATTGATATTATCAAAAAATTAACTGGTGCAGAAGATGTGCTTGTAGTTAATAACAATGCTGCGGCAGTAATGTTAACTTTAAATACATTAGTTAAAGATAAAGAAATTGTCGTATCTCGTGGAGAACTAGTGGAAATTGGTGGAGCATTTAGAATTCCTGAAATTATTAAATTAAGTGGTGGTACACCTGTTGAAGTAGGTACTACTAACAAAACACACTTAAAAGACTACGAGAGTGCCATTAATGATAATACTGGTGCATTATTAAAAGTTCATACTAGTAACTATAAAATTTTAGGATTTACAAAAGAAGTTTCTAATGAAGAAATATCATATCTTGCGCGTGAAAATGAAATTGTGTCAATAAATGATTTAGGAAGTGGACAGTTCATAGACTTCACTAAATATGGATTGCCTTATGAGCCTACTGTTAAAGAAGTATTAGATAGCGGAATAGATATTGTAACATTCAGTGGTGATAAGCTATTAGGTGGGCCACAAGCAGGAATAATAGTGGGTAAAAGAGAATACATTGAAAAAATGAAGAAAAACCAACTTACTCGTACTTTACGTGTCGATAAGATGACATTAGCTGCACTAGAAGCAACATTAAAATTATATCTAGATGAAAAAGAAGCATTAGAGCATATTCCGACACTACATATGATTTCATTATCAAAAGAGCGTCTATTTGGAAAAGCAGATGTACTAAAAACAAAACTTAGTGATTTAGATTTCAAAATTACTATAGCTGAAGATAAAGCCGAAGTAGGTGGAGGAAGTTATCCAGCAAGCTATTTAGAAAGTGTTGTAATTAGATTAGAACACCCTAGACTAAGTGCGACAGATTTAGAGCGTCGTTTATTAGAAGTGGAGATTCCAATAATTACACGTATTAAAGATAATGAATTAATTCTTGATATGAGAACACTTCGTACACGTGAATTTGATTTAGTAAAACAAGCTTTAATAGAAGTATCTAAATAACTTATAGTTTTAGGTAAGTAAAATGTTAAGGAATATTACTATATATGATGCCCAAGAAATACAAAGAATTAGTAACTTCGAATTGGGATATGATGTCAATTTAAATATTGTAAAAAAACAAATAAAGAAATTGACCGAGGATAGTCTTCACCACATTATAATAGGCTATGAAAATGAACAAACAAGAAAAATTATTGGATTTGTTCACGCAGAACTTTATGAAAGTTTGTATATGGATACTGGTCTAAACATACTTGGCTTAGCAGTAGATTCTGATTTTCAAGGGCAAGGAATAGGTAAAAAACTTATGAGCTCTATAGAAGAGTATGCGTTGAAGAATAATATTAGTTATATTAGACTTAACTCAAATGTTCGACGCATAGAGGCGCATAAGTTCTATGAAAGTATTGGCTATGTATGTGATAAAACTCAAAAGCGATTAATTAAGAAACTATAAAATAAAGAAGGCGATAGAAGTATCGTCTTTTTATAGTTGAATACAATAACTAAAATATTGATTATTCATCTATTCGTGTTATAATAAATAAGTATTTTATAGAATTAATAAAGAATAGCTAAATAGGAGGAACTATGTCAGATTTAGAGAAATTATTTTTTAAAATAGATAAAGAAGTAGAAGAAATAAAAGGTGAAGGTTTATATTTCGAAGGATTAATAAAGTATTTAACATTAGAAAACGATGATGATTATTTTGATATAGTAGATAACTATGATAAAGAAACAATTAGAAAAGTTTATCAATTCCTGCTGTTAAAAGCTTTAAAAGAATTAAATAATCCAAGTTATGATATTACTCCTGAAGTAATTACAATGTATATAAGTCACTTAATAGAATGTATTTATGGAGATAAGAAAGTATCTATAACTGATTTAGCTAGTGGAAGTGGTAGTTTATTAATTAATATTGCTGCATTAGTAAAAGGTGAAAAAGAGATAACTTCTGTTGATGTTGATAGCAATTATGTGAGATTACAACAAAATATTTTTAATTTATTAGAAACTAATGTTGAAATAATTAACCAAGATGCACTTAAGCCATTAAATATTAAAAAACAAGATATAGTAATTAGTGATGTTCCTTTTGGGTATTATGCTGATGAAGATAATAGTTTAAACTACAAACTATGCAGTACGGATGGATATAGTTTAAATGCATTGTTATTTATTGAGCAAGCAGCAAATTACCTTGATGAGAATGGGGTAGGAATATTAGTAATACCTAAAAAAGTACTAGAGTTAGAAGATAACTTCAAGAAGTATTTAGAAGAAGATATTAATCTAAATGCGGTCATTACTTTACCTGATGAAATGTTTAAAAATGTAGCTCAACAAAAGGCTATTATATTAATTACTAAAAAAGGTCAAACTAGATTACCAAATCAAGTATTCTTAGCGCAAATACCAAGTTTCCAAAATAAAGCTAGTTATGCTAAATTTATAGAAGAATTTAATGAATGGTTAGAAAATAATTAATTTTCAAATAATAATTTATACTTAATGAAAAAAGTTGTTTACTATAACTTTAAACTTTCTATGGTATTATCAAATAAAGAGAATACTTTAATAAAATTCCAAAAAGTAATAATAAATTATTTATATAGGTTGACAAGTACTAGATAATATAATACAATATGTAAGTAGATTGTTCACAGGACAATTTAAACAGTATTAAATGTTTTGTATTTATTTTGTTTATAAACATTTAATCAATATTAATTTAGATTTTGTAGTATCGGAGGGAGGGAAATCCAATGTCAAAAACTGTAGTTCGTAAAAATGAATCACTAGAAGATGCACTACGTCGTTTCAAACGTGCTGTTTCTAAAAACGGAACTATCCAAGAAGTTCGTAAACGTGAGTTTTATGAAAAACCAAGCGTTCGTCGTAAGAAAAAATCTGAAGCGGCTAGAAAACGTAAATATTAATAATTGGTAATTAATACACAATTGATTAATAAAATCTAAAATTTTCCCTCTTTTTAGATTTATTTAAGAAAATTAAAACCTCGTCACTTGATGAGGTTTTTTTATGGTTGTAATATTAATTTAAATATGATATTCTTATTTAAATAAAATCTATTAGGAGAGACTATGTTTGCGATAATCTGTTTAAATGTAATGTTATTGATTTCTTGTTGGTATTTAATTGCGGAAAATCAAAAAAATAAAACTCAAATTAATGAGATGAAAGATGATTTGAAAAAAGCAATTGAAAGAATAGCGACATTAGAGAAAAATAAATAAACCAGAATTAGTTCTATACTAATTATAGAACCGATTCTGGTTTTATTTTATATATTATCTATTTTTCTTATTTTTCCATATAGTTCATCTATATTTTTAGCATTCATAAGAATCATTAAAAATTTTAATTCTTTTTTCCATTTTTCTATTTCATCTATTAATGCTTCTTTACCATCATTAACAAGAATTTCTAAGAAGGTCTTAGAAACTCCAACTGCTTTTGCACCTAATGCTAAGCATTTTACTACATCAAGTGGATTACGAATTCCTCCACTTGCGATAATATCTATTTTATCTCTATATGGTGCGGCAAATTCTAAACTTTCTGCTGTAGTATAGCCGATATTTTCTAGATATGTAGATTTATCTTCCCTTCTACCATTTTCTATACGGGCAAAATTAGTTCCACCCATACCGCTGACATCAACGGCAGCTAGATTTAGGTCGACGGCTAATTTAATTGTTTCTTCATTCATACCAAAACCAGTTTCTTTTAGAATTACTGGAATAGGAGACTTTTTACTAACTTCAGTCAGTGTAGAAAGCCATGATTCAAAATTATGATCACCTTCAGGCATTACAATCTCTTGAAGTGGATTTGTATGAAGTTGAATGTATTGAGCTTTTGTCTTTTCAATAGCATCTAAAATAAGATTAGGATCTTTATCAAGACCAAGATTTATTGAATATCCTTTTGGATATGCCGCTTCATCATTTTTATCTTTTAAAGCAGGAGAGTATGAACCTGGGAAAAATTCTATTCCACAAGCTTTACTAACTTCCATAAAATCCTGATTTATTTTATTACATTCTTCACCACCAGCAGTTATCGCGTTGATAAAGAAAGGAAATTGCCATTTTTTATTACAAATAGTAGTAGATGTATCTAGATTATCCAGTCCAAAACGTGGCACACTATTGTAGTCAATAGCGTATGCATCTAAACTAGTTAAAGTCGTTTTGTCAGCAAGAGCTAGACGTATATGATCTTTTTTTCTCATGTCTATCCTTTCATGTTTTCTAAGTTATAATTGTTCTAAATTAAGTTGTAGTTGGAATTTATCGTTACTTCTGTTGAAACCTAAAACAATATCTCCACTACCAGAACCACTTTGTTTTCCAGCAGGGTAGCTAGCTATATAGTTTTTCATAGCTGCTGTTTCCATTGGTATATTAGAGAAACTTTCTAAATAGTGAAGATTTTCACGAAGTTTGTTTATTGTATTTAATACAAACGATTCATTTCCACTTTCAAGTTCATCTACTAGTTGTTCAACTAGTTTATTAGAAGTGCTAACGAAAGTAACGTATTCGGTAGAATAATTTTCTTTATTCTCTTTCCAAAGCTTAACATGTTCTTTGGTATCTACAACTTCTCCAGTCCATCTTGCAAAAATAGTAATCTTTGCTTTAGGATAAATAGGTTTGATTATTAACCCGTCCCAAGGAGAGTTTATTATTTCTTTAATATCGTCTTTACTTGTGATAATATAATTAAGTTTACTAGCATTAAACTTTTGATAGAAAGTAAGTCCTTCATTTAAAGAAGCTGCAACATCACCCATTGATCCGCTAATATTATGAGTTAAATTGTATAATGTAACAAGTTTAAAAATAGTTTCGTTATCGAAAGGAATTTTTTCGAAAGTTAAAATAGCTTTAGCGATTGAAACTAAAACTGCTCCAGAAGAACCTAAGCCATATTTTTTATTGTTACTATGTAATTCATTATATATTTTTATTGAATAAGTTTTTTCACTATTTGTATACTTATTTAAAAATAGAATAAACTGTTGAATCATAGTAAAGTTCTTATTATCTTCATAAAGATCAACGGTAATATTGTGTAGTGTATCAAAAATAGTAGTTTTCTCACTAGGTTCTACGGTAGTAACTATTTTTTGTGGAACGCTAGTAAGAAGTGCTTTAGAATAGTCTTCTAATATAGCATATTCACCTGCAAGGTATAACTTTCCAAAAGCTACTCCATGCACAATATTATTTTTTTGTTCCATAATTTTGAAATTTCCTTATATAGTTTATCTTGATCTTCTTTTAAATATAATACTTTAACATTTGGTCCTGCATCCATAGTGAAGTAGCATCTATAACCTTGTGAACGAAGTTGCTTAACTATGTCCATTGCACGATGACTTTCTTCTGTTAAAAATGTGAAACTTGGAGAAGATGTAGTTGTTGTTTCATGCATAGCTAACGCATTACTTTCTGTTATTTCTCCAATTTTTTCAAAGTCCGCTTCTTTAAGGGCATCTTTCATTAAGACAAAATCTTTCTTTGCTTTTTCTACCCAAGAAGCAAATGTTGTTGATGTTTGAACACATTGTTCCATCGCTACACGACTAGAAATTTTCTTTCTATCTTCATTTACTACAAGAACCATCATACCAAAATCTAGTTTACAAGAAAGTTCTTCTACGCTACCATCTTCTAGCCATGCAGCAAGTTTATAAAAACTTCTACAAGAAGAACCAGAACCTTCTTTTGCGATTTCTACCATTTCTTGAGTTGATTTATTTAATTTAAAATATTCATTACAAGCTAAGACTAATGCCATTGTACCGCTAGAACTAGATGAAAGTCCGGCTGCAGTTGGCACAGTGTTATAGCTTTTAATACAAATTTTTTCTCTATCAACAGGAGTAAATTTAGAAATAAATTTAATCATTTTGTTTACTTCTTCAGGTCCTTGTTTTTCATCGTTAATATAGAATTCATCTTCATTTGATAAGCTTTTTTCAATTTTTGTTTTTGATAATAAATTATCTAATCTTAAAGAAATATTAGGGTTATACGGTAGAACAGGATCCTTAGACTTTTTCCCCCAATACTTAACTAAGGCTATATTAGCATAACCTAAACTGTAACCATCCATGATAAATATCCTCTCTCTTTTAGTTCATCTTGAATTTTTAATGCATTCTCTTTAGTATCACATAGGCAAATGCAACATCCACCAGCACCTCCACCAGTTAACTTAGCACCTTTAGCATTATTATTTTTACATAATTCGACAACCTCATCATTCTTCTTGTGGCTAACACCAATTTTTTGAAGCAGCGAATGTGCTTTGTACATATATTCTCCTATAAGGTCTATATTTTTCTCTTTTAAAGGTTTGATTACTTTTTTAGTAATACTTCCTAGTTCATCAATATATGGTTTGTAAGTTTTTAAATTATCTTTTACGTGTTCTAAAGTATGTTTTGTAATACCTACAACCCCAGTATCAATAATTAATAAGTAACTATCGAGAGAAAAAGGTAGTTTTTTTGCTCCGTGTTCTTTAGAAAAAAGAAGGGGAGTATCGCTAAGTACTTGATTTACATCTATTCCACTAGGGTTCCCGTGAATAAACTTTTCACATTTATCAGCGATTTCTCTTATTTTTGCTTTTGTTATTCCTTTAGCACGAGCAATGGCTATGCTAAGAGCAGCTGATGAACCTAATCCTCTTCCAACTGGAATGGTACTATTAATATTAATTTTTGTCTTGCTATCAATTTCACAGGTATCTGCGATATACGCTAAAATATCGTCTCTGTGTTGAATTTCATTAGTATTTTCAAGTGTAACATCTATTTTCATCTCTGGTAAAGGTATTGTAATTCCCTCATGACCGTAGACTACAGCATGTTCACCAAAAAATATTGCTTTAGCATGTGTCATAATAATCCTCTTATTTTAGAATTTCAACTTTATTTTTAATCAAATTTTTAAATTTTTTTACGCTTGATACTATATAATTAGTATCTTTTTATATGTACAATAATTATACTTTTAGCATTATTATTTGTCAAACAAATGCTGTCATTATAGTTTTTTATTGAGCATAATAAAAAACAATCTAAAATACCTTGCTTTTAAAATAGCGAAGAATATAAAGATTGTTTTTAATGATTTGGATGACAATTAATACCGTGTGGTTCTAAATGAACTAAAGTTTCACAGTAATAAAACTCACGAGCGAGTGCTTTTTCTATTTTTATAGTTATATCATGACTTTGTTTAACATTTAATTCCGGAGTAACTGTTATTGTAATATCAATAAAATATAATAGGCCATGAGTTCTTCCTTTTATATCAACGATAGAAATAACACCCTCTATGTCTTTAACGATAGACTCAACCTTCTCAATAACTTCAGCATCAACACCATCTGTTAATATATGAGTAGATTCTTTAAAAATGCTTATTGCTGTATAGATAATTAAGCAACCTACTAATATAGCGACTATTGAGTCGGCGATAGGTATACCTATATATGTTGCGATAATACCAACTAATGTACCAATTGACACATAAGCGTCACTTAGGTTATCTAAAGCTGCTGCTTTTAAAGACTTACTTCCAAGTTTATTTGCTAGTCTAATATTATAAAAGTATACAGAAAACATAATAATACTAGCAACAACTGCAGTAACTGCAGATAGCATACTAGGTTGTTCGTAGCTTTTAGTTATAATTTTTTTAACTGCATATATTACCACTTCAATACCAGCATAAAGCATAATAAATGAAGCTATTAATGTTGAAATTAATTCTGCACGGAAGTGTCCGTAAAGGTGATCTTCATCAGCAGGTTTTCTTGAAATTTTTAATCCAATAAGAACACAAATGGATGAAATAACGTCAGTTGCGTTATTTATTCCATCTGCGACCAAGGCAGAAGAACGGAAGAAAAAACCAGCACCCAATTTTAAAAGCGTAAGCAGTAGGTAAGAGAATATACTAATTCTTGCACCATGTTCAGCTTTTTTTAACTTTTCAAAAATAGAGTTGTTCATTTAAGTAGCTTCCTTTCAAAATGTATTTTACAATTATAACAGCTTCAAAAAAATTATTCAAGAATAAAATTCTTATTTTCAAAATAAAATTATTTGCCATAGGTGAACTTTTAAAAAAAGCTCGATATATTAATTATCGAGCATAGTAGATTATATCTTTTTTGAGTAATATTTCTTAAATGTTGAATATATATAAACTATTGAAAATAGACTAAAAATAGTATAAATATATATATAATTACTTGAAAGTGAAACAGTTGTAGTTAGCCAATGAGGAAAGATATTTAATTTTTCCAAAATTGGTACTAAAAATAAAGATATCTCAAATATAACAAGTGATATAAAGTAAACTATCCATTTATTTCTTTCTGTTTTTTTATAAAGTAGTAGGTATAGGCATACTCCAGAACCTAAAATTACTGATAAAATGGATAATATGGTTAGGAATGGTTGTATACTTTTAATGAAAATCGAAGGAAGTAAAGAACACATGATTGTAATCAAGATATAAGATAATAAAAAATTATAGATATAATTTTTATTATCTTTTGGTAAAGATTCAATTATGGAATTAGATAGGTTGTTTATATCTTTACCAAAAATATCTTGAAAATTTTTCCCTTGATTTTGATAAGAAATTAAATCTTGCAATATTTCTAATAATTGAATTTCTAATTCAGCTTCTTTGACAGTTATAGCTTTTGCACGACAAGCAATTAGAAGTTCTTCATAATATTTTTTATTATCTGTATTAAGCTGGAGTCTTAGTTTGTTATTGTATTCTAATAAGTCGGCGATATTCATAATGTCTTCTCCTTCACAATTTGATTATATTTTCAAAATACTGTTTATAGTTGTACTGATATTATCCCATGTATTTTTAAATGAAAATACATATTCTTCTCCTTGTTTGGTTATAGAATAATATTTTCTAGGTGGCCCAAAGTTGCTTTCTTTTAGATAGCTTGTAACTAGTTCTTCTTTTTCTAATTTTAGAAGCAAGGGATAGATGGTTCCTTGAGCTACCATATCCAACCCATAGTTAGAAAGTTGTTCAGTAATTTCATAACCATACATATCTTGATTTTTAATTAATTGCAATATGCATGCTTCCAAAGTTCCTTTTAATATTTGGGAAGTATTAATTTCCATTAGAAATCTCCTTTCAGTGGATTGAGATATTGTATTTACAAAGCTATCTTGTTATACATAATAGTATCATAAAGTAAGTATCTTGTAAAGCAGAATAGTGAGATTATTATAGCGATAAAAGAAAATAGACTCAAGAAAATCTTGAATCTATAACTATTTATTGCACTATAATATTTTGGAATATATAATTTTATCTTTCCACTCACCATTTTCAAAGATAAATTGCTTTCTAATCCCTTCATATTCAAAATTTAGTTTTTCCAGTAATTTTATTGAGGGAGTATTACCGATACTTATATGAGCTTCTATTCTATGAAATTTTAAATCGTTAGCAGCAAAGTCTAGAATCGATTCTAAAGCTTCAGAAGCATAACCATTTCTCCAAAATTGATTATGAATAAAATAACCAATCTCTGCCCATTGAAAATTCTTTCTTTCTAAAGTTACTATATCAATCATTCCTATATGAGTTCCAGTTTTATCAAATATAGAATAGATGTATTGATAGTCATCTTCTCTCAGTTTAGTGTGTTTTTCTACCAATTGTTTAAACCAAGACTCTGTACAAATAGACATATCAATAAAACCATCATCAAATTCGTTTTTTGATTCTTCTCTTTCGTTAAAACTTTTATACCATGATTGATAATCTGCAACTTCAAGTTCTTTAATAATTAGTCTTTCTGTTATTAATTTCATAATAACTCCCTTCAAATTTCTTCTTGAATGAATTAAAATCTAGTAAGTTTACATAAAAAATAAACCTCAAAAATATTGAGGTTACAAATACCAGCAGCCGGGGTCGAACCGGCACGATGTTGCCATCGCTGGATTTTGAGTTACATAACTACATTATTTAAATCTTACAAACTT
>ERZ772962.401-NODE-401-length-23775-cov-5.757757_pt1 | contig 23775 bp, 16 predicted proteins | sample MGYA00580676_ERZ772962 | MGnify/ENA primary metagenome ERZ772962 (study PRJEB29015, sample SAMEA2738049) | human oral metagenome | biome: human oral; feature: human-associated habitat; material: saliva | place: China | collected 2230 ...
GGCTACATCCTGAGGCCAAAAGCCCCGAACATGCTGTCGCCCAGCTCGTCAACTACCTGCCGATACTGGCCTATGACGGTGCCACAATGAAGGAAATTGACGCGGGCGAGGTGCTCGATATCGCCATGTCTGGTACCTCGGCGACCCTGCTGGCGAAGAAGTGGGAGTCCGCGATCCTGGTCAACGTCGACAACATGACGCTCAAGAAGATCATGAACGACGAGCGTGCTATGGAAGCCATCCTCAATATCGAAGGCTTCCGCGCTCTCGGCGCAGGCATCTTCGAGACCGTGGTCAACAAGAGCGAGGCGGTGTCCAAGACCAAGAAGGAAAAGGGTGACTCACTATCCAAGGCGGAGAAGAAGGAGCTCGCCGTCGAGGAGAAAGAGTACAAGTCCAAGCGTAAGCAGATCCAGGAAAAGCTCATCAAGTTTGCGACCCGGATTCCTGCGTTCATGTACCTCACCGACTTTAGGGAGAACACACTCTACGACGTCATCACCAAGATTGAGCCTGATTTATTCAAGCGGGTCACCGGCTTGTCCGTGGAGGACTTCAACCTCCTGGTGAACCTAGGAGTCTTCAACTCCATCCACATGAACCAAGCAGTCTTTGCGTTCCGCCGCTACGAAGATGCCTCCCTGTCCTACGTCGGCTACGCCTCCCATGCGGAAGAGAAACGCCGTGAAGACCTGCGCCAAGTCGGCCTCTACGACACCGTCATCACCCTGAAAGTGTAGCGCTATCTCTATCGTCCTCTCCGCTGGCGCGCTCATCATTGCTATCTGGGCTGCTGTCGAGTCGCACCGAGCGAACACCCGGTCAGCAGAAGCCAACCGAATCGCTGAACGTGCCAACACTCTCGCATAGCAATCGAATGAGCACGCTGACAAAGCGAACCTCATCAGCGTACAGGCACTCGAACTAGCAGAACGAGAAGCACCCGCCCCTCTGAGTGAATTGGTACAGCTGGACAAGCACAAATGGGGTTCTTCATAGTTGGGTGTGGGTGGAAGCATCTAGGCCTCCTGCGATGAGGAGCATTCGGAGTTGGTAGTTGGTGGGGTTGCGGTAGCCTCTGGTGGTGCGTCTTTCTAGTTCGATGATTCCGTTGATGGCTTCTGTTGGCCCGTTGCCGGCTCCGCCGGTGTCGAAGTAGGCCAAGAATGCGTCCTTCCAGCTGCGTAAGGTTCGCCCCTAGGCGAGCGATTTCAGGAATGGGACAGGCTGGTAGGCGCTGGATGAGACGAGCGGCCAGGCGTCGGCCTTGGGCGGGTGTGGCTTGATGGAAGACCTCCCGCACTTGCCCCGTGAAGGTAGGCGACTTCGACACTGATATGCGCCTTATCTGCCACGAAGGCCTCACTGAGGCGTTCTTGTTGATGTGGGGTGAGCCTGCGTGTGTAAGGCGCGCAAGAGATTGCGGATCTGATAGAGGGGATCACCCTTGCGCCCGCAGTGACCCAGGGTGTCTTGCTGGACACGGCGGCGTACCTCACCTGGGGCGTCGCCAGCGAGTTTGACGATATGAAAGGCGTACATCACACTGGTTGCGTCCTTGGAGCTGGTCATCAATGGCGTTCTTATATCCCTGGAAGGGATCCAGCGTCGCGATTCGCACTCCCGCGCGGAAGTCTTTTCCGCGCTCGGCCAGCCAGTTCTTGTACACGGTGCCAGACCTGCCCGGCATCAGGTCCAACAAGCGGGCCGTGGGATGATCCTTCCCGCGTGTCAGGTCCACGATGCCGGTGAGCTCACATGGGCCCCGGCGGCGTTAGTCCTGGTGGTGCCACACGCCTCTCATCGACCCCCAGCATCCGAACCCCTGCGAAACGGGCAGGGTCATCAGATGGGGCTTGCAGGTGGCCTGGGAACCCCTCTCCCCCAGCTCCGGGAGCGAGCCTGACCTGTTCGCCGACCTAGCCACCGCATCGGAGAGCCAGACGGATGGGGAAGCCACGGCCTCGTCCCTGGATTTCTCGCGGCCGATCGGCGACCAGATTCCGGTGATCCTGGATGGGTACCGCCGCGTCGATAACATCACAGATGCGACGCTGGCCTCGTACCGTGAGCATTACGGGGATGCGGGGATCACGAAGGAAGACATTTTCTTCTACGTGTACGCACTGCTGCATCACCCGGAGTACCGGGAGCGCTACGAGGATGATTTGAAGAAGATGCTGCCGCATATTCCTCGTGCGGCGGGTTTCCACACGTATGCGAGCGTGGGCCGCGAGCTGGCGGACCTGCACGTGAACTACGAGCGGGTGGAGCCGTATCCGTCGGTGCAGGAGGAGGCGAGCCTGCACACGCCTGCGGACCTGTGGGAGCGCTACCGGATCGGTGAGCGCAAGATGCGTTTCCCGAAGCTGGGGCGCCGCGATAAGAACTTCACGCGCTTGGAGTACAACGAGTATGTGATTTTGGTAGGCATCCCTGAGCAGGCACAACAGTATACAATTTCAGGACGTAGTCCATTGGATTGGGTGATTGACCGTTACTATGTGAAGACGGACAAGGCATCTGGGATTGTGAACGACCCGAACGATTTCCTGCGCGAGCAGGGCCGTCCTGACGCGGTCGTGGACTTGATCAAGCGACTGGTCACAGTCTCCATGCGCACCCAGGAGCTAGTGGCCTCTCTCCCTACCTTAACGATCTCCGAAGGACTTAATTCATGACAGATATTCGGCATAGAAAAGCAGATAGCAATTTCATTACTGATCTGCGGAGAATCTGCGAGAGCACTAATATCAATTTCCTATTGGGTGCAGGATGTTCTATGCCTGCTTTCAAAACACTTGGCAACATTGAAGAGCTGCGAACAAAATTAAAAGAAGATGACAGATTAGATTTGTGTGAAAGGAAATTGATTCAAGCTTCTCTTGACGCAACATTCTTCAAGCTATCAATACTCCCAAACGCCGAATATATCGCGCCAGAAAAATACATAGACGACATAAATGAAACAAAAAATAACTATGAATTATTTTGCTCCTCCGCAATGTCACTAGTTAAGATAAGAGAGTCCCCTCTCCTGCCTAAACAGATAAGTTTTTTTGTTTCAAATTATGATTTGTGTATGGATTACGCTCTAGACCAGGCCACTATACCAACTAACAGAGGATACGTCGGCCACTTTAATAAGCAAATAGTTTTAGAAAATTTTGGCAGGCGTTTCAGTTCGAATACATTAACTTTCGGATACCAATCAGAAATAGCTTCAGCAAATTTAGTTAAAATACATGGATGCATCTCTTGGGTCAATGAAGATAATGCCTTATTGTTTAGAGACCCAATAGAATCGCTGAATTCCATAACTGACCTAATAGGCACCTCAGACTTAATCGAAGTTAACTCAAATGACCAGGAAATCAAAAAGGAATACGAAAGACTTAAAAAAGAGGCCTCAAATAAATATTTCGCTGATTTTTACGAGAAAAAATTCGATGAAATCATAGCTACTATTGGGAAATTTCAAATCGTACTTCCAAATAAAGAAAAATTCGCCTCAACGGTTCTCAACGAGAACTATTATGCCCAGCTGCGTAGACTCACAAATCAGCTTGAAGTTAGAAATTCTGTTCTATTAGTTATTGGTTTTTCTTTTGCAGACGAGCATATTCGAAAACTAATCATACGGGCCGCGAACATAAACCCAACACTTCATGTAATAGTTTTCTGTTACTCAGAAGAGTCCGAAAAAGATATTATAAGAAATTTAAATAAAGATTTACATCAACTAATTAACAATAATATTACAACAGTTACGGGCGCCAGGCAGCAAAACGCTAACGGTTGCGAACCGCTAGACTTAGAAACAGTTGCCAACCTTCTCAAAAAAGTGACACACTGATGACACCACATAACGAATCGAAATCCTTACTAAGAATAGGATCCGTAAGTGCGGTACGAGGCAGCGTCATCGAAGTTTCTGTAGATGCTGATAAAAATGAAGCTAGTCTACTACATCAAGGCGAAATTATCGATAATGTTACCGTTGGTTCACATATCGTGATTCATCGTGGCTACCGACGCCTTGTAGCAAAAGTAGAGGAAGAATTTTTATTAGAAGACAGCCATTGGATAGATGACTCATATCGCCGAGATATTGAGCGATACAAGCGCATATTGAAAGCTTCTCTTCTTGGCTCATTTACAGACAACCTCTTCGTACGTGGTCGCACCGTCTCACCCTTAATAGGTAACACTGCATATATCGCGACACATAATGAAGTAAATAGGATCTACAACCCTAAACTCCGATCAACGACAGTACCTGATTACTCTCAAATAGAAATCGGTTCACTCGCCGCAGACCCCTCCATTCGATTCAATCTTGATATCAACGGTGTTTTTGCAAGCCATCTTGGCATTTTCGGAAACACTGGTTCAGGTAAGTCTTACACGCTTACACAGCTTTACACTAAACTAGTTGATAGACTAATCCAAAACCAAAATAAAGCATTTCCAAAAAATTCAAAGTTTGTAATATTTGACTTGAATGGTGAATATGGCGAAAACCCGGGAGATAATGTTTTATGCGCGCCGGAATACAAAGAGGTTTTTTGCGCTACCCCTGGCCAAAAAATCCCCTTATCGTCAGAAATACTGGAAGATACGGACTTTTGGTACACAGTACTCGAGGCAACCGAAAAAACGCAACGACCTTTCATTGATCGTGCACTTAAATATAATTTAACACAGTCAGAATTACGCGAAAAAACAAAGCAGATACTTGATGAACTATTTAAGGCAGCAAACCCTAAAGATGTCGACCCTACCCTCATTTTTAAATTTTTGAAAGACGTTCACAACTTATTGGACAGTGGAAATACTAATTTCACCAAAAAGTTTGAGGATTTTCATAACTTTAAATATAATTCAACAACCAATAACTATTATTTTAAAGAACCGAACAGGAAAGATCTATATGCTAATCAAAATGAATTCTCAGAGAAGGTAGAGAACCTATTCAACGAAGCCTTTTCTGAAGATTTTGGACCGATAACCAGCCCACTTCAAAGCATCAACATTAGCCTGCACCTACAATTCTACACGGAAGTATCTAGAGGGTTCAGTAACGTTTCACATTTGCGGCCGCTCATAAACCGACTACAGAGTAGAGTCGATTTATTAGATAGAACTATGCTATTTGATAGCAATAAAAAATCTACCAAAGGCATACATATCATTAATCTACAACAGTCAACATTAGAGGAGCGCAAACTAATTCCACTAATTGTGACTCGCTCATTATATAAGGAGCACAAAAAGCTTTACAAAAAATCAATGGGTTTCCTTAACATAATTATTGACGAAGCCCACAACCTTCTCTCATATGAGTCATCACAAGAAAGTGAAACTTGGAGAAACACTCGACTGGAGATGTTTGAGGAAATTTTGAAAGAAGGTCGTAAATTCGGCGTTTTCGTGACCCTAGCCTCCCAAAGACCATACGATATTTCACCCACAATAACATCACAACTACATCACTATTTTCTACACCAACTAGTTAATCCTAAAGATCTGGAGGCAATTAGTAACGCTGTATCGTATCTAGATCGAAAGTCGTTTGCAGAGCTCCCTTCACTTCCACAAGGAACTTGCATTATCTCTGGCACGAGCGTACAGGTTCCAGCAATCGTCGCTATAGATAAACTTCCAGAAGAGGGTAGTCCAAGCAATGAAACTATAGATCTCAATAAACATTGGAATCTTATAAAGTAAACCTCTTACTGACCTCTGTTACTACTGGTAGCTTTTAGTACTGGTAGCTTTCGCACTTTATGTGTCCCCTGCCCCGCCTCCGGGCAGCAGGGCTGATCAGGTATTAGACTGCACATTAGGCATAATCTCTAGATAGAAAGAAGGCTCCCATGCCTACCCCTGCAAGTGTGGTAACTGATAAGCGCGTTGCCGTGATGGTGGCCGATGGGCTTGAAGAGGTCGAGTGCCTGGCGGTGGTGGATGTGCTGTTCCGCGCCGGTATTGGCGCTGACCTGCTGTCCATCTCTGATTCGCTTGAAGTTACCTCCTCCCACGGCATTCACTTTCGCTGTGACGCTCTGGCCAGCCAGGTTAACCTCGCCGACTACGCCCTAATGTTCCTGCCTGGGGGTATGCCGGGCACGCTGAACTTGGGTGCCAGCGCCCTAGTCATTGACGAGGTGCGCCGTCGTAGCGCCGCCGGCCAGCCCCTAGCCGCTATCTGCGCCGCCCCCTCCATCCTGGCTGAACACGGCGCCCTGCAGGCCCGCCACGCCACCGCCAACCCCGGCTTCATGGATGCTATTGCCGCAGGTGGTGCGCTTATGAGTGAGGCTGCGGTGGTGCGTGACGCTAACTTGATCACTTCGCGTGGCATGGGCACCGCCACTGAGCTGGGTTTTGAGATTATTCGCTTGCTTTTGGGCGACGACGCCGAGCAAGTGGTGGCCCGCGTCAAGCAGGGCATCGTCTACCAGCGCTAACGCCTGTTCGCATCAGTACGCATAGCTAACGTCACTGTGCGCGCCCCCTGATCGTCACCATGGGCGCAGCTCAGCGTCACCACGGGCATCCTGACAAACTTAGGTTTTTACCTGGGCGTCAAGAATGCTAGGCTTACCGCGTGCAGAACGTATCCATGATCCGTGCTTGGTGGTGGCTACCTTAACGGGTGAGCCACTTTCGTGATGCGTTTTAAGTTTTAAGGCTCGCCCTCGCGGCGAGCCTTTTACGTTCCGGCTCGCCGCAGGCAAGAAGGAATGTTATGGCTAATACCCCAACGGTTTTCACCCGCCCGGTTAAATACCATGCCGACGGCGGCGCGCTACTAGCCCACCTAGCCCAGCTAGGTTTGGTTGACACTGTCCAGGACGGCTCTCGCCCCACTAACACGGTGCTGCTAGAAAGCGCTGATATTGCCTCTAAACAGCACCTGACCACTATCGCGGTGTTGGCTGCTAGCGTCCAGATCACCTGCACGGGTGACACCGTCACCCTTAAAGCCCTGGATACTACTGACGGCCCCCAGGCACTTAAGGCTGTGGCCCAGTGCCTCAGCTCTGCCGTCACCCGTCAAAGCGACAGCGAGCTGGTTTTGCACCTGCCTAGCGTGGCTGAAGATAGCGCTGAGGAGCACGCCCGCCTGCGTGAGCGCTCCACCATGGAGCCGCTGCGGATCCTGACTGATCAGGTGGTGGCGCACCCGCACCTGCCGCTGGTGGCCGGGGCGGTGGCTTTTGATTATCTGGGCACTTACGAGTCCCTGCCGTCGGTTGCCGACGGCGCCAACACCTGCCCCGATTACCTGTTCTTTAACGCCCGCATCATTTTGGTGGTGGATCACCCCACCGGCTCCTGCCAGCTAGTTGGTGCCTCGCTCGACGCCGCCCAGTTAAGTGCGCAGATGGACGCACTGGAGGCGGCCATTAACGCCCTGCCCGCCCAGGCAGAGCAAGCCACACCCGCCCAAACCACCCCGGCGGCGTCGGTCCAGCAAGCAACGGCCCAGCAGGCGGCCGCCCAGGCCACCCCGGCGCCGTCGGCCCAGCAAGCAACAGCCCCAGCAGAGCAAGCCGCACCCGCCCAGGCCACCCCGGCGCCGTCGGCCCACCAGCAGGCAGCATCCCCCAAAGCCCAGGCCACCCCGGAGCAGGCAGCTGAGGACACCATTACCGCCTACCCCACCATGAGCGACGCAGACTTTTGCGAGCTGGTGGCCAAAATGCAGCAGCATATCGCCATTGGTGACGCCTACCAGGTGGTGCCCAGCCGTGGCTTTGTGATCGACTGCCCCCAACCTCTACAAACCTACCGCTACCTGCACGACGCTGACCCCAGCCCCTACATGTTCTATATCGCCACCGACGATTTTGAACTCTTTGGGGCCTCCCCCGAATCCTCACTGCTACACAGCGCCAAAACCGGCCAGGTGGCCATCCGCCCCATCGCCGGCACCCGCCCACGCGGCTTCGCCCCCGATGGCAGCATTGACCATGAGCTAGACATCCGCCTGGAGCTGGAGCTACGCAGCGACGCCAAGGAAGTAGCCGAGCACGTGATGCTGGTAGACCTGGCCCGCAACGACGTGGCCCGCATCAGCGCCCCGGGCACGCGCAAAGTCACCCAGCTGCTGCGTGTAGACCGCTACTCGCGAGTAATGCACCTGGTCAGCGAGGTTACCGGCCAGCTGGCCAGTGATCTACACCCGCTGGATGCTTTCCGTGCCTCCATGACCATGGGCACGCTCACCGGCGCCCCCAAGCTGCGTGCAGCCGAGCTGATCCGCCAATATGAGGGCACCCGGCGCGGCTCCTACGGCGGCGCGGTGGGTTATCTGCGTGGCGACGGCGAGCTCGACACCTGCATTGTGATCCGCTCTGCCTTCGCGCGCGGCGGCAAGGCAATTGTGCAGGCCGGCGCGGGCGTGGTCAGCGATTCAGTGCCCCAGCGTGAAGCTGACGAGACCGCCCACAAGGCCTCTAACGTGCTGCGTGCAATTGCCGCCGCCCAAGGCAAAACCCTGCGTATTGAACGCAACCTAGTGAGCAAGGAGGCCTGAGCCATGCGCGTAGTTTTCCTAGATAACCGCGATTCATTCGTCTACAACCTGGTGGATTTGTGTACTTCGCGCGGCGCTCAGGTGGATGTTTACCGCAACACCACCCCCCTATCTGTGCTCACCGCCGCCCTGGAGCCCACCGAGGCTGAAAAGGCTGCGGGCCAGCGTCCGCTGCTGATCACCTCCCCCGGCCCGGGCCACCCGCGTGAAGCCGGGTGCCTAATGGATCTAACCGTATACGCCCTTAACCAACGCATCCCCACCCTGGGGATTTGCTTGGGTTACCAGGCTTTAGTGGAGGCTTGCAGCGGGCAGGTGGCGCCGGTGGGCCCCACCCATGGGCGCACCGACCGGGTGCTGGTAACTAAAGCCGGCGCCGAGTTTGCCCCGCTAGCCCCCTGCGTGATTGCGCCCCGCAGCGGCGAGCAGGCCCCCTACGGCTGGATTGACGTGGCCCGCTACCACTCTTTGGGCTCGCGCAAGCTCCCCGCACAGCTGGTTTCTTTAGCTCATTCGCGCGACGACGTGGTTATGGCCCTGCGTCACGCCAGCACCCCGGCAGTGGGTTTGCAGTTCCACCCTGAATCTATCCTCACCCCCGCCGGGCCCACTTTGATCAGCGCCCTGTTCACGTTCTTAACCCAAGAGGCGTAAACGGCCGCCCGCTAAACGCCGGCCGCTTAAACCAGGTGCTCAAGCGCCCTGGCTTGAGCACCCGCCCCAAAAGCTAAATACCAATTTTTTAAGGAGTAACCATGAGCCAAGCCGCCACCACCCTACGTGAGGCGCTAAACGGCGTCGTCCTAAACCAAAGCCAAGCCGTGGAAGTATTTGCGGCCATCACCAACGGCGAGTTTAACGAGATTGAAATCGCCGCCTTCCTAGGTGCCCTGCACGCACGCGGTGAGAACCCGGCTGAAATTGCCGCCGCCGCCCAGGCTTTCCGCGCCGCCGCCGTGAACTTCCCCTACCCCAAGGGCCAGGGCGGCCTAGTGGATGTGGTGGGCACCGGCGGTGACCGTGCGGGCACAATCAACATCTCCACCGCCAGTGCGCTGGTGGCCGCCAGCCTGGGGGTGAAGGTAGCTAAGCACGGCAACCGCGCCGTCTCCTCCCGCTCGGGCGCCGCCGACCTGGTAGAAACCCTAGGCATTCCGCTAGATCTATCCCCCCAGGCCAGCGTGCAGCTACTGGAAAGCACCGGGTTCTGCTTCCTGTTCGCCCAGAAATACCACCCGGCGATGCGCTATGTGGCGCCCGTGCGCGCGGCCCTGAAAAACCCCACCGTCTTCAACCTGATCGGCCCGCTAGTTAACCCCGCCCCGCTCAGCGCCCAGGTGCTTGGGGTGGGTAACCCGGCCCTGCTAGACGACATGGCTAGCGCCCTGGCCAGCGCCAACCTAGACCACGCCCTGGTGGTGCACGGCTCCAGCCTAGACGAGATCGCCCTGCACGGCCCCACCCAGGTGCGTGAGCTACGCGGAGCGGAAATCACCGCCTATGAGCTCACCCCCGCCCAGCTGGGCCTGGGCACCTACACGGTGGCTGACCTGGTTGGTGGCGACGCTAGCGTTAACGCCCAGCTAATTCGCGCCGTGTTCGACGGCGCAGGTCAAGCCGCTCACCGCGACGCCATCGCCGCCAGCGCCGCAGCCGTACTGTACGTAACCGGCAAGGCAGACACCCTCGCCCAGGGTGTACAAACCGCGCTGGAAGCCATCGCCAACGGCACGGTAGCCAGCCACCTAGATAAGATCGTCACGCAGGCACGTGAGCTAAGCGCCTAAGCGCCTGGGCCGTATTTAAGAGAGGTAAATCGATGAGTCAGCGTCAAGCACGCACACCTATTGCCGACCGTCTACGGCAAACCGGCACCGTTCTAGACTCGCTGGTAGAGGCCCGCAAAGCCCGCCTACCTGAGCTTTATGAGCGCTATGGGCATCTAGAGGCCGCCACCATGGAGCGTTCGCAGCGTTCTTTTGAGGCCGCCCTGCGCACCCGCACTTTGGGTGAGGACGGCCAGTTGCATCCGCGCGTCAGCGGCCCGGCCCTGATCATGGAATGTAAGGCCGCCAGCCCCACCCTGGGCACAATCATCTCTGACGGTTACAGCCCCGCCACCCTGGCCCAGGCCTATGCGCCCGTGGCCGCCGCCATCAGCGTACTGACCGAACCTGACCGTTTTAACGGCGACCTGGCTGATGTAACCGCCGTGTCCAAGGCTGTGCGCCAGCCGGTGCTGGATAAAGACTTCATCATTGACCCCATCCAGGTGCTTGCCGCCCGCCACCACGGCGCCGACGCCATCTTGCTGATGCTCTCAGTGCTAGATGACCAGGCCTACACGCAGCTAGCGGCCCTGGCCGCTCAGCTGGGTTTGGATGTGCTCACCGAGGTTGATGAGGCTGAGCAGATGGAGCGCGCCGCCGCCCTGGGCGCCCGCATTATCGGTATTAACAACCGTGACCTGCGCACCCTAGAAACTGACCTGCACCGCACTGCCGCCTTGGCGCCCCTGGCCCCGCGTGGCGTGGTGCTGGTGGGTGAGTCTGGGGTGCATGAGCGCGCCGACGTCGAACTATTGGCCCCCTACGTGGATGCGGTGCTGGTGGGTTCAGCCCTTTCTGGCGCTGACGACCCGGCCGCCGCCGCCCAAGAGCTTTCTGCCGGCCAGCCCACCACCGGCGCGGCTGGTTTGGATGCCCACGCCCAGTCCATTGACTGGCAGCCCTACTCCTCTAAGCGTCTTGGCGCGGGCACCCTGGACGCGGATGCGCACACCCGCATCAGCCCCTACTTTGGCGAGTTCGGTGGCCAATACGTACCTGAGCTGCTGATTCCCGCCCTGGACCAGCTTGAGCAGGCTTTCCTTGAGGCGGTAGATGACCCGAGCTTCATCGCTGAGATCAACGATCTTTTGCACAACTACCTGGGCCGTCCCACCCCGGTTACGCAGCTGCGTAACCTGCCACTAGGCGGCGGCGCACGCATCCTGCTTAAGCGTGAAGACCTGGTGCACGGCGGCGCTCACAAGGGTAACCAGGTTCTGGGCCAGGCCCTGCTGGCTAAGCGCATGGGTAAAACCCGCGTGATTGCTGAGACCGGCGCTGGCCAGCACGGCACCGCCACCGCCATGGTGTGCGCATTGCTGGGGCTTGAATGCACCATTTACATGGGTGCCACTGACGTGGTGCGCCAGGCCCCCAACGTGGAGCGCATGGAGCTGATGGGGGCTAAGGTTGTGCCCGTCACCGCCGGTAGCGGCACCCTTAAGGACGCCGTCAACGAGGCGCTACGTGACTGGACAGCCACTTTCGCCACCAGCCACTACCTGCTGGGCACGGCTGCTGGCCCGCACCCCTTCCCCACCATGGTGCGAGAATTCCACCGCATTATTTCCACCGAGGCACGCGCCCAGACTTTGGCGCGCCTGGGCCGCCTACCTGACGCGGTGGTGGCTTGCGTGGGCGGTGGCTCTAACGCAATCGGCATGTTTGCTGACTTTATCGATGACGAAGCAGTGGCCCTTTACGGCGTCGAGCCTGCCGGTGAGGGCCTAAACACCAACCACCACGGCGCCCCCATCAATGAGGGCAAGGTTGGGGTGCTACACGGGGCGCGTTCATTCCTGATGCGCACCGATGACGGCCAGGTGGAAGAGTCCTACTCGGTTTCAGCCGGCCTGGACTACCCCGGCGTTGGCCCCCAGCACGCCTACCTGGCCCAAAGCGGCCGCGCCAAGTATGTGGGTATCACCGATGAGGAAGCCATTGAGGCTTTCTTACTGCTTAGCCGCCACGAGGGCATTATTCCCGCCATGGAATCCTCCCACGCCCTGGCTTACGCCCTGAAACTGGCTGAGCAAAACCGCCGTGAAGGTGGGGACCCGCAAAAAACCATTTTGGTGTGCCTGTCGGGGCGCGGAGATAAGGATCTAGACCAGATTCGTGAGCGTCTAGGTGGCTCTTTCTCCACCGACGGCGCCGTCTCACGGGCCGCTGACCTGGTTGCTAACGGCCAGGCGGGCACCGGCACCCACCGCACCCACCAGCAAGACGCCGCGTTCGCCGCTAAGGGCAAGGAGTAAATCAATGAGCCGTTATGAAAGCATGTTTGCCACCTGCGAGCAGCAAAACCGGGGCGCCATGGTGCCTTTCGTGATGCTGGGTGACCCCACTTTGGAGGCCAGCGAACGCATTATTGACGAGTTGATTGCTGCCGGTGCTGACGCTTTAGAGCTAGGTTTGCCTTTCTCTGACCCGGTTGCTGACGGCGTAGCCATCCAGGAAGCCCACCTGCGTGTGTTTGCGCGTGGGATCAACATTGCCGACTGTTTTGACCTAATTAGCCGCCTGCGCGCTAAGCACCCGCAGGTGCCCATGGGCCTGCTGATTTACAGCAATATCCCCATCGCTATGGGTTTGGAGGCCTTCTATGAGCGCTGCGCCAAGGCAGGAGTTGATTCGGTACTGATCCCGGATGTGCCCATCCGTGAGGGCCGTCCTTTCTCTGCCGCCTCTAGGGCCGTGGGCGTTGACAGTGTCTACATTGCCCCGCCTTCAGCCAGTGAGGAAACTTTGGCGCAGGTAGCTGAGGCTGCACGCGGCTATGTTTACGCCGTTTCGCGCGTGGGGGTTACCGGCGTGGAAAATGAGGCCCAAACTCAGGGGCTCAATAATGCTGTGCCCACCTTGCGCGAGCACAACTCCACCCCGGTGCTGCTAGGTTTTGGTATTTCCAAACCCAAGCATGTGCGCGCCGCGATTGTGGCCGGCGCCGATGGGGCCATTACTGGCTCGGCGATTGTGCGCATGATTGCTGCCCGCACTGAAGAGATTGTCTCCGCCCAGGAGCGCTCAGGCGCCCCGGCTTTGCAGGCCACCGCCCCGGGAGTTAACCAGCCGCTAGATGAGCTGTGCGCTCAGCTGCGTGAGTTTTTCACCTCCATGTGCGCGGCCACCACCAAGGCCTAGCCGTGGCTGTAGGTCCGCTTAGACTGCTGCCTGCTGTCGACGTCGCCAATGGTCTAGCCGTCACCCACCGCACTAACGCTGGGGGTGACGCCGGCGTGGGCCTGTCTCCCCTGGAGGCTTGCCTGCGCTGGGTGGAGGCGGGCGCTAACTGGATTCACTTAGTTGACCTGGATGCGGCCTTTGGGCGTGGCTCTAACGCGGCGCTTTTGGGGCAGGTTATCGCCGATTTGGCGCGGCTACACCCGGGCGTGAGCGTGCAGTGGTCTGGTGGCGTCACTAGTGGCGACGACGTCGAGCGGGCTTTAGCAGCCGGCGCCAAGCGGGTAAATCTGGGGGCCGGGGCGCTTAAAGATTTAGCTGCCACCACGGCTTTAGTGGGTCGCTTTGGTAGGCACCTAAACGTGTGCCTGGACGTATCAGCCGCGAGCGCCGCGCCCAGTGCGGATTTGGCTGCTTATGTGGTGCATCCACGCGGCCAGGGCGGGCCGGTGGGGCCGCTAGAGCCAATTTTGGCGGCGCTTAATGAGGCCGGCACTGGCGCCTATGTGGTTACTGACCGGGTGCGCGACGGCGCCCTATCGGGGCCCAACCTGCCGCTGCTGGGGGCGCTTAGCGGCGCCACTAGTGCGCAGGTGATCGCCTCAGGTGGGGTCAGCTGCGCGGGCGATATTGCTGCCTTACAGGATTTGGCTGCTAGCCACCCCAATTTGTGCGGGGTGATCCTAGGTAAAGCCCTTTACACCGGGCAGATCGACCTCAAAGCCTTGCTGCGCCCCTAAAGCGCCACTAGCGACGCGCGCTTACCAGGAGGGGCCGCGATTGGTTAGGCTCCAGGCATCCTCGGAGTCTTCAGAATCTGAGTCGTCCTCCCAAGATTCGCTCTCAGGCAGATCGGAGCTACCTACCGGGTCTGTGGCGTAACGGTTGGGTGCAAACGCCCCGGTAGCCCCATAGGAGCTGACGCTGGCGGCGCTAACCGCGCCGGGGGCCGCAAAGCCGTCGCCGCGATCCCCAGGCGTACCGGGGCCGCCAGGGGCGTCGTCGTCGGTGGGGGCGTCACCTTCGCCCTTAATCCAAGCTAGGGTTTCCTCCAGGCGCTCGGGCGGTACCAGCACTTCGCGGGCTTTAGAGCCGGTGGAGGGGCCTACCACTTCACGCGATTCGAGCAGGTCCATTAGGCGCCCGGCCTTAGCGAAACCTACTCGCAGCTTGCGTTGCAGCATTGAGGTGGAGCCAAACTGGCTGGTGATAATCAGCTCGGCGGCCTGCAGCAGCAGGTCCATGTCGTCACCGATTTCTTCCTCAATGCGTTTTTTAGTTTCGGGGACAATCACGTCCTCGCGGTAGCTGGGCTGGAGCTGGTCTTTAACATGCTCAACTACGGTGCGAATTTCCTTCTCAGTAACCCAACTGCCCTGCACACGGATCGGTGCGGAGGCACCCGGGCCCAGGTAGAGGGCGTCACCTTGACCGGTGAGCGACTCAGCCCCGTTTTGGTCCAAAATTACGCGCGAGTCCAGCTGTGATGCGGTGGCGAAAGCCAAACGTGAGGGCACATTGGACTTAATCAGACCGGTAACTACCTGCGCCACTGGACGCTGGGTGGCCAGCACCAGGTGAATACCGGCCGCACGCGCCAGCTGGGTGATGCGCTGAATTGAGGCTTCCACGTCTTTAGGTGCGGTCATCATCAGGTCAGCCAACTCATCTACCACCACCAGCAGGTAGGGGTAGGGCGCGATCTGACGCTGGGAGCCGGGAGGGGCCTGTACCTCGCCGGCGCGCACTGCCCGGTTGAAGTCATCAATGTGCTTATACCCAAAGGAGGCCAGGTCGTCGTAGCGGGCGTCCATTTCCTTAACCACCCATTCCAGGGCCTCAGCAGCCTTCTTGGGGCTGGTGATAATGGGGGTGATCAGGTGGGGAATGCCTTCATAAATGGTTAGCTCCACGCGTTTGGGGTCAACCAGCACCATGCGCACTTCCTCGGGGGTGGCGCGCATCATGATGGAGGTGATCATGGAGTTAACAAACGATGATTTACCTGAACCGGTTTGCCCAGCTACCAGCATGTGTGGGGTTTTCGCCAGGTTGGTGACCACATAGTTACCCTCAACGTCCTTACCCAGGCCCACGGTTAGCGGGTGGGTGGAGTTTTGGGCCACCGAGCTGCGTAGCACGTCGCCCAGGGTCACCATTTCGCGGTCTGCGTTGGGGATTTCAATACCGATGGCGCTCTTGCCGGGGATGGGGGTGAGCACCCGGATTTCGTCGCTGGCCACCGCGTAGGCAATGTTTTTTTCTAGGCCGGTGATACGTGAAACATTAACGCCGTGACCACGGTGAATCTCGTAGCGGGTTACCTGTGGGCCGCGCGTGTAGCCGGTTACCTTGGCGTCCACGTTAAATTCGGTGAATACGTCTTGCAGGGCTTGGACTACCGCGTCGTTGGCGGGGGTGCGCGTGGCATGTTCGCGCCCGGCCACCAGGTCGCTCATGTCGGGTAGGTGGTAGGTACCCCCGTCGGGTAGCTGCATGGAGAATTCAGGTTCAGCGCCCACACTGGAGGCTGTGGAAACTACCGGTGCGGTGGCTGCGGTGGGGGCGGTGGCCGCCGAGGTTTGCCGCGCCGCCTGCGAGTACAGTCCCAGATCACCCAGCTCAGCGGTTTGGGCGGTGTTCATGGGCACAGTGGCCTGGGTGGGGGCGTCTTCAGAGGGCGCGTCAATGTCGCGCGGGCTGGTTACGTCTGGTTCTTGACTGCGACGGCGCCCGGGGCGGCTTTGGCGGGCCTTGGCCGCCATGCTGGGGCGGCGTGGGGCTTTAGGCTCGTCTAGGGGGTCGATAACCGCCGTGTTTTGTAGGTCTTCCTTGTCGATGGCGCTGCGGAAGGCCTCATCGGCGTCGTAGGTGTCCATGACGGCGGTTTGCTGGGGGTCTTGGGCGTTGTCGCGACCAAAAACGGAACGCATCCGCTCCAGGGCGCGGCTGGCGACGTCGTCGTGAGGGGCGGCAGAGCCACCGTCTAAGCCCTGGCCACGTACCATCTCCCACATGTCAAAAGCGGTGCGCCCTGAGGCCACCAGCAGGCAGAACGCCACCAGCAGCAGCAACACCACTACCGCGCCTACGGCAGAAAATAATTTAGCTAGCGGGTAGCCCAGTAGCCAGCCGAACACTCCCCCGGTTTGTTCCAGGGTGTCGACGTCAAAGGGCTGGTTGCCGTTAAAAATCTGGATCAGGGCGCCAATAGCAAAAGCGATAGCTAACCCAGCTAAAGCAATACGGCTGGTGGTTGGGCTCAGCGGTTTGCCACGCATAAGCATGATCCCGCCCCAAATCACCATGGGGGCCGCCAGTAGAGACAGTACCCCAAAGGGGAAAGCCACCAGGTGGTGTAGTAGGGAGCCGGCGCTACCAGAAATCCCCAGCCATTCACGCAAAGTAAGCAGGGAACCTAACGCAATCAGCGCAAATCCCCCGCCTAGGCGGCGGTAGGGCGAAGCGTCACTGGGCGCATTTTGGCGCGAAGCACCTCCCCGTGAACGCGAGGCGGCAGGGGTAGCAGCAGAGGGAGAGTTTCGCTTAGCCATGATAGTTAGACGTTAATAGACGCAAGCTCAGGCGTGCTTACAGGCACGCCGAAAGCTAAATGCAAGGGGTAAAACACACACCCCAGTATTAAAAACTAGATTTTTTAAATAGCCGCTAAAGATTCGACGTCGCCGGCTTCACGCAGTAATTGGTTAATATCTTCTACGCTAGGGGCGTGGTTATCTTCGCGTTGGCTGATCATTAGGGCGGCGGCCGCATTGGCGCGGCGAGCACTTTGCAGTACCGAGTAGCCCTGTAGCAGACTGGCAATGAGCACCCCGGTGTGGGTGTCGCCAGCGCCAGTGGTATCTGTAACAGACATGGGGTAACCGCTCACCAGCGTGTCCTGGCCGTGATCGGGTAGCAGTAGCTCACAGCCGCCGCTGCCGATGCGGCGCACGAACATGGCGTTAGGGGCAGCCCGATACATTAGGTCCACTCCCCCCAGGCGGGAGCGTAGCTGGTCAATTTCTCGACGGTTGCCGGTAATAATGTCGGCGCGGGCCATGATTTTAAGCAAAATTTGGTCCACAATATCTACCACTGCCGGCCCAAAATCCACCACCAACTGTACTCCAGTGGGCAGAGCCGAAAGCCACTGACTTATGCCTTCACGTGTACGACGGTGCACCAGGTCATAGCCGGCGGCGTGCACGTAATCTCCTGGCACTAGTTCCAGCTTTTCAAGATCCTCAAGCTGGGGTTCACTCTCAACCCCTTCAGTGGTGATGAAGGTGCGTTGGCCGCCAGGTTCAATCAGGGTGGTGCAGGTGCCGATGTCACCTACCAGCTCCTGAACTACGTTATCGACGCCGTCGCGCAGCATGGAGGCACGCACTAGCGCAGAGTTGGGGCCTGTACCCAGGGTTGAAGCCAGGGCCACGGGAACCTGCTGGCTGGCTGTAGCGCGGGCGATGGTGTAGCCACCACCCACCTTGGCGCCGTTTGAGAGTGCAGTTACCGCACTACCGGCCTTGGGAAAGCGAGCAACTTTCAAAGGTAGGTCAATCAGGATTGATCCGGTAGATACCAGGCAGTTAGGGCGCTGGGGAAGTGCGGTTTGGCTCATAGTCTCTCTTCAACACTTGGGGCAGGGTCAAGTTGATTGTAAAGCCTTAAATCTTACGATTTTATGGGCTTGACAACTTTTAGCGTGGGCGGGCGTAGGGGAAGGCAATAACGTCACGGATAGACGTCGCCCCGGTGATCAACATCACTGCGCGATCGACTCCCAGCCCTAAACCACCGGTGGGAACAAGACCCAATTCCAAGGTGCGCAAGAAGTCTTCATCCAAACTCATTGCTTCCGGATCGCCGGCGGCAGCGCGTAAAGATTGAGCGGTGAAACGCTTACGCTGCTCACCGGGGTCAGTTAGCTCAGTGTAGGCCGTGCCCAGCTCCATCCCCCAAGCCACCAGGTCCCAGCGCTCAGCTAGGCGCGGGTCGCGGCGGTTTTGACGGGTTAGCGGGCTGGTTTCCACCGGGAAGTCAATGTAGAAGGTGGGTTTGGTGGTGGTGGCTTCAACTAGTTCATCGTAGAGCGCGCCAATCACGTCACCGCTGCCAGCTGCCACAGGCACCTCAATGTCGTTAGCTTCAGCTAGTTCCAGTAGCTTTTCTAGCGGGGTATCTACAGTTACTTCCTGGCCCAGGGCCTTAGAAATAGCTTCATGCACGCTCACCACCGGCCAGTCACCGGAAATATCCACGGCCACATAATCAACCCCTGAACGGGTTGAATGCACCGGCAGCCCTTCAGTTCCGGGCGTGCCCACCGCACGCAGCACCACCGGGGCGCCGTGCACCTTAATGGCGGCCTCTTGGAAGATACGCTGAGTTAACAGGCGCATGGTGTGGTAGTCGCCGTGAGCCACATAAGCCTCAAGTGAGGTGAACTCAGGGTTGTGGGTGGCGTCCACGCCCTCGTTACGGAAGGAGCGGCCAATTTCGAAAATAGCCCCCATGCCGGCCACAGCCAGGCGCTTGAGGAACAGCTCCGGGGCAATACGCAGATAAACATCGGTAGAGTAGGCGTTCATGTGGGTGATGAACGGGCGAGCGTTAGCCCCACCATGCACCGGCTGCAAGATTGGGGTTTCTACCTCCACATAGCCCTGCTCACCCAGGGTGTGGCGGATGGAAGTAACAATGGCTGAGCGCTGGGCAATCAGCTCAATGGCATTAGCGTCAGCCAGTAACTGCTGGGTACGGGTGGCGTTAGCCCCCAGTGGGATGGTGATCTTGCCGTGTCCGCCGCGCCGGGCGCGCGGCAGGGCGGTTAGGGCTTTAGCTAGCAGCTGCCAGCCCTGCACCAGGATTGAGGGCTCACCGGTGCGCGTACGCATAGCCAGGCCGGAAACCACCACAATGTCGCCACGGTTAATCAGTGAACGCCACTTTTCCAGCTGGGCGCCGGTTTCTGAGGCATCAAAGAGCAGCTGAATGTGCTTATAGCCCTCTACCAGGTCAACGAAGATAAGCCCGCCGTGGTCGCGTTCTAGGCCCACGCGGCCTTCAACCCGCAGTTGCACAATAGATTCTTCACCTGCCGCCAACTGGCGGAACACCGGCTGCACTAGGGCGTGTGCCGGGGACATACCGCGCTTAACCCCAGTGGGATAGGGGTCAATTTTGGCCTCCAGGGTGCGCTCCAGGGCCACCGCGCGTTCGCGTTCCTCAGCCGACAGACGCCGGGTGGGGATTTGCGCTTGAATGTGGCGTTCAACCTGCTGGGCCACCAGGGCTGCATATTCGCTACCCATAATGGCGCTGTTATCCACGTGGGCGCGGCCAAAGCGCTCAAAGTTAGGGATGAAACCTTCTAGGCGGCCAGCTGCCAGTAGCACGCGGGCGGCTTGGGTGCCGTCGGCGTAACACATGTAACGCGGGTACCAGCTGGGGTTGTATTTGGCGTTAGATTCATACAGCTGCTCCAGCTGCCAAAAGTGCGAGGCAAAACGCATGATCCGAGCCATGGTTTTAGCCGCCAGGGAGGCGTTCACCGCCATGCCGTCCACAAATACGGAACGGAACATAGCAAAGTTGAGCGAAACCCGGTCAACTCCGTAGCGTTCGCCGTCGGTTAGTAGGGCCGCCACCATAGCCTCATTTACCCCGTTGGGGGCCTTGGGGCTGCGGCGCATCACGTCCAGGGACACCCCGCGCTTACCCCAGGGGCAAAACGCCAGTAGCGCCACGGTCTTATCATCTTGATCCTGGACCGTAACCACCAGCTCACGCTCGTCGACGTCGTCGAGAGTGCGATCTAGAGCCATAGAGAAGCCGCGCTCTTCCCCGTTACGCCACGCATTAGCCAAATCGCGCAGCTGACGACGCTCCTCGTGGGCAATGTCGCCTAGGCGCCTAATTTCCACGCGGGCGCCACTGGCACGTACTCGCCGCACCGCTTTAGCCACCTGCGGCAGGCCCCGCAGCGAGAAGCTGGCGGCCTCAATAATGGACTCATCCCCCATGCGGCGCACGGTGAAACCAAAGTTTTTGTAGGCACGCGCGCCCTTCTCACCAGCGGAGATAACTGCCGGCACCCAACCGTAATCGCCACATTCATCCAGCCAGGCACTAATGGCGTCATCCCAACTGGCCGGGTCACCTAGCGGATCACCGGCAGCCATGGCCACACCGGTAGACAGGCCAAAGGAAACTGCCGCCTTACCGTCGGGAGAAAACACGGTCAGACGGTCACGGCGGGTAGCGAAGTAGCCTAGGGAGTCTTCCTCCCAATCCAGCAGCAGTCCGCGTACACGCAGGTCATCACCGGCGCGCGGGGTGCGCTTAGCTGAACGCAAGAACACGGTCAGGCTAATTAGCACCACCAGGGCGGCCAGCAGGTAAAGCAAAGTACCCAGCCACACCGGTCCCCGATAGGCGGGCACGCCCCCAATGCCACCAATTTCTGGGCCTAGGGTGCGCCAAGCCACCCAGCGCATACGGTGGCGGATAGCCCATTCGTTACCGTCGGGGCTGTGTGCGGGCACCACCAGGAGCGTGCCCAGGGCAATCACGGAGGCCATACCAACCACTAGGGTCAGCAGCGCCCGCCACCATGAGCCGCGCACAATACGGCCGGGGAAAGCTGGGCGGGAAGCCAACAAAATCGCGATAACCGGGATACACACCAGCACCCAGGCCAGCATGAGCCAGTCTGGGCCGTGCTGGGTGACAGTTACATGGGTGCGCTCTTCCAGGTCATCTGGGAACTGCTGGTATACCAGCGTCAGTGAGCCCACCGTTAAGAACAGGAACTGCAAGGTCAGGGCCAGGTTAAGCGCCAGTCGTTTGCGTCTACTGGCCGCCCCGGCCCAAATCAGTAGCAGCACCGCCCCCAGGAAGGAGGCACCCACCGGGATACCAATAAAGTAGAAAGGCTCAACAACTAGCTTATATAGATCCCAGCGCCTTAGCCCCAGTCCCCCAAGTAGCGATAGCACTGCAGCTATCTGCAACAGCCGCGTCATGATGGTCGGCATAGAGTCGATCCATCTGCGGGTATCTGCGCCTACTCTGCGCCGCAGCGGAGATATCAGCTTAGCCGGGGCGGTGGTGCTCTTGGGTTCAGTCACTAGTGAATTTCCTATTTACGCTTTAATTACTACAGGCACGATCATAGGTCGGCGGCGTAGCTTACGAGCTACCCAACGTCCCAAAGCGCGCCGCATAACCTGCTGTAGGCCGTGGGTGTCGCTAACGCCACTGTCTAGGGCGTCACCTAGCGCGTTGGTGACGTCAGGAAGAACTTCCTCAAATACAGAGTCGTCTTCTGCCACGCCTCGGGCCTGAATGTGCGGTCCAGCCAGAATAGTACCGGTTGTGGTCTCTACGACCGCAAAAACTGAGACAAAGCCTTCTTCTGCCAGTACGCGGCGCCCAGCTAGCTCGTCTTCGTCAATTTCACCTACGCTGGAGCCATCTACGTATACGTAGTCGCATGGGTAGGAGCCCACCACCTGGGCTTTTCCTTCATATAGGTCGACGACGTCACCGTCCTCGCACAGCATTACGTTGCTGGCTGGCACCCCGGTCTTTACTGCGAGCGCACCGTTGGCCACGATGTGGCGGATTTCGCCGTGGATAGGCATTACGTTGCGGGGCTGGACGATGTTGTATACGTGTAGTAGTTCCTCGCTGGAGGCGTGACCGGAGACGTGTACGCGGGCGTTGGCTTGGTGTACTACGCGCGCACCTAGACGCATGATCTGGTTGATTACGCGGAAAACAGAGTTTTCGTTGCCCGGGATTAGTGAGGAGGCGAAGATAACCGTGTCTTCGGGGTCTAGGGTGATCCAGCGGTGTTCGCGGTGGGCCATGCGGCTAAGAGCGGCCATGGGTTCGCCCTGGGAGCCGGTGGCCATTAGTACGCGCTGGCTGGGTAGGTAGTTGTTGATTTCGCGCTGGTCTACGATTACGCCTTCGGGCACGTTCAGGTAGCCGCGTTCGGCGGCGATTTTCATGTTGCGCACCATGGAGCGGCCAATGAAGGCAACTTTGCGGTCATGTAAGGCGGCGGCGTCGAGCACCTGCTGGACGCGGTGGACGTGGGAGGAGAAGGAGGCCACCACGATTTGGCCTTGGGATTCATCAAAGACACGGTTTAGTACCGGGCCGATTTCACGTTCGTGCGCCACCATGCCGGGTACTTCAGCGTTGGTGGAGTCTACACAGAATAGGTCTACGCCTTCTTCACCAAAGCGGGCGAAGGAGCGCAGGTCGGTGATGCGCCCGTCAATGGGCAGGGAGTCCATTTTGAAGTCGCCGGTGATTAGGGCGGTGCCGGCTTTGGTGCGGATGAAGGCGGCCATAGCGTCGGGGATGGAGTGGTTTACGGCCACGAATTCCATGTCGAAGGCGCCGTAGCGCACGCGTTCATGCTCGGATACTACGCGCAGCTTGGGGTTGATACGGAATTCTTTTAGTTTGGCTTCTACGAAGGCCAGGGTTAGTTCGCTGCCCACTAGTTCAATGTCGGGGCGTAGCTTTAGTAGGTAGGGTACGGCCCCAATGTGGTCTTCGTGGCCGTGGGTGAGTACCAGGGCCTGGACGTCGTCGAGACGGTCGGCGATAGGGCCAAAGTCGGGCAGAATCAGGTCCACACCGGGCTGGTCTTCTTCAGGGAAGAGCACGCCGCAGTCAACGATTAAAAGCTGCCCCTGGGTTTCAAAGACAGTCATGTTACGGCCAACCTCACCTAGACCACCTAGGGGGTAAACGCGTAGGGCTGCGGGATTGGCGGGGGCGGGGGGCTTTAGCGCTTCAAAAGTGGTCACGTAAACCATCCTAAACTTTAGGAACCGGCGTTAGTAGACGCCGCTTAACTACAAAAAAACCCGGGCAAAACCCGGGCTCGTGGTACCCCCAACCGGATTTGAACCGGTGTTACCGCCGTGAGAGGGCGATGTCCTAGGCCGCTAGACGATGGGGGCCTTTTGTTCCTTGCGGAACGGTGTCTACGCTTTTGTGGAGCGCATCCGTACCCCCAACCGGATTTGAACCGGTGTTACCGCCGTGAGAGGGCGATGTCCTAGGCCGCTAGACGATGGGGGCCTTTTGTTCCTTGCGGAACGGTGTCTACGCTTTTGTGGAGCGCATCCGTACCCCCAACCGGATTTGAACCGGTGTTACCGCCGTGAGAGGGCGATGTCCTAG
>ERZ772962.402-NODE-402-length-23747-cov-6.877638_pt1 | contig 23747 bp, 19 predicted proteins | sample MGYA00580676_ERZ772962 | MGnify/ENA primary metagenome ERZ772962 (study PRJEB29015, sample SAMEA2738049) | human oral metagenome | biome: human oral; feature: human-associated habitat; material: saliva | place: China | collected 2230 ...
GAGCGTTCGACTGAAAATCGAAAGGTCACCGGATCGACGCCGGTCGGAGCCACCACTAAAATCCTCGCATTGCGTAAGCGATGCGGGGTTTTTTGGTTTCTGCGGGGTTTCTGGGAGCTTTGCCGACGGCGTCGCTGCGGCACGGCGGCGTCGTCGCTACTGGGGGACTGGGACTTAAGGTACCCACTTTTGGGGGCTCTGGGGCGCATGTGACCGGTGGGTTTTATGTTGCAACCTCAAGCTTTGTGGACTGCCTTACCTATACGGACGCGCGGGTAAAACCACAGCTTGCGCACAGCCTGCGCTACTAGTGTGGCTGCCATGTTAAATCAGGGGCACATACTCGCGGTGGCTACGCCTACGCCCACGCCATCGCCCACAGAATCTGCCGCAGCAGTCACCCTAGATACTTTCAGTCTGCTATGGCGCACTGCTCTGGGTCTATCAATCGGCCTGGTGCTGGCTTTAGCTGTAGTTATTGCAGTGCATGTGGCCGGACGCCGCTCCCTGCTGTGGCACCACATCGGAGAGAAGGGGCGTAATTCTTTCTACGCACTGTTTGCCATTGTTGGTGCGCTAATCGGCGCCCAACTGGCCATGGAGGGCACTTCCTCCCCGGCCTGGTATCGCTACGCTATTTTGTTGCTGGTAATCCTGTTTAAAGCGGCCCTGACCTGGGTGTGCGTAAGCTGGGTTAAAGCCATTTCGGCTACCGTGGTGGCCCATGCCGAATCGCGCAATGATCCCACCAATGTGCGCCGGGCCAATAAGATCACCACCCAGGCCCAGATTCTGCGGCGAGTAGCTGAAGTTATCGTCATCATTATTGGTGCAATCACCATCGTCATGACTTTCCCACAAGCACGCCTGGCTATGGGGTCGCTGCTTGCTAGTGCCGGTCTGGTTTCGGTGGTAGCCGGTTTGGCTGCACAATCAGTGCTGGGAAACCTGTTTGCAGGTGTGCAGCTGGCCATCACTGACGCTATCCGTGTGGATGACCAGGTGGTTATTAATGCCACTGACTCTGGCCGAATCGAAGAAATCACGTTCACCTATGTGGTGGTTTTGGCCGCTGACGGGCGCCGTATCTTGCTGCCCAGCAAATACTTCACAGAGAACCCTTTTACTAACTGGTCGCGTCGTGATGAACGGCAGACTGCACAAATCAATTTTGACCTGGATTGGCGTGCACCTATCGCCGCTATGCGGGCGCAGCTAGCTAAGTTTGTGGCCTCCTCATCCACCTGGGATGGGCGTGACGCAGCGCTATCAGTAATTGATGCCCAAAACTCTTTGATCCGGGTGCGCCTAACTGTTTCGGCAGCAAACAGTGTTGATGCCTTCAAACTGCAATGCCATGTGCGTGAAGAAATGGTGACTTGGCTGCAAAAAGAGGCCCCTTACGCCCTGCCGCGTCAGCGTGTGGAGGTGGAAAACGTTACCGTCATGCAAGATCCCACCCCTGAAAAGGTGGCTAAGCTAGCCCAGGAATTGGCGCAGCTATCAAGCGATACCAAGTCCCAGCCGGCAGTAACTAAAGCTGAGCAGGGCGATCCCATTGAGGAAGCCCGGGTGCAGGCGGCCGCAGTGCGCGCTAAGAAGATGCGGCGGCGTCGGATTTTGCGCCGTGGACTGTTGCCGGGCGTGCAAACCGGGTCGGAAGCAACTAACGCCCCTGAGCCGGCCACCATGGTGCTCTCCGACCCCACGCAGGTAGCCCAGATTTCTGCGGTTGGTGAGGCAAAGCGGCAGCTGCGCCCGGAGCAGGCACGCGGTGTGCTCAGCGCGGCTAGCCGTAGCGCTAAGGCCAAGGTAGAGGCCCTTCGCTCTGGTGCGGCTGAGGTGGGACGCTCTGGTGCGGCCCCCGACGCCGTCGCTGCCAAGGCCCCCGACGCCGTAACTACTGGCTCAGCTGGGGCTGCCGGTACCGCTAAGGCCGCCCAGGCCCCCGACGCCGTGGCTGCCCAGGCCCCCGACGCCGAGGCGGGAATAAATGAAGTGGATAAAACCGCTGTACTACCTGCCGTGTCGGATAAAATCAAGGATGAGTCATGAGTGAGAATCAAGAGTTTGCGCAGCTCACTGACGCCCAGTGGCGTGAGCGCCTAAACCCGGCTGAGTATGAGGTGCTGCGTCAGGCTGGCACCGAAATGCCTTTCACCGGCGAGCTGCTGAGCGAAAACCGTGAAGGTATCTACTCTTGCCGGGCCTGCGGGGCGCAGCTGTTTAAATCCACCACCAAGTTCGAGTCGGGCTGTGGCTGGCCGTCCTTCTACGACCCCAAGCAAACCGATGCGGTGACGCTGCACTCAGATTACAAGCTGGGTTATGAGCGTACCGAGGTGCGCTGCGCTAACTGCGGCTCCCACCTGGGCCACGTTTTCGACGACGCCCCCGCCACCCCCACCGGTCAGCGTTACTGCATGAACTCGGTGGCGTTAAGTTTCGCCGCTGACGAGCCTAAAGAGTGATCACAAAGCTGCGCCTGGCCAGCGCCAACCTCCAGTACGGGCGGGCCAATGACACTGCCACGCTAGCCGAGGTGGCTTCTGGTCAGCCCTACAGCACGGAAGTTGCCCACCAGCTTTACAGTCAGGTGGCCGGTCAGCTGCGTGAGCTGAACGCCGACGTGGTTTTGCTGCAAGAAGTGGATCTACACCAAAACCGCTCAGGGCGAGTAGATTTGGCAGGTTTGCTGGCTGAGCAGGCCGATTACCCGCATTGGCGCTTTGCCGCCACCTACGCTGGGGGAGTTGACCGCCTGCGTCACCGCCCACGCCGCAGCCAGGTGCGCACCTTTGGTGACGACCCGCTGCGAGTGTTGGAGCCACTGGCCCCTCTGCGCGGTTTTGGTAACGCCATTTTGTCGCGCCTGCCGGTGCAAACTTGGCGGGTGGAGCGGCTGGGGCGGGGTGTGCCCACGATTGTGCGCCGTGAGGGCGGCAAGGTGCCTTATGCGCTGTTTACTGCTTCAACGCGCCTGATGCTGGCGGCTACTTTGGCCGACGGCGTCGGGCAAGAGCCGCTTAATGTGGCTAGCGTGCACCTGGCCACCCACCCCACCACCGCGCGACGCCAGTTGGCCCACGCCTGGTGGAAGCTGGCTGGTTTGCCTGGGGTCCATATTTTGGGTGGGGATATGAATATGGACGACGCCGCCTTGGCCCGTATTGGGGTAGGCCGTCAGCTTGGGCAGGGGGTTACTTTCCCCTCGGCTGCCCCCAGCCGACGCATTGATCATTTCCTCACCGACGCCCTGCCGCCTCTGGACGCGGTGGGCCAAGCTGCGTTAGCCCAAGGCCAGCCAGCCGCCACAGCGCCAGCCCAGGGCGCGCCAGGCCAAGCTGCATCAGTCCAAGGCGCACCGGCAGCGCCAGGCTCGCCAGCCGCCGCAGCGCCAGCCGCCACAGCGCAAGCTAGTGGGGTGAGCGCGCAAGTGGTCGATTCGGGTACGTTTAAACTAGCTATCTCTGATCATCTAGTTACCTGGGTGGATCTGGAATTCTAAGGAGCCCCAATGCCTAAAGCCCCCCGCCTAACCGCTAAGCAAGCTTCGCTACTGCGCGCTGACCTGGCCCAATCAGGTTGGGGAGTGGAAAGCGTGGAGGCTTTACTAGGGCCTGTAGCTGCCGCTGCTTTGCAACGTGAGCTGCGGGCTCCGGCTTTGCGGGTAGTGCGCCGCGCTCTGGCTGCCGGGGCTGGGGCCACCGGGGCCAGTGCTGCTAGCACCAGCTCAGACAAGCCCAGCCCGGCTACTGGCGCAGATAGCACCAGCTCAGCTGCCAACGCATCCCAAGCCAGAGACGTCGCGGACTACAAGGTGGCGGTACTGACCGCGCTGTTCATGCTAGGTGAGCCAGTCAGCGCCGTCGCCCTCGAAACCGCTCTGCCGCGCACCGGCGTGGCCGGGGCCCTCTCTATTGGCCTGGTGGTGCCCACGCAAACCGCCAGCAGCGAGCAGCACTACGCCCCCGCCGTCGACCTGCGCCCCCACGAAGCTCAAGACGCCCACGGATCTGTGCGCTGGTGGGTAGCCAGTGACCTGGGTGAACTCGTCACCGGCCAAGCCCTTGCCCCCGATCATGTGCTGGGAATTGGCCGCGCCGGGCTGACCCTGGCCGCCCTAACCCCACGCAAACCGGTAGAAACCGCCCTGGACCTGGGGGTAGGCTGCGGCATCCAAACCCTCTACCTGCTGCGCCACGTGCGCCAGGTAGTGGCCACCGACATTTCCACGCGCGCCCTAGAATTTACCGCCTTCAACGTGGCCCTGGCCGGGGTGGATAGTGCCCGCGTGCAGCTACGCCAAGGCAACCTGCTAGAACCTGTGGCCGGCCAACGCTTTGACCTGATCGTCTCCAACCCGCCCTTTGTGATCACCCCACCCAGCGTGCGCCAGGCCGGATTGCCGCTAATGGAGTACCGCGACGCCGGTGGTCCCATCCTGCCCGCCCTGGTGCGTGGGCTGGAAGATCACCTAAACCCCGACGGCGTGGCCGTGATGCTCGGCAACTGGGAACATCGCGAAGGCACCAGCTGGCGCACCAGCGTAAACCAGTGGATCGGCAAGAGCCTAGATGCCTGGATTATTCAGCGCGAAGTGCAAGATCCGGTGGAATATGCCGCCATGTGGCTGCGCGACGGTGGGCTTACCCCTGAACGCAGCGCCGTCGCCTTTGAAAACGCCCTGGCTGCCTGGCAAGAAGACTTCGACTCACGCCAGGTAAGCGGCGTGGGCATGGGCTACCTGGTGTTCCACGCCCCCAGCGTCGCAGCTACCAGCGGCCCCGGCGGCACCGCTCTAGAAGGGCAAACCGCCCCAGAAGAACCTGCCAGCGACGCCGCAGCCCCCAGCGCCGCCGTCGAGCCCTGGCGGGTCCTGGAAGAAGTCCCCACCAGTGGCCAAGGAGCGCTAGGCGAACACGTAGCCCAAGTGATTGCCGCCCACGAAACCCTACGTGGCCTAGATGATACGCAAGTGGCTGCACTTAAGTTACGCACGGCGTCGGGCCTAAGCAAAGAAGAAGCCCTCACCCCCACACCCGTGCCCACCGCGCCAGTGATACGCCAAGCCGAAGGGTTCGGACGCGTAATAGCGGTAGGGATGCCCGAGGTGGCCCTACTGAGCGCCTCAGATGAGGGACTGCTCACTGTTGCCCAAATCGCGGCCGCCGTGGCCTCACTAACCAGTGAAGACCCGGCCGCAGTCCTAGCCGATATGGTGGCTGCCACCAGGACTTTTGCTCACACGGGGATGGTTACTATCGTCTAAAAGCAGCGTAGCGCAAAAATTACCCCCGCCAGGCGCGGCTTAAGCCTGTGCGCAAATTTGCCACAAACGGACTTAGCTAATAGCGTCTTTAGGGTCACAATTAGTTGTTTATCGTTTCGTTACCTGTAAGGTCTGAGGTTATGTCAAAACTTGCTCGCCGCATAGCCTGCGTCTACGCCCTACTCTTCACCATACTGGTGTGGGGGTCGTGGGCGTTGCTGGTAAACACGCGTGAGGGGCAGTTTATCGACGACGCCGCCTTCAAAGGCTCCTACTGGGGTGCGGCCAGGATTGATGACCAGGCCCGCGCACTACTAAACGCCGTATCCGTGCCGCTAATCGTGGTGGCCATAATCGTCACCCTAGCCATTGCCCTGCTCAGGCGCCGCCCCCGCGCCGCTCTGTGGGCCACCGCCGTCGTAGTAGGCACCAACGTAACCATCCAGGCACTTAAACACTTCGTCTTCACCCGCCCAGACTGGGGCTACAGTCAACGCGTCGACGCCGCCAACACCCTACCCTCAGGACACACCGGCGTGGCCGCCTCCATTGCCGTAGCCCTACTGCTAGTAGTGCCGCCCGCCTGGCGCGTAATTGCCGCCTGGGTGGGAGCCGGCTTCACCTTCTTCATGGGCTGGTCCACCCTGGTATGCCAATGGCACCGTCCCTCAGACATCATTGCCGCCGCCGCAGTGGCCTTCACCTGGGGCTTTGTGGCGCTCGCGGCTGGGGCTTGGGGCACAGACGAGTATCGCGGCCTGCCCGGCTCAAAACTGGCGCGCTACCTGCTTTCGCTAGGTGGTTACCTGAGTTTGGCGCTAGTGGTGATGTTGGCCTCTGCTGCTTACCGTAATTTCTACCTGTTTGGCTCCCTGCAGTTCACTGCCTACCTGGTAGGAGTGGGCGGTTTTGGGGCAGTCAGTGCCCTGGGCATGTCGCGCCTGGTTAAGCTGGGCTTAAAGTAAATTACATAAAATCTAGGCTACGCTGATATATAGGTGTGTCGGCGCAAGCCTGCGCGCCCTTGCCTCGCTAGCCTAGTTCAGCGGCGGCAAGAGAACCGGGATGTAGGAGGAAAGTCGTGTCACGCAAGCTCGTGATTGTCGAGTCCCCGAACAAAATTAAGTCAATTTCAAACTATTTAGGCGCGGACTACGACGTCCAGGCCTCCATTGGTCATATCCGTGACTTGCCTCAGCCTTCTGAGCTGCCGGCCAATATGAAGAAGGGCCCCTTCGGGAAGTTTGCCGTGGACGTGGAGGGTAACTTCACCCCCTACTACGTGGTTAACCCGGATAAGAAAAAGGTGGTGGCTGAGCTTAAGCGCCACCTGAAGGAAGCTGATGAGCTTTACCTGGCCACTGATGATGACCGCGAGGGTGAAGCTATCGCTTGGCACCTAAAAGAGGTGCTTAAGCCTAAGGTTCCTGTACGCCGCATGACTTTCACGGAAATTACCCGTGAAGCTATCACCCGCGCCCTGGATAACACCCGCGAAATCGATATTCACCGGGTAGATGCCCAAGAGACCCGCCGTATCTTGGACCGCCTGGTGGGTTACGAAATTTCCCCGGTGTTGTGGCGCAAGATCCGTCAGGGGCTTTCGGCTGGCCGCGTGCAGTCTGTAGCCACCCGCCTGGTGGTAGAGCGTGAACGTGAACGTATGGCTTTCATTCCCGCCAGCTACTGGGGTGTGGAGGCTACTTTTGCCGCCGACGACAGTGAGTTTGCTACCCGGCTGGTCTCCCTAGATGGGCGCCGGGTGGCTACTGGTCGCGATTTTGCCGACGACGCCGCACTAACTTCACAGGCTCAGGCCGCCAAGGTGGTGCACCTGCATGAGGCTGACGCGCAGGCCGTGGCGCAGGCTATTGAGCAGTCCCAAGCCCAGGTGGGCAAGGTGGAAACCCGCCCTTACACGCGCCGTCCAGCTCCGCCGTTTACTACCTCCACCTTGCAGCAGGAGGCCTCACGTAAACTGCGCCTGAACTCGCGTGACACTATGCGTGTAGCCCAGGGCCTATACGAGTCCGGGTACATCACCTATATGCGTACCGACTCCACCGCGCTTTCCAGCCAGGCTGTGGCCGCCGCCCGCACCCAGATCGGTGAGCTTTACGGTAGCCAGTATGTGGCCGAAAAGCCGCGTGTTTACGCCACAAAAAACAAGGGCGCCCAGGAAGCACACGAAGCTATCCGCCCTGCCGGTGACCACTTCCGCACCCCCAGCGAAGTTAAAGACTCGCTGCAGCCGGTGCAGTTCAAGCTGTATGAGCTGATTTGGAAGCGCACGGTAGCCTCGCAGATGGCTAACGCCACCGGCTCTACCGCTGTAATTCATGTGCAGGCCCCTCTAAACGGGGACGCGAGCTTTAAGCAGGCTGAACTGACGGCGTCGGGAACAGTAATTACCTTTAAGGGATTCCTAGCCGCCTATGAGGAAGGCCGCGACGCTGACCGCTATGAGGGTGACGCTAAAGATGTGCGTCTGCCGGAAGTAAGCACTGGTCAGGAGCTGGAAACCCGCCAGGTGCAGGCTTCTGGGCACGAAACCACCCCGCCGCCGCGCTACACCGAAGCTTCACTGGTTAAGGCCCTGGAAGAGCGCGAAATTGGCCGCCCCTCCACCTATGCCTCGATCATGAGCGTAATTAGCGATCGTGGCTATGTGGATCACCGGGGCCAGGCGCTGGTGCCCACGTGGCTGGCTTTCGCCGTCACCCGTCTGCTAGAAGAAAATTTTGCGCAGATGGTGGATTATGACTTCACCGCCTCCATGGAGGCTGACCTAGACCGTATTGCGTTGGGTGAAGAAGAGCGCGTGGCTTGGCTACGTCGCTTCTACAACGGCGATATAGCCGCTGACCCGCAAGCCAATATTCACGGCGCGGGCCTAAAAACTTTGGTGGATAACCTGGGTGAAATTGATGCCCGGGCGGTTAACTCCATGGAAATTGGCGACGGTATCACCCTGCGTGTGGGCCGCTACGGCCCCTACCTGGAGGACGCTGAAGGTAAGCGGGCTAATGTGCCCGCAGACCTGGCCCCTGACGAGCTCAGCGTGGCTAAGGCCCACGAGCTGTTTGCGGTAGCCGCTGAAGATGGCCGTGAGCTGGGTGTTGACCCCGAAACTGGGCACATGATTGTGGCCAAGAGCGGGCGTTTTGGGCCTTACGTTTCCGAGGTTTTGCCAGAGCCGGAACTGGAGCTAGAAACTGAGGGTAAAAAGCGTACCCGTAAGGCAGCTAAGCCTAAGCCCCGCACTGCCAGTCTGTTTAAAGACATGAGCCTGTCCAGTGTCACTCTCGACGACGCCCTTAAGCTACTGAGCTTGCCGCGCGTGGTGGGCACGGACGCTGAAGGCGTAGAAATCACCGCCCAAAACGGTCGCTACGGCCCCTACCTAACCAAGGGCAAGGACTCGCGTTCGCTAGAAACCGAGGATGAGCTGTTCACGGTGACCCTCGAGCAGGCGCTGGAGCTGTTTAGCCAGCCCAAGCGTAGGCGCGGCGCGGCTGCTCCCAAGGGCCCGCTGCGTGAACTGGGCACTGACCCTAACTCTGGGCTACCGGTGGTTATTAAGGACGGGCGTTTTGGCCCCTACTTCACTGACGGTAAAACCAATGTGACCCTGCGGCGCGACGACGACCCAGCTACCGTAACCCCTGAGCTGGCCTATGAGCGTTTGGCTGAAAAGCGCGCTAAGGGCCCGGCTAAGAAGACTGCCGCTAAGAAGACCACCACCAAAAAGCCGGCAACTAAGACCGCAGCTAAAAAGGCCACCACTAAGAAGACCACTGCCAAGGCTGCCACCAAGGACAGCGCCGCCAAGACCAGGGCAGCCAAGGCCGCTGAGGCTAGCGAGGCCTAAATGGGGCGCGGAGTTTTCATCAGCTTTGAAGGCGGCGATGGGGTTGGTAAAACCACCCAGGTAGAGCTGCTTACCAACTGGCTTGAAGACCAGGGGTTAAGCGTGCGTGGCACCCGTGAGCCTGGCGCCACCGCCCTGGGTGCCCAGCTGCGCTCCCTGCTGCTGGGGACGGCGTCGGAAAATGCACAGCGGACGCAAATAACCGCCAAAGCCGAGGCACTACTGTTCGCAGCCGACCGGGCTCAGCACGTAAATGAGCTGATCAATCCAGCCTTAGCGGCTGGTCAGGTGGTTGTAACCGACCGCTACATTGACTCCTCTGTGGCCTATCAAGGCGCCGCCAGGTGCCTGGGGGCTGAGGAAGTGCGTGACCTATCCCTGTGGGCCACCGATGAGCTGCTGCCACACTTAACTTTGCTGCTAGACGCGGATCCGCAGCTTGCCGCCAAGCGCGTACACACCCGCAGCGGCCAGAGTGATGCGATTGAAGCTGAAGGCCTGCAATTTCAGTATCGCCTGCGCGAACAGTTCCACCGCCTAGCTGGGCAGGAACCAGAGCGCATAAAAATCATTGATGCCAGCGTCGAAATTGAGCAGATAGCTGCCCAGGTGCGCGCGTTGGTTAGTGAACTGCTGAAAGAACGCGGAATTATTGACGCATGAGCGTATGGGACGAGCTGGTCGGGCAAGCGCAGGTGGTGGCCACATTCCAGGCCGCCGCCACAGGGGCACGCCCGCAAGTGCCCACAGCCGCCATGTCTCACGCCTGGCTAGTTACCGGCCCACCCGGATCAGGTAGATCCACCGCCGCACTAGCCTTTGCTGCCGCCCTTGAATGTACTGGCGCTGAGCCTGGCTGCGGCCAGTGTGAGGGCTGCCGCCAAACCCTGGCCGGCACTCACCCAGATGTGGTGCGTCTAGCCACCGACCGCATGATTATCACCATCGATGAGGTTAAAAGCCTGATTGAGCAGGCCGGGCGGATGCCCTGGCAGGGGCGCTGGCGGGTAATCCTGGTGGAAGACGCCGACCGTATGGATGAGCGCACCACAAACGTGCTGCTTAAAAGCATTGAGGAGCCGCCGCCCTATACGGTGTGGCTGCTGTGCACGCCCTCCAGCGAGGACGTTTTACCCACCATTCGCTCGCGCTGTCGCCTGGTGCGGCTGTGTGTGCCCAGCGCGCAGGCGGTGGCTGATCTTTTAGTTAAGCGCGACGGCGCCGAGCCTCAGCTGGCTTTGCGGGCCGCCCGGGCCAGCCAGTCCCATATCGGTTTGGCCCGCCACCTGGCCAAAGATGAGGGGGTCTGGGAGCGACGCCGGGCGCTTATGTCCGCCCCGATCTCGCTGCGCAGCGTGGGTGACGCCGTTTTTGCGGCAGCTGACCTGCTAGAACAGGCCGAAAAAGAAGCTGAAGCTGCCTCCACAGCCCGCGACGCCCAAGAAAAAGCGGCCCTGATCCGCACCCTTGGCTTAGAGGGGGAGAGTCGTATTCCTCCAGCTATGCGCGGCCAGATCAAAGCCCTGGAAGACAACCAGAAACGTCGTGCTAAACGCGCGGTAACTGACGTGTTAGACCGGGCCATGGTGGATCTGCTGTCTTTCTATCGCGACGTGCTTTCACGTCAACTGGGCAGCCAGTTAGACAGTGTCAACCTTGATCTGGAACAAGAGATTGCCCAGGTGGCAGCTAACTCCACGGCTGAGCAGACACTGGCTAGGGTGGCTGCTGTAGAGCAGTGCCGCGCCCGCCTAAAAACCTATGTTTCGCCGCTGCTAGCCCTGGAATCATTGATGGTGCAGCTGCGCCCGCAGGCCTGAGGTGGCCTGCCCCTACCGCCCGAAGCGAGACGGGTGCAGCGCAAGAGCAACTTAACGGATGTGCAGGTGGCGGCGTCGGAACTAAATAAGTAGAACAAATGTGACCTAAATTAACCTTGCTGCGCTATAGTGGAGAAACTTCCGCTGCAGGCGCCGTGGCCTGTGGCAACTTGTAAGCAAGGAGGTTTACGTATGGGCGCACTGACGCGATTTTTTGAGCTGCGCACCGGAACTACCAAACTAACTTTGGAGCAGCAAAAGAAAGCTTGGCTAGGGGAATTTTTAAAGACTTATGCCGTGCTCATTGTGGTTTACGGCGGTTTCTACCTGCTGCGTACTAACTTCAAGGCCGCCCAGCCGCTGCTGAAAGAGCAAGCCGGGCTGAGCACTGCCGAGCTGGGCACGATCGGTTTCGCATTCTCGCTCACCTACGGCTTTGGCGGCCTGATCCTGGGCTTCCTGTGCGATGGGCGAAACACTAAACGCATCCTGGGCTTCCTGCTGGTCAGTGCCGGCGTGGTGAGCGTGCTGGTAGGTGGGGTGCTGCTGAGCGTGAACCACCCGATGGGCATCATGGTGCTGCTGTGGAGCCTAAACGGTTTAGCGCAGGCGCCGGGTGGGCCTTGCTGTAACTCCACCATGAACCGGTGGACTCCACGTAAATACCGTGGGCGCTTTATCGGCTGGTGGAACGCCTCGCACAACATTGGTGCCATGATCGCCGGTGCGCTGGCCCTGTGGGGTGCCAACACCTTCTTTGGTGGCGGTGTGGCCGGCATGTTTATTGTGCCCGCACTAATCTGTATCCCCATTGGTTTGTGGGGCATGTGGTTTGGTAAAGATGAGCCCGGCGAGCTTGGTTGGGACAAGCCTGAGGCTATTTTTGGTGAGCCTGAATCCAAGGTAGACACTGTCACCACCTACATGTCTAAGGGCGCGATTGTGTGGAACTATGTGGTTAAGAACCCGGCCATCTGGTTCCTGTGCATTGCAAACGTGGCGGCTTACTCGGTGCGTATCGGTATTGATAACTGGAACGTGCTTTACACCTCTGAGGCGCTGCACTTTAGCAAGCAGTGGGCGGTTAACTCTACGGTTGGCCTGGAGCTGGGCGGTTTGGCTGGCTCGCTACTGTGGGGTTACTTCTCTGACCGTTTGGGTGGTAGGCGCGCGCTTACCGCCGCAATTGGTTTGGGCCTGGTGATTATCCCGATTCTCACCTACTCCCAGGCCACTACGCCGACGGCGGTCTACGTGTCTTTGTTCTTTATCGGTTTCTTGATCTTTGGGCCGGTAACTCTGATTGGTATTTGCGTGATTGGCTTTGCGCCTAAGACTGCCACGGTGGTGGTTAACGCGGTGCCGCGCGCTTTCGGTTACATCTTTGGTGACTCTATGGCCAAGGTGATGCTGGGCTATATCGCTGACCCTGAGAAGGATGGAATTAACATTTTGGGCTACAACCTGCACGGTTGGGGCTCTACCTTCACGGTACTGATTATTTCAGCGGCGGTTGGTTTGGCCTGCCTGCTGCTGGTGGCGCTGTTTGAGGAGCGCATGATCCGTGCCGACCGGGCTTTTTCCGGCGCTGACGGCAGAGACGGTAAAGACACCCAAGGCGAGAAAGAAGGCTAGAAATGGCTGCTAATAAAGCGGCTGAAGCCAAAGTGGATGAGTCAGGCGAGGCTAAAGCTGCGCTGAGCAAGGCTGGCGAGGCTAAGGACCTGGCTTTAGAGGATTTGCTGGAGCTAGTCTGCGACTTGCTGGCTGGGGTGCGCCAGACTGTCCTAGATCCCGGTTTTGAGCTGGATGTTGAAACCAAATCTAACCGCAATGACCTGGTTACGGCGGTGGATAAGCGCATTGAGGCCTACATCAGTGAGGAGCTGGTGGCGGCCACGGGCTACCCGCTACTGGGGGAGGAAGGCCACTCTGTCAGCTCATTTGCCGGGCGGGTGTGGGTGCTTGACCCCATTGATGGCACCATGAACTACGTAACCACTCACCGCGACTACGCCATTTCTTTGGCCCTGTGCGAGGATGGGCGCCCAGTGCTGGGGGTAGTGGTCGACGTCGTCGCTGGGCTCACCTATACGGCTATCGCTGGGCAGGGGGCTTACTGTGATGGGCAGCCACTGGCGCGGGTCAATGAGACGCGTGGGCGGCGTGAGGTTGTGATCATCACCGACATTAAGGAAATCGTGGCTTTGCCTCGATTGACGCGCTGCCTGGTGGAATCACGCGGACACCGCCGCTACGGCTCGGCGGCGCTTGAATGTGTGGAGGTGGCCGCTAGCAGGGCTGGCGCCTTTGTGCACATGTGGGTATCTCCCTGGGACATCGCAGCGGCGTACCTGATCTGTGTAGAAAGCGGCGTGAAATTTACTCGCCTGGACGGCACGCCTTTGGATGTGCGCTACCCCGGTAGCGTGCTGGTGGGCTGGCCACAGGCACACACTGAGCTACTCTCGGCGCTAATGCGCCAGGTGGAATGAGCTTTGCGCGATAGACTAGCCGCCAGGGCACCCAAGGCAGGGCGCCCTGGCGGCAGTTGCAATCAAATGTAACCAATCACTTGCGAGTGCCTTGAGTGGACGGAGTGGTAGCTGATGGAACAGGAAATACCTGATAAGCAGCCTGGGGAGGCCTTAAGGGAAATGCTGGCTAGGTCGCAGCAGATAAGCGGACAAGTGCCTCCAGTTATGCAGCAACCAATGCCCTTTGTGCCGCCGCCGAAAAGAGTGCTTTCTGCTAAGGGTAAGCGTAAGCGGCTGATTTTCATTATGTTGGCGCTTTGTTTTGCTATTCCGGCAGTGTCTCTGATCTTCAGTATATTTATTTTGGGTTACATTATTGCGGGTGTGCCTGGAGATCATGGTATTAATGGTGATGGCTGGGATTCGAGGGCTTTTTTCTCGATCGTATATATTACTCCGATAGGGCTTGTTGTATACGTTATTTCGGCAGCTATGTTGGGTCTGGCTGCCAAAGTTAAAGAGTAATTTAGCTTCAAGTATGTACTGGTATTGAAGAGGTCTAATAAATGTGTGAGAGTCAGTCAGAAAAGGCGTTTAACGAAAAGCTAGCTAGGTCGCAGCATGTAAGCGGACAAGTGCCTCCAGTTGTGTTATCGCAGGAAATAGGGCTCTCTTCTGAAAGTGAGCTTAGCTGGCAGGATAAGATTGCTCGTAAACGAAAGCGACAGATTTTACATATAGTTGCGCTGCGTAGCGCGCTGGTTGGATTTGTTTTAGCAATGAGCCTATTTGTTGCTAGCGGTCTTGCTGCTGTTCCAGGGGCTCATGTCGATGATGTTGACAGCTTTAGCTGGTTTTGTCTCGGCCTTTTAGTTTTGTACGTCCCTATAGGTTTTGTGCTCTTGGCGGGGGGTTTAATAGTAGCTATAGCGACGTTGCGTTAGCTGTGTCAACTCGCAGTATGTGCTGTATGCGCTGATGCAATACTGGCGGTGCACTAAAGGAGGTGCGGCAAATGGCCGATAAGAAACAGAACAGTTTAGCTTTTTGGATAAGGTGCGTTGATGCTCTTGGGGTTCTAATATTAGTTAGTCCCTGGGTGGCTATGGCGTATATAACCTCGTTTTTTGGAATTTATGGGGATGGTGGGGCTTCTGTAGATCCTACGAGATATATAGCTTCATTGATTAATTTTCCGCTGCTAGGCTTTATTGTTACACAGATAGTGGTAGTTATTATGAAAGTGGTTGCTGTCTATAAAGAGTAAGTGTCACTAAACGGTGAATATCCCTAGCGCTGCTAGATTTGCGCCGTCGCAACATGCTGATTTTGGTAGCAACATTTGTTCGAACCGAACGCAACCTTGAGCTAGGCTTAGCTTGCCCCTCTTCGAAGCGGCCAACACTACCAGCTCACCTCTTTTAGCGGCTTATGGCTGGCAAGTGATTGGGGTTAGAAGGGAGGTGGGCTTATGTCCGGCAAGTCCAGGACTAGTCAAGGTAAGCAAAAGGCCCGGAAGGAGAACATTGACACCGCGAATGTCACTGCTCTCATCCAGGCCCTAGCGGCTTTGATTGGAGCCCTCGCGTCACTGCTCATCGCTCTTAAGTAGCAGTGGCTGAGGCAGTCAGTCCTCTTTAAATAGGGGATTGGCTGCCTCTATTATGCCTCACGCTTATTTACGGGCTCTAGCCTTTTTTCTGGGCTGTGAGCTTAAAACGCTGCTCTAATTTTGAACCGTCACTGGTCAAGGCAAGCGAAAGGCCCGGAAGAAGAGTGTTGACACCGCAACTGTCGCTGCTCTCATCCAGGCCCTAGCGGCTTTGATTGTAGCCCTCACGCCACTGCTCAAGAACTAAAACAACAGTGGCTGGAGGCGGTCAGCTCCCCTCGCGGGGGCTGACTGCCTCCATTATGCCTCATGAGCCTCTGAAATCTCTAGTCTTTCATAGGCTGCTAGCGAATAGTGGCCAGTTAGCTAGTTGCCAGTTAGCGACGACGCGAGGGGCGCTTTTCACAAGCAACGCCGTCGTTATCGTGATCTAGTTTGCTTCGGTAGCCAGGCTCGCCACGGTAAATAGGGGCAGCTCCGGCATTCCAAGCTTCAGTGCAGTTGCTGTAGTAGACAGAACTGGACTCGTCGTTTTAATGCGCTATGTCTAGTATGTATTTTCAAACTATTGCTTTGTATTTTATGACATAAATCAGCCTTGATATATTCTATTTATAATTGCTGAGTTTGTGGAAATAACGAGTTCTGTAGAAATAAAGCAAAACCCTCACCAAACCTTGGTGAGGGTGCACTGTCTGGAAAGTACCCCCTGAGGGACTCGAACCCTCGACCTGCGGATTAAAAGTCCGTAGCTCTAACCAACTGAGCTAAGGGGGCAGGCCTGCTCACTGCTGCGTGGCTGGCATCTTGCGGATGCGAGCAACGCCTAATGGGCTTTTGAAGTGGCCCGCAGCGAACTGACAGCCCCTATCATAGCGGACTTGTTAGCCTACGTCTAAAAGGAGGCATGAATGACCCGCCAATTCCACCGCCCCGTCCTCATGGAACCCGCCGAAGCTGAGCGTTACACCGGCACTGAAGACACCGCCGCCACTTCCGCTCTGGCTCACCAAAGCGCCCAGCTACTCATTGGTGGCTACCTTGGGGCGGACACTGACACCACGCTAAGTGCCGCTGGACTGCGAAAAGTTGTGGCCTCCCATGGCGTAGATGTGATTGGCGAGCTATGGGCCACCAGCCCTGCGGGCACCTTACCTGGCGCGCTTTGGCGCCTGCTACTGCTACGCGAATGGATTGAGCGCGACCCGGCCCTGGTAGAGTCGCGTTACGCCACAGTAGTAACTATTAACGACGACGCCGCTCAGGCCCGCTTTGAGGCCGCTTTATCCCAGGGGCAGCGGGTAGACAGTGTGGCCCAGGTGCAAGCCCAATTAAACGAGCTGCTGCTAGGTGGTGGGTCCGCCGACAGCCAACGGACGTCGTCGCGCCGGTCCCAGCTGTATCCCACGCTACTAGCCAGCGCCGCACTGCTAGAGCGGCTCAGTCGTGCCAGTGAACAAGACAGCTGGATCACTGACGAAAACGACCCGCTTTACGACGTGGTCACCGCCCGTGCTCGCGCCCTGGCCACCACCGCCGCCGAGCTACGTGAAGCAGCCAGCAAAGCCGCCGTCGGGAAACTGGATTAATCCCCAGGGGCATTAACACCCAAATATCAGTACAATATTCCTGCAAAGATTAACCTCTATCACTGACAGAATACGAGTATGCAAGATCACGCTGCACAGGATGTCGACGTCGAAGAAGCCAAGCGCACCGACGCAGCCATAGCCGCCGTTATTGAAACCGCAGACCCCCGAGATTTCGAGGATGACGCTGGCCCCGCCTATGCGGACGAGGACTTCGAGGAGGAGGCGAGCTCCGACACTGACGCTAGCGGTGTTGAGGCTGCTATCGAAGTGCTTGAAGCTGGCGAGACTGGCGCCGAAGAAAGCGTTAAGGGCGGTGTTGAGGCTGACGTGCCGCCGGCTAAAAACGCTAAGAAGAACTCAAAGCGCGGCAAGACCACCAAGCCCTCCAACAGCGCAAAGGCTGCTGATGAAGCTGGTTCGGCTGAAGCTGGTAGCGCTGGAGTTAAAGCTGGCAGCGCTAGTGCTGCTGGTGGCGCTGGGGATAAAGCCGACGGCGCTGGCGCGGGAGCTAAAGTCGACGCCGCCGCTGGCGCCAGTGCTACTGGAACCAAGGGTGCTACTGGCGCTAAAGGCGCCAAGGTAGACAGTGCCAAGGTAGACAGTGTAAAGGTGAGCGGTAAAACCGCCGCCAATGACGCTAAAGCTGACACAGTCAAGCGCGCCGGTGAGACAAAAGATGCCAAGCCGGGCGCCGTCGTCGGCATCGTAAAAACCACAGGCAGCACGCAACTAGACGGCGTCAAGCCAGCAGAAGCTGTAGAGGTAGTAGACCCCTCAAGTAAAAAGTACTGGGCGGACATCGACCGCCTGCAAGAAAAACTGCCCGCGCTAGACAAATTCCCCGATCGCTTCGTTGACCGGGAACTAACCTGGATGGACTTCAACAAGCGCGTGCTGGAACAAGCCCAAGACCGCAGCCTGCCAGTACTCACTCGCGCCTGGTTCCTCTCCATCTTCTCCTCCAACCTGGACGAGTTCTACATGGTGCGCGTGGCCGGGCTAAAACGACGCATCGCCGCCGGAATCACCCCCGTACGCGCCTCCGGGCTGGACGCCAAGCAGGTGCTAGAGCTGATCACCTTGCGCGCCAAAAAACTCACCGCCGCCCAAGCCGAGCTATTCCAAAACGACGTACGCCCAGCCATGGCCCAGGCGGGCATCGAAATCACCGACTGGAAATCGCTGAGCCAGGAAGAACGCGACAAGCTCACCCGCTACTTCCGCTACCGGGTCTATCCGGTGCTGACCCCGCTAGCGGTGGACCCCTCGCACCCCTTCCCCTACATTTCCGGTCTGTCACTGAACCTGGCGGTTATGCTGCGCAACCCACGCAGCGGCAAAAACCACTTTGCGCGTATCAAACTGCCCGACTCCCTGCCACGATTCGTGCAGGTGCCCGGGCGCGAGCTAACCAACGCTAAACCGCGCAACCTGGCGCTCATCCCACTTGAGGAAGTCGTGGCCTACCACCTGGACCATCTCTTCCCGGGCATGGAAATCGTGGAGCACCACGTCTTCCGCGTCACCCGCAACGAAAACCTCGAAGTTGAAGAGGACGACGCCGAAAACCTGCTCGCCGCCATGGAAAAAGAGCTGGGACGCCGTCGTTTTGGGCGGGTAGTGCGCCTGGAGGTGGAAGACTCCATCAGCGACTTTGTGCGCACCTACCTGGTACGCAAGCTAAACATCACGCAAGAAGACGTGTTTGTTTCGCCCGCGCCGCTGAACTTGTCTGACCTGTCCGAAATTCATGACCTGGACATCCCCGAGTTCAAATACAAGCGCTACGTGCCAGTCACCCCGGCCGGGATCAACCCGCGCGAATCGGCGCGGCCTCGCAGCATTTTCGCGGCCATCCGTGAGCACGACATTTTGCTGCACCACCCCTACGACGCCTTCTCAACCAGCGTCCAGGAGTTCATCTCCCAGGCCGCCCACGACCCCAAGGTACTGGCCATCAAGCAGACCCTGTACCGCACTAGTGGCGACTCACCCATTGTTGATGCCCTGATTGAGGCTGCTGAACTGGGCAAACAGGTTGTGGCCATTGTGGAAATCAAGGCCCGCTTTGATGAAGAAGCCAATATCGTGTGGGCACGCAAGCTTGAGCGGGCCGGTGTACACGTGGTTTACGGCATGATCGGACTTAAAACCCACTGCAAGCTGTCACTAGTGGTGCGCCAGGAAACTGATGGCCTGCGCCGCTACTGCCACGTGGGTACAGGCAACTACCATCCCAAGACCGCTCGTGGCTATGAGGATCTGGGCCTGCTGACCTGCGACCGCGACGTCGCCCAAGACCTGACTACGCTGTTTAACCAGCTTTCAGGTTATGCTCCGCGCGCCCGCTTCCGTCGCCTGCTGGTAGCCCCGCGCGGCCTGCGCAACGGATTGCTGGAACGTATCAAGCGCGAAATCGACAACCACTTGGCTGGGCGTGAAGCCTGGATCAAGATCAAGGTTAACTCCATTGTTGATGAGCGCATCATTGATGCTCTCTACCGGGCCTCGCGTGCGGGTGTACGCGTTGACCTGGTGGTTCGCGGTATTTGCGGGATCCGCAGCGGAGTTGAAGGCTTAAGCGAAAACATTCACGTCACCTCAATCCTGGGCCGCTACCTGGAGCATTCGCGCATCTATGCCTTTGCTAACGACGGCGATCCCGAGATTTTCATTGGTAGCGCTGACCTGATGCACCGTAACCTGGACCGCCGCGTGGAGGCCCTGGTTAAGATCACCCAGCCGGATCTGGTGGAGCGCCTGCATTGGCTGATTGACCTGGAAACCTCCGGCCGCATCAGCGCCTGGCACCTACTTCCCGACGGCACCTGGCAGCGGCGCACTCATGACGACGACGGACGTGAGCTTGAGGACGTGCAAAACGTGCTGATGTCCCAGGCCCGGGCCCGGGTTAAATGAGTCTTGCAGCTAAGGCTGGTGCGCGCAGCAAGCTAAGTAAGCCGCGTGAGCAAAGCAAACGCGGCAAGCCGGCAGAAGCAGACAAGCGGCAAGCCGGGCAGCAAGGCAAGCGCCAGGCCAAGCGCCAGGCCAAGCGCCGCAAGAAAAGCTTGCGGATCAAGGCCTCACGCCGCCCGCCGGTGCTAGCCGCCGGCGCGCTGGTGTGGCGCCTTAAAAACGATAAGCTGCAAGTGCTGGTAGTGCACCGCCCGCGCTATGATGACTGGTCTTTCCCCAAGGGTAAAGCTGAACCCGGTGAGTCCATGGTGCTCACCGCCATCCGAGAAGTAGCTGAGGAAACCGGCCGTCAGATTGTGCTGGGGCGTTACCTGGGCAAGGCCCGCCGTCGCCTGGTAAGTGGACGCAAAAAACGCACCCTGTACTGGGCAGCCCAGGTTTTGCCTGAGGCTGGCCCGGGGGAGGGGCTGCGAGCTGCGGTAAAACCCGCGTCCAAGCGTGAAATCGACAAAGTGCGTTGGTGGAAGGTGAAAAAGGCCGCCCGCAAGCTCACCCATGCTGACGACAAGCGCCTGCTGGCGCGCCTGGTGGACTGGTATGAGAGCGGACAGCTGCAGGTGCGTAGCCTGGTGCTGGTGCGCCACGCCAAAGCGGTTAGCCGCGCCACCTGGGGTTATGGGATTAATAGTGAGCTTACCCGGCCTTTGTTGATGGGGCGGGGGCAGGCCCAAGCCCGGGACGTGGCGGCTCTGCTTAGCGCCTATGGGGTGGGGCAGCTGGTTTCTTCGCCCTGGAGGCGCTGCGTTGACACCCTGGCGCCCTACGCGCATGGCTGCGGCCTGGATTTGCACACTGACGAGGCGTTCACTGAGGTTAGCGCCTTAACGACGCCTGAGATTATGCAGGCTAACTTCCGGGATCTGCTGGAGCGCGGCTCTGGTGGTTCGCTGGTGCGTGAGCCTGTGGGGTGGCCGGAGCCTGGCTATCCGCTGGCGCTGTGTGTGCATCGCCCCTGCTTGCCGCTGCTTTTTGAGACTCTACGTGAATATATGGGCCCTGAATTGGCCACTAAGCTCCCTGATAGTGATCCTTGGCTGCGTCCAGGGCAGGCGGTGGTGGTACACCTGCGTCACCGGCCTGCTTCGGTGCAGTTAGGGACGACGCCGGAAGGTGACGTTGAAGCTGGGGGCGGCGGCGACGTCGTCGTTAAGGGTGCCCAGATAGTTGCGCTGGAACTGCATTAAGACGCGGATCGCTGGTAGCTGCGCTAGGTGATGGTGGCCTGCGTGGCTGCCAAGCAGAGCTGGCAAGACTAGCGTCTGCTGGGGCGCGGCCACTAGGTCCACCACCACGGTTGCCAGGATGCGACTGTCGGGGTGTGGTTGCCAGGTGCAGTTACTAGGGTGCGGTTACTTATAAAACCGTCCGTTACTGGGAAGTCGTCCGTTCCCTATAAAACCCCATGGAAAAATTATAGGGAAGGGATGATTTTGCCTGTATTTGTATGCCTGTATTTGTGTGCCTGTATTTGTAGGCAGCAAAAGGGGGGCGTATCAGTTAAAACTGATACGCCCCCTTAAAATTTGCCCGCCTTAGCCGGCCTGGGCATTAAATGTGGTCTTGGTGAGCGCTAGGCAGGCAACGCTTGCCGTCCTCGGCCGGCAGGCTGTCATCCAGGCCGGGGTTACCGGTCACGGTCAGCTGCCAGTACATGTTACGTACGTTGGAACGGTGCAAGTAAACCAGCTTGCCGTTGGGCATACGGTAAGTGATCACGAAGACCGGCATGAAGATCAGACGGGTCAGGGTCTCAGACAGACCGGTCTGGTTCAGGGTCAGGGCCATGGCGAAGGGGCTGTCAGCAGTCAGCTTCAGGCCGTCAGGGGACTTGGTCCAGGTACCGTGGTACTCGCCAACCCAAGCGTTCCACTTGGTGTTTAGGGTGTTCTCAACGGTGCCGTTCAAGGTAGTCAGGGTGGTGAAGTCACCAGCGTCAACCTTCTTCAGCACCGAAGCGGTGTCGGGGCTGTTACGCAGGTCGGTCATGGCCTTCTGGGTCAGCGGAGTCCAGGAACCGTTGGTGGCCCAAGAGTCCCAGGGGTAGCCACCCTCGTTGCTGGAGGAGATGTTGGTGAAGGTCGGGGTGTCACCGTAAGCAGCCTTCGGCAGCAGGAACATAACCTTGGTGCTAACGATGCGGCTGGGGTCCAGCTCAGCGCCACCGGGGGCAACGGTGATGTCCAGACCGTTCTCGCCGGCGTCAGACTTGGCGCCGAAGTAGAACTTGACACCCTGCCTCTTCAGGTAAGCAGTACCAACGCGGGAAATCTTGGGGTCGTTAGTAGCCCGGCCACCACCCAGGGTGTTGTTCCAGTTGATTTTGCCGTTAACGGCGTAAGGCCAACCACCGATTTCCTCACAGGTTAGGCCCTTACGGCCGGCAGCCACACCCGCAGCGTTGATGTTGGCGGGGGTGCCGCGCATCTTCATGTACATCTGGGCCACGGGGATGATGTCATTAGGGGAGGTAGCGGCCTGAGCGGCAGCCTCAGCCACTAGAACAGCCGGAGCGGCCCAGGCAGAGCCCTTAACAAGGGTACGACGCTTGATTTCAGTCATTATTAGAGAAATCCTTCAAATGGGTAGGGGAAGATATGTAGAGATTACATCCAGGGGACCGGAACAAAACTTTACCTGTTCAACTACTTGAATGCTATGTGATCTAAGTCTTTTGTGATTGTGAGACCGTCTAGATTGGCCCCTGAAAGGTCTCAGATTTGCAACAAAATGCATTAAGCACCTTTATAAACTCCACTTTTTGCCCAGCTCGTCACATGTCTAAGTAAGTCGGGACTAATTGCCCGGCATGTAGATTTGGGATAAATTCCCGTAGCAATGGTGCTCACCTGCTTAGACTCCAGTCTAAACTAGTGGTACCCCCTCCCAGCCGTACCACGGAAGTCATATCTCCCCCACCCCTAAAACCGGTGTGACTCCGTTGTCGGTCTCCCTTAAGCAGAACTATATCTATGTCAAAAATAGGAGACAGACATGCCTAGCGGTGTAGAACGTCGGCAGGTGCTGCGTGGAGCAGTATGGGCTGCCCCAGCAATTGCGGTGTGCGCTAGCGCCGCAGCCGTCAATACCTCTCAGCTAAACCCGGTCTATTCCGGTTATAGCTGGAACCAGGGCGCTCCAGCCAACATCCCTAATGGCTACGACCCTCGACAGGAACGTGACGCGCGCATCACTGCTGATCAGACCTATTACTTCGGGTTCTATAACAATGGCTCCGATGGTAATGAAGAGTTTAGTCCGGTTGGTTGGCCCAACGTTGACGGCTCCACTTACCCCAGCAAGGACACCGGTCTGGCTAGCCCCAATGCTGGTACGCCGGCCAACCTAACTGGTCTGTACCAGGTGTTCTGGATTAACACGGCGGAGTACTCCAATATCGACTGGCAGCCGGTTACCGGCAACACCGATGGCATTAACTGGCCCACCACCTCACTGAACTTTGCTTCCTGGTCTAAACCGGAGGCTACGACCCTGGCCGGGATGCTGGCTGATTCGCGCTTTCACGAACATGCCAAGGCGGTTCAGGCCAAGCTGGGTGCGGATATCAGCAACTGGACGCCTTATGTATCTACTTTCTCGGGCACCTGGCGCTATGAGAAGAGCGATCTGCGTGCCAAGACTAACGCCCACTTCGGTGCGGTGCTGCACGTACACTCCAACAACACCCCGCTAACCTCCTTACCAATCGTTATGGGTGCAGTGGTTACCATGAGGGAAATCGGTAGCCAGAACGCCATCACTAACGCCAACAACTCGCCTGTCCTCAACCGCATCCCGCTTTCTGGCGTGGTTAAGGCTGGCGGTCACTAAGGTTTATCGCCAGGGTCTTAGCTGCCTCACCTAAACGGCGGTTCCCAAGGGTCGCGCTCACTGAGTGCGGCCCTTGGTGTTTTTCAGCCGGCTTGATGGCTAAGTGGCTTGGCGGCGACGGTGCTTAGCTGGACTGCTTGCTCGCGGCTGGTTTTGGGCGTGGTTGGCGCCAGGCGTGGTTTGCGCGGCCTGAGTAGGGGGAGATTTGTCTGCGTCAGTGCGAACTTCGCTCATAGTAGAGCCGGGCAAATGCTTTAGGTAGCTAAGGGGCAAAGTGCAACAATTGAACTATGAGTGGA
>ERZ772962.404-NODE-404-length-23728-cov-7.350357_pt1 | contig 23728 bp, 15 predicted proteins | sample MGYA00580676_ERZ772962 | MGnify/ENA primary metagenome ERZ772962 (study PRJEB29015, sample SAMEA2738049) | human oral metagenome | biome: human oral; feature: human-associated habitat; material: saliva | place: China | collected 2230 ...
CCGCGGCCAGGTGCGGGTCGGCGATCTCGTAGCGAGTCTGGCGGCCCTCGGGCTCGGCGACCACGATCCCGCAGTCGCGCAGGCAGGTCAGGTGGTTGGACACGTTCGAGCGGGTCAGCCCCAGCTCGCGCGAGAGCACCGCGGGGTGGCTCGGGCTGTCGAGCAGGGACATCAGGATGCGGGAGCGCGTCGGGTCGGCCATGGCCCGGCCGAGCCGGTTCATGACGTCAAGACGCGAAGCAATGGTCAGCATGCACTGAACTATACAGCAGCTGCTGACCTAATGGCCAGTTGTCGCGGCGGCGGACCAGAGCTGTCGCGCCTCCAGCTTCGCCGTCGCGGCAGCTGACAATGTTATGGTCACCATCCCCAACCAGTTGGGGGTGGACTTTAACCTGAAACTGCTTGAATCAATTGCCCAAATTGCCCGCGCTTTAAGCTGGCATAAGGGCTAAAGCCGCCCACTGTTGCTCACCGCGCCGCTAGCGCGCGGCGGCCAGGCCGCACCCGGCGTCGAAACCAGAGAAACTAGGCGGTGGCGCCAGCGCCGGGCTCTGAGGAGTCGTCAGAGTTATCCACAATGCACCAACGCTCCACTATCAACCCGGCCACCATCCAGGCTAAACACCCCAGCGCACAGGCACCAGTATTCCAACGCAGCGAGAGCATAAACGGCGAGCCCAGCGCCCCTAAAGCAAAACCCAGCGCCCCCAGATAGGCCCCGGCAGCTAGGGCACCGGTAAGCGAGCAGGCCTGCGCGGCACTAACCGTTAAAGCCGCACGCATAGGGTTAACCCATTTGGCCTCACGCTGATAGCGGCGTACTCGGTAGCCAAAAGCCAAGATCGCTAGCGCCGCCACTACGGCCGCAATGCCCCCATGCAGGGCGATAGCTGGGGGCCAGCCGTTTATTTGGGCCCCCAGACTCATAATCGCCCAGCCACAGCTAGCCCCCAGTAGGGCCAGCAAGGCTAGGACACGAAGCCGCGTGCGTTTCATTGACCGTTGTCTTGTGAATGTTCCTCACTGTTTTCGCTGTCTTCATCAGCGTAAGGCGGTTCAATGTACTGGCCGGTAGGCAAGGTGGGCAGGTTGTCGGTTTCCAACCAGTCCAGAGCCAACCAGCGCACCCCGTCACGGTCGGGGGCTACATCGGCCAGTTGGGCGGTGTCTTGGCCATCCAGGCTCAGCTCACTGTCAGCAAAAGACCAGGGCAGCAGCACGAAGGCACGCTCATGAGCGCGCGGGTGCGGCAAAGTTAGATCTGGCGCATCAGAGGTGACACCCTCGTAGCAGATGATGTCCACATCCAAGGTACGAATACCCCACCGTTCAGTGCGTACGCGGCCAGCCTCATCTTCTAGGCGGTGGCATACAGCCAGTAGTTCGCGCGGGGAAAGCCCGGTTAAACCGACAATTACCGTGTTTAGGTAGTCGGGCTGGGGCTCTTGGTCCGAGCGGGTTACGGCGGCGGTACGGGCCAAGGGGGCGACGTCGGTCAGCTCAATTCCGGGGGTGTCTTGCAGCTTGTGGACGGCGTCGCGTAGAGCGGCTAGTACCCCACCTACGTTGCCTCCCAGCGAGAGTACAAACTCTGCGGCGTGAGGCGGGCGGCGGTCTAGCGGGTCACCGCTTTGGTTGGCAGCGTCGTTTTGTTCCAGCTGGGAGGTGGGATCCTTGTAGGAGTCCTGCCAGGTGGGAGTCTGGGAGGCAATCCAGCTGTTGCTGGCGTCCTGCCAGGGGTCGCGACGGCTGTCGAACAGCTCACTGATCAGCGAGTTAGAGCCAACCATCGTGTCTTGCTCGTAGTTGAAGTCGAAAGCTTCCTGCGGTGTGGCCTGAGTTACCGGGTGGTGGCCGTAGGCAGGCATGACTGACTGGTCGTCAGTGCCTAGCTCAGTAGTCTTGAAGTGATCTGCCGGCGCCTGGACGGACAGGCCCGACCCAGACTCATCACTCTGAGGGTTGGTACCTAGGGCTACGGTTTCCTGGTAATCCACATACTCTGAGTCATCCCCAGCCTGGGGGTTGGTTCCCAGGGCCACGGTTTCCTGGTAGTCAACGTACTTGGCGTCGTCATCAGAGGGCTCGGTTCCTAGGGGTGTAGTTTCCTGGAAGTCAACGTATGCGCTGTCTTCCTGGCCCGCTTCATCTGCGTGTTCAGCCTCAGCAGCAGGTTCGACGGCGTGGGCCTCAGCAGCTTGATCTTGCTTTGCTTCGCCTTTAGCACCGCCCGCTTCAGAGCCGAAAACTTCACTGATATTAACTAATCGCGTGGGGTCTTCAGCTACTTCTTCTTCACCAGAAGCGGCTGAGGGAGCATATTCCTCGTCAGTAACTGGCTCACCACTGGCTGCCTCGGCCGCCTGCTGTGCTTCCTTCGCGGCAGCTGCTGCAGCTACCTCAGCTGCGTCCTGGGCAACTTGAGCCTGGAGCTCTTCAAAAGAGTGGTGGGGTTGTTGCGGCTGCTGCTCGCCGTCCTCAGTGCGCAGTGAGTGCCAGCGCACCTGGGAGGGGCCGCCTTCGTTCATGTCACGTAGCTCGCCAATAAAGCCTGCGGCGCCCTGGGGGACTTGCTCGTCAGAGTATTCGTCCTGCTCACTGTGAGCGACAAAGTCCTCGCCAGAGTGCTGGGTGGGATCCTGCGGCTCAGTTTCATCCTGGAGCGCCTCAGTGTCAGCCTCACGATCGGAGCTGGCGGCGTCGGCAGAATCAAAGTGTCCGTCAGTAAATACGCCGTCTTGCTCGGCACTAGAAACAGCTCGAACCGCACTGTCAGCTGCCGCAGCTGCACCGGTAAGTGCCGCCCCACCAGCAACCACCGCGCCGGCACCAGCAGCCTTAGCGAACTCTGCCGGCAGTTCATCTACCGGCAGCTGGGAGCGTTCACCCCACGGCGGCGGGGCCGGCTGGTCCTCATCCACCTCGGTGAGGTAGTCGTCTAGATCATCTGGGTCAGCAAAGGCGTCAGGCTCATCAATAATGGCTACCTGCTCATCAACCTCGCTGCGGTGGGCGCCGTGCTCACTTAGTGAGGCCGGGGTGGGGGCCACGGCGGCGGATGTGGCCGCAGCTGAGGCGCCGGTGAGGCTGTCTAGGCCGGAAATAGCTGATAGGCCAGAAACCGCAGACAGTCCTGAAACTGCCGAAAGCGCAGAGGCCGGCGAGGCAGTGAAAGCCAGGTTACCCATCTGGTCGGGTCCGGCCACAGCCAAAGCCATTAGGGTACGCCCACGCACTAGGGTGACGGCGACGTCGTCGAAAGCCACCTCCAAGGGGGCCTGTGGCTTGTGGATGGTCACCTCCACACCAGCTACCGCCGAAAATGCCAGCACGGACTGCGCCACCCGGTCAGCCAGGGTTTCAATCAGGTTCACCGGCTCGCCGTGGATAACCTCCACCACCGCGTTAGCCACCTGTGAATAATCCACAGTCTGGGCGATGTCGTCACTGGCCGCAGCCCGATCGAGCACGCCCGGTTCCAAAAACAAGGTCACATCAGCGATAAAGATCTGACCCTCGGCACGCTCTGAGGGCAGGACACCGTGATAGCCACGCGCAGATAGTCCGCGCAGGGTTACGGTATTGGGAGTGCTCATCGAGATTCCTTCCACAGGGACGCGGCGGCAATTGCCTCACGCGAGGGGATAACTTGATGTACGCGTACCGCCCAGGCGCCCCCAAGCGCCGCAAGTGCGCTGGTGGTGGCGGTGATGTTGTCGCGTTGGGCCGGATCGGCGGCGCGGGCGGTGTCAGTGCCGCCAGCTACCGCCAAGGTTAAAAAGCGCTTGCGTGAAGCCCCAATTAGCACCGGGGCTGCTAGCTCTTCTTGCAGGCGTTGCGTTGCCGCAAGCAGCTGCCAAGACTGTTCATGGGTTTTAGCGAAACCTAAACCCGGATCCACAATGATTCGTTCTTTGGCTAGCCCGGCTGTTTGGGCTTGCTCTAGGCGCTGGTTTAGCTCGCTGATTACGCCTGCGACGACGCCGTCAGGGTAGTCAGTTAAGCGGTCCATGGTCTGGGGGTTGCCACGCCAATGCTGGCAAATGTAGGCGGCCTGGGTGCTGGCCACGGCGCGATGCATAGCTGGGTCACCTAGCCCGCCTGAAACGTCGTTCACGATGGCGGCCCCGGCTGCCACTGCTGCCAGGGCGGTAGCCGCGTGGATAGTGTCTACACTGATAACTGCCTGCGGGCGCTCCTGAAGTAGCGCCTCAATTACCGGCACTACGCGCGCGGTTTCTTCTTCAATATCCACCTTAGCTGCGCCTGGGCGGGTGGATTCGCCCCCAATATCGATTATGTCGGCACCTTCATCTAGCAAAGCCAAAGCGTGCTTTAGCGCCGCATCACGCTGGTACCAGCGGCCGCCGTCGGAAAAAGAATCGGGAGTTACATTCAAAACCCCCATCACCAAGGTGCGGTCACTGGGCAGACTACACCCGGGTAACTGAGGATAATGGCGCGCGCTCACGTGCTTAAGTGTATCTGCAATATGCATGGGCCGTGACCGCTAATCACCGAGAACTGCACACTATTAGGCACTTTCGTTAACGCAGCCACATCCAAGCCCCTAGCCTCGGCGACCTAAAATCAGGCTCATTGCCTCCGCACGGGTGGCCGCGTTGCGCATAATACCGCGCACAGCTGAGGTGACCGTGTTGGAGCCGGGCTTACGCACCCCACGCATAGACATGCACAGGTGCTCAGCTTCAACCACCACCAGCACTCCCCTGCAGTGCAGGCGCTCCACCATGGCATCAGCCACCTGGGCGGTGAGGCGTTCTTGCACCTGGGGACGGCGGGAGTAGCCCTCAACCAGGCGCGCTAGCTTACTTAAGCCGGTTACGCGCCCGTCAGGGCCGGGAATATAGCCCACATGTGCCACGCCGTGGAAGGGCAGCAGGTGGTGTTCACACACCGAATACATGGGAATGTCACGCACCAGCACCATTTCTTCATGGCCAACGTCAAAGACTTTGTCCAGGTGGTGAGCGGGGTCCTCAGTTAAACCTGCAAATAGCTCAGCATAGGCGCGAGCCATGCGCTGGGGGGTTTCGCGTAGCCCGTCACGTTCAGGGTCTTCCCCGATGGCTACCAGCAGGTCATATACAGCTTTGCGTACGCCCTCAGCGTCGTACGGTCGCAGCTGGGCCAGGGCCGACGGCGCTGCTTGGGCTTCCGGCACAGCTTGACCTTCCGGCGCCGCTTGCGTCTGCCCAGTTTCAGCGCCGGTTGCCTCGCTAGTCACGGTCGGTCTCCTCAGTTTCAGCCACCTCAGCTACTGGCTCGCTATTAGCCTCGGTTTCAAGCTCGCTGGTGCCATCCAGCTCTACGCCCGCCTCAATCTCAGCGCCACTCTCAATCTCAGCGCCGCTCTCAAGCTCGCCAGCGTCCTTCGACTCGGCTCCGCTTCCAAGCTCACTGCCACTCTCAAGCTGCTTTTCTGCCTTGGCGTGCGCCTCCAGCTGCTCCCAGTCTGGGTTAGCAATCACGTCCACCTGGGAGTTTAGGGCCTCCAGCTCAACGCCGTGCCAGCGCGGGCGCTTAGGCTGCTTAGCTACCGGGGTGAAGATCTGGGCCAGCTCGCCCTCAAGAATGGTTTCCTTCTCCAACAGCTGCTGGGCTAGGCGGTCAAGCACCGGACGGTTACGCACCAAAATCTGTAAAGCATCCTGGTAAGCGCCCTCTACCAGGGCGCGCACCTGCTCATCAATTTGTGCAGAAACCGCCTCAGAGTAGCCCGGGCCGCCCAGGGAGGCCATAGCGTCGCCGTCGTCATTCTTACCCAAACGCACGGTACCTAGCAGATCACTCATGCCGTACTCGGTGACCATGCGGCGGGCGATAGCGGTGGCCTTCTCAATGTCGTTAGAGGCCCCCGAGGTGGGGTCATCAAAAATGATTTCCTCAGCGGCGCGCCCACCCATGGCGTAAACCAGCTGGTCTAGCAGCTCATTGCGGGTCACCGAGTACTTGTCGTCAGAGGGCATCACCTGGGTGTAGCCCAGGGCGCGTCCACGCGGCAAAATCGTCACCTTGGTGACCGGGTCAGAGTAGGCCCCGGCCGCCGCACACAGGGCGTGACCAGCCTCGTGATATGCGGTTATAGACTTTTCGTGATCATTCATAACCCGAGTGCGCTTTTGTGGGCCAGCAATGACGCGGTCAATTGCCTCATCTAGGGCGCGGTTATCGATCATATGAGCGTTGGCGCGTGCAGTTAGCAGCGCGGCTTCGTTAAGCACATTGGCTAGTTCGGCGCCGGTAAAGCCCGGGGTGCGCTTAGCTACCAGGGCCAAGTCGACGTCGTCGGTCATGGGCTTGCCTTTAGCATGCACCTTCAAGATGGCTAGGCGCCCAGCCATGTCAGGAGCCTCCACGGCCACCTGTCGGTCGAAACGTCCCGGGCGCAGCAGGGCCGGGTCAAGCACGTCAGGGCGGTTAGTGGCGGCAATGACGATCACGTTAGAGCCGGTGCCAAAACCATCCATCTCCACCAGCATCTGGTTGAGGGTTTGGCCGGCCTCGTCGTGACCACCGGTAGTGGCGCCAGAGGCACGCGAGCGCCCCACGGCGTCAATCTCATCAACGAAGATAATTGCCGGGGCGGCGGCCTTGGCCTGCTCAAACAGGTCACGCATACGCGAAGCACCCACACCCACAAACATCTCAATGAACTCTGAACCGCTCATGGAGAAGAAAGGCACCCCGGCCTCGCCGGCCACGGCCTTAGCCAGCAGGGTTTTACCAGTTCCAGGCGGGCCGTAAAGCAGTACGCCGCGCGGGATTTTTGCACCTACGGCCTTAAATTTTGCCGGTTCGGAGAGGAATTCGCGGATTTCTTGTAGTTCTTCTACGGCCTCATCCACCCCGGCGACGTCGTCAAAGGTGACGTCAGGCATTTCTTTGGAGCCAATTTGGGATTTAGAGCGGCCAATGGAGAACAGGCCGCCCCGGGAGCCGCCTTGCATCCGCCCCATCACAAACCACATTGCCCCCAGGAACACTGCTGAGAGCAGCAGGATTTGCAGGAATGAGGACCACCAGGAGGTGGTAGGCACAACCGAGTCGTAGCCGCCCTTGGGGTTGGCTTTTTGAACTAACTCGTTAACTTCCTTGGCCTGGGCGGTGACGTAGGTGAACTGTACTCGTTTACCGGCGTTATATTCGCTTTCCCCAGCAATACGCGGGGCGCGCACATAATCGCGGTTTAGCCGCACCTGCACTACCTGGTTGCCGTCAATAATGGTGACGCGCTCAACCCCCTTAGCGCTCTTGAGCAGGGCCAGGCCAGAGGAAGTGTCAATGGTGGAGTAGCCGAGCAGCGAGTTGACCACCCAATAGCCGGGCACCGCCAAGATCAGGAACAGCAAGAACAAGTGCATAGGCCGCAGCTTGCGGCGGCCTTCGTCTTTTTTCTCGCCGTTGCGCTTGTCGCGTTCGCGCTTGTCTGCTGCTTTTAAGTCCTTGGTGGGCTTAGTGCTGCGCTTATAGGGGTCTTTCTCGCTTTGGCTCGGCATTAATCAGCCTCCGTAGACGTGTTCGGCCAAAGTGGCCACGAAAGGTAGGTTGCGGTAGCGCTCGGCGTAGTCCAGGCCGTAACCAACCACGAATTCATTGGGGATGTCGAAGCCGACGTAGCGGGGGTTAATTTCCACCTTGGCAGCCTCGGGCTTACGTAGCAGTGTGGCGATCTCAACGGACTTAGCGCCACGGCTAGATAGGTTGCTGACCAGCCAGGATAGGGTTAGGCCGGAGTCAATGATGTCTTCAATGATGAGGATGTCGCGTCCGGTTACGTCGCAGTCTAGGTCTTTGAGGATACGTACAACGCCGGAGGACTTGGTGCCTGAGCCGTAGGAGGATACAGCCATCCACTCCATCTGGGCAGAGAAGTTCAGGCGACGCGACAGGTCACTGACTACGTACACAGCCCCCTTAAGGACGCCCAACAGCAGCGGGTTGCGGCCGGCGTAGTCGACGTTGATTTCGGCGGCAATCTGGTCTAGGCGCTCGTTTAGCTGGTCCTCAGTGATTAGCACGCGGTCCAGGTCGGTGCCCATGTCAGAAACGTTCATATTTATCCGTTCAAGGAGAAGACGTTGCCATTGCGCGCCTGGCGCGTGCGGCAGTTAGGGTTCCACCGCTAGATGGCACTGAAATACTAGATTGCCACTTTCGTTACTAATTGTGCCACCGCAATGGCCGTCACGTTTATCTCTTTATCAACTGGCGAACTGTAAAAATAGTGTTTAGGGCCGCCCTAACCGCAGTCAGCTCGACCCTAAACTTCTAGGGTTTTTAAAGGTTACGTAGCGGGGTGATTAGGGCGTCGTCGACGGCGGCCAGGGCAGTTGCTTCTTGACCATCTGGAATGTTGTTAAGCACCACTGAGAAGCTAAGTTCGCGCCCCGAGGCAGTGACGATAGTGCCGGTCAGGGAGCGCACGCCTGACAGCGAGCCGGTCTTGGCACGCACCCAACCAGCAGCGGAAGTGTTGTGGAAACGGTTCTTCAAAGTGCCGCTGTAGGCCGAAACCGGCAGGTCACTGAGCAGTGTGCGGCCGTTACCCACCCCGTCTTTACCAGCGGCGTGAGTCATGATGGTGGCCAGCAGGTTGGGGCTGACCTGGTTTTTGACGCTCAGGCCCGAGCAGTCATCCATGGTTACCCCGGAAATGTCGTAACCGTCTTTTTTGAGCTGGGCCAGTACGGCCTTGGTGGCGCCGGTAAAGTCTGCGGTTTGTCCCCCGGCCACGGCCACAAGCCGGCCTTCTACCTCAGTCATGGTGTTGTCTGAGGTGGTTAGTGATACGCCCAGGATTTCTGCCAGGGTGGCGCTATCTACTGCAGACACCTTGGCGGAGTTGGCGCCGCGCTGGGCGCGAGTGGGCTGGCCTAGCACGCCGATACCGGCGTTTTTGAGGTGGGTGATGAACACCGTGGTGGCTTCCATGGCCGGGTCTGCCGGGTAGGGGCCGCCGTAGTGGCTGGTTACGTCAATCATTAGCGGCTGTACCTGGGTGGCCCAGGAGCTGTATTCACTGTCCCAGCTGGGGTGCCAGGTGGCGCCGGTAAATAGGGTGTCGTCTAGGGTCACGTTTACGCTGGTTACGCCCTTGGCTTTGAGGGCAGCTGCGGTTGAGCGGGCTAGGTCGCCTAGTCCGGCGTGTCCGACGACGGCGTTGGCGTCTCCCTTATCTGCAGCTAGGAGCACGTCTCCCCCACCCACCAAGGTTAGGGTGGAGCCTTCTAGATAGGTGCTGGTTTGTACGCGGTGGCTGGCTCCCAGGGCGCTAAGTGCAGCTGTGGCAGTCAAAACTTTGTGGCTGGAGGCCGGCACCATGGCGGAGTTGGCGTTGGTGGAAGCAATGTCTTTGCCGGTTAAGGAGTCTTTAACCACTACCCCAACGGTGCCCCCAGACAGGGCCGGGTTGGAGGTAAGGGAAGTGATCAGTGACTGTACCTGCGAAGTTTCAGGGATAGGCGCATTAGTGTTTAGCGCCGTGACGCTAGCGGCGGCGGGAGTAATGCCAGACGCCGTCGGGAACGCGCGGGGAGAGATATCCACGCTAGCGGCGGTGACAAACCCAGGTACCACGTCCAGAGCGTCAAACAGCGTGTAGTACCCGCCGGCTACCACTAAGGTAGCCACGCTGAGCGAGGCAGCAACCAATTTACGCATGCTGTTATTTCCATTCTTGCAGGCAGGCCGAAATAAGTTTGTGGACGCCGTGGGGAATCGGGCGACTACTGGATAGAGCGATTACGCCAGAGCGAGGCTAACCTCAACACTAGCAATAGCCGCCCTCAAGGTAAGGATATCGCCTTCACTCTATAGTTGCGTGAACCATTAACCAAGCACTTACCACACCAGACAAAGAGGAGTATTGTTTCACTCAAAGATAACGTTGTTTCACATTAGAGGAACATCAATATGCAATCTACGCAGTCACTACCAGCCAGCTCCAGCGCACAGAGCGCAGCGCAGTCCGCAAACAAATGGATAGCGCTCACTGCGCTATGCCTGGTGGTGTTGCTAGTTGTAATGGACAACACCATCATCAATGTGGCGATCCCTACGCTAAGTGAGGCTCTAAACGCCTCATCGACAGACTTGCAATGGGTGGTAGATGCCTACACCTTGTCTTTTGCTGCTCTGCTACTACCGGCCGGAAAACTAAGTGACCGCTGGGGACGTAGACGGATGCTACTCATTGGCTTGGCGGGATTCACCCTATTCTCCGCCGGCGCCGCCTTTTCCTGGGCTTTATGGCAGTTAGTGACGTTGCGTGTGGCCCTGGGAGTCAGCGCCGCCATGATCTATCCGGCAACCTTGTCGCTGATCATCGTTATCTTTGAGAATTCCAAATACCGCAGCTTAGCTGTTGGCCTATGGGCGGCCACATCAGGTGTAGGTATCGCTTTAGGGCCTATCATCGGCGGTATCTTGCTAGAGCACTACGCCTGGAATTCCATTTTCTGGGTGTGTGCAGTTATTGGCGTGGTGGCCTTGGCTTGCATTGTGACAGCGGTACCAGAGTCACGGACATTCCACAGCGAAAAATTCGATTTCCCTGGCACAGTGCTGTCAGTTACCGGAGTAGGACTACTGGTATGGGCAATTATTGAGCGCCCAACTTATGGCTGGCTGTCCTGGCAGGTTATTGGCGGTATTTGTGTATCCCTGCTCGTATTGGCAATGTTTGCGGCAGTTGAGTGGCGCACGCCAGCACCCCTTATTGACGTTTCACTCTTCCGTCGCGCCATATTCACTAGCAGTACCTGCGCGATTTGTATCGCTTTCTTCTGCTTGTTTGGATTCATCTTTATAACCACCCAATGGTTCCAGGCTCTGCGCGACTACAGCGCACTAAAAACCGCCTTATCAACCTTGCCTTTCGCAGTAGTTATGGCAGCTGTAGCCCCGCTGGCTACACAGCTAGCTAAACGTTTTGGGCACCGCGTGGTGGTAACAGCAGGACTAGTTTTCCTCTCAGCAAGCATGTTTGTGGTTACGCAAGTTGGCGCCCACTGCAACTATTGGTTGACGGTTGTGCCAACCATGGCGCTTATGGCGGCCGGCATCGCCCTGGTTCAAGGGCCTGCAACGGACGCTTTAATGAGCACGGTTCCAGAAAGCTCAACCGGCGCGGCTTCAGCAGTAAATGACACAATCCGCGAGATTGGCGGCACTTTGGGCGTGGCCGTTATGGGATCCGCAATTGTCTCGGTCTATCCCAACAAGCTCGCAGATGCCTTGTCTGGCCTGCATATCCCAGCTGCTGTAACAAAAGCTGCTCAAGATTCTGTGATGGCAGCGCATTCAATACTGCCGCATTTACCAGTAGCCATCCACCACAGCGCACAGCAAGCTATCGAAACTAGTTTCATGAGCGCCACACACGCTGCCTGCTGGATTGCTTCCGGCCTGTCTTTAGCATTCGCGCTGCTGTGCTGGGTCACTCTACCCAAACACAACTGAAACATTCTTCCACAGTAGAAAGAAATATCTATCATGAGTAGCGACACGACGAATCGCTGTTAGCTGGCACAGCCCACCGGAGAAGCACCTGATGACCAACCAGAAAACTACAAAAAACCAGCGCACTCCCACCGCTGAAATCAGGGGGCTCATACTTGACGCCTCAAAACAGATCATCGAAGAGGACGGATACGAAGCTTTCACCATCCGGCTGCTATCAGAAAAGGCCGGGGTGTCCCCCGCCAGCATCTACCGCCATATCGGTGACAAGCAAGCTGTCATTAACACCCTCATAGATGAGAGCTTTCTTCAGCTGCGAGAAAAGCTTTTACGCGTCACCACCACAGATCCCTTGCAACGCTTATATGACGCGGGAATGGTCTACCGTCAGCACGCTAAAGCATCGCCTGGAGTCTATGCCCTGCTGTGGCGTTGGCATGCCGGCGCTAGCGCCCAGGCCTGCCTGGACTCTATGACAGAGCTAGTACGCTACGGCCAGGTTGCCGGAAAGATCCGTAAAGATGAGCCTGGTTTAATCGCTTGGTCTATCTGGTCTGCTGTGCATGGCTTCGTCCAGTTCGAGACCCGCCCTGAGCATGACAGCCCTGTTAACGACGACGACGCAGCTTATTCTTTCTTGCTCCAGCTACTCATTCGCGGAGTTAGCCTCATTTGAACCTAAGAGAATCGCAAAGATTTGCCCAAACCCTGCGCTAATGAGTCAAACTAGTGCTATACACAGTTCTAGGACCAAACGGCCCTACCATCGGCAGGCTGGCTTGAGTAAACACACCCACTGCAAGCCTAAAACATGTCCTGACTTTGCGGGGCGAGGAAGGAGCTCAAAATGGAATTCGATGTAACCATTGAGATCCCCAAGGGTAACCGTAACAAATACGAGATTGACCATGAGACCGGCCGTATTCGCCTGGACCGCATGCTGTTCACGTCCACCCGTTACCCGGACGACTACGGCTTTATTGACGACACCCTAGGTGAGGACGGCGACCCACTAGACGCCCTAGTGTTACTAGAAGAACCCACTTTCCCCGGCTGCGTGATTCGCTGCCGTGCACTGGGCATGTTCCGCATGCGTGACGAAAAGGGCGGCGACGACAAGGTTCTGTGCGTGCCCGCAGCTGACCAGCGTGCTTCTTGGCGTACCGACATTGAGGACGTCAGCGAGTTCCACCGCCTAGAAATCCAGCACTTCTTTGAGGTCTACAAGGACCTAGAGCCGGGCAAGAGCGTAGAGGGCGCCCACTGGGTAGGCCGTGAAGAAGCTGAGGCAGAAATTCGCCGCTCCTTCGCCCGCCTGCGTGAGCAAGAAGGCCACTAACCCCCACCCCAATCCCATTTTCCTTGAGCTTGTAAATAAAACTGTCCCCCTGGCCACGGCCAGGGGGACAGTACTTTTACTTTGTAGACGCACATTTTAAGGTTGCAGGTCTCATGTACCGCCTACAAGTTTATGGTTACGCGCGCGGCGCGAGCGCACCGTTAGAATCACAGGCGCACAGCGTAGGGCATGATGCCCGAGTAGCGCACGCCGGTCACGCGCACCGGCACACCAAAGGTGGGTGCCTCAATCATCTGGTCATTACCCAGGTAGATGGCCACGTGATAGATAGACCCAGCAGAGCCGTCAGAAGACCAGAAGATCAGGTCACCGGGCTGGGCGGAGTCCAGTGAAACGTGGGTACCTTCCCAGTACTGGGCGCGTGAGGAGTGGGTCAGGCTCACCCCGGCCGCCGCCCAGGAGAGCATGGCCAGACCAGAGCAGTCCACACCAGAGTAGGACTCGCCGCCCCACACATAGTCCACACCGATGAAGGTGTAAGCCTTGGCGATAGCCACATCCGCGCCCCCAGAAGGGGCAGGAGTCGGGTCGGGTTCAGGTTCCGGATCCGGCTCAGGGGTGGGCGCGGGGGCAGGTTCGGGCTCAGGGGCCGGAGCAGGAGCTGGCTGGCTAGTTTCGCTGGGGCTGGGGGCCGGCTCAGGGGCAGTGGTTTGACTCGGCTGCGGCTCAGGCGCGGCAGTTTGGCTGGGCTGAGGGTCAGGCTGGGCGGGGGTAGGCGAAGCGGTTTCCTTGGCCTTAGCTTCGTTCTGTTTTTCCTGCTCTTCCTTAGCCTTGGCCTGGGCGGCGGCCTGCTGAGCCTGCTTGCGAGCTTCCTCGTTCTTGCGGTTTTGCTCAGCCTGCTCAAGCTGTTCTTGACGCTGGGTTTCCAGAGCCACAGTGGTGTTGCGCTGAGCTGCCAGCTGGCTGATCAGGTTGGCACGCTGGCTGGTGGCCTGGCTTTGGGCGGCCTGGGCGGCGTTAGCGGCAGCTTGGGCAGCGTTCTTGGTTGCTTCAGTTTTTTGCGTGGCGGTGCGCTGAGCTGATTCTTTCTGCGCGGCAATGCCTTCCATGGTGGTGGCTACCGATTGCAGAGCCTGCACTTTTTGCAGTTTTGCGTCAGTGTTTTCACCCGCACGGTCCAGCGCGGCCTTCTGGCTGGCAATGTCTCCCAGCGAGCGCCCGGTCAGGTAGGGGGAGACTATGTCGAAGGGGTTGCCGCCGTCCTGGTAGGTCTGTACGACGACGTCGGAGAGGCTTTTGCGGGCTTGGTGCGTCTGCTTGGTGGCAGCCGTGGCCTTGGCTCGCGCAGCAGCGGTGGCTGCCTTGGCTTTGTTTAGTGCATCAAGGGATTGCAGATAGTCCTCGGTGGCGATCTGGGCCTTCATGGTGGCGTTTTCAGTGTTGGCCTTGAGTGTGGCCAAACGCGCCTCCAGGGAAGCGATAGAAGCAGAAGTGCTAGCTTCCTTCTGCTTTGACTTGTTGATGTCGTCTTGGCTGGGACCATCTGCGAAGGCCACGGGGTTTGCGGACAACACCATCGACGCCAGCACCACAGCAACCGTGCTGCGGAAGGCGCGTGATCGTTTGTTCTGACTCACGAGGACTCCAATGACTAGGGATATTGAGCGATGGCTGCGGGGTACAGCCCCGGTTTATTTAGCCCTAGATTAATGCCCTGGAGCCCCAAAGGAAACAGTTTCATCACAATTCACATAATCACCATTGTTATCAGTTTTAACATTCCTTCAAGATTCAATTATTATTTAGTGGTGTTTCACACAATTTGAGGGGTGACCCAAAAATCGGATCACCCCTCAATTTTTCTAGTTACAGCCCAAAATGGCTGCTAGTACTGCCTGGTGCGGCTACGCAGCGCCAGACCACCACCCAACAGGGCCAGCGCAAAGGCTACAAACAGTCCCGTTTCCACCCCACTATGAGCTAAGCCACGTTTGGGACTTTGGGAGGAACTAGTCGTCGCTTTGAGGCTGGCACTGGGTTTAGTAGTGGACTTTGCGGTGGGAATAGCCCCGCAAGTAGCAGCCAAAGCCGGCGTCGCCAGGGCCGTGGCCACGGGCGTCGTCGCCGTTGGCGTAGCAGAGGCAGAACCATAACCCAGGCCGAAACCACGCGCATAAGCCACCCCGCTAGCCCCGGGCACGCTAACTGGCAACTTACCAACCGCATTGGCTTTGCCGCTAAGCACATCCACCGCAGCCGCCAGCGCCACCGAGTTGTTGGCGTAAATCTCCGCCACCACCTGCGGGCCTGCTCCCCCGCCGCTGTAACGGGCCAGAGGGTAGGGCAAAGTGGTGTTAATGACGATCACCTGCTTGCCGGTGGCCACCAGCGCGTCAATGGCTTTGAACTGCTGGGCGCCAGGGGCGTAGCTAGCAAAAATCACCGTATCCGCATTGGCTGCTTGGCGCACCCAAGCGGAAATCTCGCTGTCGGAAGGATCTTCTTTAGCGTCGGGGTCCCGAGTAAAAACCACACTGAAACCAGCAGCTTTAAGAGGATCAGGCAATAGCTCCGGGTTAGCCCAGGAGCTGCCGGCCACCAGCACGCGCGTACCCTTGGCCGCATCCAAGGGTGCCTTGTTAGCGTCATTGCGCAGCAAAGTAACCGAGTTACGCGCAATCTGGCTGGCCACGTCCCTACTAGCCGCAGTGCCCAGCTTGGCTTGCACGCTAGCGGCGTCGATCGGCTCAGTTTTGAGCACTCCGCGCTTTTGTTTCCACTTCAAAATGCGCAAAACTGATTGGTCAATTTGCGCACTAGTGAGCGATCCATCTTTAACTGCAGCTTTAACCCCGTCAACTACTGCAGCAGCATCCTTAGTATTTAGCAAAATGTCACTGCCAGCTTGCAGGGCTTTGACCGCTACCCGTGCGCGAATAGGGGCCAGGAAGTTTTTAAACTCCGTTGAGGCCTCACGCGCCGAGTCCGCCTGAGTTGGGTCTTTATCGGCTTTTTGTTTGGCGCTGTCTTCCTTGTTCTTGAGCTCCTTGTATTTAGCCTGCTCAGCGGGGGTCATCACAGCCAGTTGGGCCCCTTCCATGTCTAGGGCATCAGTGGTAATCACCCCGGTAAAGCCCAGCTCTTGGCGCAGCAGTCCGGTAAGTACCGGCTTAGATAGGGTGGCCGGCAGGTTTGGGTCAATAGCATCGACGACGATGTGGGCCGTCATGATCATGTCGACGCCGCCATTAATAGCCGTTTTGAAGGGCACTAAATGCTGATTTAGCACCTGACGCGAGTAGGTTACGCGCGGCAGGCCCAGGTGGGAGTCGGTGTCGGCGTCTCCATGCCCAGGGAAATGCTTGGCTGTGGCAGAGACGCCCTGGCTTTGGATGCCTTGGATTTGGGCACCACCTAGCTGGGCTACCAGGTTGGGGTCATCGCTGATAGCCCGCAAACCAATAACCGGGTTGTTGGGGTTGGTGTTAACGTCCAAAACCGGGGCGAAATTAGCGTTAATCCCCAGCGAACGCATTTCACAGCCCAGCACCTGGCCCTGGCTGTAGGCCAGCGCCTGGTTACCGGTGGCGCCTAGCGCCATATTGCCAGGGAAGATTGTGGCCGGGGCACCTACGCGCGAAACCATGCCACCTTCTTGATCGATAGTGATGCCTAGCGGCACGTTGCCGTCAGCTTTAGCGGCAGCCTGCAAACCGTTGGATAGGACCGCCACCTTGGTTACATCAGTGTTTTCAGAGCTGAAGTTGTGGGCCCAGTTGAAGTAGAGCACGCCGCCTAAGTGGTATTTCTTAACCGCCTGGGCCGGGGTGGATACGCCAGGGCCAAAAATGGCTTGGTTGTCGCTGGCGTAAGTAGTGTCATCTGCACTGTCACCGTAAACGTGGGTCCACAGTAGCTGACCCACTTTTTGGTCCAGGTTCATTTTGGCCAGGATCTGCTCAGGGGTTTGTTCCGCCGCCTGCACCTTGGGGGTTAAAGCGGATGGAACTAAAGCGCTTAAGGCGAGGGCCCCTGCTAGCGCTAGGGAAACCAGCGATCGCATGAAGCCTCCTTTATTCTTTTAGAAGCAACAATTGTCGCTACTATTATCCATCGCTAGCCTGTTTAGTGCTTGTTACCAGCGGTTTTAGGTTAAAAGCTTTACCGCCGCACGAGGCAGATATTGCAAAATAGTGTCGTGGAAACCTTCACCTCCCCTACTGCTATCGACTGGCAGCTACAGGTAACCCCTTACACTCCCCCACCGGCCAACCAGTGGGGCCCAGATATGTTTGGCCCCGGTTTTAGCGCCTACACCCTGCCTTTAGCCGACGACGGCGAAGGTGACAGCCCCGTAGCCACCCTGGTACGCCATGAACCGGGCGCCGACCCACATATGCATCAGCTGCCGGATAAAACCCGCTTTGTGGTACTCAGCTTGCACGGCTGGAATGACTATTTTTTAAACCCTGGTATGGCTCGCTCATATGCGCGTCTGGGCGGCGCTTTCTACGCGCTTGATCTGCGCCGCTATGGGCGTTCACTACGCCCAAACCAGATCCCATTTTGGTGCACCCGGCTAGAAACTTATGACGAAGAAATAGCCGCCAGTCTAGAGATTATTAGGCAGGCTCACCCTCACCTGCCGCTGCTAATGCTGGGCCATTCAACCGGTGGCCTGATTGCCTGCCTGTGGGCGCATCACCACCCGGGTCAGTTAGCTGGCCTGATTTTGAACTCTCCCTGGTTGGAACTGCAAACCACAGCCCAGTTTCGCTCAGTTTCTGCACCGGTTATTCATCGCCTAGCCCAGGCCACACCGCACGCTGTAATCATTCCTACCCAGGTAGCTAATGATTTAAGCCCAGTTGAAGGTGATTCATTTTTTAAACTTTATGACGGCTGGGATCAATCTAAAGAAGGCCCGCTACCTGCAGGGGCTGACCCGGCTGATCCTTACTACAGCGGCTGGCAAACTAACTGGGACTGGAAATGGCGCAAACTACCCAATATTCAAGCCGGTTGGGCTAGTGCCATCATGGCCGGCCACAAGCATGTACGTCGCGGCTTAAACATTGACTGCCCACTGCTAGTGCTCACTTCTAAGCGCTCGCACCTCACGCTTGGCTATGGGGACCTGCCTGAACGTGACAAAGATACGGTTATTGACGTGCGCCACACCCGCTCACGCGCCAATGAGCTGGGCCAATGCATCACCCAGCTGCGCATTGCTGACGCGGTGCATGACATTTATCTTTCACGCCCCAGCGTTCGCAACCAGGTCGTGGCCCAGGTAGATCACTGGTTAGCCAGTTACACGGCTATAGATTTCACCCCGGCTAGTGCCCCGGTTAGCGAGCCCAGCCGCCCACCGCACTTTACCGCACGGCTGCTAGCTAGCTGGCAGGCTCTAATCAATCCGGCCAAATAGCTCAGTGGCCCTGGCGCCGTGAACGCACTGGGCGTCCCGGCCGGCGCGGGCTGCGCTCAGCGGCGGCGATCAGTTCTTCTAGCGACTCATACAGGCTGGGGCCGTCGGCACCAAAACGCCACACATCCCAGCCATCAACCGACTTGGCCGGCTCACAGTGACGGGCCGCCTGGCCGGGCTCGTCAAAGCTGGTCCCATCAGAAACCCTAATCATGCCGTCTGGACGCAGCTGAGCGGTGTGGAAGATTCCTTCATTTACTGACTGCCAGGTGATTTGCACCGGCTCACTCAAAATAGAGGCCAGGGCGTTCAAAGCTAGACGCGAGTCCTCACCGCTGGGGTGCGAACGCGAAACCGTGGACTGGCCTGAGTCACGTCGTGATAGACGCCCCTGACCAGTCACCCGGGCCCGTACACGGGTGGCACGCACCGGCTGCCCGTTACGCGAGGGGGCAGACTGGCGGTAGCCGGGGGTTACGGCCGGGCTAGGGGCCGGGATGGGGGTGGAAACAACTGCCGGAGACACGGCAGCCGGGGAAACTGCCGTAGGTGCGTGGGGGCTGTACTGGTTAGCTGCCCGCTGAGCGCGGCGGCTACGTCGAGAAAGCGGCGACGACGGCGTCGTCGAGCCTGCAGGGGTGCCAGCACTCTGGGAGGCAGCTGCACCCTGAGAAGCGCCCGCAGAGGCGGCCGGGGCCTGGGAAGCGGCGGGAGTGGGAGCCGACGGGGCGCCAGCAGTAGGCGCAGGAGCCGACGGGGTGGTAGCTGAAGGGGCAGCGGCAGTAGGTGCGGAGGCAGGCTCAGACTTAACCACTTCAATACCCTCATCCATAGGGTCGCCAGCGGGCAAAAGCTTAGCGGTCACAGGCAGGTGGTGAGAGTCAATACGGTCAATTTCCACAAAATTACGGCCGCTAGAAAGTGCACGCACCGAAAGCGAGAACACTTCTAGGCCAGAGTCGCTGAGCACCGACAAGGAAGAAAGCACGTCAGGGGAAATCGAGGGAGACACAATGCTCAAACGCGGGCCGGGGTTAATACGCGCCGGCATGGTTTCGCGGAAAGCCGCCCAATCCTTCTGGAAAGCGGTGGGGCCTGCCGGATATAGGCTGGCGATTTCCGCCCAGCCTAGGTGAGAAGTGGCGTTTAGGCGGCCCATAGCGGCCACAACCGTGGTTGAATCTAACTTAGGTAGTAGCTCCACCGCCACCACCTGGCCAGAGCCGTCAATAGCCACTAGCGAGTGGCCAGCGTCCAGCTGTTTCCAGGCAACCGTAAACAGCGGCCTACGCAGCACCTGCGCCACCTGTTCACGCACCAGATCAAGGGCCTGACGGTGTGCGGACTCATCGGCAACCCCGCCCAGCTGAGCCGGAACTAGCGCTCCCTGTCGGATTTCAAAAATCGCCACGTTTGCCTCATCTCTAGGTTCCTGACCGTCCTTATCATCTCACACTCCTAAACACTGGGGCAGCCTGTGTTCAGCCAGCGCTAAAGCGAAATATGTGCCATTAGCACCAAAAGATAGGTGACCGCCGCCCTGTGGGACGACGGTCACCTAACTGAAGTTAAAAACTCAGCCGTTGATCACAGCGGCGCGGCCAGCCTCCAGGCGAGCCACCGGCACGCGGAACGGAGAGCAGGACACGTAGCTGATGCCCAGACGGTGGAAGAAGTCGATCGAGTCGGGGTCACCACCGTGCTCACCACATACACCCAGCTTCATGTCAGCCTTGGTCTTGCGGGCACGCTCAACACCGGTCTCCATTAGGCGACCCACGCCGCGCTCGTCGATGGTCTCGAACGGGGAGGTACCGAAGATACCGGCGTCCATGTAGTGGCCGAAGAACACGCCCTCGACGTCGTCGCGCGAGAAGCCCCAGGTGGTCTGGGTCAAGTCGTTGGTGCCGAAGGAGAAGAAGTCAGCTTCCTCAGCGATGGTGTCGGCGCTGATGGCGGCACGCGGCAGCTCGATCATGCAGCCGATGGGGAAGTCGAGCTCGTAGCCGGACTGCTCGCTAACCTCAGCCAGCACCTTCTCTGCGCGCTCACGGGCGATCTGTAGCTCACGTACTGAGCCCACCAGCGGGATCATGATCTCGGGCTGGGGGCTGCCACCGGCGCGTAGACGCTCCACAGCGGCCTCAGCAATGGCTCGGACCTGCAGCTCGATCAGGCCGGGCATGGTCAGCAGCAGACGCACACCGCGCAGACCCAGCATGGGGTTGGCTTCGTGGTTCTTTCGCACCACGGCCAGCAGCTTCTCGTCAGCCGGGTCCAGGGTGCCGCGTTCGCGGTCCAGGGCCACCTTGACGGTCAGCTCGGTTAGGTCAGGCAGGAACTCGTGCAGCGGCGGGTCGATCAGACGCACGGTCATGGACTTGCCGTCCATGGTTTCGAGCATCTTGACGAAGTCACCCTTCTGTAGCGGCAGCAGCGCGGCCAGGGCCTGCTCGCGCTCTTCGTCAGTCTGGGCCAGGATCAGGTCCTGTACGAACTGCTTGCGCTCACCTAGGAACATGTGCTCAGTGCGGCACAGGCCGATACCCTCGGCGCCACGGTGGATTGCGTGACGGGCGTCGTCGGGGTTGTCAGCGTTGGCGCGTACATGCAGGCGACGGCGCTCGTCGGCGTGACGCATCAGACGGTGCACGCTGGCAACCAGCTCACGGGTGTCGGCGTCCTCGGCGCGGTAGAGGGCCTCGTCCAGGCCACGACGCAGGTAGGTCATAACCGGGGAGTCAACTACCGGGACCTCACCTAGGAATACTTCACCGGTGGTGCCGTCTACGGCGATTACGTCGCCGGAGTGCAGCACAACCTGCTTGCCGTTACGGTTAACGGTTAGGGTGCGGGCTTCGGCGTCGACCTCTAGCTCTTCAGCGCCACAGACACAGGTCTTACCCATGCCACGGGCGACGACGGCGGCGTGGGAGGTCTTACCACCGCGGGCGGTGAGCACACCGTCAGCGGCAACCATGCCGGGCAGGTCATCGGGGTTGGTTTCGCGGCGAACCAGGATGACGCTTTGGCCTTCAGCGGCGCGTGAGACGGCCTCTTCGTTGTCGAATACGATGCCACCTACAGCCGCACCCGGGGAGGCGGGCATGGCCTTGGTCAGCAGCTCACGCTCTACATCGGTGGCGAACTGCGGGAACATCAGCTTGGTTAGCTGCTCACCGGTAACGCGGGTGAGAGCCTCGTCCAGGGTGATGAGCTTTTCGTCAACCAGCTGGCTGGCTACACGGAAGGCGGCGGCAGCGGTGCGCTTACCGACACGGGTCTGTAGCAGCCACAGCTTGCCGCGCTCAATGGTGAACTCGATGTCGCACAGGTCGCGGTAGTGGGTCTCCAGCTTGCGCATGGCGGCCCGCAGCTCACGGTAGGACTCGGGGTCGATGTTCTTAAGGTCGGCTAGCGCCAGGGTGTTGCGGATACCGGCCACAACGTCCTCACCCTGGGCGTTGACCAGGTAGTCACCGTAGACACCGGAGTGGCCGGTGGAGGGGTCGCGGGTGAAGCACACACCGGTACCGGAGGTCTCGCCCATGTTGCCGAAGACCATGGTGCAAACGTTGACGGCGGTGCCCAGGTCGTGCGGGATCTTCTCACGACGACGGTAGATGTGAGCACGCTCGGTGTTCCAGGAGCGGAACACGGCCTCGGAGGCCATGTCTAGCTGGGTGCGCGGGTCCTGGGGGAAGTCGATACCCGCGTGTTCCTTAACGATCTGCTTGTACTGGTCTACCAGTTCCTTGAGAGCGTCTACGCTCAGTTCGTAGTCCAGCTTGACGCCCTTTTCTAGCTTCTTTGCGTCTAGGGCGGAGGAGAAGAATTCGCCTTCAATGTCCAGCACGGTCTTACCGAACATCTGGATTAGGCGGCGGTAGGAGTCCCAGGCGAAACGCTCGTCGCCACTTACCTTGGCCAGGCCCTCAACGGACTGGTCGTTTAGACCAATGTTGAGCACGGTTTCCATCATGCCCGGCATCGAGAACTTGGCGCCCGAACGCACCGACACCAGCAGCGGGTCCTCGGCGTCGCCTAGCTGGCGGCCTAGGTCTTCTTCTACGCGACGTAGCGCGGTGGTTACCTGTACAGCTAGCTCCGGGGGAACAGCGCCGTCGTGCAAGTATGCGCGACAAGCGTCAGTAGTGATAGTGAAGCCAGGAGGCACCGGCAGTCCCAGGCGAGTCATCTCAGCCAGGTTTGCACCCTTACCGCCGAGCAGATCCTTCTGGTCCTTGTCACCCTCACTGAACATGTATACGTACTTGGGCATCTTCGCCTTCTTCTTGTCGATGCTTGCCTTACCATTCGGTGCGTGACGGGAAGTCACGCACCGACAAAATCCTAATGTGACTTATGGCCTAAATTCAAATTTTTATGCCTCAAACAGGCCAATATTTGTAAATATGTTAAAGCTTTTTGTGTGCGCAAGACTACAAATAGCGCTACAATCCCCCAACCAAAATAACGAGGGCCGCCCCCGTTAGCGGGGGCGGCCCTAGTTGCATTAGTGGCCCATCAGGCCTGATGCGTTAGCTTCAGCTAGCATCAAGGTCAGATGCCTTCAGCCTCCACCTTGGCAGATTCAATCTGTGCCGCTTCAGAGCGTTCACTGTCTTGGGCCTTGGGTAGGCGGGCGGCGCCCGGAATGGAAGTGAAGGTGAATTCACCTAGCAGGCCTTCACCCTGAGCATCGACCAGAATGTGGCTGCCGCTAGCAATCTCACCGAACAGGATCTTCTCGCTGAGGGCGTCTTCAATGTCACGCTGCACGGCACGACGCAATGGGCGAGCCCCAAGCACCGGGTCGAAGCCACGGTCGGCCAGCAGCTCCTTGGCGGCGTCGGTCAGTTCAATGGACAGGTTCTGCTCTACCAGGCGCTTGTCGAGGCGGGCGATCATCAGGTCTACGATCTGGCGCACCTCGGCCTTGCTCAGCTGCGGGAAGACGATCAGATCATCGACACGGTTGAGGAACTCGGGGCGGAAGTGCTGTTTAAGCTCACGGTTAACGTGGGCCTTCATTTCCTCGTAGTCCATGGCGCCGCTCTCGGTGGACTGGAAACCGGTGGCTACCGACTTGCCAATGTCCTTGGAGCCCAGGTTGGTGGTCATGATGATCACCGTGTTCTTGAAGTCAACCACGCGCCCCTGAGCGTCAGAGAGGTGTCCGTCTTCAAGGATCTGCAGCAGCGAGTTGAAGATGTCCGGGTGGGCTTTTTCAACCTCATCGAATAGCACCACGGAGAAGGGACGACGGCGTACCTTTTCGGTCAGCTGGCCACCTTCGTCGTAACCAACATAGCCGGGAGGGGCACCAAACAGGCGCGAAACCGTGTGCTTTTCGGCGAATTCACTCATATCCAGCTGGATTAGTGCGTCTTCGTCGTCGAACAGGAACTCAGCCAGGGCCTTAGCCAGCTCGGTCTTACCCACACCGGTGGGACCGGCGAAGATGAAGGAGCCGCCGGGGCGCTTGGGGTCCTTCAGGCCGGCGCGGG
>ERZ772962.405-NODE-405-length-23714-cov-5.129972_pt1 | contig 23714 bp, 23 predicted proteins | sample MGYA00580676_ERZ772962 | MGnify/ENA primary metagenome ERZ772962 (study PRJEB29015, sample SAMEA2738049) | human oral metagenome | biome: human oral; feature: human-associated habitat; material: saliva | place: China | collected 2230 ...
AACGCACGCGTGGAGGCCATCAACAACAAGATCAAGCTGACCGTGAGGATGGCCTGTAGCTTTCGCAGCCTCAACAACCTCTTCGCGATGGTGATGCTCAGATGCTCGGGGCTCCAGATGCCGCTGCCGGAGAGGGCCTAGCGCTCACATTTCGGTTCACACATTGTGCAGATGCCTCTTAAATATTCGCTCGTCTATTCCGGCAAAGCTCCCGTTTTGACTGAGGATGACATCTTCCGGACGCACGTCTATCTGCCTGAGCCTCATGAGGAGAAGGGGAGATCTCTAAGGGATGTCGATGAGGTCATTGCCCTGTTGCTTGATGCCTATGGCTAGGTAACGACTTCTATCGTTGCAGCTGCGGCATCTGTCTCTAAGAAAACGGCACGTCGGCATATTGCCCAGATAGTATCAGATGGAAACATCTTTGCAGAAGGCGGCGGGAAAAACCGTAGGTATGTAAAATAAAGGTGGCCTTCTTGCTATCACTTCGTGCTGCCTTTGTCTGCCGAATGGGCAGTAAAGCATGGCAATGTGTCCAGACGCGCTAGCGCTGTCCTTTGTCCTTCCAGGGATGTGATGTCAAATGCCATCCCTTGCAGTATGGACAGCGGTAGACTTCGAGGCCATACGTTCCATGTTGTGCACAGAGTGCAGCAATCTCTTCCGCTTCTTGACGGGTGGCGTAGCGCTGCTTCGAGAGGCAGGCCTTCATGAGGTGTGCCTCTTCCTTCTCATCTCCCGCTTTGCGCTGGTGTGTCTCTTCTTCGGTAAAGACATCGTCCATGCTGCCAAGGCTTGAAAGAAATTTTTCCCTCTCCTTTGCACGTGCGGAGCGCTTCCTGCTACCCATGATACCTCCCATCTTCTCTGAGGGACTTGTTGCCGAAGGCGGACACTCTATGCATGAAACAGGGCTGATTCCTCCAAGCGCTCACAAGAAGAGGTCAGCTTGACTGATATGCAGAGTTCCTATAGTAAGGAAGCATTGTGGGGCATTGATACTCCAAGGGTGTATCGGGTGGATAGAGGGCAATGGAAAACCTGGTAGTGTGCTGGGACATGAAGGAAATAGGAGAACACCCTGGCACAGAAGGCCAACAGCCTGGTGCATACGAAATGGGTGTGCAGGTACCACATCGTGTTTTGTCCAAAGTATAGAAGAAAGGCCATCTACAACCAATACCGCAAGGACCAGATCTTCAGGAACCTCTGCCAGTAGAAGGTGGAGGAGATAATAGAGGGGCACCTGATGCCCGACCACGTGCACATGCTGGTGAGCATTCCACCCAAGATCAGCGTCTCGAGCTTTGTGGGGTATCCGAAGAGCAAAAGCTCGCTGCTCATGTTCGACAAGCATGCAAGCCTCAAGTATAAGTTCGGAAACAGGAAGTTCTGGGCAGAGGGCTACTGTGTCTCGACCGTCGGGCTGAACGAGGCCACGATCGCGAAGTACATAAGAGAGCAGGAAGCCGCCGACATCGCCCCCGACAAGCTCAGCGTCAAGGAGTATGAGGACCCGTTCGGTAGGAAGTAGGCCGGCACATGCCCGTTTTGACGGGCTGGCCACGAGTCAGGCGGCCATGCGGCCTGAACGAAGCGAAGGCCAGGGACTTGAGTCCCTGGCTGGCATTTATAGGGCTATACCCTTAGAGCAAACCACCCGCTACGCAGGTGGTCATGATTTTATCCGAGAGTAGGGAAGCGTGTGGATAGGATCTCTCACCTGTAACCCTGTGGTGCTACCATTGGCGTTGCCAAGCATAGATTTGCCCAAGTGGTCATGTGGCCCTATGTTTGGCGATATTCCTGAGCGGATGGCCGCCTGCGTGGATAGAAATCCGCCATGGTTGCTATCAAACCCCTACAAGGGCACGGTGTCGTCCTTCGGCGCTGCGGTTGTAGAACGCAGATGTCGCAAGACGGATAGGCGCAGAAACGCTCAAAGAGGCGACCGAGCTGTGATGGTTCCATCCTGTTTGCCACATTTGTAGGTTTGCCAAAAGCTGGAAAGACAAGCAGACACCGCCGGGGCGTCAAAGGTACACAGCCTAGCTCTTAGCGCTGAAATACGCTAAGAAGGAACTTTTGAGCTGGGAGTGCCCCATCACCTGTATGTGCTACACCACATCCTTCGACCTCATCTTTGAGATGTATAACCTCACCCACACGAGTGCCTTCGAGTGGCACCACAGCGGCGCTGCCACCACCGACAGCTACTAGAACCGGCTCGTGTTGTGCTGCCACATCTGGACAGACAAGCCCTACCTCACCGACTCCGACATCGTGCAGAAAAGCGGGCCTTCCAAGAACAAGATCTGCACTGCGGCAGGCATCGACGCACTCAAGAGCGTCAGCGTGATCTTAGGGCATGGAAAGCCCTCTTCCAAGCGAATCGAAGACACACTGCTTTTGCATAGAGCAGAAGGTTCAATAGTCGTGCACACATAGGTCTCATCTTTCACTCGTGAAGGCAACCAAATGCACTGACGAGGCCTATAAGGCAGACATCACCGACAAAGCATACCTGCACAAGGCCATGGGGCTTGTGGACAAGCTGTGCTGCTCTACCTATTCAGGTTCCCAGACACGAAGAAATCCAGCTTCCAGTCTTGCCTGAATAGGTTCGTGTCGCTGTTCTGTGTCTGTCAGGGCGAGAAGAGGTAGCCCAAAGCTGCGAGGGTGCTTCGCCATTTTTATGGCTGACGCACATTTCCGCAGCTGACGGTTCCATCTTTATCCACACGCTTTTCTACGTTCGGGATTTTATTACCAAACTTTGATCGCGCGGCGCTGAGCTGCCGGCTCGATCGTGAGCTTGCCGGTTTTCGCCTCAGTGAAGGTGGAATCAACCGGCTCAGCGTCGACGGCGTTCGCTAAGGTTTTGACACACAGGCTTGGCTGGTTATTCTCCTCAGATAAGTGCAGGGCGACCACGTAGCGCGTGTCATCGCTGACGAGGTTGACCAGGGCATCGGCGGCCTGGTCATTGGAGAGGTGTCCATAGTTGCCGCCGATCCGCGTCTTGAGGATCGCGGGGTAGGGGCCGTGGGTGAGCATCCCCTTGTCGTGGTTGGATTCAAGGCATAAGATGCGGCAGCCTGAAAGCGCCTGCTCAGCCGGTGGGGTGAGGTAGCCGGTATCGCTGCACCAACCCAAGGCATCCTCGACAGTATCCGCACCGTCTCTGACCTCGAAGCGGAAGCCGATAGGATCCACCACATCGTGCGAGATCGGGAAGCACTGGACATGCATCCCACAGAGATCAAGTCCCTCGCGGTTATTCAGGATCTGGATTGGCAACTCCGAGAGGACTTCGCTTGCGCGTGAGGTCCGCTTCGTCGCATAGAAGGGGCCTGGAAAATGGTGTGACAGAACCCTGAGGCCTTTGGTGTGGTCGGTGTGCTCGTGGGTGATCAGTACCGCTTTCAAATCAGAGAGCGGGGCTTGCACCTCGTGGGCCCGCTGTTTCAGTGCTTTGAAGGAGATACCGTCGTCGACTAAAACGGAGCCTTCGGGGCCCTGTACCAGCGCGGAGTTCCCTTTGGAGCCGCTCGCGAAGACAAAAAGGTGTATTAACGGAGTCACTGCATTACCAGATCTCTCAGATACGTTTTAGAATTGTTGTGTGTTTCTAACTTTAGTGTACACAATATATAGATGATACAGATTATATACAGATACATACGTAAGTGAGGAATGGAATGGCGAGCGTAGGCAAGCGATTTACAGCCGGTGTGCCAAATGACCTTACGGAGGCGCAGCGCAGGGCGCCGGTTGTCCTGATGGTTTCAGGCGGGGCGGACTCCACGGCGCTCATGGTGCTCGCAGCAACCTCAAAGCTGGATATCAATGACGGGGCAGGGACCGCCCGTATCGCACGGGAGCGGCTCCACGTCCTGCATGTGAACCATGAACTGCGCGGCATTGACGCACTGGAGGATGAGGAGTTCGTCCGGGGACTCGCAAAACGCTGCGGCATCCCCTGCACGGTGCGTCGCGTAGATGTTAAGGCTGAGGCCGCCCAGGAGGACAAGAATATCGAGAGTGCCGGCCGTCGGCTGCGCTATGCCTATGCAAACGAGCTTGCCAATCAGCTGTGCGCTGAGTTCGGGGTACCCCGTTCAACCGCCCGCATCGTGACCGCGCATACCGCCGACGATCGGGCAGAGACCTTCTTTATGAACGCGATCAAAGGTAGCGGCCCGGCGGGTCTAGCCTCGGTCCCACGGGTGCGTAACCGGATCGTGCGGCCGCTTCTGGACAGAACCCACGAAAGCCTCTGTGACTTCCTGCGGATGCGCGGGATTGTCTGGCGGGAGGACGATACCAACAATGATACGCACTATCTGAGGGCCTTTGTACGCCATGAACTCATGCCCCGCATCAAGGAGCGCAATCCTCGCGTCGTGAATAACCTCTCTTCGACCTGCGACATTCTGTCCGACGAGGACAGTTTCCTCACCATGGTCGCTAACCGGACCTATCGCGACCTGGTGCGCCGGGAAGCGGATGGGATGGTCACCCTCGATGCGGACCGTCTCGAAGCCACCGATGTCGCAATCGCACGCCGCGTGATCCGGATTGCCTTCCTGCATGTAGCACCGGAAGCCCGCCTTGAGGCGCGCCACGTAGAGAGAACCTTGGAGCTCATCGCCCGCAGAAAGGGCTCGCAGACGATCCCTTTGAGCATCGACGTTAAGGTCGAATACGGCCTGTTGTTTATCATGACGAAAAGGGCACAGGAGAAAGGCTTGAGCGGCTGGCTGCCAGTTCCGGGTTCCCTCGATTTGGGCAGGGGTAAGACGCTGACTGCCAGGCTCAGCCAAGTGCCGCAGGGGTCCGATCCGATCGCGATGGCCAAAGCGCACGGCCACGAGTGGGCCGGATCCTCGGTCCTGCTCGATGCGGAGACCTGTGGGGTTGCCGGTGCCGGTGCCAAGCTTTGGGTCGAGCCCCCACAGGCGGGAGAGGTCGTCTGCCCGCTAGGCATGCAGGGACGCTTAAAAAAGCTCTCTGACCTGCTCTGTGATGCCAAGATTCCGACTGCTCAGCGTAATCGTCTCCCAATCGTGCATCTTTCTCCCACAGGCCCTATCATCTGGGTGGGAGGGTTGCGCGCGGATGAGCGCTACCGCTGTACGCATGCGACAAAAGTGCTCTTAGAGCTCCATATTCTCTAGGACGCACACGTAGGTTGGCTCACGGCACAGATAGGAGTTAGCAGCCAATGGAAACCATACATCCGGATATCGAGAAAGTACTCTTGACTGAAGATCAGATTCACGAGATAGTGACGAAGCTCGGCGATCAGATCACCAAAGACTATGAGGGCAAAAATCCCCTGATCGTCTGTGTCCTGAGGGGGGCGTTTATCTTCACGGCGGACCTGATCCGTGCGATCAAAGTCCCCTGCGAGGTGGACTTCATGGCGGTCTCTAGCTATGGCTCTGAGTCCCAAAGCTCCGGCGTCGTGCGTATCACCAAAGACCTCTCGACTAAAATCGAAGGTCGCGACGTGATCATCACCGAGGACATCCTCGATTCCGGTCTCACCCTCTCCTATCTCTACGATCTCCTGAAAGCCCGCAACCCCAAATCGATCCGCATCTGCGTCTTCGCAATCAAGGACATCCCGAACAAGAAGGCTGCGATCAAGCCGGATTACCTGGGGATCACCGTGCCGAATGCCTTTATCGTGGGCTATGGACTCGATTATGCAGAAAAATATCGTAACCTTCTGTACCTAGGCGTCCTGAAGCCGGAGGTTTATAGCTCGCAGAAAGATTAAGTGCTGATACGTCTTCTGTACCTAGGGGTACCTAGGCGTTTTAAAGCCGGAGGTTTATAGTTGATAGCGCACGAGTGACAGATATCTGACGCCCCGGAGCGTCCCAGAGGAGTTATTGAGTGAAACATAAGAACAGACCGAGCGGTACGCAGGGACCGCATCGGCCGCCCCATGATCCTGCCTCGCGGAGGGCCACGGTTATCTCCGCAACTATCTTCATTGTCCTTATTGTCGTGATTGTCCTCAGTGCTTCAGGTGCCTTTTCAGGGCACCGTGCGAAGAGCATCACCACCAGTGAGTTTCTGAGCGCGGTAGAGGAAGACCGCATCAGCTCTGCCACTTATTCGACCGCATCCGGGGAGCTGACCGGCGACTACTGGGAGTCCACCGACGATGTCGGGGATCAGAGCAAGCTTGAGCAGTACAAGTCCACCTACGTGGGGACTGATAACCTCGACAACCTGATGCAGACGCACAAGGATATCCAGTTCAATGTGAATACCGATTCCAACGATATGCTGGTGTCTGCCCTCTTCAACCTGATCCCGACGCTGTTGATCATCGGCGTGATGGTCTACTTTATCAACCAGATCCAAGGGCAGAACAACCAGGCGATGTCCTTCAGCCACACAGAGGCGAAGATGACCGAAGCGCAGCGCCCGAATGTGACCTTTAAGGATGTGGCAGGCATCGACGAAGCGGTCGAGGAGCTCACGGAGATCCGTGACTTTCTGCGGGATCCGGACCGCTACCACAAGATGGGCGCGCGCATCCCGCGCGGCGTCCTGCTCGTCGGCCCTCCGGGAACAGGCAAGACTCTGCTGGCAAAGGCTGTAGCCGGCGAGGCTGGTGTCCCCTTCTTCTCGATCTCCGGCTCTGACTTTGTGGAGATGTTCGTCGGTGTCGGCGCGAGCCGTGTGCGTGATCTCTTCAAACAGGCCAAGGAAGCCGCCCCCTCTATCATCTTTATCGACGAGATCGATGCAGTGGGCCGCCAGCGTGGCGCAGGCCTCGGCGGCGGACATGACGAGCGCGAGCAGACGTTGAACCAGCTCCTCGTTGAGATGGACGGCTTTGAGGAGAACGAAGCGGTTATCCTGATCGCGGCGACCAACCGTCCGGACATTCTGGATCCGGCGCTGCTGCGTCCGGGCCGTTTTGACCGCCAAGTTACCGTCGAGCGCCCCGATGTGAGGGGCCGTGAGAAGATTCTCAAGGTCCACGCGCAGGGCAAGCCGCTCGACAAGACGGTCATCTTTGCGAGCCTAGCAAAGATGACCCCGGGCTTTACCGGCGCGGACCTCGCAAACCTGATGAATGAAGCGGCGCTTTTGGCTGCTCGTCGCCATAAGGCTGCGATCGGTGAAGGCGAGATCGAAGAGGCGATGGAGCGCACGATCGCGGGTCCTGAGCGCAAGACGAGGGTTATGACGGAACAGGAGCGCACGACTATCGCCTACCACGAGAGCGGCCACGCACTCGTGGGGCATGTGCTTGAGCGCTCCGATCCGGTCCACAAGATCTCAATCGTGAGCCGCGGCCAGGCGCTCGGCTATACGATGCAGCTGCCTACCGAGGACCACTACCTGGAGTCCAAGAACAGTATGCTCGACCAGATTGCGGTGCTCTTGGGAGGCCGTACCGCCGAGGAGCTCTGCTGCAGCGACATCACGACCGGTGCCTCAAACGATCTGGAGCGTGCGACAAAGCTCGCGCGGCAGATGGTTACCCGCTACGGTATGAGCACCGAGCTCGGAGCACAGGTCTTCGGCGAAGCGCAGCACCAGGTTTTCCTGGGCCGTGACTATGCGGATCACCAGGACTACTCCGCGCAGACTGCCAAGCGCATCGACGACGAGGTCGAACGCATCATGTGTGAAGCGCACAAGCGTGCCCGCAAGGTGCTCTCCAGGCGTAAGGATCAGCTCGATCTGATGAAGAACGTGCTGCTTGAGCGTGAGACCGTGTCCGGGGACGCGCTGGAAGCCCTCCTGGATAACAAGTGGGATGCATACCTTGAATCTCATCCCAAGGAAGCCAAGCCGGCGCTTGAGAACAATCAGGGTGAGGATACGGCCGCTGAGCCTGACTCAGCTGAGGGCGAGTAGCAGCATCGCATCAACGCATGAGCCTCAAGGCGCCTTTCACGGACTGTGGGAGGTGCCTTTTGCAAAGGTTGTATTAACGTTCGATAATAGTGCTCAGTTGCGAGCTGTCCTTGCCCTATATACGATAGAAACCAATGGGTTTTCCAGTCGCTAAAGAAGGAATCGAATATGGACATCAATGAACAAAGCTACGCCTATGGCGCTTCAAAATCGACCATCCGTGAAATTGCGGCCTACGGCGCGGCACGCAAAGCCGAAATCGGTGCAGACAAGGTCTTTGACTTCTCACTCGGCAACCCCTCGGTACCGGCTCCTGAAGAGGTACGTCTCTCGATTGAGAAGGCGTTGACGCTCCCGGCGGTACAGCTCCACGGGTATACCCCTGCCGCAGGCCTTCCAGTTGTCCGCGACACCCTGGCAAAGAGCCTCAACAAGCGCTACGGTACCAACTGCTCAGCTAATGACCTCTACATCACCTGCGGCGCTGCAGCAGCCCTCACTATCTCCTTCCACACGCTGTGCAACCCCGGCGATGAGGTGATCGTTATCGCCCCATACTTCCCGGAGTACAAGGTCTTTATCGAGGCTGCTGGCGCCCATTGCGTCGAGGTACTGGCGGATCAGAAGACTTTCCAGATCGATGTGGAGGCGGTCGAGAACGCGATCACCTCGAAGACCAAGGCTGTCGTAATCAACAGCCCGAACAACCCGGTCGGCTCTGTCTACTCTGAGCAGAACCTCAAGGATCTGGCAGAGGTTTTGACCAATGCTGACCACAATATCTGCCTTGTGACCGACGAGCCGTACCGTGAAATCGTCTACGGCGCCAAGGTGCCTTGGGTCCCGAGCATCTATCCGAACACGATGGTGACCTACAGCTACTCAAAGAGCCTCTCGCTTCCGGGCGAGCGTATCGGCTGGGTGCTGGTTCCGGACACCAACCCGTTTCACGATAAGCTGATCCCCGCTGTGGCAGGTGCCGGCCGCTCCCTCGGCTTCGTCTGTGCACCGGCGCTGTTCCAGCGTGTCATTGCAGACTGCTGCGATGTGCCGTCAAACATTGAGGCGTATGCAAAGAATCGCAAAGCCTTGACTGAGGGCTTAAGTAAGCTCGGCTACTCCTTCATCGAGCCGCAGGGTGCCTTCTATCTGTGGGTGAAGTCACTGGAGCCTGATGCGAACGCCTTCTTTGAGAAAGCAAAGCAGTTTGAGCTGCTCCCGGTGCCGTCTGACTCCTTCGGCTGCAAGGGCTGGGTCCGTGTCGGTTACTGTGTCAACTATGAGATCATCGGGAACTCTATGCCGGCGTGGGAAAAGCTCGCCGAGCAGTACTGATATGGCGAACAAGCATCAACGCAGCTGTGACACCTGCATGTTTGGAGTGGAGCGAAGCGGCGTCCTGAGAACGAAAACTGTGTGCATGTCCAAGGATCCGAAGGTGGATCCAAAGCACAACGGGGCCGCCTGCAGCGTGTACCTTTCAAAACTGCAGGAGCAAAACGCCGAGCGGGTTGTGACCGCCGTCACGAGTTGGGCGAAGGGCGAAGCCCCCAGCCCCCGCGCTGTACTCAGGGGTACCCCGCAGAAACAGAGAGCTGCAGAGCATCCGGACTACTCAAAGCTCAGTCCCGATGAGCTTGCGGTGAAGGCGGCGGAGGCCAAACTTGAAGCCGCGGAGGCGAAGGCTGCCGTAGCGGATGCAAAGGCCAAGCTCCTCGAGAAACAGCTGAAGGCTGCACGCGACAGCGAAAACGATACGAAGCAATAGATTTTGAACAGTGCCTCCTACGGATCAAGCGCGGAGGCACTGCTGATGCCTGGCAGTTAGGGTGGTTGATTCCATGGAACTTGCATGTGACACGCATACCCATACACTCTTTTCCCGCCATGCCTACTCGACGATTCAGGAGAATGTCGCAGCGGCGCATGAAGCGGGACTTGAGCTTTTAGGCTCGGCGGACCACTTCTCTGCGATGCTGTTCAATGAGGTGACATTCAAGAACTACCAGTACTTTATCAATCTGGACGCCTGGCCCCGGGTATGGACGCAGTACAACGTAATCCTGCTCAGAGCCTGCGAGGCCGACATTGTGGATCTGGACGGGCATCTCTTCGGTTGGGAAGTGCCGATCACCAAAGGGATCAATGGGTCAAAGCGGAAGCCGACGACCCTGAAGGATAGGATCTTCCGCGGGCTCGACTACGTGGTTGCAAGCGTCCACAATGGTGACTTTACCCGCGGCGCAAGCCTAGTCCAGACCACGGATATGTACATCCACGCCCTGCAGGATCCGAAGGTCGCAATTATCGGCCATCCGGGACGGGCAGGGGTCCCGTTTGATCTTGACGCAGTGCTTACCGCCGCAAAGGATCTAGGTAAGATGATCGAGATCAATGAGCACTCCTTTGACCACGCCTCAGAGAAGCGGATCCAGCGGTGCACAAAAATTGCCGAGCGTTGTGCAGAGCTCAGTGTTAAGATTGCGGTCAACAGCGATGCTCATATCTCCTGTGAGATCGGCCAGCTTGACAGAACAAAGCGGATGCTTGAGCAGATCCACTTCCCCGAGGAGCTGATTGCAACCCGTTCAGCGAAGGCTTTTTTGGATACGTTGCGGGAAGCTCACGTGGCGGATGTTACCTTATAAGGCGATATCCAGCTCGATCGGGCAGTGATCGCTGCCGAAGATCTCGTCGTGGATCGCGGTGTTGCACACTGCCTTAGCTGCATTGTCAGAGACCAGGAAGTAGTCGATTCTCCAGCCGATACCCTTCTGGCGTGCACGCATCCGGTAGCTCCACCAACTGTAGGCTCCCTCGAGTGTGGGATGGGCCTCACGGAAGGTGTCGTGGAATCCCGCGTTCAGAAGGTCGGTGAAATCGGCGCGCTCCTGGTCGGAGAAGCCGGCGTTTTCGTGGTTGGTGCCTGGGTTCTTCAGGTCGATCTCCTCGTGGGCGACATTGAAGTCTCCACAGGTGACGACCGGCTTATCCTTCGCCAGCTTGGACAGGAACTCACGGTAGCACTTGTCCCAGACCATCCGCTCATCGAGTCTGGCCAAGCCCTGCTTGGAGTTGGGCGTATACACGTCGACAAACCAATAAGTTGAAAACTCGAGTGCGCAGACCCTGCCCTCGTCCTCGGCGACAGGGGAGCCGATCTCACGGATCACCTGCAGCGGCTCTTCTTCGGAGAAGACTGCGGTGCCGGAGTAGCCCTTGCGTGCCGCATAGCTCCAGGTTTGGGTGTAGCCGGGCAGTTTGAGGTCGACCTGCCCCTCCTGGCACTTCGTCTCCTGGATTGCAAAGACATCCGCATCGAAGTCATTGAAGACCTCCATGAAGTTCGGACTCTTCTTGAGGACGGCACGCAGGCCATTGACGTTCCAGGAGATACATTTTTTCACCGACGGTTCACTATCCATATGGTTCCCCTCGATCAGGTAACGTGTATATATGTGTGGTCCCCTACGCCTCAAACAGCCATTTTTGCCACGTGGGCCAGTCGTTGAGGCCCTGTGTGTAGCCCTTGATGTAGGAATCCTCGAGCTTTTGGCGGTTGTTCGTCGTGTTCTTCACGGGCATCTCATCCGGGTAGACCACGTAGGCGATGCCCTGCTCGACGAGCTCTCTCAGTCGGTCAAGTGAGGCGTTGTAGCGCTCGTTGCGGGTGACCAGTGCCTGATAGAGTGGCTTGAAGCCCTGTGAGACTCTGGCGTAGAGGCGCTTTAAGGCACGGCTGACCGGCTTCTTGCAGTAGCCAAAGGGACGGGTCGCCAGAACAAAGACCCGCTTTACGCCGGTGTCCCTGACCATCTGCAGCGGCAGGCCAGCTCCGGCACCGATCCCACCGTCGAACATCGTGTGGCCGTTGATCTTGATCGGATTCATCATACCCGGCAAGGTCGAGCTTGCCCGTACGTGCTCCATCATCGACCGCAATGTCGGCATATCCTTCTTGGTCCACACCGCGGACTTGCCGGTGTCCGCCTCGAAGCTTTCGATTGCGACGTTCGCCGGGTTTTCGCAGTAGGCTTTCCAGTCAAAGGGCATGTAGTTATCCTCGATGCAGCCCATATAGTCGTAGTCTGCATTGAAGTAGCCGTTGCCATGGAGGAAAGAACGGATGCCGCCTGACTGTGGCCTGCGGTCGGAAAGTGTGATAAACGAATCATGGATGCGCTTGAGGTCGCGTGAGACGTAGTCGACCGTATGGGAGGCCCCGGCACTCACGCCGCACACCACGTCGAACTGAACCTTGTGCTCTAACAGAACGCTTGCAAATCCTGCAGTATAGCTCGCTCGGTAGCCGCCGCCTTCAAAGAGCAGGGCTGTATCGGGAACATGGGCGAGATGGGTTTCGGTTGGTATCATTTGTTTCATACCTTTCAGAACAACCAAAAGAGGTGCTCAGCGCAGCTTGGTATAAGCTAGAGGAGCCTTATCAACTGTACAGGAAAAGGGAAGGGAAAACCATGGGTGACTATATAAGCGATCCAGGCAAAGCAGCGCAAACGCTGAAAGGGCTCATCGATAAAGCGCACGATGTCGTCTTCTTTGGCGGCGCCGGTGTCTCTACGGCCAGTGGTATTCCTGATTTCCGCAGTCCCAATGGTCTATATAACCAGCGCGGCTATAAGTATCCTCCTGAAGAGATGCTCTCACACGAATTTTATATGGACCACTGCGAAGAGTTCTTTGATTTCTACCGCCACGTGATGTGCGTCCCGGGTGCCAAGCCCAACCAGTGCCACAGAAAGCTTGCGCAGCTGGAGCAGCAAGGGAAAGTCTCCTGCGTGATCACCCAAAATATCGACGGGTTGCACCAGGCGGCAGGCTCCAAGCACGTGATCGAGTTACACGGCTCCACGCACCGCAATATCTGCCAGACGTGTGGGGCAGTCTACTCTGAGGAGTGGATCCTTTCAACCGAGGGCGTACCAAAATGCCCGAAGTGCGGTGGCGTCGTGAAACCGGATGTGGTCCTCTATGGGGAGAACCTGAAGGAGGAGAACCTCTTCGGGGCTGTTAAAGAGATCGCGGCCAGCGACATGCTGATCATCGGCGGCACTTCGCTCGTGGTGTATCCGGCAGCCGGTCTGGCCAACTACTTCAACGGCGACGAGCTGGTGATCTGCAATTTGCAGGCGACCCCACAGGATCGCTCAGCGGATCTGGTCTGCGCCTGCGATATCGCCAAAACGTTTGATTTCTGAAAGTATCTGTAATGGGCAGATGTGTATACAACCATTACAATCAAAGTGCTCAACGCTTTGTTTTTTATGTTCAGGAGGATTTGATGCTCAGAGAAGACTATGCCACATGGACGTGCGCAGGACACGAGATTTCTCTGACTCGCCCACGTATTGTGGGCATTCTCAATGTTACCCCGGATTCCTTCAGCGATGGGGGATCCTACGCGAATGTCGATGAAGCATTTGAAGCTGGCATGAAGATGCTTGACGACGGGGCTGACCTTATCGATGTCGGGGGAGAGTCCACCCGTCCCGGCGCCGAGGCGGTGGAGCCTTCAGAAGAACTCAGGCGCGTCCTCCCAGTCGTGAAGAAACTGGTCGCGGCGGGGGCCTGCGTCTCAGTGGATACCCGCCACGCCAGCGTGGCGGCGGCGGTCCTGGATGCGGGCGTCTCGATCATCAACGACGTCACTGGCTTCACCGACCCGGCGATGGTCGATGTCGTTGCAGATACCGACTGTGGCCTGATCGTGATGTACTGGAACAAGATGGGGCTCGGGACGCATGCGACCCGTCAGACCGTGCAGCTGGATGTCGATCGGCCGAACCGGCCGATCGCCCGGCGCGTCCCCTCGATGCGCCGCTTTACGATGCCTGAAGAGGCCCCGATCATGCGCCAGGTTATGGGTTTTCTGGGTGACCAGGCCCGCAAGCTGATGCGGGTGGGCATCAGTCACGACCGCATCTGCATCGACCCAGGTCCCGGCTTCGATAAGTTCGCCGACGAGGACATCGTAATTCAGCGCGCCACGAGCAAGATGGTGAGCATGGGCTACCCCTACCTGTGCGCCCCCTCGCGCAAGCGTTTCGTGGGCGCGGTCTCCGGCGTGAGGGACGCCAAAGCGCGCGACGCCGCGACGATCGGGGTGTGCCTGGCCGCAATCGAAGGCGGGGCACGCTTGCTGCGCGTCCACAACGTGGCGGTGGTCTCCCAGGCGGTCAATACCTTCTGGGCGGTGCGCCACCCGGACTCCCGTCAGGCCTTTATCTCGCTCGGCTCCAATGTGGGGGACGCTGAGCAGGAGATGGACACGATGGCAAAGGCGACCCATATGATCGACGAGTTGCCGATGACATGCGTGGTGAATGTCAGCAAAGCCTATGAGACGGAGCCGGCCTACGGGATCGCAACACCCGTGGCAAATGCCGTGGCAGAGATCAGGACGGAGCTGCATCCACTCGTGTTGGTCGATAAGCTGCTTGATATCGAGACCAAGCTCGGTCGCACCCGTGTAGAGGGCGCGACCAAACCCGCCCCGCGCACGATCGATTTGGACCTGTGCTGGTATGAGGGAGAAGAGCACGCCGGCAGAAAGCTGACCCTACCCCTCAAAGGGTTGGGGGAGCGCGACTATGTGCTCGTGCCGATGGAAGATCTGATGCACGACCCGGTACGGTTCTTAAAGCACAGCGGCGTCGACGTGGTGGCGCCTGAGAAGCGCGTGGGCCGCATGAAAGGCGAGCTCGGCGTCTTAGGTTGGGAGGATCTGAGGTAGCGATGGCAGATCTTCAGGAGATGTCCGGCGGCGTCGATACAGCTGAGCTGCAGAATCGTGCCTACCAGGGAGCCGACGAGGGAAGCGGCGCATTCTCACGGGTCCAGGACCAGGGGGATAGTATCGAGTCGCTTGAGGTTGCCTATATCCTGCGCCCTCAGGTGGCGATGGGATACCTTGAAGGTCTTCCCTACGTGGTGAGCCTCGGTATCTGTGAAGCCCTCGATAGACTCTGTGCAGATGAGATGCGCATCGGCTGGCCCTATGCGGTAGTGCACGACACTAGACCGCTCGTGAGCCCTGAGACCCATGCAGGGTATGGGAAAGGCGGGATCTTTGCGGTCGCGCGGCTGACCTTGCCGCTTAAAGCGCTCGATGAGGGTACGCACGCCTGCGCCCTACTAGAAGAGTGCAGAGTGCAGAGTGACCTTTCAGACCGTGAGCTTGCCGCAACGCTCAGAGATGAGATCCTCTCCGCACTGCGCGGCTGGGAACAGGGATTCTCACAGGGCGGTGCCGGACCGCTTGCTCCGGTATTGAACGATTACTTTGATGCGCTCGACGCAATGGGGGAGCGGGTGGAGATCCGCTATCCGAACGGTCGCCTCAAGGCTCAGGGACGCTTCGCAGGCGTCGATGTCTGGGGCAGAGCCTCAGTGGTTGCCGACGACGGCAGCGAGATCAGCTTCTCTCACGAGGAAGCCTCAATGCGCCGGGCTCAGCATTAGTCGCTGTTTACAGCCTCTTGATCGTGCCAGATCGTATAGATGCCCCGCAGCGTCAGCGAGGGGTCGACCTCAGTGAAGAGGTCGGTGGCTCTGCTGATGACGGTGGAGAGGCCGCCGGTTGCGATCACCGGTGCATCCTGGATGGAAAGCTCGTCTTTGATGCGACCTACCAGGCCTTCTATCATGCAGGCGGTGCCGATAACGAGACCGGACTGCAGCGCCCCTTTGGTGTCTTCACCGAGCGCTTGCTTTGGGGCTTCGATCGGGATTGAGGCGAGCTGCGCGGCACGCTGAAAGAGCGCACTTGCCGAGAGCATGAGGCCCGGCGCGATGGCGCCTCCCCGAAAGGCTCCTTTCTGATCCACTACATCGATATTGGTTGCAGTGCCGAAGTCCACGACGATGACCGGCGCCCCGTAGGTGGTGCGGGCGGCGATAGCGTTACAGATGCGATCTGCCCCGATCGTCTGGGGGTAGGGGATGCTGAGGGGGATGGAGTGCTCCTGCGACGCTGAAACCGTCAGCGGCTTTTTGCCGGTGATGGTGAATAGTACCTTGTTCCAGGCGGCATTGAGGGCAGGGACCACGCTGGCGACGCCGGCGTGGTCGATGTGGGCAGATCCGTAGTCGGCGGTGGTCAGCAGTGAGTGAAGCTTGATCAGAATATCATCGGAGGTGTCCTCACGGCTCGTTTTGAGCCGCCAACACTTCCTCTGCGTCCCCTCCGCATCGAAGAGCCCCAGAGTGGTCTGCGTGTTACCCACATCGACTGCGATGAACATCGGCGATCTGTCCTTCGGTTAGGTGGTACAGCGCCTGTGTGGCGCATATGAATAGAGTGAAGGCATCTATGCACCCCCATATCAAGCTTAACGGATTTTCTTGCAAAGATTGGGGAATATAGCGTAAAATATGAAACTTGCACGCCCTCTTCTCCAGGAGAGCATCTCAACCCCTCGCCTGTTCGGAAACCAGGCCATGATAAGGAGTCAGATTATGAAAAAAGGAATTCACCCAAAGTATGGCACCTGTGTTGTACACTGCACCTGCGGTAACACCTTTACCACACGCTCCACTAAGAGCGAGATCCACGTCGATCTGTGCGACAAGTGCCATCCATTCTATACGGGCCAGCAGAAACTCGTCGACACCGGCGGCCGTGTTCAGCGCTTCTCTGACAAGTTCGGTGGTGCTGCACAGGAACAGCTGAAGGCTGCCAAAGAGGCTAAGGCCGCAAAGGCTGCCAAGGCCGCTGAACTTGCTGCTCAGAAGAAGGCTGAGCACGAGGCTAAGGCTGCCGCTAAGGCAAAGCGTGCTGCTGAATACACGAAGAGGGCCGAGGCCCACGCTAAGGCTGGGGAGGCCAAGAAGGCCGCTGAGGCTGCTTCTGCAGAGGTAACCGCCGCACAGGAAGCACCTGCTGCCGAGGCTGATGCAAAGCCGGCTAAGGAGAAGTAAACTTCAACCAATCTCAGTTTGAGAGTATGAGAGTCTGATGCGATTCAAGCGTCGGGCTCTCTTTTCAGCTCTATCGGATCGATTGCTTTGTTTCACCTATGATGCCCTCCCGAGGGGACACCTGAGCAGATTGCTGGATATGAGACAGCAGCGTGCCTAAAGGGCCTGCTTCATATACCTGTATGTGGTGATCAGGTAGGTGTGGCATCTGTTGTCTTTATTCGGGGTACTAGTAAAGGTGGACCAACTTTAGGTATCATCACATAGATAGTCACTGACAAAAACTAAGAGGTGTCTCATGAAATGCAGCAATTGTGGCTATGAGCTTCGGCTGGGTATGAAGTTCTGCCCCCAATGCGGCATGCGGGTACCGAAGGCCCAGTCCTCAAACCGCACGCAACAGACCGCGGATACAGAGACATCTGCACTCTCTGACGAGACGCAGACGAGCGTGATGAGCCCCGTCATGCCGGTTCACGCGCCGATTATAGATAGCGAGAGAAAGGCTGCAGCGCAATACATCGTCTCTGAAGACGAGAAGACTGCCGCACACGTAAAGGAATCTGTGCTCGACGATACCGCTGTGAACGCGGGTGAGTACAAGGAGTCCAAGCCCTATGTGCACGTGCAGCGTGGCCCTACAGTGCACGATATCCGTATCCACGGCAAAGAAGAGGTTACCGAGGAGCAGGAAGCTCCCCAGGAAAACTATGCACCGGCTGTCGAGCAGACGGCGCGGATCAACCGTCAGGACCTCAGCCCCGACGCTACGCACATGATGCATACCGAGGGGATGCACGACGACGAGCGATTTGACGAGGACCTCGCCCGGGCTGAGAAGGGCCGGATCGATCAGATCCCGATTGACTCAAACGATCTGGATGAGACTGAGATGCACTCTGCACCGCTCCGCTCGCCCATGCACCAAGCGGTCAACCGCCGCAAGCGTAAGTACTATCGCAGTGGGGCGCAGTACCACAGTGTTGAGACGCTGCCGGTGCCGCTGGAAGAGCCACCGGTACAGCCGAGTGAATCCGCTGCCGGCCCCGTGGCTGACTTCAGCGACGACGCAACTCATGTAATCGGCAACACTGACGCTGCCAAAATGCTCTCAGATTCCGACAAGACAACGATGCTGAACGAGGACGAGGCAGCAAAGGCAGCAGAAGCGACCAACGATGCTGATGCAACTGCCACCCTGATCCCTCAAGAGCAGCTTCAGGAACCCGTTACAGAGCCGAAAGAGCCCGCACCTCAGGAGAGTGTCGAGGAGCCTGAGTCCGTGGACCGGCCGATGGTCACTCAGCCTGAGGAGCCTCAACCTCAAGAGGCTGTGGTGCAACCGGCACAGTCGGAAGAGCCCAAACCGCAACGGAGCACTGATACACATACCCAGCGTTCCCGCACAAAGCGGAAGCTTCAGAAGAAGCGTGAGTGGCAGGGGGTTCCCGGGTGGGTGGCACTGCTTGTTGCCTGCGTGCTGATAGCAGCCGTCGCGTTTGCCTATGTCCGCCAGGCGCCCGAGAGCGCTGAGACGGCGACGCAGCCGGTGCAGGAAAGTGAAAAAGCCACCACTGATACCGGTGATAGTTCCAGCGCACAACTGGTGCTTCCAAAACAGGTCTCTTCGTTCTCGCAGTACAGTTGGTCGGACCTCGCAGGTATCGCGCAGGCGATGGAGCAGTCTGGGTCGCGTGATGCGGCAATGGCAATCGCTGAGCAATACAACTTGGCGGATACAGAAGGCACCCTCACCGACGAGACCAAAGACATCACCTTGAAGGATGGCTCAACTGTCACCCTGCGGATCGCCGATATCTATCACGATACGAAGGCAGATGGCACACCGGCAGGCATCACGTTTATCACCTCAGACTCCAACCTCACCCACGCGATGAACTCTTCGCGTTCCTCTGAAGGCGGTTGGGAGGATTCTGAGATGCGCCAGTGGCTCAACAACGATGTGTTGGGTGAGCTCCCGGATGACCTCCAGCAGCTGATCGTTCCGGTGAATAAGATGACGAACAACGCCGGACGTACCAGCGACTCAGAGGAGGTCACCGAGACGCAGGACAGCCTGTGGATCCCCTCCTATGTGGAAGTCTTTGGCGTGACCAACTGGAACTGGGAGTCCAGAAACACGAGCGGTTACAACCGGGTCCTGAATTCCGAGGGTACACAGTATGCGATGTTTGCCAGCGTAAGCCCAGAAGGTACCGTCAACGGTCCGAATGTTATCGCGGCTGCCCACAGCAGCGCTTCCTCCACCTGGTGGACCCGTACCCCATCACCCTCAGTGTCGCCGCACTTCCGTATCATTGAACAGGGCTCTGGCCCGCGCTCCGTTGCAGATTCCAATGAGGATATGGGCGTTGTCGCAGGCTTCTGCTTGTAGCTAACTGAGTCGATGCTTTCGCAGAAGTACTTCTTGGGGAGCGTCCCCTGGGGGTACTTTTGTGCTTGATAGACCACACCCACCAAGGGTATATCTATGCATAGAAAATTATGCCGTCTTGAGGCGGTGACGTGAGGAGCCCACGATGTCGACAATGCAAGATAAATTAAAGAAGCTGGTGTCAGCCTACAGCGAGCTTGAGCAAAAACTGAGTGACCCGGCTGTCATTTCAAATCCGAAAGAATACGCGCGTTTGGCAAAAGAGCATTCCGACCAGCAGTCTCTGGCCACCAAGGCACATGAGTACCTTCAGACGATTGAGGATATCAACGCGGCGAAGGAGATGCTCAAAGAGACCGGCGACCCCAAGGACAAGGAGATGCTGCAGGAGGATATCTCCGAGAATGAGCAGAAACTCCCTGGCCTCGAGGACGAAATTAAAAGCATGCTGATCCCGGGGGATCCTAACGACGAGAAGAATACGATCGTTGAGATCCGTGCCGGCGTCGGCGGGGATGAGGCAGCAATATTCGCCGGTGACCTCTACCAGATGTACAAGCGCTTCGCAGAGTTCCGCGGCTGGAAGACCGAGGTGCTCTCTTCAAGCCCCGGTGAAGCCGGCGGCTTCAAGACCATCGAGTTCAAGGTCGCAGGTGACAAGGTGTACTCGATCATGAAGTATGAGAGCGGCGTACACCGGGTGCAGCGTGTCCCGAAAACTGAGAGCCAAGGCCGTATTCAGACTTCAACTGCGACCGTCGCGGTGTTGCCTGAAGCTGATGAGATCGATATCGATATCAAGGAGGAGGACCTGCGCATCGATACCTACTGCGCTTCCGGCCCGGGTGGCCAGGGCGTCAACACGACCTATTCGGCTGTGCGTATCACGCACCTGCCGACGAACACGGTTGTGCAGTCACAGGACCAACGCTCGCAGATCCAGAACCGTGCGGTCTGCATGCAGATGTTGAGAGCGCGCCTGTACGAGAAGAAACTTGAGGAACAGCAGGCCAAAGAGGGTGCAGCGCGCCTCGCCCAGATCGGCCACGGTGCGCGTGCGGAGAAGGTCCGCACCTACAACCAGCCGCAAGACCGCGTAACCGACCACAGGATCGGCTACAATGCGAGTTATACCGGTGTCCTTGAGGGAGACCAATTAGGCCAGATCATCGAAGCGCTTGCGGCGCAGGACAGAGCAGATAAGTTAGCAGAAGCCGTCTGATCCTCACACAGAGGCTGTGAGTGCCAAGGCATCCTTCTTGGAAGGATGCCTTTTTAACGAAAAGGGGTAGCCGGGTGGCTGAAACAGAGTGGACCGTTGGGAAGATGCTCAAATGGACAACGGGATATCTCACCAAGAAAGGCGATGAGCACCCCCGCCTTTCGGCGGAGTGGCTGATCAGCAATGCGACCGGGCTGACCCGCGTTGAGATCTATGTAAGCTTTGATAAGCCGCTGACTCCTGAGGAACTCAAACGCATGCACAACGGGGTTGTGCGGCGCGGCCATGGGGAACCGCTCCAGTATGTGACCGGAGAGATGCCTTTCAGGCACATTATTGTGCGCTGCGAGAAAGGTGTTTTGATCCCGCGTCCGGAGACTGAGATTTTAGTCGATGTTGCCTTCAAGGGGATTGACACCGCAAAAGAGCAGGGCTGGGTGTACGACGACGTGGCCCAGCGTGTCCGCAAACAACTGGAGGATGAAGCCCAAGCGGAGAACGAGCGTCTCAATGAGCTGAAGCAGAAGGCGCGCGATCAGGGCATCGACGAGGAGACGATTGAAGCTCAGATAGAGCAGCTCAAGGTGCTACCTCAGACCGATAAGATCCCTGAAAGTGGCCCACGCGTGTTAGAGGTGGGCTGTGGCACCGGCTGTATTGCCCTCTCGCTTGCCTCAGAGCGGCCCGGGACGCACGTCGTGACGACCGATATTTCTGAGCAGGCGATCAATCTCGCCGAGCGGAATCGGGATGCGCTGAAGCTGCACGAGGCGGTTGATATCGTGCTGGGAGACCTGGCGAGCGGAGTGGACCCTGCATTGGCGGGGACCTTCGCGGTGTTTGTCTCAAATCCTCCTTATATCCCGACTGCACTTTTACCGAAGCTCCCTGAAGAAGTGATCGGGTTCGAGCCGTCGCTCGCCTTGGATGGAGGGAAGGACGGATTGGACGTCTTCAGACGGTTGATCCCGGTAGCGGAGCAGGAATTGAGAGATGGGGGACTCTTCTGCGTTGAGCTCTTTGAAGAGTCTTTGGATGCCGCTGCAGAATTACTGAAAGAGCGGGGCAGCTGGGATGAGATCGGGACCCAGGAAGATCTGACCCACCACCCGCGCATCATCCATGCGATTAAGAGGGAACAGGTATGAGCGTTATGGTGACATGTGATCAGCAGCAGCCTGACCGTCAGATTGTCAAGCAGGTGGTACAGGTGCTCGAAGCAGACGGGGTGGCCGTGGTGCCGACCGATTCGGTCTATGGGCTGATCTGCCGGGCGAGCAAGGATAATCCTGCGCATCGACGCATCTTTGCGATCAAGGAGCGGGATCTTGCACAGACCTTGCCGCTCTTTTTGGGCTCAGAAAAGGATCTTGCTACCTATGGCCGCGAAGTGCCGGTATGGGCACACACCTTAGCGCAAGTCTTCTGGCCCGGTGCCCTCACCTTGGTGGTGAAAGCCGCTGCGGAATGGCCCCGCGAATACGTGTGCCAGGATACGCAGACAGTTGCGGTACGCGTGCCGGACTCCCGCCTCATTCAAGAGCTGGTTGAAGAGGTAGGCCCCCTTGCGCAGACGAGCGCAAATCTGCACGGTAAACCCTCGCCGACCTCGGCTGCCGGGCTCGATCCTGCAGTCATGCAAAAGACTGACATTGTCGTCGATTCAGGTGTGGTACCGCTTGCTCAGGCCTCCACGATTGTGGATTGCACCGGAGCGAAACCGAAAGTATTGCGCCAGGGTGCGATCGATACAGCGCAGATAGATAGAGCCTTGATGTGATACGGTGGTGCCCATAGAGCGGACTGATGCGCAACGAACATCAGTATGAACAGGGCAGATATAGGCGTGTTCCGAGGCTGCTTCCATACGCCAATTGTGTATGACGTATGTCGTGCAAGCGCCGCTGAGTGTAATAATAGAGAAAGCGAAGAGGTTAACATGCCGAAAGGAGCATAGAAGATGCGTGTTGCTATTGCTTCAGACCATGGCGGATTCGGGTTCAAAGAGCCCCTGGCGCGCTACATTGAGTCGCTTGGCTATGAAGTAGAAGACTGCGGGCCAGATAGTTTCGATCGGGTGGACTATCCGGACTATGCGGACATTGTGGCCCGTAAAGTGGCAAACCAGGAAGCGGATTACGGTGTTTTGATCTGCGGCACCGGTTTGGGCATGGCAATCACGGCAGACAAGGTAGCCGGTGTGCGTGCCGCTACGGTGACCAGCCATATGTTCGCAAAGCTGGCGCGTCAGCACAACAATGCCAACGTCCTGTGCCTATCGGGGCGCTTCGTGAGTCTCGTCGATAATATGGATTTTGTTCGGACCTTCTTGGGGACCGCCTTTGAAGGCGGGCGTCACGAGCGCCGTATCAAAAAGATCATGCGCGAGGACGACCCGAATTTTACCGGTGTTACAAGCGATCGATAGGGAGCAGGAGTAGAACCCATGGAGACCATTTCAGATCCTCGTTTCAAAATCATTGACCACCCGCTGGTACAGCATAAGCTCTCGATCCTGCGTGATAAGAGCACCGGCACCAAGCAATTCCGTGAACTCGTAGAGGAGCTCGCCGTCCTCGAGGGCTACGAAGCCATGCGCGACTTCCCGCTTGAGGACGTCGAGATCGAGACCCCGTTGGAGAAGACCACCTGCAAACGTATCGCCGGCAAAAAAGTGGCAATCATCCCGATCCTGCGTGCCGGCCTCGGCATGGTCGACGGCGTTCTGACGCTGGTGCCATCCGCGCGTGTTGGCCACGTCGGCATGTACCGTGACCCCAAGACCCATGAGCCGCATCAGTACTACTGCAAGTTCCCACCTGACATCGACAAGCGCACCTGCCTCGTTGTCGACCCGATGCTCGCCACCGGTGGCTCACTCACTGCGGCGATCCATTTCCTGAGAGAGGCCAACGTCAAAGATATCCGCTGTCTGACCTTGGTGTCCGCCCCGGAAGGTGTCCGCGCGGTGCTCAACTATGATCCTAAGGTGAGGCTCTATACCTGCGCCTTGGATCGTGAGCTCAATAGCGACGCCTATATCCTGCCTGGTCTGGGCGATGCAGGGGACCGTATCTACGGAACAAAGTAGGGCTCTTCCGCGTTTTTAGTGGGTAGCACAGGCCAGGGATGTCTGAGCTGAGAAGTTCAGCTTTTACAGCCTGAGGAAGATCATCGTCTTGAAATAGGCGATGCTCCTGAAGCTGCTGGCAGCGCTTTTTGCTGACTGGACGAGGGAGTTGAGCTCTTCGAGAAATGAAT
>ERZ772962.409-NODE-409-length-23623-cov-9.493890_pt1 | contig 23623 bp, 19 predicted proteins | sample MGYA00580676_ERZ772962 | MGnify/ENA primary metagenome ERZ772962 (study PRJEB29015, sample SAMEA2738049) | human oral metagenome | biome: human oral; feature: human-associated habitat; material: saliva | place: China | collected 2230 ...
AGAGGAGAGTCCCCGTGGCAAGCATCTTGGCGATTTCCGCCAGCCAATCCGGGCCCGCCCACAGCTTCATCGTCGGCGAAGCCCTGAAGTCTGCCGCCGCCCGGGCCGGACATAAGCTCGGCCTGAAGGTCATCAGCCATCTGGGTGAGCAAGGCAGTTTCTCGGACGACGACCTGGCCAAGGCCGATGTGGCCGTCGTGGTGGCCGATGGTCCCGTCGACCTGTCCGACCTTCCCAAGACACTGCGCATCTTCGAGAGCACCCCGCAGGCCGTCTTCGATGACGCCGATGGCGTGCTCGGCCAGGCCCTGGCCGGCAGTGGCGGAGCCGCCAAGGCTGCCCCTGCCACCAGCGCCGTCGCCCCGGGGGGCAAGCCCCCCACCGGCATGAAGGTCGTGGCCATCACCTCGTGCCCCACCGGCGTGGCCCACACCTTCATGGCCGCCGAGGCCCTGGAGGAAGGTGCCGAGACCGCCGGCTACACCATCAAGGTCGAGACCCGTGGCTCGGTCGGCGCGCAGAACACCCTCACCCCCGAGGAGATTGCCGCCGCCGACCTGGTGGTGATCGCCGCCGACACCCAGGTCGACAAGTCCCGCTTCGTGGGCAAGCGGCTCTACAGCACCAGCACCAAGGCCGCCATTCATGATGCCGGCAAGGTGTTCGATACCGCCTGGGCCGAAGCCACCCCCTGGGGCGACGGCAAGGCAGCCGCCGCAGGCGCCAAGGAAGAGACCAAGGCCAGCAGCGGCGGCCGCAGCGGTCCCTACAAGCACCTGATGACGGGCGTCTCGTTCATGCTGCCCTTCGTGGTCGCAGGCGGTCTGCTCATCGCACTGGCCTTCGCCATCGGCGGTCTGGACGTTCCGTCCGATCCCAAGCTGGAAGGCACGCTGGGCTGGTACCTGTTCCAGGTCGGCGCCAAGTACGCCTTCACCCTGATGGTGCCCATCCTGGCCGGCTACATCTCGTTCTCCATTGCCGACCGTCCGGGTCTGGCGCCCGGCATGGTGGGCGGCATGATCTCCTCGGCCATCGGCGCCGGCTTCCTCGGCGGCATCCTCGCCGGCTTCCTGGCCGGCTACCTCACGCAGTTCCTGGCCAAGGCCATCAAGCTGCCGCGCACCCTGGAAAGCCTCAAGCCCGTGCTGATCCTGCCGCTGCTGTCCACCGGCGTCATCGGCGTGCTGATGCTGAGCGTGCTCGGCAAGCCCATGGTCGCCGCCATGGAAGGGCTGACCCACTGGCTGCAGGGCATGCAGGGTCAGGACATCGCGCTGCTCGGTGCCATCCTCGGGGCCATGATGGCCTTCGACCTGGGCGGCCCGGTCAACAAGGCGGCCTATGTCTTCGGCACCACGCTGCTGGCCAGCAACATCAAGATCCCGATGGCCGCCGTCATGGCAGCCGGCATGGTGCCTCCGCTGGGCATCGCCGTGGCCTGCTGGATCTTCCGCAACCGCTTCAGCAACGAAGAGCGTGACGCCTCCAAGGCGGCCGCCGTGCTGGGTCTGGCCTTCATCACCGAAGGCGCCATTCCCTTCGTCGCCCGCGACCCGCTGCGCGTCATCCCGGCCTGCATGATCGGGTCAGCCACCACCGGTGCCCTGGTGGGCCTGATGCACATCGAACTGGCCGCGCCTCACGGTGGCGTGTTCGTGATGCTGATCCCCGGCGCCATCACCAACGTGCCGATGTACTGCGCAGCCATCGCTGCCGGTGCCGTCGTCACCGCGCTGGGTCTGGGCATCTTCAAGAAGCCCATGTCCACCCAGGCACAGGCCGCAACAGCATAAGCCGCCCAAGCCGCATCGGGAACGCGACGCCACCCGTCACGTTCCCCCCAAGGCCAACTCTTTGCGGGTTGGCCTTTTTTGTGGGCGGTAGATAATAAGGAGGCGCAGCAACAGGCCCGGCAGCAGGGGCCCCGCCGCGCCCCGGCAGGCACGGGTCCGAACCCCAGGCAAGACACCTCTGCACTCGGGTTGCAGGCCCGTGCCCTGCCGGCAACACCGCCTGCGGCCCGGCCCGGTCCGACACGGCCGCCACACTCCACCCGAGGGACAACAACAGCATGGAAACCGAGTACAAGACGCCGCCCGAGAAGTTCGCGGCCTTCCTGAAACGGCAACGGATGGTCTTCATCGTCGCCTTCCTGGGCTATGTCTGCGCCTATCTGGTGCGCAACAACTTCAAGCTCATGTCCAAGTCCATCATGGTGGCCAATGACTGGAACAAGGACGACATCGCCATGCTGCTGTCATGCCTGACCGTCTCCTACGGCCTGGCCAAGTTCTACATGGGCGCCCTGGGCGACAAGATGAGCCTGCGCAAGCTCTTCGCCACCTGCCTGGCCGCCAGCGCCGTCATCTGCATCATCATCGGTTTCTATCACACCTCCATCGCGGCCCTGGCCGTGCTGCTGGTGCTGTGCGGCGTCGTGCAGGGCGCACTGGCCCCCGCCTCGCAGAACATGATCGCCAACTACTTCCCCAACCGCACGCGCGGGGCGGCCATCGCGGGCTGGAACATCTCGCAGAACCTGGGCTCGGCCATGCTGCCCATGATGATCGCCTTCATGACCACGCTGGGCTGGATCATGCCCAAGACGGGCGACGTGCTGTACGCCTTCGTCGTGCCCGCCGTGGTGGTGCTGGCCGTGGCCGTCTTCTGCTGGAAGCATGGTGGCGACAAGCCCGAAGCCGAAGGCCTGGACTCGCTGCGCACCATGTACGGCGAAGCCGGTGAATCCAACGTCGCCAGCGAGGAAGAGAAGACCAACCTCACCTACTGGCAGCTCATCTGGAAATACGTGTTCTGCAACCCGGCGCTGCTGCTGGTGGCCTCCGTCAACGTGGCGCTCTACTTCATCCGCTTCGGCGTCGAGGACTGGATGCCCATCTACCTGCACGAAGTGGCCAGGATGGAAGATGCCCATGCCCAGATGGCTATCTCCACGCTGGAATGGGTCGCCATCCCCGGCTCGCTGCTGTTTGCCTGGCTGGCTGCCAAGTACCCCAACAAGATGGCCCGCATCGGTGCCATCGGCCTGTTCATCATGGCCGGCGTCGTCTTCGCCTATGAAGCCATCACGGCATCAGGTGCGCCCAACTACGCACTCATGCTGGTGGTCTGCGGCATTCTCGGCGCCCTCATCTACGGACCGCAGCTCATCGTCAACATCCTGACCATCAACTTCGTGCCGCTCAACGTCGCCGGCACCGCCATCGGCTTCGTGGGCGTCACCGCCTACCTCATCGGCAACATGGGCGCCAACTGGGTCATGCCCATCCTGGCTGACAACTTCGGCTGGTTCTGGTCCTATGTCGTGGTGGCTGGCCTGTCGGTCTTTGCCGCCATCGGCTACCTGATCCTGGCCAAGCGCGAAGAGCAGGTCATCAAGGCATGATGCAGTACTGGTGCAACGGCTCAAGGCTTGCAGAACGTGATGCAATAGAAGCGATCATCCCAGATCAGTTCGGTCTGTCGATCCTTCACAGCATCTGGAATGCAGGCCTCAATCGCCCCCAGATCGACAGTTGCACCTTCGAAATACTTCTTCGACATCGCACTCTTCTTGTACTGCTCGTCGACATAATCCGCCGTTTCGTCGGCAATCATCAACTTCGTGCCGGGCTTGGCCACCCGAAGCATCTCGCGCACCGCAAGCGCCTTGTCGTTGAAGAAGTTGATCCCGCCCACGTGGAACACCACATCAAACGAATCGTCGGCAAAGGGTAGATCCTCCGCCGCGCAGTTCACCAGCCCCAGATTCGCCTTTTCGGCCCAATGGGCATGACAGCGTTTGAGCATGCCCAGCGAAATGTCCACGCCAGCCAGATCGATAGTCTGCAGATCCACCCCGTCGGGCACATAGGCCAGATCGGCACCCGTACCGATCGAGACATACAGCATCGCACTGCCCGGCCTCCATGACAGCCTGCTCATCAGATGACGGCGCATCTCCGCAATGGAGTCGCCGTACTTGATTCGCCCCACCCATTTCTCGGCAAAATCATAGCCTACCGACATCCAGTCATACATCTTCATGTATTTCTCGTTGTCGCCCTTCAGATAGGCCGGATTCTGATACAGGTAGATGCCGTTCTCACGCTTCAGGCTGGCGACATCAATGCTGGGCTTGAACTTCTCCAGAACATCACTCATGGATATCATCATCTCCCGATTCATCCCAAGGAAGCGCAGAAACGGGGGCGGCAGCGGAGGGCCAGCGCGCCCCGGCAGACTCGGTTCTGCACCTCAGGCAAGACACCTCAGTATACGGGTCACAGACCCGGACGCACTGGCAGCACCGCCTGCGGCCCCGCCCGGAATGGCCGCCACGCTCCTCCCGAAGGACAACAGCATGGAAAAAACCGAAAACAAGTTACCCCCCGAGAAGTTCACGGCGTTTCTGCAACGGCGCACGTGCGCCAACTGGGTCATGCCCATCCTGGCTGACAACTTCGGCTGGTTCTGGTCCTATGTCGTGGTGGCTGGCCTGTCGGTCTTTGCCGCCATCGGCTACCTGATCCTGGCCAAGCGCGAAGAGCAGGTCATCAAGGCATGATCCTGGCAACTCTTGCCGTCCTCTGCGGCCTCGTCATGCTGGTCTGGAGCGCAGACCGGTTCGTCGACGGGGCCGCCCGAACGGCCAGCTACTTCAAGGTGCCCCCGATGCTGATCGGCATGCTGGTCGTCGGCTTCGGCACCTCCGCCCCGGAACTGATGGTCTCGGCACTCTCGGCCATCCAGAACAACCCGGGCATCGCCCTGGGCAATGCCTACGGCTCCAACATCACCAACATCGCCCTCATCCTGGGCATCACCGCCCTCATCAGCCCCATCACTGTCCTGCAGCAGGTCCTGCGCAAGGAACTGCTCGTGCTCACGCTCGTCACCGGCCTGGCCGTCTGGCAGCTGTGGGATGGCCAGCTGACCCGGGTCGATGCCATTGTCCTGCTGGTCCTGCTGGCCGCGCTGGTGGGCTGGACAGTGCGTGCCGAGCAGAAGAATCACGCGCCGGCGGCCTCCGCCACAGAGGAAGGCGCCACCGCGCCCTCCCTCGACGATGAGGCCGCTGCACCCATCCGCCCCATCCTCTTCTGGCTGATCATCGACCTGGCGCTTCTGGTCATCAGCTCGCGCGTACTGGTCTGGGGAGCGGTGGAGATCGCCCACGGCTTCGGCGTCAGCGACCTGATCATCGGCCTGACCATCGTGGCGGTCGGCACCTCGCTGCCCGAGCTGGCTTCGTCCGTGGCCGCCGCTCGCAAGGGCGAGGACGACCTGGCGCTGGGCAACGTCATCGGCTCCAACCTCTTCAACACCCTGGGCGTTGTCGGCCTGGCAGCCGCCATCCAGCCCATGTCCGTTGAAACCCAACTGCTGAGCCGCGACATCCCGGTCATGTGCGTGCTGACCCTGGCGCTGTTTGTCCTGGGTTACAACTTCGGCAAATCCCGCCCGGGGCGCATCAACCGGCTGGAAGGGTGTCTGCTGCTGACCAGCTACATCGGCTACACGGTCTGGCTCATCGAGAGTACCTTCATCCGGGGGGCAGCTTAGTCCACCCTCTGCCTTCATCAAGGCCCGGCTACCGTGGCCACTCCGGGCACCTGCCCGGCCCCATGATGGCCCCATGACCGCCCGATGAGGCCGCTCACGGGGCGCCGCGGGTCACGCCCTCACTGTCCCAGCGTGGCCGGGATCAGCTTTTCCAGCCCGGCCAGCGGGGCCAGAACCTCGGGCGACAGATGATGGCGCTGCGCCAGCCAGGCCGCCGTGTTCATCGACGCATACACGTTGCCCTGGCTGTCTTCCCACACCAGCACCTTCGACGGCAGGTCGATCGCCAGCGTCGGCGACTTCACCATCATCGGCGTGCCCACCTTGGGATTGCCAAAAACGATCACGCTGGCGGCCGGCATGTCCAGCGAATGCTGCTGCGCCGCCTTCTGGTGGTCGATGACGGTGAACACCGTCAGCCCCTTGGCCAGCAGTGCCTCCTGCACCCGCTTGATCGAATCCGACACCGAATACCGGCTCCGGATCGTCAGAAGCCCATCCACCTGGGCCGGAGCCGCCGCCCCGCCCTGCCCGGCAGCCTGTCCCGCCGCCGGCGTTGCCTCATCGGCCGCCATCACAGATCCTCCCGTCATCGTCAGGCCCACAACCAACCCGGCCAGCACCGACCGGTACCCCCATGCCTTTCTCATCCGTCTCATCGACGCTCCTCCGAAAGAATGGCCAAGAATGCTCCGATGGCAAGGCCCGGGACTGTCCAGCCGTGGTCACGCAACCGGTCAGGCACCCCGAGCGCCTTGCCCGTGATCCCACAATCATACGGGAAAGCCGGCCTGCGTCGCCTTCCGTCAGCCCGCGCCCCAGCCGCCCTTCGGCGGCACGTAGAATCCTGCCCTTCGCCCCCGGCAAGCGCCGCGTAGCGCTGCGCGACCACCGCCCCGGGCGAACACGACTCCAGCACGGACCTGTTCCGACCTGCCCCTGCGCCATGATCGTCCGCTCCCGCCCTCATTGGCTGCGCATGCTCTTCGTGCTGCGCGGCTCCATCCTGCCCACCATCAGCCCGCAGCTCATCATCATCACGCTGTTCGCCACGCTGGTCACGGCACTGCATGGCCAGATCCTGGACTGGAAGGTCTCGCTCAACTTCGTGCCCTTCTCCCTCATCGGCGTGTCGCTGGCCATCTTCCTGGGCTTTCGCAACAGCACCAGCTACGCCCGCTACTGGGAAGCCCGCACCCTGTGGGGACAGGTCCTGGCCGCCACCCGATCACTCGGCCGCCAGGCACTCACCCTGTCCAGCAACCGGCCGCTTGCCCGACCGATGATCCTGCATCTGTGCGCCTTCGCCCACCTGCTGAAGCACCAGCTGGCCCGCACCGACCCCAGCACGGACATCCACCTGTTCCTGGACGAAGCCGACAGCCGACGTGTGCTGCAGGCCGAACACCGGCCCGCCATGGCCCTGCTGCTGGCCAGCGAATGGCTGGGGGAACGCCTGAAGGCCGGGGAAGTCACCCCGCCCATCGCCACCGCCTTCGAACGCAACCTGCATGAACTGAGCACCGCACTGTCCGGCTGCGAACGCATCGCCGACACCCCGCTGCCCTTTCCCTACTCGGTCATCATCCACCGCTGCGCCTACCTGTACTGCTTCTGGCTGCCCTTCGGTCTGCTCGACGGCATCGGCCTGATGACCCCAGTCATCGTCTGCTTCATCGCCTACACCTTCCTGGCCCTGGAAGCCCTGGGCGCCGAACTGGAAAACCCCTTCGGCCGCGACCCCAACGACCTGCCCCTGCAGGCGCTGTCCCATCAGGTCGAAACATCACTGCTGGAGATGATCCACGAACCGCCCCGCACCCCCCGGCCGGAAGTCGTCGACAGCATTCTGATCTGAGCGTGTCCTGCGCGCTTTCGCAAGCGCGTACACGGACGCCACATAGGGCAGCTCCACCTGCATGTTCGTGTCGTCACGCTTTACCGTGAAGGCTGCCTTGGTGAATCCGGTCACGCGGCTGTCCAGCAGCTCCACCATGTAGTTCCCGGCCGACAGTCCGTCGGTGGAGAAACGCCCCTCACCATCGACCACCGCAACCGCCCTGGTGCCGTTCGTGCCCATGCCGGTAATGCCCACCTTCCTGCCTGCCAGGTCGCGCACCGGCTCCTTCGTCTTCGTGTCGATGACACGGCCTTCCATCCTGGCTACCGGAACGTGGGCGACGAAGATCCACTCCCGAGAAAAGTCGTCGCTTCTGCCGCTTCCATTGAAAGAAAGGGAAACGGAAATGTCGCCATCCGGCAGACGCCGAATCACCTCTTTCATATCGTCATGGGCAAGAACAAACCCTCGCCCTGAGTCAAGAGGCTTCCAGAGCTTTCTCAAGGAAACCGTCCCTCGGCCATCGACATCCAGGAGTGCGTTTGAGGCGCGTTTGTCCAGCTCAATGTCCCGCTCCACTTCAAAGACAAGATCCTCACCACCGATACTGTTGTCTGCCCCTAGCCCCTTCACCAGCAAGGGCAGCCGCTCCTTGTCATCCGAGTTCTCCTCAAACTCTGTTACATCAGCCACCCCCAAGAAGCGCGGACTGGCCAGTTCAATCTTCAGCTCCTTCCTGACCCCCGGCACATCAGCCCGCATCCGGATCGTTCGGGTCTGCCCCGGATCCGCCGGCGTGATGAATCGGATCTCGCCCCCCTGCGCCACCAGATCCTCGACCAGATCCTGCCCTTCCAGAATCCGGATCCTGCTTACATCCACATCCTCATCCGACATCCCCAGATCCGACGGATCCACACGCACGACCCGGGCATAACCGGATGGGAGAAACTCCCGCTCCAGATCCCCATCAGGCATCTCATCGCCCGGGGAATCGACAATCTCGATCAGGGACACAGGGGAGGCACCGCTCCCGACCTGCACCTGCCCTGAGGCATGCGCCTCCTCTTTCGCACCGGCGCCGGAACCCTGGCTGCCGTCACTCCCATGGGCTGCCATCGAGAGTGCGGCCAGCATCACCGCAACGACACGTCGCACATGGGGGATATCTTTCATGATTAGGCGTTTCCCGGTCCGGGAGTTGAGAGGGTACATCCATTCACGACTGTCTGATGACCAGATCGGAAGGCCTGGACGGTCCAGAGACACCCAGAATAGAGAGCGCTGTCACGGCCGTGCCCGCCCATCCGACAGACCGTCCGCACGAACATCCGGATGGGGCCCGCGCCTCCCCCAGGCGCCCGCTATAGAATGAGCATATCCCCTGTCAACCAGGACACATGCCATGACCGCTTCCACCCCCGACACCCCGCGCCTCACCTCTCTCTCGCACGGCGGCGGCTGCGGCTGCAAGATCGCCCCGGGCGTGCTGACTGACCTGCTGGCCAGAAGCAGCGTGCCGCCCCAGCTGTTCCCCGACCTGCTGGTGGGCACCGAGACCGCCGATGATGCCGCCGTCTACCGCATCAACGAGCACCAGGCCATCGTGGCCACCACCGATTTCTTCATGCCCATTGTCGATGACCCCTACGACTTCGGACGGATTGCGGCCACCAACGCACTGTCTGATGTCTACGCCATGGGGGGGCAGCCCATCATGGCGCTGGCCGTCGTCGGCATGCCCATCAACGTGCTGCCGCACGATGTCATCGCCCGCATCCTGGAAGGCGGTCAGTCAGTCTGCCGTGATGCCGGCGTGCCCCTGGCGGGCGGCCACTCCATCGACTCGGTGGAACCCATCTACGGCCTGGTGGCCATCGGCACGGTCGATCCGAAGGATCTCAAGCGCAACAGCGGTGCCCAGGCAGGCGACGTCCTCATTCTCGGCAAGCCGCTGGGTGTGGGCATCTATTCGGCCGCCCTCAAGAAAGGCCAGCTCGACGAAAGCGACTATGCCACGATGATCGACGCCACCACGCGGCTCAACCGGCCCGGCCCCGAGCTGGCGCGGCTGCCCGGTGTGCATGCCATGACCGATGTCACCGGCTTCGGCCTGCTGGGCCACACGCTGGAAATGGCCCGGGGTTCAGGGCTGACGGCCCGCATCAACGGCCGTGCCGTGCCTTTCCTGAAGGACGTCATCGAGCTGGCCTCGGCCGGCATTCGCACGGGTGCATCGGGCCGCAACTGGGCTTCCTATGGCGCCGATGTCGACATGACCCCCGATGCACCGCCCTTCCTGCAGGACCTGCTGACCGACCCGCAGACGGCCGGCGGGCTGCTGGTGGCTTGTGCCCCCGAAGCCGCCAACGACGTGCTGAAGTGCTTCAACCGGTCTGGTTTTGCGCAGGCCACCGCCATCGGACACATGGAAACCGGCCCGGGCCGCGTGCAGGTACGCTGATTTCCCCCCATCCCTTCCGTAGGCCTCATCATGAAACCCGACTCCCTGCGCCGCCGTCTGCTTTCGGTCGGCGCCACCCTGCTGGCCGGCAGTGCGCTGCTGGCCGCCACGCCCGCCCATGCGGCCGACGACGCCCTGAACGCCGTCCAGCAACGCGGCACGCTGCGCATCGGCATCGAGGGCACCTATCCGCCCTTCAATTACCAGGACGAGAAAGGCCAGTTCGTCGGCTTCGAGATCGACCTGGGCAATGCCCTGGCCGAGGCCCTGGGCGTGAAGGCGCAGTTCCAGCCCACCAAGTGGGACGGCCTGCTGGCCGCCCTGGACTCCGGCCGCATCGACGTGATCATCAACCAGGTCACCATCACCGACGCACGCCAGAAGAAATACCGCTTCAGCCAGCCCTACACCGTCTCGGGCATCCAGGCCGTTACCCGCACGAAGGATGCCGACACGCTGCAATCCCCCAACGCGCTGGCCGGCAAGAAAGTGGGCGTGGGTCTGGGCACCAGCTACGAGGAATGGGCCCGTCGCACCGTGCCATCGGCTGAAGTGCGCACCTACGAAGACGACCCCACCAAGAACCAGGACCTGGCCGTGGGCCGCCTGGATGCCGTGCTGGTGGACCGGCTGGCCGCGCTCTACCAGGTCAAGCAGAGCAAGAACCGCTTCGCCCTGGGTGGCCCAGCCTTCTCGCGCCAGACCTCCGGCATTCCCACCCGCAAGTCCGATGAAAGCCTGCACCAGGCCATCGACCAGGCGCTGGAGAAGCTGCGTGCCGACGGCACCCTGACCAAGCTGTCCAACAAGTGGTTCGACACCGACGTGACCAACGCACGCTGACCCGCCCCCCGGCATGTCCGAAACCCTGTCTCTCGTCCTCGAATCCCTGCCCGATCTGCTGAGCGGCGCGCGCTTCACCGTGCTGCTCAGCCTGGGCGGGATGTTCTTCGGCCTGCTGCTGGGATTCCTGCTGGCTCTGGGTCGGCTGTATGCGCGCCGGCCCATCCAGTGGCTGGTGCGCTTCTACGTCTCGTTCTTTCGTGGCACGCCGCTGCTGGTGCAGCTCTTCATCATCTACTACGGCCTGCCCGAGATCGGCCTGCAGCTCGATCCCCTGCCTGCCGCCATCATCGGGTTCTCGCTCAACACGGCCGCCTACACCTGCGAGACGCTGCGCGCCGCCATCGCCCAGATCGATGCCGGCCAGTGGGAGGCCGCCGCCAGCCTGGGCATGAATCGCCGCCAGACCCTGCGTCGCATCATCGTACCCCAGGCCGCCCGCACGGCCCTGCCGCCGCTGGGCAACAGCTTCATCGCCCTGGTGAAAGACACCTCGCTGGCCGCCACCATCCAGGTACCGGAGCTGCTGCGTCAGTCCCAGCTCATCACGGCCCGCACCTTCGAGGTGTTTGCGATGTACATCAGCGCCGCCCTCATCTACTGGGCCATCGCCAGCATCCTGTCTGCCCTGCAGGCCCGGCTGGAGCGCCACACCAATCGCTCGGAAGCACCGGAATCGGGCGGCTGACACGGCCAGCCACCGATTCAGCGCCGAAGCCGTTCGATGCGCTCCTGCAGCGTCGCCTTGGACAGCGCCCCGATGCGGATGTCCTGCAGGCTGCCGTCACGGCCGTAGAACAGCGTGGCCGGCAGCGCCCGCAGCCCGAAATGCCGGCCCACCTCGCCTTTCGCATCCAGCAGCACGTTGTCCAGCGCAAGCCCGCGCCGCTGCAGGAAGCGGCTCACCCGCGCACCGTCCTCGCCCTGGTCCAGGAACACGATGTCCAGGTCCGGATACTGCCGCTGTGCCTCGGCCAGCACCGGCATTTCCCGCACGCAGTGCGGACACCACGTGGCCCACAGGTTCACGATGGCCGGGCGACCATTGCCGAAGCGCTGCAGCGGCACCGCCTGCCCCTCCAGCGTCTGCAGCTGCAATGCCGGCAACGGCTGCACCCGCGTTGCTGCGTTCTGCAACGCCAGAAGCCCCGCCACGCCGATCACCGTCATGCCCACCATGGCCGCCAGCAGCGGCCGACGCGGTGCCGAACCCCGCCAGCCATATCGCCAGGCCAGCAGCCAGGCCCACACCAGCCCGGCCCATGGGTCGAAGCCGCCATCGCGCACGTCCAGCGCCGTCCACGGATCTTCCAGGTAGGCCTCATGATGGCGCAGCACATAGGCCAGCCGCGCCACCGCCAGCGCCCAGAACACGATGCGCCAGAAGAACGGCTCCACCGGCGCCGTGCCCTGTCGCTTCACCTGGCGGTTGCCCAGCCAGAGACCAAGAAAGACCGCCACCATCGGTATCAGGACCGAGAGCGGCAACGAAAGGGGACCGAGATTCAGAGCAGCAGGCATGCTGCGATTATTCCACGCTCTTGGGGACACCCCCGCCATCCGGTCTGTCAACCGCAACAAGGCCGCCACACGCCAGCGTCGGGAATAGCAACCCGACACACATCCGGGGCAACGTCCACATCTCCAGCCTCTCCATGACAAGCGTGACATGGCCAGCGTCCCGTGGGACGGCGTACAGCGCCCGCACGCCTCGACAGGGCCTTCTCCCTGAAAACCCCATTGCACACAGACACCAGTTTTCCTGCACGCTGATACCAGTCCGTCCAGCAGGGTCCCTTTAACCTAGGGTCGTACCCATGCCTGTCGGCCCACGCCGACGCGGCAGGGCCACAACCAAGGACAAAGACGGCAAGAAGCAACCGTCCCCACAAGGAGACTCATTCATGAGCCGCATCGACCCCATCACCCTTTCCGTGGTACGTGGCGCCCTGGAAACCGCTCAGCGCGAGATGACCCTCACCCTGGAGCGCACCGCACGCTCCAGCGTGTTCAACGTCGCCCACGACTACAGCAACGCGCTGTTCGACCACCTTCCGGAAATGATCCTGCAGGGACAGGACATCCCCATTCACCTCGGGTCACTGATGCCTGCCATGAAGGCCGTTGCTGCCTACTTCGGTGATGACATCCATGAAGGGGACATCATCTACCACAACGATCCCGTGCACATGGGCAGTCACATTCTTGACTGCTGCATGTACAAGCCCGTCTTCTATCAGGGCCAACTGGTCTTCTGGACGGTCTGCAAGGGACACGTCACGGACATCGGCGGACCTGTGCCGGCGGGCTACAACCCCAGCGCCCGGGAACTCTATGCCGAGGGCTTGCGCATTCCACCGGTCAAGCTTTGGGAACGCGGCAAGCGCCGTGACGATGTCATCAACCTTCTGCACAGCAACATGCGCGCACGTCGCAACCAGGAAGGCGACCTGAATGCGCAGTATGGAACCTGTCGCGTCGGAGAACGCAATCTCATCCGGTTGCTGGACAAATACGGCATCCAGACCGTTCAGGCCGCCATCGCGGAGCTCAAGGACATGGCGGACCGTCACATGCGCTCGCTGATCCATGACATCCCCGATGGTCACTATCACGGCGAAGCCGTTCTGGAGGATTCAGGCCATGGCATGGGCAACCTCACCATCCAGGCCGACATCACCATCCGGGACGATACGGTACACATCGCCATCGACAGCCCGCCACAGGTTCCCTACTTCATCAACTCCTATGAGGGAAACTCCATGTCAGGCGTGTTGCTGGGCCTGATGATGTTCGCGCAAGTTCCACCGCCGTACAACGAAGGTCTGTACCGTTGCGTCACTGTCGACATGGGCCCCAAAGGCACACTCTGCAATGCCCAGGAGCCGGCTCCGCACGCCAACTGCACCACCACGCCCATGGAAACACTCACCGATGCGGTGAGAAAGGCCTTCGAAGCCGCAGCCCCCGACCGTGTGTGCGCCTCATGGGGACACGCCAGTGGCATCAACATTGCCGGCATCGACCCGGAGACCGGTGAACAATATGTCACCATGGTGCTGGCCTCGATCATTTCGGGTGCAGGCGCCACTCGGGCCATGGACGGCTGGCATGCCTGCGGCCCGCTTTGCTGCTTCGGCGCACTCAGCTCGGGCGACATCGAGCTCCTGGAATACCAGTATCCGATCCTGATCCATCGCTACGGCCTGGTCAGCGACACGGGCGGTGCGGGATATCACCGTGGCGGCTGCGGAACCCTCTGGGAAGTGGAACCCCTGAATCACACCATGACGGTCGTTGCCTTTGGCGAAGGCCGACAGCTGCCCACCCTGGGTGCGGCCGGCGCCACCAACCGTCTGCCACAGCGAAAGCTCGGCCGGCTGGAGATCGACATGCTGGATGGAAGCACGCACACCTATCTCCAGAACACGATGGCAGAGATTCAACCCGGCCAACGTGCGCGCAACTACAACCCCGGCGGAGGTGGTTACGGCAATCCCTTTGAACGTCCCGCCGACGCCGTGGCACTGGACGTGCGCCGGAAACTGGTCTCACGTGTCGGTGCAGAGACCGAGTACGGCGTCATCTTGAACGACGATCTGACCGTCAACGAGGCCGCCACCCGCAACCTTCGTGCGCAGCTTGTCCAGACACTCGTCTGATGAGCCTCCAGCGCAGCTGTCCATGAACGACATGAGAATCCAGGAGACACCATGAACAACGAATTCCGACTGGGTGTGGATGCCGGCGGCACCTTTACCGACTTCGTTCTGGCCGAACGTGGAGGCCAGGTCCATCTCTTCAAAGCAGCCTCAACCCCGGAGGATGGAACCCTCGCCATTGCCGATGGCCTGAAACAGATGTCCGAACGTCTTGATCGTCCGGTCGAGGACATCGTGCGCAACTGCGACTTCTGCATCAACGGAACGACCGTTGCGCTGAATGCGCTGATCCAGCTCAAGGGCGTCAAGGTCGGCCTTCTTGCCAGCGCCGGCCACCGGGACAGCATCGAGATCCGTCTTGGGCACAAGGAAGAAGGCTACCGATATGACGCCGACTACCCCCCGGCGCCACAACTGGCTCCCCGTGAATTGCGCTTCGGCGTCCGCGGACGGATTCTTGCCGACGGGACTGAACACCAGGTCCTTCACGAAGAGGACATCCTGCGCGCCATTGAGCTGTTCCAACGCGAAGGGGTTCAGGCCGTGGCCATCTCCTTTCTCTGGTCCATCCGCAACCCGTCGCACGAACAGCGTGCGCGCGAACTCATCGAGGAGCACATGCCGGGTGTCTTCGTCTGCTGCGGCAGCGAGGTTCACCCCCAGATCCGCGAGTACACCCGGACTTCCACGACGCTGGTCAACGCTTACCTCAGCCCGGTCATGAGCGCCTACGTGCAGCGCATCGACCAGTACTTCAGGAACCTGGGGGCCCAGCAGCCCGTTCGCTACTTCCAGTCCAACGGCGGACTGGCGGTCGGGAACGTCATGCGCGAACGTGCCGTCAACGCGATCAATTCGGGGCCAGCCTCTGCCCCGCAGGCAGGCTTGTACATTGCGGCCCCTTTCGGCATCAACGACGTGATCACCATCGATATGGGAGGCACCTCTTTCGATATCACCATGGCGCGCGATGGCCAGACCAGCCTCAACCGCAACATTGATTTCCTGCGCAACCGCATCGGCGTTCCCATGATTCACGTCGAAACACTGGGTGCAGGCGGGGGCTCCATCGCACACATCAACAGCTTCGGCATGCTGGAGGTCGGCCCTCAGAGCGCAGGGGCCAACCCCGGCCCAGCCAGCTACAACAAGGGCGGCACGCTGCCCACCGTCACCGATGCCAACCTGGTCCTTGGCTACCTGAAGCCGGGTGCCGTGCTGGGCAACAGCATCACCCTGGATGCCAGCAAGGCGCGTCAGGCTATCGAGGAACACATTGCACAGCCACTGGGCATCGGCGTGGACCATGCCGCTCGCGGCATTTCCACCATCGTCAACCAGAACATGGCCAACGGCATCCGTCGCATCACCATCGAACAAGGCTTCGATCCGCGCGACTTCACGCTGGTCTGCGCCGGTGGTGCATCCGGCATGCACATCGTTCCATTGGCCGAGGAGATCGGCATCAACCGGATCCTTGTCCCCAAGTTCGCCTCCTGTCTGTGCGCCTTCGGCCAGATCATCTCGGATGTCAAATACACGTGGGTCGCCACAGAATCCATGCGCATCACGCCCGAGGCCGATCTCTCCCGGCTGGCCGCGACACTGGACAACATGGAACGAACCGGCATTGAGCGGCTGCAACAGGACGGCTTCTCCGATGACGACATCGTCATTGAACGCAGCATGGAGATGCGCTACCTGGGCCAAGTGCATGAATGCACGGTGCAGGTTCCCAATGGTCCGGTCAATGCGGAACTAGCTCGACAGATCATCGCCGCCTTCCATCGTCGCCATGAAGCCCTGTTCACCTATTCCGAACCGGACAGCATGGTCGAGCTTGTCAACGTGGAAGTGACTGTGCGAGGCAAGGTGGCCCAACCCAGCATTCCCAAGCTGTCGAAGGCCACGCATCCCGTCGACGACTTCCTCCTGGAACGCCGAACCATGATCTTCGACGACAGCCTTTCCACCGTGGACACGCCAGTCTATGACGGAGAGCGCCTGGGTGCGGGACATGCCCTTGAAGGTCCGGCCCTCATAGAAGAGCCAACGACCAACATTGTCATCCCTCACGGCTGGAAAGCCGAGCTGCATGAATCGGGTACCTACCTGCTTACCCGGACCCGAGAACCCTGAAACCCCCACTCGGCCGGGTTTTCTCGGGGTGACGTGTTGCGTCACCCCTGGATATAGTGGGTGAAGGGCGCCAAGGCCAGGACACGACACAGGGCGCCCCCTCATCCGGAGGAGACACGCATGTCGTATTTCTGTGCCTCTCATCCCCCCTCGCAGCGCTGCCACACCCTGTACGGCATTCAGGCCTGGCAGAAAGCCGTCAGCGACACCTTCTTCACGCTGGACATCCACAGCGCCCCCTCTCCCGACTTCCGTGGCGCACTGTGCACGGCCACCACCGGCAGGCTCTCCATCAGCCACCTGCGCGCCGGCCCTGCCTGTTACCAGCGCACGGCCTCTCACCTGCAGCACTGCACGGAAGAATCCTTCCTCATCACCCTGCCGCTGTCGCATACCGTCACATTTCGGCAGCTGCAACGCCACGCCACCTGTCATCGAGGCCATTTCCTGCTGGAGATGTCCCACGAGCCCTACGCCTTCAGCACCACCCAGACGTCGGAGCTCATCGTCGTGAAGGTTTCCCAGGAGGCGCTCAGACCTCTACTTCGCCACCCCGAGCGCTACTGTGCAGTCGATTTCGACGGCAGAACCGGAATCGGCCGACTGTTCCGTCAGCACGCGCTCAACACGGCCCGGCTGTTGCACCTGCTGGACCCCAGCGACGCAGCACTGCTGGAGAGGCAGCTTCTGGAACTTTTTGCCCACGCGGTCGAACAGGACAACCGGATCCTGACCGCCCACGACTCTGCCATCCGCGCTGCCCATCTGCTACGCATTGAGCGCTATGCCCAGGCCCACCTGCACCGGCATGATCTCTGCCCGGAACAGGTGGCGGGTGCCTGCGGCATCTCGGTGCGCTACCTGCACCATATCTTTCGCGACACCGGCACCAGTTTCTCCAGCTGGCTTCAGACCCGCCGGCTATTGGCTGCACACCAGCAGCTCACGCAGAAGCGCTTCATCGGCACCCTTACCCAACTTGCCTACAGCCTGGGATTCACCGACCCCTCCCATTTCTCCCGTGCCTACCGACGGCACTACGGTGAAAGTCCGCGCGACACCCTCAAGAAGCGCCCCCCGGGGCCCTAGGGATAACCCTGAACATCAGAACGGAATGTCTTACCCATTGATTCATAAGGAAATTTTATGGAACATCGATAAATGGGTTTCATTGCTCGCCTTTCTCCGGTTCTGTAAATTAGCGACACCTCAATCAGGGAGAACGACAGCCTGAGCAGCCATTCCTGTGCCCGGATGCGCTGCCCGACAGCAGGTTTCCGACTCCAGCCCCATTGACGGCGCAGGCCCGGGAAACGGCCCAACCAGCCCCACCCGCCACGCCGCACAACCCCGTACCCCGGAGATATTCCTTCAATGGAAACGTGGATCCAGAACTATTCGGCCGTCGGCGATAGCCTGATGCTGACGGCCGCCGTGGCGCTGCTACCCATCATCTTCTTCTTCGTCGCGCTCACCGTCCTGAAGATGAAAGGCTACGTGGCAGGCTTCTGCACCCTGCTCATCGCACTGGGCGTGGCCGTCCTGGCCTTCGGCATGCCGGCCGGCATGGCCATCTCCTCCGCCCTCTACGGCTTTGCCTACGGTCTATGGCCCATTGCCTGGATCATCATCACGGCGGTATTCCTCTACAAGATCACCGTCAAGACCGGCCAGTTCAACATCATCCGCGCATCGGTCATCTCCATCACGGAAGACCAGCGCCTGCAGATGCTGCTGGTCGGTTTTTCGTTTGGTGCCTTCCTGGAAGGCGCCGCAGGCTTTGGCGCGCCGGTGGCCATCACCGCCTCGCTGCTGGTGGGCCTGGGCTTCAACCCGCTCTACGCCGCCGGTCTGTGCCTCATCGCCAACACCGCCCCGGTGGCCTTTGGCGCCATGGGCATCCCCATCCTGGTGGCTGGCAAGGTTTCCGGGCTGGATCCCTACCACATCGGTCAGGTGGCCGGTCGCCAGCTGCCCATCCTCTCCATCATCGTGCCCTTCTGGCTGGTGGCCATGATGGACGGCATGCGCGGCATCCGCCAGACCTGGCCCGCCGTGCTGGTGGCAGGCGTCTCGTTTGCCGTCACCCAGTTCCTCACCGCCAACTTCATCGGCCCCGAACTGCCCGATGTCACCTCCGCACTGGTCAGCCTGGTCTGCCTGTCGCTGTTCCTGAAGAAGTGGCAGCCCGAGGAGATCTTCACCTTCGACGGCATGAAGAAGCCCACGAAGCGCCATGAGGCCGAATACACCACGGGCCAGATCCTGAAGGCCTGGTCGCCATTCGCCATCCTCACCGTCTGCGTCAGTCTCTGGACGCTGAAGGGCCTGCAGAACGTGCTCGACGCAGCCACCATCAAGATCCAGTGGCCCGGCCTGCACAATCTGGTCATGAAGGCTGCCCCGATCGTGGCCGAACCCACGGCCTACGCCGCAGAATTCAAGCTGAACCTGCTGGGCGCCGTCGGCACCTCCATCCTGCTGGCCGCCCTCATCTCCGCCGCCCTGCTGCACATGCGCATTCCCAACGTCATCAAGACCTTCTTCGAGACGCTGCTCGAACTGCGCCTGTCCATCCTCTCCATCGGCCTGGTGCTGGGCTTTGCCTTCGTGGCCAACTATTCGGGCCTGTCGTCCACGCTGGCCCTGGTGCTGGCTGGCACCGGTGCGGCCTTCCCGTTCTTCTCGCCCTTCCTGGGCTGGATTGGCGTCTTCCTCACCGGCTCCGACACCTCGGCCAACGCCCTGTTCGGCTCGCTGCAGGCCAGCACGGCACACCAGATCGGCGTCACGCCTGAACTCACCGTGGCGGCCAACACCACGGGTGGCGTCACCGGCAAGATGATCTCGCCGCAGTCCATCGCCATCGCCTGCGCCTCGGTGGGTCTGGAAGGCAAGGAATCCAACCTGTTCCGCTTCACGGTCAAGCACAGCCTTGTCTTCTGCGTCTTCGTGGGTCTGCTCACGGTGCTGCAGGCCTACGTGCTGCCGTGGACCCTGCATTTCTTCCAGAAATGACCCTCCCACGCCTCGGGGAGCCTGACACGCCCCCGAGGCCATGAGGGATGATGCAGTCGCTGTATCCTCTATCAGACTCGTCATCCCTCATCCTCGACCGCCTCATGGATATCCTCTCCCGCCTTTATCGCCTGCCCACGGGGCGTTTCCATTACACGCTGCTGGGACTCATCGGCGTCGGCTGGCTGTTCGACGCCATGGACACGGGCCTCGTGTCCTTCGTGCTGCCCACGCTCAGTCAGCAGTGGCAGCTCACACCGGCGCAGTCGGGGTGGATCGTCAGTGTCGCCTTCGTGGGCATGGCGCTGGGCGCCGTGGCCAGCGGCTGGGCCGCTGACCGCTTCGGCCGCCGCAATGTCTTCGTGGGCACCATGGTGCTCTACAGCATCGCCACCGGCCTGTGTGCCCTCTCGCCCAGCCTGTCCGTCCTTCTGTTCTGCCGTTTCTGGGTGGGCTTCGGACTGGGGGGCCAGCTGCCGGTGGCCGTCTCGCTGGTCAGCGAATTTGCGCCCCCTGCGGTGCGCGGCCGGCTGATCGTGCTGCTGGAAAGCTTCTGGGGCCTGGGCTGGCTGGCTGCCGCGCTGGCCTCGTGGGGCTTCATTCCGCACTTTGGCTGGCACAGTGCGTTCTGGATCGGTGCGCTGCCCATCTTCTATGCCCTCTGGGTCTGGAAAAAGCTGCCTGAATCCGTGCCCTACCTGCTGGCCCGGGGCCGGGTGGACGAGGCCCACGCCCTGGTCTCGCGCCTTGAAGCCCAGGCCGGCCTGCCCGTCGTGGCAGAAGCTGTCGTGGCCGCCACCGCCACCCATGAGCCCATCCGTTTCGGACAGCTCTGGAAGCCGCCCTTTGCCCGCCGCACCCTCATGCTGTGGCTGATCTGGTTCGGCATCGTGTTCTCGTACTACGGCATCTTCACCTGGCTGCCCAAGCTGCTGGTGGAGCAGGGGCACACCGTGGTCAAGACCTTCGAGTACATGCTGGTGATGATCCTGGCCCAGCTGCCCGGCTATTTCTCGGCAGCCGTGCTGGTGGAACGGATCGGCCGCAAGGCCACGCTGGCCTCGTTCCTGTTTGCCTGCGCCGCATGCGCCTGGTTCTTCGGTCAGGCCGCCACCCCCACCGCCATCCTGCTGTGGGGGTCCCTCATGTCCTTCTTCAACCTGGGGGCCTGGGGCGTGCTGTACACCTATACCCCCGAGCTGTACCCGGTGCGCTTCCGGGCCTTCGGCTCCGGCTGGGCAGGCGCCATCGGCCGCATCGGCGGCATCGTGGCACCACTGGCGGTGGCTGCACTGGTGGGTGGCGCCAACGGCTTCGCCCACATCTTCGGCATGTTCACCGCCGTGCTGCTGGCCGTGGTCGTGACCATTCTGGTGCTGGGCGAGGAGACCCGCGGCCGCTCGCTGGAAGACATCAGCGACTGACGCTCATGCATGCCGCGCATGACGGCATGAGGGCAGCGTCTAACTACAAAAACGCACATTGATACCGGTACGGCGCGCCGGTAACGTCCCTGCCATCGCACCCCCAGGGACAACATCATGCAACCCCATACCCTGTCCTCTTCGCTGGCCATCGACGCCCCGGGCTCCCGGGGCAGCCAGACACGATTCGGTCGCGAATCATATACGCCCGTCCAGCGCAACCCGGCACCCGCCGACACGCAGCCGCCGGCAGCGCGTCCGCCCTGGTACCGTCAGGAAGACGGCTGGGCCATCTTCATCGGCCTGGGCATGGTGGCGCTGGCCAGTCTGGCGCTGCTGGCCGGCGAATCCGGTGCGCTCAAGCTCGTCACCGTGAAGTTCGGCAGCTGGCGCACGCCCGGCGAAGGGCTGGCCGCCCTCGGCAAGGCGCTGCCCTCGCTCATCTACCTGTATGCGCTGCTGCTGGTACCGCTGTCCATCGGCGCCGCCCGCATCGGCTACAACGTCACGAAATTCGGCAAGGGCCTGCTGGCGCTGTATGGGCTGGCCGTTCTGGTCACGCTGCTGGCCAGCAACACCTGGTTCAAGGCTGCCCAGCTGGAAGGCCCGCTGGTGGCTCTCTTCGTCGGCCTGGCCATCGGCAACACCGTGCGCCTTCCCGCCTGGCTGCACGAGGCATTGCGCACCGAATACTTCGTCAAGACCGGCATCGTGCTGATGGGTGCCACCCTGCCCTTCACGATCATCCTGCAGGCCGGCCCGGCCGCCATCAGCCAGGCGCTCATCGTCTCCTTCGTCACCTTCGGCAGCATCTACTTCGCGGCAACCCGTCTCTTCGGGCTGGACCGCCGCTTCGGCGCGACCCTGGCGGCCGGCGGATCGATCTGCGGCGTCTCCGGCGCCATCGCCATCGGCGGTGCCTGCCGTGCCCGCCCCCAGCACGTCTCGGTAGCCATCTCGCTGGTCATCGTCTGGGCAGTGGCCATGATCTTCATCCTGCCAGCGGCAGCTCGTGCACTAGGCCTTGAACCCGGCATCGCCGGTGCCTGGATCGGCACCTCGGAATTCGCCGATGCCGCCGGCTTTGCCGCCGCCGAAGCCATCGGCCACGAATCCGCCGTGCAGGCTTTCACGCTGATGAAGGTGGTGGGCCGCGACATGTTCGTGGGCGTCTGGGCCTTCCTGGTGGCCATCCTGTCGGTCACGGTGTGGGAACGTCAGTCACGCGACAGCGCCGAGCGCATCGACCGTCGCGAGATCTGGCGGCGCTTCCCGAAATTCATCCTGGGCTTCTTCGTGGCCTCACTGCTGACCACGGCGGCACTCACGCTCCTGGACGGCGCCCAGGCCACCGCCTACAGCAAGGACGTGCTAGGCACGCTCAAGTCGCTGCGCGGCTGGTTCTTCACCCTCACCTTCCTGGCCATTGGCCTGACCACGCGCTTTCGGGAACTGACGGCCGTCGGCATCAAGCCCTTCCTGGCCTTTGCCGTGGGCGTGGCCATCAACGTGCCGGTGGGCTACTTCCTGTCGGTCCACGTGTTCGCCGACTTCTGGAACGCGCTCTGATCATGAACACCACGCTCGTCAACCTGCGCACCACCGTCAACAGTGCCACCCATGAGGGCCACCGCGACCTGCTGCTGCAGGCCGCGCTGCTGGCCCAGGGATTTGCCATCGACACCGAGCAGACCGGCCGCAAGGCCAGCCAGAAGCCCCGCTGGCGCGCCACCTCGCACGACATCGACGCCCAGAACATCAAGCACCATCTGCAGGAACTGGGCTTTGCCGATCATGAATTCCAGATCCGGATGGAATTCCAGCGCGCCTGGGGCTGCCTGTAAGCGAGAGGGGTTCAGCCACGACATCCGCTGCGACATCCGAGGCGCCCCTCATCACGGAACACCGGGGGCCGGTCACATCGGCCTTGACGACGGCTCAGGTATAGGCCGCCCCATTCGTGTCACATGGTTAAACTGGCGCGGCGCATCGCGCTGCCTGACACGCTGCTGTCCGAGATTCCATCGCCTTGAACGAGGAGCCGCATCATGACCGCATCCACCTCCCAACCCATCGTTGGTCGCATCCTGCACCTGGGGCTCAGCAACTTCCACCGCGCCCACCAAGTGGTCTACCTACAACGCCTGAAGGATCAGGGCGAGACCGGCTGGCTGCTGGCCGGCACCAACATCCGTCCCGATGCCAACCCGCTGCTGGAGGCCCTGGCCGCCCAGGATGGCAATTTCACGCTGGAAACCATCGATCCGCACGGCAAGGTGGAATACCACTGGATCACCGCCATCGATCAGGTGATTCCCTACGATGCCAGCCTGAAGACCATCACCGAACTGGCCACCGATCCGATTACCCGCATCATCTCCTTCACCGTCACCGAAGCCGGCTACTACCTGCTGGAAAACGGCGATCTGGACACCAGCTTCCCCGACCTGAAGGCCGACCTGGAGCGCGTGAAGAAAGGCGAACCGGGCCAGACGCTGTACGGCGCCCTCATCACGCTGCTGCGCGCCCGCAAGCAGGCCGGTGGCGGCCCCATCACGCTGCAGAACTGCGACAACCTGCGCCACAACGGTGATCGGGTGCGGGGTGGTCTGCGCGACTTCGCCCAGAAAATCGGTGACACCGACATCCTGACCTGGATCGACGC
>ERZ772962.425-NODE-425-length-23276-cov-14.826666_pt1 | contig 23276 bp, 28 predicted proteins | sample MGYA00580676_ERZ772962 | MGnify/ENA primary metagenome ERZ772962 (study PRJEB29015, sample SAMEA2738049) | human oral metagenome | biome: human oral; feature: human-associated habitat; material: saliva | place: China | collected 2230 ...
TTTCAGACGGCCTCCCGCCCCGCGCCTTCCTTCTTCAGCAGCCAGGCCGAGAGCAGTACGTTCAGCCCCACGCCGAGCGATACGGTGATGCCGAAGGCGGCAACGGCGGGGGTGGTGCTGATGGCAAGCAGCAGGAAGGAGATGGCGGTGGTGAGGGCGGTGAGGAGGATGCCGCCGAGTTTGGCGGCAGGGTTTCCTTTGGGGATGGATTAGGGTGCAGGCTGCTTTTTGCGCTTTAGCTTCGCAGAAACTCGCTTCGCTCGTTTTCAGGCTGCCTAATCGGCGCGGCGCAGCTGGCTTTTGTGGATATAGCCTTGGAATGCGTCATCAACGTTTTCGGTGTATGCGCCCTGATTATCATATAGCAGCCAGCTGCCTTTGCTCAAAATCGGCACAATCTGCACGCGTGTGCCGTTGGGCAGCGTTTTGATGACAGGGGCACGGCCGATGGGGTAGCCAGGATCGATGCTGCGGACGTTGGCCGCGCCGTCGGGGCTGGCAACGATGTAGTTCTGCACGATATAGCCCTGGCTTTGGTGGACGTAGCCCGTGCGGCCGCCGTTTAGTTGGATACGCAACCATTTGCCTTGCCTGCCGAGTATTTTGTGCTGCGGACTTTCGTAATTCAGCACGGTGAGGATTTTGCTGCGCGTGTCGGGTGCGGTGCGGACGTTGGCGCTGCCGTCGCATTCGATATCCGGCAGGAAGTAGTCGGCGGCTTGGGCGGGCAGCATGGCGGCGGCAAGCAGGAGGGGGAAGAGGAGTTTTTTCATGGCGGGGTTTCCTTTGAAGTTGGGGTACAGGTTGCTTTTTGCAGCTAAGTGGCCGAAAAGCAGTGTTGGTCTGAAAGATAGGTGGCAAAACCACACCGCAGAAATAGCGTGCCGAAGCCTTCTCGCCCGTTGGACGTAGACTCTCATGTTTTGCCGCACTTTCAGACGGCCTCCCGCCCCGCGCCTTCCTTCTTCAGCAGCCAGGCCGAGAGCAATACGTTCAGCCCCACGCCGAGCGATACGGTGATGCCGAAGGCGGCGACGGCGGGGGTGGTGCTGATGGCGAGCAGCAGGAAGGAGATGGCGGTGGTGAGGGCGGCGAGGAGGATGCCGCCGAGTTTGGCGGCGGGGGTTTCGCGGGCGGTAAGGGCGTAGACGGCGTAGTCCGCACCCACGGCGGCCACCAAGAGCAGGCCGAACATGGCGAACAGGCTGATGGGTAGGCCGAGCCAGCCGAGCAGGCCGACGGTGGCGGCGGCGGAAATCAGGGGAACGGCGAGGATGAGACTACCGCGCCGTGCGCCGAAGATGCGCCACAGCACGAGCCAGGCCAGGGCGAAGGAGGCGAGTTTGAGCCAGGCGGCGTGGTTGCGGGTGTGGCGGAATAGTTCGTTCAGCCGGGCGCGTTTGTCCACCAGCCGGGCGCAGGTGCCGCCTTGGTTGCAGGGCAGGGCGGAGAGCGCGGTTTGCACGGCGGCGGCATCGTTCAGGCCTTGCACGCGCACGAGGGCGGCTTCTTGGCCTTGGATATTGCCCAGATAGAGGGTGCGCCAGGCTTCGGCGGTTTGCCCGCTTAAGGCTTGATCAAGCGGGACGACGGGCTGCGCGGCGGCCTGCTGCAGGGCGGTTTGGATGGTGTCGGGCTTCAGGCCGAGCTGGAGCATGGGGTTGGCCGACGGGGCGGGCTGTTCGGCCAGGCGGCGCAGTTGGGCGAGCAGGGCTTGCTGCTCTTCGGCGGGCAGCAGCCATTGGTTGAGCGACTGCACGCCGCCGAGACCGCCTTTGCCGACCAAGGGTTGCAGGGCGGCTTCCACTTGCGCGCTGCGGCGCAAGAGTTCGTCTGCATTGCCGGCCTGCACGAGGATGCTGCGGCCGCCGGTGTCGTTGCCGCTGATGTCGGCCACTTGGCGCATTTCGGCGATGAGCCGGGGCGATAAGGCCGCCCAGTCGCGGATGTCGTCGCGCCAGTCGGTTTTCAGGTAGCCTGCGGCGGCCAGCGGCAGGACGGGCAGGAGCAGCCAGTGCAGGCGGGCGGCGGCGAGTTTGTGCATGGTGGCGGCAAACCGGGCGGCGCGGGGGCGGTAGCCGCGAAACAACGGCGGCAGCAGGAGCACGGTGGCGGCAAATGCGCCGCCGAGCGCGGCCACGGAAAACACGGCAGTTTGGCGCAGCACGGGCAGCGGGGTGAAGGCGAGCAGCAGATAGCCGGTGGCGGTGATGCCCAGCCCGGCGAGGAAGGCGGGCAGGACGCGTCGCATGGCTTCTTTGGCCGCCCAGTCGGGAGAAAACACCGAGGGCGTGAGCCAGTGCAGCGGGAAGTCCACCAGCATTCCCACCAGGCTGGTGCCGATCACGACGGTGAGGATGTGAATCTGCCCGAACGCGCCCACCACGGCCGCCGCGCCGAGCAGCATGCCCGCGCCCAGCGGCAACACCAGCGCAAATACGCGCGGGCTGCGGAACACGGCCAGCAGCAGGGCGAAGGTGAGCGACAGGCCGATGGCGGACATCAGGCCGCTTTCGCGTTCGGATTGGGTTTTGGCTTCGGCGGCAAACAATGCGCCGCCGGCGGCCAGCAGGCGGTAGCCGCCGCGCTCGGCTTGGGCGCGGGAATCGGTCAGAAGCGGCAGCAGGCGTTCGGCCTGATCAGCAGCAGCTTTTTCAGGTAGCCTGGCGCGCAGCCACACCCAAGTGATGCCGTCTTGTTCGCTATACATCATGCCGTTGCCGCTGTGCCATTGCAGGCGGCCGGAGGGCTGTTTTTGCTGCACGAAGCGGGCGAAGCCGAGCCAGTCGTCTTCCAGCGGCACGATTTGTGCGGCAAACGGATTGGCCGCGTCTTCGGCGCGCTGTTGGAAATAGGCGGCGGGGTCGTGCAAGAGCAGCTGTTGCTGTTCGCGCGGCAGGGCGTTCACGCCGAGGCGGCGGATTTCCTGCCGCAGTTGCGCCAAATCGGGGTTTAAGCGGCTGTCCACCGCGGCGAACAGGCCGCTTTGTTGCCAGCGGTCGGCCACTTGTTCGGCGGCGGCGAAGGCGCGGTCGGCATCTTCGCTGCCCACCAAGAGCAGGATTTGGCCGTTAAGCTGTTTTTCGCCCGCTTCGTCTGCCGCGCGCCATACCGCGTCCACCTGCGCGTCGGCGGGCAGCAGCGCGGTGAGGTCGGTTTGCAGGCGGCCTCCCTGCGACAAGCCCCAGCCCAGCCACGCGGCGGCGAAGGCCAGCAGCAGGGCATACAGCCACGCGAGCCTAGTCATGCAGTGCCACCCTGCCCGAAGCGCAAGGCGTGTCGCCCTGCCTGATAGCGAAATGGATTTTGTTTTTCGCCGCGTCGTGCCGCAGCGTGAGCTGCACGGTGTCGTGCGGGCGCACAAAGTGCTGGTATTTCAGGTTTTCGATGTGTTGCACCGGTTTGCCGCCCCAGTCGAAGCGTGCCGCCAAATCCATCGCCCATTGCACTTCGATCACGCCGGGCACCAGCGGGAAATCGGCGAAATGGCCGCCGAACCAAGCCAAATCCAGCGGCACCGTGCCTTCAAACGCATATTCGCGCGCTTCTGCATTTTCGTGCAGCACAGCCCATTGCGGCGCGGTTTGCGGCACGGTAAAGGCCGTCTGAAAATCCTGTTCGCGGATTTTCGCCTGCGGGTTGCGCGGCAGGGCGGCGGCGAAACGCCAATAGCGCGGCAGCGCGGCGGTGTCTTGCGTTTTGGCCAGATGCTGTTTCAGGGTTTGCACCACGGCGGCGCGCCCCTGCTCGCGCAGCGCGGCAATGCCTTCGGCGGAAAGTGCCGCCCAGGCGGCAATCCGGCCGTGCTGCGGATGGCGGGCGCAATGCGCGTCGGCCACCCAGCCGTGGGCGAGCAAATCGTGCTCCAGCTGCGCCAGCGACACGCGCTTGTCTTCCAGCTTGATGATGCGGTCTTGGCGGCCGAGCAGCTCCAATCGGCGGCCGTCCAGCCGCACCGCATCGGCGGTTTGCCGCACCCCGCCGCTCCACGGCGAGGCTACCTGAAAAATGTTTTCTGCGTTTACCGAAGCCTCCACTTCGGGCAGCAGTTCCCACGCACCGCCCTGCTGCAGCGCGATGACGCCGGTTTCCGTGCTGCCGTACACATCGTGCGGCGCAAAGCCCAGCTTCTCCTGCAGCAGCGCGGCGGTGGCCTCCGGCAGCATCCCGCCCGCGCTGATGATGCCGCGCACATTCTGCCGCAGCCGCGCCCAATCGCGCCTTTCGCCCAAGCGGTTCAACAGCGCGGGGCTGGCAATCCACACGCATTCGCGGCGCGAATCGGCCAGCAGCAGTTCGGGATACACGCACTGCCGCCGCCCGATTGCCCAGCCCGCCGCCAGCGACACGAACACGCGGAAGGTCAGCCCGTATAAATGCTGCGGACTCACGCTGCCCACGGCGGCCAGGCCGCGCCAGCTTTCAGGTAGCCTTTCGGCCAGCGCCGCCGCTTCGGCCAGCATCTGCGCGCGGGTTTTGGTTTCCACCTTCGCCTCGCCCGAAGAGCCGGAAGTTTTCAGATACAGCACGTTTTCGCGCGGCCATTCCAACGCTTCCGCCGGCGCGGCCGCCTGCTCCGCCGCCCCGTCGTACAGCCAGAGACCGTCTGAAACTTCCGGCACGTCGCTCAACCACACCGCCCCGCCCGCTTCCGCCCAACGGCGGTTTTCCTCCGCCAGATTCGGCGGCAGATACACCTCCGCCCCCGTCAGCCACGCGGCCAGCAGCGCGGAAGCAAACCGCGCCGCATCGTCAAACCACAGCGCGGCGGCCCGCACCTGGTGCGCACGCAAACGCGCGGCCAAAGCCAGCGTGGCGGCGGAAAACTGCGAGGCTGTCCAGCCTTCGGCTAACAGGGAATCGGGGGAACGGTTTAAAAGCGGGAGTATGGGCATGGTTTCGGGTTTGGGTTGAAGTTGGATGGGATGGGCGGTTTGGGGCGTTTCATCAGCGGTTAAAAAATGTATTGCCGACCGACGCGCGTACCCGTGATGCCGTCTGAAAGTTTTGACGGCGGATTGTACAACGGGTTTGAAGGATGCGGGTATCCGTACCGGCGGCATCTTGGGATTCCGGCATCTGATTGAAGCGGCAGAAGCCTGCCGTTTCCTGCGCCCCTCAAGTATCGGCTGGCTATTTATCGGGCACGACGCTTTGATGCGCAAGGGTTGCAGACGGGAAATTATCGGAAAGGCCGTCTGAAAAACAGGGGTGGTTTTCAGACGGCCTAGTGGGATTGGCTTTATTCGTTGTCGGGTTCGGCAAACCAATCTTGTGTGGCGGTGTCGGCATCGAATACCTGCCCCATCAGCGGGGTTAGCGGGTTCACGCCCAAGCTGCGTGCCAGCGGGAGGCTTTGCAGCAGGGGTTCGTTCCAAGCGTGCAAAGCCATCGAATACGCACCCCAGTGGATGGGCATGAAGCGTTTGGGCGAGAGCTGTGCGGCATAGCGGGCGGTTTGTTCGGGGAAGAGGTGGTTGTTGGGCCAATGTTCGCTGTATTGGCCGTTTTCAATAAAGGCGATGTCGAAGCCGTTGAATTTTTCGGCAATTTTGTCGAAATGGCTGCCGTGGGCGGAGTCGCCGTGGAAATAGAATTTTTCGTTGCCGTGTTCGATGGCGAAGCTCGACCACAGGGCTTGGTTGCGGTCGGTCAGGGTTCGGGAGGAGTCGTGGCGAGAGGGCAGCGCGGTGTAGCGGATGCCGTTGCGTTCGGTATGCTGCCACCAGTCGAGTTCGGTGATGCGTTCACGCGGCACGCCCCATTTTTCCAGCAGTACGCCCATGCCGAGTGAGACGACGAAGTGGCTGCCCTTTGAATTGAGTGCCTGCACGCTGTCTTTTTCGAGGTGGTCGTAGTGGCTGTGGGAAATCAGGGCGACATCGATAGGCGGCAGTTCGCCGATTTCGGCTGGGGCGGGCTGAAAGCGTTTCATCATGACGGGGACGGGGGAGACGGAATCGCCGAATACGGGATCGGTGATGACGGTTTGCCCGCCGATGCGCATCAGCAGGGTGGAGTGGCCGAACCAGACAAAGCGGCTTTTGCCTTCGGGGGCGGCGAGGAAGGCCGGCCAGTCGGGTTTGACGGTGGGCAGAAGTTTGGGCGGGCGGGTCGCCTGCGGGTCGGTCAGGATTTTCCAAAACGCGCCGGCCAGGCCGGTCGGCTTTTGCTGCGGTTCGGGATTGAAGAAGGTTTGCGTTTCCGGGTCGTAGTGGTCGCTTGCGGGGTAAACGGGATGGCGGTCGGGATACAGGCCGTAGGCCGATAAGGCGCAGGCGGCGGTGAGGGTGGCGAGTTTTTTCTTGTGCTTCATGGTGGTGCGTTTCGGCGGTCGCGCCGTTTTCAGACGGCCTGCATTGTATCAGCAGGGCAGGGCCGGTTTTATTTTTTACTGAACGGGGTAATAAATTAACTTAATTTTTGCCTGAGGGGCGCGGCATCGATAGGCCGTCTGAAAGGTTGTCCGGCAGTTTTTCAGACGGCTTTTTCAGACGGCCTTTAGGGTGTGCGGCGGTTTATTGTCCGAAGGCAAAGGCGGCGATTTTGAAATAGAGGTAGTTGGACAGCAGGGCGGCAAACCAGAGTGCGCCCAATCGGTTGTTGGCCAGGAATTCGCGGAAACAGGCGTTGCGGTCGCGCTGCCGGATGGCGCGGTATTGTTTGATTTGCCAGTAGAGGGCCATGGGGACGGCGGGCCAATACGGCCAGGCGGCGGAAATCGTCAGGCCCAGCCAGATCATGAGGGCGGTGAAGCCGAGGTGGCAGGCGAGTACGGCTTCGGCATCGCGGCGGCCGAAGGTGATGGCCGAGGTTTTGATGCCGATTTTGAGGTCGTCTTCTTTGTCGGCCATGGCGTAGGCGGTGTCGTAGGCCAGCGTCCACAGGACGTTGGCGGCAAAGAGCAGCCAGGCGGTGTGCGGGACGTGGCCGGTAACGGCGGCAAAAGCCATCGGGATGCCGAAGGAAAAGGCCAGTCCGAGGTAGAGTTGGGGCAGGGGGAAGAAGCGTTTGGTGAACGGGTAGCTCATGGCCAAAAACAGTGCGGGCAGGCTCATCAGCCAGGTCAGGCGGTTCAGCGGCAGCAGGCAGAGCGCGGCGGCGAGGCAGAGCGCGGCGGTCAGCAGCAGGGCTTCTTTTTTGCCGACTGCGCCGCGTGCGAACGGCCGGTTTTTGGTGCGCTCGACCGCGCCGTCGAAGTTGCGGTCGGCAAAGTCGTTGATGACGCAGCCCGCGCTGCGCATCAGGAAGGTGCCGATGACGAAGGCTGAGAGGATGGTCAAGTCCGGCATGCCTTGTGCCGCAATCCATAATGCCCACAGGGTCGGCCATAGCAGCAGCATGGTGCCGATGGGTTTGTCTGCGCGCATCAGTTGTCCGTAGATTTTCAGGCGTTCGGCTGTTGTGTTGTTCATGGTGTGTTTCCGTTGGTTTGAAACCGCCCGGGGTTGGGCAAGTGCTTTGGAGGCCGTCTGAAAGCGGGGCGGTTTTTCAGACGGCCTTTTGCCTGCGGGGGCGTTGTGTTCGATATGATAATAATTTGCCGTTTGTCGGCGTGATATGCCGTTAATCTTTACCCGATTTAATGCCGCCATTGCTTTACTTGGCGGTTCGGCTGCCTATAATAACGCCTTCGCTGTGTTTGGTTTTGGACTATGAAACGCTCCGTCCTCTGTCCGATGCTGCTGGCCGCTGTCGGGCTGATTTATATCGTGCTGTTTACTTGTGCCGTCAATTATATTGCCGAGCAGGTGTTCCGGTTTACTGTGTTTGCCAAGCCGCAGGCAGTCGTGATAACGGTTGCTTTGGCGGCATCGGTATTGTTTGCTTCGCCGCTGCTGCCTTTCTGCCGCAAGTTGTTCGAACGTTGCGGCGCGAAATGCCGTCATTATTTCGACCGTACCCGCTAATCCCATCCCTTCCGCCGTGTGTTTTCAGACGGCCTGTTTCCCTTCGGGCGGGTTGTCCGTCTTCATGCTCTGTTCGAAATCGTGCAGCAGATCCAGTTCAAACCGGCTGAAGCCGGCTTTCTCCCGCGCATCCAGATTCACATATCCCCGAAATACGAACATGTCGTAACGCGACAACAGGTTGCGGAACAAGGCCATCGGTTCCAAGCCGCGTTGGCGGCACAAATGCTGATACCAGTAATTGCCGATTTTCACATGGCCGACTTCGTCGCGGTAAATGATGTCCAAAACACCACATGTTTCCGTATCGCCGCGTTGCGCCACTTTGGCGCGTATGCCGGGCGTAACGTCCAGGCCGCGCGCTTCCAGCACCCTGGGTACCAACGCCATCCGCAGCAGGGGGTCGAAAGCCGTTTTGTAGGCCATGTCCCATAAGTGGTTGTGCGCATCGAAATCGCCGTAGGCATGGCCGTAGGCTTTCAGACGGCCCGATATCAGGCGGAAATGGTATTCCTCTTCGCAAGCCACCTGTATCCAGTCGTACACAAATTCGTCGGGCATCAGGCGGAAACGATAGGCCGCATCGAGCGCGAGATTGATGGCGTTGAATTCGATGTGGCAGATGGCGTGCAGCATTGCGGCATAACCTTCCGGCGTATTCATTTTGCGCGGCGTAACGGCTGAAGGCGGAACCAGCGCGGGTTTGTCCGGCCGGCCGGCTTCGCGGAAATCCAACGGCGGCGTGGCATTCTTCTCCAAAGGCGGGCGTTGTGCCGAACGCTCGGCCAGTTCGCGCACCAGCCGGCATTTTTGTTCCGGGTCGCGGGACAAGAGTGCCTGTTCGAGCAGTGAATAAAGGGAGTGCATAAAGTTTCCCGACGGCGAAAAACCGCTATTATAAGGTCAAACCCAGCAAGGCCGTATCCGGCCGGGGCGGGGAATTAAATAAATGTCAAAGCTTGAGGCCGTCTGAAAATAAAACGGCAGTCAATACATATCCTTAACGGCTTTACAAAAATTAAACCCGTTCCGAAGCACTTGCCCGTTTGAAGATAGGCTTTATACTGCCGCTTTGTTGCAATCCAGCCGTAAGGAAATGTTTAATGAAACAGACGACTTATTCGAAATTCTTCGCTGCCGCTATGTTGGGCCTGGCAATCGGCGCGGCTCAGGCGGGCGGAATCGACGCCTTGAAAAAATTCAATGCCGATGCCGATGGGTTGAGCGGCTCGTTCAGCCAAACCGTGAAAAACAAAAAGAAAACGCAAACTTCCGGCGGTACGTTCCAAATCATGCGTCCCGGCCTCTTCCGCTGGGAATACAGCAAACCCTACAAACAAACGATAGTCGGCGACGGCCAGCATATTTGGCTGTACGATGTCGATTTGAAACAGATAACCAAATCCGACCAGTCGCAGGCTATCGGCGATAGCCCCGCATCCATCCTGTCGGATAAAAACGCTTTGGATTCCAGTTACAGCCTGAAGGAGGACGGCTCCGGCGACGGCATTGATTATGTGCTCGCCACGCCGAAGAAAAACAATGCCGGATATCAGTTTATCCGCATCGGTTTCAAGGGCGACACGCTGGCGGCAATGGAGCTGAAAGACGGTTTCGGCAATCAGACCAGCATCAAATTCAGCAATGTGGACACCCATCCCAACTTATCGCGCGGCAATTTCAAATTTGTGCCGCCCAAAGGTGTGGACGTGTTGAGTCAATAAACAAAACGGAGCTGCCGGCTTTACGGCGGCTCCGAATGTTTTTCAGGCCGTCTGAAAAACGGACGGCCGCGCAGGGGGAGGAGGAATGAAGACAAAAAGTAGGGCGATACGGATGAAGATATTCGCACTGGCTCTTTCGATGGCTGCCGTCCAGGCGCATGCCGTCTCGGCACAAAAGCTGGTGTGGGAGGCGCGCCAGCAAATCGGCCGCACCACCGCCTACGATCCCGCCTACAGCAATATCGGCTATCCGATGGGGGATGTGCCCGTGCATAAAGGCGTGTGTACCGATGTCGTCATCCGTTCGCTGCGGCGGCAGAAAATCGATTTGCAGCAATTGATACACGAAGACATGAGTAAGAATTTTGCCGCCTACCCGAAAAAATGGGGCCTGACCCATCCCGACCGCAACATCGACCACCGCCGCGTACCCAACATCGCCACCTATTTCCAACGCAAAGGCTATCAAACCCATGACGAAAAATTTCTGGCCGGCGACATCGTTACCTGGGATTTGGGTCGCGGCCTTACCCACATAGGCATCGTTTCCGACCGCAAAAGCGCGGGAGGAGAACCCCTTATTCTGCACAACATCGGACGTGGGACCCGTGAAGAAAACATTCTCCGACGCTACAAAATTACCGGCCATTACCGTCTGCCGCGATAAACCCTTGTTACGACAACGGAAGGCCGTCTGAAAAGGAGTAGTAAATGATGAAAACCAAATATTTGGCCGCCGTATCTGCCCTGCTGTTGGCGGGCTGCGTGTACAGCGAAACGTCGTACGGCCGTTATGCAGCCATCGACCTGCCCGTGGAAAGCCGCACCACCATCAACAAAACCGTGACCATCAACGCCCCGCCAGGCACCACCGTCGTTTACGGCGACGCCACCCCTGCCTCCGCCTATCAGGGCGGTTACGACTGTTATTACGACAGGGGCAACCGCCGCCGCTGCTATCCGCGCCACAATCCGCCGCCGAGACAGGTGTACCGCGTGGAAGGCCAAAGCGGCAGCATAGGGCAAACCTATGAAGGCGGCGGCTACTATATCGGCGGACAGATCAGCCGCTAGCCGGGTTTGCCGTATGCGGACGATTTGACAATGCCTTAATTCCTTAACATTTCATTCGCTTAAATCCAGGCCGTCTGAAAAAGCGGCGGCGGCGATTGACAGCGGCGGGCAAATTCCGTATAGTCCGCGGTTCTGAACACGGAGTAATGGCTGAGAGGCTGAAGGCACCTCCCTGCTAAGGAGGCATGTGGGGTCAACCTGCATCGAGGGTTCGAATCCCTCTTACTCCGCCAATCTTTGCAAAACCCCTGAGTTATTCAGGGGTTTTGCTTTACCTGCCGCCGTATTTCGATTTATGTCCGCCATCCGTCTTTTCTTTTCATTCTTCTTCATCGTCCTGCTTGCCGCCTGCGGCCCATCCGCCGAACGGCAGGCCGTGGTTTTGCAGGGCAAAACCATGGGCACGACCTATACCGTCAAATATCTTTCAGACGGCCTCAAAGATTTGCCGCCCCCCGAACAGGTGCAAGCCGATTTGGACAAATTGCTGGTTGAAGTAAACCGCCAAATGTCCACTTACGACCCGTCGTCCGAAATCAGCCGCTTCAATCAGTTGCAGGCTGTCGGCGAGCCGATGGAAATTTCCGCTGATTTTGCCTTCGTTACCGCCGAAGCCTTCCGTTTGAACGGCCTCACCCAAGGCGCGTTGGACGTTACCGTCGGGCCGTTGGTGAATCTGTGGGGCTTCGGGCCTGACAAAACCGTTACCCGCGAACCGATGGCCGAACAAATCCGGCAGGCTTCCGCCGTGGTCGGTACGGATAAAATCATCCTGGCCGGCGGGAGTGGAAAACAGACGCTGGCCAAAAAAGTTGCCGGCACATATCTCGACCTTTCCTCGATTGCGAAAGGATTCGGCGTGGACAAACTGGCCATCCATCTGGAAGGCCTGGGTGTGGAAAACTATTTGGTGGAAATCGGCGGTGAATTGCGCGGGCGCGGTAAGAACGAACGCGGCGAAACTTGGCGAATCGGCATCGAACAGCCGCAAATCCTGCAAGGCGGCAATACGCAAATCGTCGTTCCGCTGGCCAATCATTCGCTGGCCACTTCGGGCGACTACCGCAATTTCCATGTCGACGCGCACGGCAGGCGGTTGTCGCACATCATCGACCCGCAAAAGCATGTCCCTATCAGCCACAACCTCGCCTCCGTCAGCGTGATTGCCGACAGCGCGACCACCGCCGACGGCCTTTCCACCGCCTTGTTCGTATTGGGCGAGCAGCGCGCCCTGCAGCTTGCCGAACAGCAGGGTTTGGCGGTATTCTTGATTATCCGCGACGGCAGCGGCTACCGCACGGAAATGTCTTCCGCATTCAAACAACTGCTAAGCGACAAGGATAAACCATGAGCACCATCCTCCTGACTTTCGGTCTGTTTTTATTGATTATATTGGGCATGTCGGTCGGTTATATTTTTTCCAAACGCTCGATTAAGGGCAGTTGCGGCGGCATTACCGCGCTGGGCATGAAGAAAATGTGCGATTGCGAAACGCCGTGCGATACGTTGCAGCAAAAACTGGATCGCGAGGCATCGGAAAAAATTACCGTCGACCAATAAATCAGCCGCCGGATTGCTTTCCGGCGGTTTCATATCGTTTTACCCAACGCCCGAACCGGTTTTTCATTATGGCCGTCCAAAACATCGAACACATATCCGCCGCCGACAAGCTGCAACCGCTTTATGTCATCCACGGCGAAGAAGACCTGTTGCGCGTGGAAGCGTTGGACAAACTGCGTGCCGCCGCCAAGCAGCAGGGTTATTTGAACCGCGAGGTGTACACTGCGGACAACGCCTTCGACTGGAACGAAATGCTCGCATCTGCCAACAGTATGGGTTTGTTTGCAGACTTGAAGCTGATGGAGATTCATATTCCGAATGGCAAGCCGGGGAAAAACGGCGGCGAGGCATTGCTGAGCCTGGCGGAAAACCTGCCAGACGACACTGTAACCGTCGTCATGCTGCCCAAACTGGAAAAGGCGCAGACACAGGCCAAATGGTTTGCGGCGATGGCACGGCAGGGCGTGGTGTTGGAAGCCAAAGCCGTTTCAGGCAACGCACTGCCTGCTTGGATTAAAGGCCGTCTGAAAAACGCGGGATTAGACATCGAGACAGATGCCTTGACACTGTTTGCCGAGCGGGTGGAAGGCAACCTGCTGGCGGCCAAACAGGAAATCGACAAATTGGCTTTGCTGCACCCGAGCGGTAGCATCATCAGCGTGGCGGATGCCGAATTGGCCGTGGCGAATGTGGCGCGGTTTGACGTATTCCAACTGGCGTCGGCCTGGATGAAAGGCAATGCCGTACGGACTTTGCATCTGCTGGAAGGCTTGGAGGCCGAAGGGGAAGAACCCGTGCTGCTGCTGTGGGCGGTGGCCGAAGACATCCGCATCCTGATTAGGCTGGCCGCCGCATTCAAACAGGGGCAGAGCGTACAGGCTGTGCGCAACAGCCTGCGCCTGTGGGGCGATAAACAGACACTCGCCCCGTTGGCCGTCAAGCGGCTGTCCGTCAGCCGCCTGATCGGCGCATTGCAGGAGTGCGCCCGTATCGACCGGATGATAAAGGGCGCGGAGGACGGCGATGCTTGGGCGGCCTTCCGCCAAATGGTTTACGGCTTGGCGGTCTAGCGTTTCCGTTGCCATCAATGAAGCGGACCGTACGGCAATATCGAAATATGTGAACCTGTCGTTGAGGCCGTCTGAAAAGATGCCGAAAAGGTTAATTCGGTTTACAATCCGCACTTCGAACCAAACACAAATTTAAGAGACAGACATGAACCCGAAAATGTTTATCCAACCCGCCATCCGCATCTCGGTTATCGCTGCCGTCATCATCGGCATCCTGATACTGTTCGGCGTCAGATGGTGGGTGGCATTGCTCAGCGTACTGGGCATTATTGCCGTTATCGCACTCTTGGCCGTGTGGGTCATCAAACGCCAACGCCGCCAGTTTACCGAACGCCTCAAAGCATTCAACATCGACCCCGAGAGCGGGCGCATCAATCCGGCCGACCTGCGCCGCATGTACAACAGCGGCGGACAGGCGCAAAAAGATGCAGTGATGATTTACTGCATGGCGAACAACAACTGCCCTGAAGCCGATGCGCACAAAGCCTTTAAAGAAATGTCGATGTTCAACCCGAACGCCCGTCAGGCGCAGATGAAAGCCATGCAGGAAATGCAGGCTCAGCAGCGTAAAGGCAAAGGAAAAGGCAAGGGCGGATTCCGCTGAAATGCCGAATAACGATACACGCCGTCTGAAAAATGTTTTGCCGGGTCAAAACCATTTTCAGACGGCCTCTTTTTACGGAAAAGCAAACCATGTATGACGTAAACACCCACGATGTGCGCCGCTTCTTCGCCGACGTTTGGCGGCAGCGGTTTGCCCCGCTGCAACTGGACGCATTGCAGCAAAAAGCATTGCGGATTCTCGAAGCCCATCAGGAATATGCCGATTATCTGGAAAACATCGAGGACTATCTGGACACGGAATGGAAACCGGAAGGCGGCAGGGAAAACCCCTTCCTCCACCTTTCGTTGCACCTCTCGATACAGGAACAGGCTGCCATCGACCAGCCGCCCGGCATCCGCGCCATCCACCAGACCCTGTGCACCCGCCATAACGGCGACTGGGTGCGGGCGGAGCATCACATGATGGAAGCTTTGGCCGAAACCATTTGGGAAGCGCAACGTTACGGCCGAGGATTGGACGTAAACGCCTACATGACCCGCCTGAGAAAAGCCATCGGGCTAGGTCAGGAAGAGCGGGCACGGCTCAACCCGCATGAAGTCGGACTTGGGCAGGCGGTTATCGGAGAATAAAGGCAGCGGTTGATATACTATAACAAAATTTTCATAAAAAACATATGCTTAGGTATTTACTTTTCCGTTTTGGGAGACTATTATCGCGTTTCCCTAAAACCGGGTAAGACCATGCCCGACCTTAATCAAATCGAAGGAAGCATCATGACACACTGCACCATTCATCACGACCACTCCCATGTTCACGGCAGCGGCTGCGGTCATACCGCCATCAAACATGACGGCCATATCGACTACCTGCACGACGGTCATTTGCACCACGAGCACAACGGCCATTACGACGAGCACACCCTGCCGGTAAATGAAACCAACCCCGATGCCTGCATCCCGCTCGATACCTGTGCGGGCCATGTTCACAGAGAAGGTTGCGGACATGAAGCTGTCCCTCACGGCGACCATATCGATTACTTGGTCAACGGCCGTCTGCATCACCAGCACGGCGATCATTGCGATGACCACGGCCCGGTGGAAATCGTTGCATAATTCAGACCGATAAAGCATCGGGCAAACAGGGGAGTCGGCATAATGGCCGGCTCCCCTGTTGTTATATATGTTGTACTTGAAGGTAAAAACAGTATGTCTATTTTTCGCTGTCAAATTGGATAAATAGGGACTTAGACGTTTAAAAAATAATATATTCAATTATTTAATACTATCCAATACCCTGTGTTAATTAAATATTTTTATTAAACATCATGCTTTAATGTTTTATTTAAATTTGAAATTTACAAATCTTTAATGCAGAATGGTAATGTAAGCTTTTTAAATGTGAGGTTTTAAACTATGGTCAAACAGACTGTTTTGGTATGTGCTGTTTTATTGTCACTGACAGGTTGCGTTACTTACGGCGGTCAGCGTTTCATTCCTTCCCCTGAGCAAGAGGCCGCAATGCAGGCTGATTCGCGCCGTGTTCAGAACGATGAGCGTGCGGAGCGTGCAGAGCGTCGTAGGGAGCGCCGTGAAGAAATGATGGATGAGGCCGATGCCATCAACCGTGCTTATGGCAACAGAAAAGTCTATATCCTTCATTAATCTTTAGATTTATTCGATTTTTTTGTATTTCAGGTATTTATTATGAAAAATAAACTAGCGCTTATCCTTCTGACTTCAATCATTGTAACCGGCTGTGCCGCTCAGGGAAGCTCTGTCGGCGATTTGGCCATAGGGGATGACTCTGCTGCCATCAAAGCCGGCCGTAACCGTGCTTCTGCCCAGTTGTCCCGTGCCGAACTGGAACAACACAGACGTCAGCGTCAAAACGTTTCCGAAGAATTGGCATTGGAACGCGAGAAACGCGCCAACAAACGTGATCAAATCAATGGTGCGATGGGTACTGCCGCAGGTGCGGTTGGCTTGATCGGCGGTATTGCCGGTACGGCTGCCGCCATCAAAGCATGGTTCTAAACCATTTGGACAAACGAAGCAAAACGGCTGTCGGTTATCGACAGCCGTTTTTTGTTTTCCAACAATGCTTTTTATAGTTGCAAAACATGCCCTTCCAAACGGAGGCCGTCTGAAAACGGCCTTCGGCAAAGCAGGGGCGCAGCCTGAATGGTTAAAACAGGCGGTATTCTTGGCGGTTGATTGAAAAGCCGTGGCCGTCGTTGTTTTTACAGCTTAAGCCCGATGTTTCGCTGCGGCAGCTCCAACCGTTGCCGCTGACGGTTTCGCCGTATTTCAGTACGCGTGTTTTTTCGTAGCCTTCGTTGTAGGGAACAAATTCGAAACCCGCGCAGCTCATAGCGGCTTTACCTTTGGCGTTAAGCGTGAAGTCCAAGCCTTCGCCTTGTTTTTCACAGCGTTTCGGCATGGCTTTGTTCAGGCCGATGAAGCAATACAAGTCGTTGGTATAGCGTTTGTCGGCCTTGGCGTGTTTGTGGCTGTTGCCGCCGCATAGGATATTGCCGCTGGGGGTGGCGAAAACGTGTTGGTAGTCATCGTTTAAATAGATGCTGGATGAGCCGGCAAAGACGGGTGCGGCGGCAGAGAGTAACAGAAGGGTCAGATATTTCATGGTGGTTTCCTTGATGAATGTTTTCTGTCGGAAAGATTGGGAAGTGGTTTTCAGACGGCCTCAATCGGGCTGACGGTTGGGGCTAATCGAATTCGAAGTTTTCCTGTTCGGGCGTTGTACCGAAATCCCGTCCTTTTTCCCATTTGGCCTGTTCGATTTTTTTACGCCGTACGGCCAACAGGCGCATGACTTGGTGTTTTTGGTCATCGTTCATTTGCTGCCAGTAGAGACGTTCTTCCCGGCTGCGCAGGCAGCCGATGCAGTAGCCTTTGTTGTTGGCGCGGCAGATGCCGATGCAGGGGCTGGGGATGGCGAAGAAGTCGGGCTGTTCCATGTTTTCAGACGGCCTTTCCCTGCATGTTGTGGTGTTCGACGGTGAAACCTGCGTCGCGGTAGGCGCGGAAGCGTTCCCTTGCTCCGGCCAGTTCGTCCGGGCTGTTGCCGACGATTTCGAGCACGCGTTGCGGCAGCGGTTGCGCCGTGTGCCAAAAGTCGTCGGTCAGGTTGAGGACGACGGTGCCTTCGGGCAGGGGCGGCAGGCGGTTGCCGCAGGCTAAAACGGCGGCGGCATCTTGCGGATAAGTGTGTCCTTCAATCCATATTTCGTGTGGCAGGAAGCTTTCGGGCGGGTCTTGCCACAACTCTTTGTCCAAGCGGCGCATTTCTGCTTCGCTGCCGCACCAAATCAGCAGGCGTTCGTTTTGGCCGCAGGCCCGGCGGGTGAGTTTGCAGGCGAAGGCGGCGGAGTCGGTTATGTGGACGTAGAAGGTGGCTCTGTGCATGGTGCGGCTCGCGATGGAAACGGCGGTATGGATGATGTGTTGTTTATAAATCGCTGATATTTAATGTTTTTTGTTGTGTAAAAGTTTGGCTGGTATTTTCGGCAAGGATGGTGCGGGCAACGTTTGCAGGGTTGGCGGTTGTACTGCACATATTTCAGACGGCCTTTCGGCCATCAACCGGCCTATTCCCCCGCAACCTTATCCAACGAGATGCTCAAAATCTGCGTGCCGTCGGATTCAAACTGTTCCGTTAGTATCCATTCGTAATCTTGGCAGCGGTAAATCTGCTGCCCATTGTCAAATGCCTGCCATCCTTTTTCAGGCAGCCTGAACTGCTTTTTTGCCTGTTCCGCCCGCACGGTAAAGGGTTTTCGCTTGTTGTAGTGGAGGAATAGGGTGATGTCTTTGATTTTCCTATTCTTATAAATCAAGAAGGCAGAATTTATATCTTTGCCCAACGGGTGTTCGTTTTCGATAAGGTTAATTCCTCCTTCGTCCGTTTGGCGTTTTTCAAGCGCGGCCGTCGTGTCGTGCGCTTGGGGAAACCGTTTTTTGAACTGCGCCAAAGGTTCGCCCAATTTCAAGCCCCTCAAATCGGCGCGCGCCACTTCCGCTTCGCATGACTGCGCTGCCGCAGTGCCGGATAAGGCCAGCAAAATCAAGCACAATATTCGTTTCATGGTTATTTTTTGTCCGGTAAGGTTTATGTGGATTATACAGGCTGTGGGGCCGTTTTTTTATACCCAACCGCATACGGCGGCCGGTGTTTTTCAGACGGCCTTTTTGCCTATATCCGTTCCGTTTTATCCGCCAGCATGTCGCGCAGGCCGCTGCGGCGGGTTTCGTTGCGGTTGCAGGCGGCGGCAAAGGCATGCCTGCCGCCGACAAAGGTAAATTTTTCGCGGGCGCGGGTGATGGCGGTGTAGAGCAGGGCGCGGTTGAGGCTTTCGGCATCGGCGGGCGGCAGCAGCCAAACGTCGCGGTATTCGGAGCCTTGGCTTTTGTGCACGGTCATGGCGAAGGCGGTTTCGTAGGCGGGCAGGCGGCTGAGGGGGATTTTACGGTATGTGCCGCCGTCGGGGAAATAGGCCGCCAGCGCGCCGTCGCCGCCATCGGTATCGCGCAGAATCAGGCCGATGTCTCCGTTGAAGAGGCCGAGCGGGTAGTCGTTGCGTTCTATCATGATGACTTGTCCGGCAAACCATTGTGCATCCGCCGGTATGCGCCCGTGCCGTTGCAGGTGGTTACGGCAGGCGAGGTTGAAGCGGGTGGCATCGTCGCGCCTTGCCGCCAGTACGGCCAGATGGCTTTGGCAGTCGAAGGCGGCCGCGATGTCGGCATGGTCGGCGGCCTGCCAGTAGTCTGCCTGCTGGCGGCAGAAGTCGGCGGCCAGTTGTTCGATGGAGGCTGTGCGGACGGACAGTTGGCCAGGGAAACGGTCAAACTGCGCCCAAGCGGTTTCCGCGTCTCCGGCGCACACCGCGCGCGCCAGACAGCCCAGCCCGCTGTGTTCGCCGAAACGGTGGCTGACGGTCAGGCGGGCGGTGTTGGCCGAAAGCGCGGGCGGGTTTGAGGCCGTCTGAAAAGGGTTTTCGCGTTGCGGCAGCAGGGTTTTCAGACGGCCTGCCGTTTCGCCGTCCAAGATGGTGGTTTGCGCCAAAGAGGCCAATACCGCGCCCGCGCCGACGGAAGGGAGCTGGTTTTCGTCGCCCAACAGGATGACGCGGCAGCCGTCGGGCACGGCGCGCAGGAGGTTGAGCATCAGGGCGAGGTCGAGCATCGAGGCTTCGTCGATAATCAGGATGTCGAGCGGCAGCGGGTTGTCGGCATCAAACTGCGGCTGCATTTGCGGCGGGCGCAGTTTCAACAGGCGGTGGACGGTTTGGCCTTCGAGTGCCGAGAGGTGCCGCTTGAGGCCGTCTGAAAGGGAAAAGCCGGCCAGGGCTTTGTGCAGGGCGCGCGCCATGTGTGCCGCCGCTTTGCCCGTCGGCGCGGCCAGCGCGATGCGCGGCAGGCGTTCGCGGCCTTGGCAGAGCAGGGCGAGCAGTTTGGCGACGGTGGTGGTTTTGCCCGTGCCGGGGCCGCCGGAAATTAAGATGAAGTTTTGCAGCAGGGCCAGCGCGGCGGCGGCCTGCTGGCCTTCGCTGCCGGCTTGGGCAAACCATTCCGCCAGCAACTCGGCGGCGCGGGCGGCTTCGGGGATTTCGGCCGGCGGGACGGCCAGGCGGCGGATTTCGCCGGCCAAGTCGCGTTCGAGCCGGTAGAAGCGGCCGAGGAACAGCCGCCGCCCGCGCAAAACCAGCGGGGCAAGGCCTTTTGAATCGGTCAGCGGCGCGGCCTGCGCCAGTGTTTCAGCTTCTTCGTCGGTCAGCCAAATAAAGCTGTGGCCGTCTTCCAGCGCGGCGAAAAGTCGGTGTAAAAACGGGGCGCACACCTCGGCGGCGGCAGGATAAAGGCGGCTGAGCAGTTCGATTGCGGCATCGGCGGCTGCGGTTTGGAATTCGTCGTCATTCATGGCGGCGGCAATTTAAAGAAAGGGATGGGCAGATTATAGCGGAAGCGGCTGCCGTTTTCAGACGGCCTGATGCGGAGGGAGGCCGTCTGAACAGCAGGTTGCGCGATTTAAAGGTGTTTTCAGACGGCCTTTCGGCTAAAATACGCCGCTCTAGAGCCATGAATCATCTTTCCCAATCCGATTTTCCCGTTATGAAAAACATCGTCATCCTGATTTCCGGACGCGGCAGCAATATGCAGGCCGTCGTCGAGGCCGCCGTTCCGAATGCGGACATCCGCGCCGTATTGAGCAACAACGAAAACGCCGCCGGACTGGCGTGGGCGGCATCGCGCGGCATCGCCACCGCCGCGCTGAACCACAAAAACTTCCCCGACCGCGAATCCTTCGACCGCGCCATGATGGAATTGATCGACCGCCATCAGCCCGATTTGGTCGTGCTGGCCGGATTTATGCGCATCCTCACGCCCGCCTTTTGCGCCCATTACGAAGGCCGTCTGATCAACATCCATCCCTCGCTGCTGCCCGCCTTTACCGGCCTGCACACCCACGAACGCGCCTTGGTCGCCGGCTGCCGCGTGGCCGGCTGCACGGTGCATTTCGTTACGCCCGAACTCGATTGCGGGCCCGTGATTGCGCAGGGCGTGGTGCCGATTCTCGACGGCGATACGGCCGACGACATCGCTGCGCGCGTCTTGAAAGTGGAGCACCAACTGCTGCCGCAGGCTGTGGCCGATTTTGCCGCAGGCCGTCTGAAAATCGACGGAAACCGCGTGCTCAACAGCCATGCCGCCGATTCCGAAGCGCAATTCCTGGCTTGAAAAGACAATGAAAAACAATACATTGCCACCTCGACGCCTATCCGTAGCCCCCATGCTGGATGGGATTGATATTTAAAATAAAATAAAAAATATCAATTACTTATAATTTATAGGTATGAAATGGTGCAAATATGGCACAATAGCACTGTTATTTTTTTGCTTGGTAAAATTGGTATAGTTTGCGTAGAGCTTCTGGGCGGCTTCCACCGATTTCTTCTAGTATTGCTTTGAAATTGTTGATTGTTTCTGCGTCCGCACGAATAAGGATTTGGGCAAGTTCTCCGCGCTCGAGTTTTTCGCGTTGCCATTTAGCGGTTGTTGCTTTTCGTAGGGCTTTGCTGTGTTTGGTGTTGGCGTTTGACATGGTTTTTTCTTTCGGGTAAAGTGATTGCAGAAAGGTGGTTGGGAATGGGCGGCGTTGCCGCCGCCCTTTGGTTAATCACACGGTTTTATTAGTAGGCTGGGTAGCTGGTTACTAGTAAAACCACCAAGATTAGGAATCTTATCATCTTCATCACCTCCTTTCTTTTTCGGATTTCCCGCTGTTCCCGCAGCGGGATTTCTTTATTCCTAATCGTTGGAATAATTATAGTATAACCTATAATTAAAATCAAGTTTTCCTTCCGATTTTTTTGTAAAAAGTACCCAGTTTTGCAACAAAAAAACAGGCTGTATTTACAGCCTGTAGTTTATGGGTTAACCATTTCTTCAAATTTATCAATATATCTGTGGATATATAAATCGTTCATTTTGTAATTCCTTTCAATATTGTTTTGACAGGCTTCCATGTGCATGGCCGCGTCTACCCGCCAATCCAAGCCGGTCAAAGCACGTTTGCGCTTGCTCATCTCGGTAAAGATGTGGCCGTCTTTTTCCTCCATATCGGCAAACAATTCCGACTGCGCCGTGATGTCGCCGCCTTCCGCCCCCTCTAAAATCTGGTGCAGCTTCTGCGGCGTCAGCCCCTTGCTCGGATGCTCGCCGATGGTGCCGCGGGCTTTGGCCAGCTGCGCGGTCTGCTCACCCTTGCGCGGTGCTTTCGGCGCAGGCTCAGTGTTGCCTGTAATAGCGGATAAAACGGCAGTAAAACGGGATTTGATAGACATAATTAAGCGGCAAGATGCAGTTAATCTTGCCGCTATTGTCAGATGTAAGGCCGTCTGAAACCGTTTGAGCCGCTTCAGTCAGCCACAAAAAAGCCCCTTGCGGGGCCGGGTGTTACATAAACTTGATGAGGAGAGCTGTGGCAGTGGCGACGGCTGATACTAGAGCGGTTGCCACCATCAATGGATACCATCGGGCTTCTTGATTGATTTTGGCGGCTTCGGCGATGATTTTAGCGATTTCCGCGTCCACTTTTCTCAGTTCGGCCTGTTTCATTTCAGTCTCAAGTAAATTTCTCATTTTCATATCCTTTCTGGATTCTCGGGCTTGCACCATGCTTCCCGATTGCTTTCTATTATACGCGCTATTTACGCGTAGTCAAGCATTTTTTGCACAGATTTTTAACAGCTCCACCCATTGCCGGTGCGGCATATCCGCATGGGTAGCCTTATCAAGGGCGGCCTCCCATTGCTGCACCGTACGCAGCGCCACGCCGAGCAGCTTGCCGACATCGGTTTGCGTGAGTTGGTGCTGGCGGCGCAAATGGCGCAGGTTGGCTGGCGTGTAACCGGTTTCAGGGTAACCGTCCATCATCTCACCTCAACTATTTCCGCGCCCAAGGCCGCAGCGGCGGCGGCCACCGACATGCGCAGCTTGCGCCGTACCACATCGGCTTCGGCCTGCGGCAGATTGCAGCTTACCTTCGGTACTTCGCCGTTTTGCAGGCGCTGCGCTACCAGCTCCACCTCCGCCCGCCAACGATTGACCAATTGTTGCAAATTGTCGGCCACCGGCTGCGGGATGGCGGATTCCCCCGCTTCCCAGCGGTTCCACGCACGCTCCGACACGCCATCCGGCCGCTCGGCTGTCTTGGCAACGTTTTTGGCTGCCTCAAGCACGGTTAAAAACAGCAGGCGGCGGTACAGCCCAAAGGTTTTATGATCCATTTATCCTCCTACATTGCGGTATTCCGGCACCAATTTTGCGCCAGTGCTGGATTTCGTGAGCATACCACACCATCAGGCGGCGGCGCTCGTCCAACAGATAGGCCTTATTGTACACCCCGCGCACGCCTGGAATAACGTGCGCCAGTTGCAGCTCGATGGCGTCTACCGACCAGCGGCCACTCTCGTGCGCATGGGTGCTAAACACTTTGCGCAGGCCGTGGATAGTCATCCGACCACGCCAACCTGCCTGCGTAATGACATGCAGCGGGCGGTGGCCGCCGATACCGCCGAACAGCAGGCTGCTACTGATGCCGCTGCGTTTTCGCTCGTCCAGCCATGCCTGCAGCAAGCGGCACACCGGCGGAGCCAGCGGCACAACGTGCGGCCGCCGCATTTTCATGCGTTCGGCGGGGATAGTCCACAGACGGCGCTCAAAATCAAACTCGTCCACGGCGGCATTAACCGCCTCGCCACGCCGAACAGCGGTATAGACAATGAGCCAAAAGGCGGTCAGCGCGGCGGCATCGATATTGGTATGGGTATCCACCGCCGCCAAAAATTCGG
>ERZ772962.436-NODE-436-length-23061-cov-3.838303_pt1 | contig 23061 bp, 12 predicted proteins | sample MGYA00580676_ERZ772962 | MGnify/ENA primary metagenome ERZ772962 (study PRJEB29015, sample SAMEA2738049) | human oral metagenome | biome: human oral; feature: human-associated habitat; material: saliva | place: China | collected 2230 ...
GGTCTGGGAGAGCAAGAACGCTGACGAGTTCCGCAGCGCATGGTCGGACACCCACAAGCCGAACCTCATCAAGGTCGAGCAGGCGCTCGCGGCCGCCGCCACGGATGTGGCGACCAACCACAACAACCTCGTCATCGCCAACGCAGATCCGCGCATTGATGAGGTTGGGGTGGGCGGGGGACCACAGTAAGCGCCCCCATTCCTGCCGGTTTGCCAGTCCGGGGATTTGAGCAACGAGGCGCAGCGAGCGTGAGCGCATCCGGACCATACTTGCAGCCAAGGTTTCGCCTGCAAGTTCAAGGGACAAACTGGCCTCAATCGGGTCGATCTCACCGCTGGCTTCACGCAGACCCGACAGTGCGATGTCGCAGGTAACTTGAGCATTCTCGATATCCCAAGACCAAGTCAGTGACTCAATGTAGCCTTCGGGGACAACTTCCATCCAGACATCGCGCCAGATTCCGACGACCGAGTGATACCAAATACCGTGGGGGTTTTCTTGCCAGTCTTGTTTGCCGCGCGGCTGATCCACTGCGTCAAGGCGGTCCTGTGCGCGGACGACAAGTTCAAGGCCATCATCTAGATAATCGGATGAATCAACGGTGATGGTGAAGGGCGTGTACCCACCTTCGTGGTGCATATGGTGACGGCCGTTAATCCAGACGTCACAGGTGAAATCAACCGCTTCGAAGTGAATACGCAGGTGCTGGCGCGAGGAAGTGTCATCAGCACCTGCCTGCTGAAGGTCGTCGGGGGTAATGGTTCGCCGATACCAGACAACATCGGATCGTTCCCCGCTCCCGCCACTATCCGGGCTTCCGGGCGGGAAGGGGACCATGATCGTCTTAGAGAAGGTGACTCCGGGGAGGTACCAGCCCAGGGTGAGTCCCTCATCGCTTGAATCCGTAGCGAAAGACCACTGGCCATTAAGATTCAGCCAGGATTCACGACAGAGATCCGGGCGCGAATAATCCGCGTCGCACCATGCATCGAAAGTGTCTACGTTGACCTTCATGGGATTATCATGCATGATTTTCCAGATAATTGCAACGTAGCAAATTATCGCAATCTCTTCAGCAGATTCCCCGATTTTTCAGTAGAATAGAGCCTATAGCCCCTGATAACTCACATCCTGCCGCGATTTTATCGGAGACGGACATGAAAGCTTCACGGCCTAATATGCGCGATGTTGCGCAACTTGCCGGCGTCTCACAGCGCACCGTTTCAAACGTAGTAAATAACTTTCCGCACATCTCCCCTGCTACTCGGAAGGCAGTTGAGGACGCAATCCGTCAACTGGGTTACCGGCCAAACATTGCTGCGCAGCGCCTTCGCCAAGGTCAAACACACACCTTAGCGCTCGCAATTCCAAACCTTGCATGGCCCTACTTCGGGGAACTTGCGCACCTCATCCAAGAAGAGGCGCGACGCAGCGGATATTCGATCATGGTTGTCGAGACTGCCGGTTCGCGCGAACATGAAGTCTCGGTCCTGCGCGACTTCCGCACCAACCTTATCGATGGGCTCATCCTCTCCCCCATCGAACTCGACCTCGAAGGTCTCAACCAGCTCGAGCTGGACGCTCCACTCGTGCTGCTCGGCGAGAGGATTCAGGATGCGGGTATCCCGCACTTTTCGATGGATAACGTCTCCGCGGCCTCGGAAATGATTCATCATCTCTACGAGCAGGGAGCGCGCAGCTTCCTGGTTCTGGGATCGACGCACACGCAGGCAACCTCCAGCGCGGGCGCACTTCGCCAACGCGGGATCGAGAAGGCACTGACCGAACTCGGATTGGACTCGTGGGCATGGCGCAGCGTTGAAGTTTCCCCGTGGACCGCCGGTGGCGCACAGGAAGCGCTCTCGCAGTGGTTGGAGTCCAATAACCTCCCCGATGCGATCTTCACGATGAACGACCTCCTTGGGATTGGTGCACTGCGCGCGCTTGCCGAGGCGAATGTGCGCGTGCCCGAGGACGTCTTGGTCTCCACCTGGGACGATACGGTCCTTTCGCGCTTCTCAACGCCCACTCTGACCACGATCACGCCCGATACTCATGCGATCGCTCGCGAGGCCGTCCAGGGCCTGATTGCACTCATTGAGGGACGCGGGGGCGCGGGTGGCAAGCAGGACACCACATCAAGTGAGGAGCAGAGCGACGGGGAAAGCGGCGCCTCGTCACTCGTTCGCCCACAGACAGTGGCAGACGTGACGGTCTCACATACGCTTTCGATCCGTCGCTCAACCCTTCGAGCTTAAGCGCGTAAGCTCCTTCATTCCTGTTTTAGCTCGCACACCTACGGCCTCAGAACAGCAATAGGACAGGAACGAGTGAGCTAAACCAGGAATGAGAAGGAGGAAGGAGGGAGGAGGGAGGGGGAAGAACGGCAGGCGGCCACCGCGCACACATACACGTGTGGGCAGACCCGAAGGCCTGCCCACACAAGAAAACCGCGAAAGAACACTCAGAGGTTCAGCTGGATCTTTCGACCGGGAACGGCCTCGATCAGCTCGCGAGTGTAATCCTGAACTGGATTGTTGAAGAGAGCATCGGTCGTATTCGCTTCAACCAAGCGTCCCTTTTCCATGACCACAACATCATCGGCGATCTGGCGAACAACAGCCAGGTCGTGGGTAATGAACAAGTAGGACAATCCCAGCTGAGCCTGCAAATCGTTCAGCAGGTGCAGAATCTGGTTCTGCACAAGCACGTCCAGAGCAGACACGGCCTCGTCCAGGACAATCACTTCGGGGTTCAGTGCAAGCGCACGCGCAACGGCAACGCGCTGACGCTGACCACCGGAAAGCTCATTCGGGTAACGACGCATGGCGCTTCGCGGCAGGGCGACCAAGTCGAGCAACTCGGCGACGCGCTCTTCGCGCAGCTTCTTCTCGGCTTCGCCATGACCTTCAAGAGCGGCGACGGCCCACGGTTCAGGATCGCGACCGGTCGCCTTCGCGCGCTCCACTTCCTGCTGAGCGTAGGCCTTCGTGCCGTAGCTGTGGATGCGCAGCGGCTCTTCGATGATTCGGTAGATCGAATACATCGGGTCGAGCGAGCCGTAGGGGTTCTGGAACACGGCCTGGAGGCGACGACGCAGCGCAAAAAGCTGTGCCTCGCTGTACTCCGAGGTGTCCTCGCCGTCGAAGAAGATCTTGCCCGAGGTCGGTTCCAGCAGGTGGAGGATCATGTTCGCCGCAGTTGACTTACCGGAACCGGATTCGCCCACGACCGCCAGAGTCTTTCCACGGCGCAGCGTGAAGGAGACATCGTCGACCGCAAGAAGCTTCGAGGCCTCGCCCTTCGCGCCGCGAATATGGAATTCCTTGGTGAGGTGCTCGACGCGAATCATTTCCTCGCTCGAGGCGTTCTTCGCCGAGCCGGTGAGCTCTTCTTCCGTGTGCGTGATGCCGCGCGCGTGAGCGGACTCGATACGTGCCGAGGCCAAGGACGGCGCCGCGGACACCAGACGCTTCGTGTAGGGGTGCTGCGGGTGCTGGAGGATCTCCAGGGCGGGGCCGGATTCCACGATGCGACCACGGTGCATGACGACCAGTTGTTCGGCGCGCTCAGCGGCCAGACCCAAGTCGTGGGTAATGAAGAGCACTGCCGTGCCCATTTCCTTGGTGAGAGTCTCGAGGTGATCGAGAATGCGACGCTGAACGGTCACGTCCAGTGCCGAGGTAGGCTCGTCAGCAATGAGCAGCTTGGGACGAGAAGCAAGACCGATTGCGATCAGCACGCGCTGACGCATACCGCCCGAAAACTCGTGCGGGTACTGCTTCGCGCGGCGCTCGCCGTCGGGAAGGCCTGCCTGCTCAAGGAGCTCGGTTACGCGCTCCCCTGCTTCGGAGCGGGGAACAATATTGTTCGCCAGGAGGGCTTCCTTCACCTGTGTTCCCACGCGAAGAACGGGGTTCAGGTTACTCATCGGGTCCTGGGGAACCAAGCCAATGCCAGATCCACGCAGGTCGATCCATTCCTTGGAGCTCATCTTGGTGAGCTCCTTACCGTCGAACTCGATGGAGCCGCCGGTGACCTTACCGGTACCCGGAAGCAGGCCAATAACCGCAGCGGCGGTGGTCGACTTACCTGAACCGGACTCGCCGACGATTGCGACGGTCTGGCCAGGGTAAATGGTCAGGTTAGCTCCGCGAACGGCGGGAACGACACCGGTCGAGGTCGTGAAGGTGACCTCCAGGTCGGTGATCTTCAGCAAGGGGTTGGCGTCGTCCGGGTGGACTTCAGCCTTCTCGACGCCTTCGAGGATGACCTCGGTGACAGTCTCTTCGAATTGTTCTTCGTTCACTTCTTCGCCTTCGGGTCAAGGGCTTCGCGAACGGCGTCACCCATCGTGATGAAGCTAAGCACGGTCAAGGCCAGTGCCATAGCGGGGTAGAAGAGAACCATCGGTGCCTGCCTCAGGTTATCCTTCGCCTGCGAGATGTCAGCACCCCAAGACACCACCGTCGGGGGAAGACCAATACCCATGAAGGAGAGCGAGGCCTCGGCGACGATGAAGGAACCCAGAGCAACCGTCGCGTAGACGATAATCGGTGCCATGGAGTTCGGGATGATGTGGGAGAGCAGGATCCGCCAACGCGATGCACCGGTTGCCTTCGCGGCCGTCACGAATTCCTCGTTCTTGGCGCTCATGACCGAACCGCGCGTGATACGTGCAATCTGAGTCCAGCCGAACATCGACAAGACCAAGATGACCATCCAGATATTGCGGTGTTGCTTGAACATCTGCATGAAGACAATTGCAGCGAGCAGCAGGGGAACTGCGAAGAAGATGTCAGTGACACGTGAGATCACGGCGTCGATCCAGCCGCCGAGGAAGCCGGCGATGGAGCCAAGAGTTGCACCGATCAAGACGACGCAGATCGTCGTCAGGACACCGACGGAAACCGAGGCGCGTGCGCCGTAGATGACGCGGGCGTAAATATCGCAGCCTTGGAAGGTGTAGCCGAAGGGGTGTCCGGCCTCGGGCTTGCCCAGAGAGTGCGAGAGTTCGCAGTAGTCGGGCTTAACGCTCGTGAAAAGCTGTGGGAACGCAGAGATCAAAACGGCAATAACGATAATGACCGCTGCAATCCAGAACAGGGGACGCTTGCGCAGATTCTTCCACGCTTCACCCCACATTGAGGCGGGTGCGGACTCATCGGCGACGGCGTCAACTGCGCCCAAACCGGTCTCATCAATATCCGAGACGTAGTGCTCCTGACCGGCGCGAGTACGCGAAATAGCTTGCGAAGGGATGAAATCACTCATAGCGAATCCTCGGATCAAGAACGGCGTACAGCAGGTCAACAAGGAGGTTTGCGGTGATGTAAACCATGACCAGGACTGTCGTGAAGGAGACAACGGTAGCGGGCTCACCGCGGACGATGGACTGCCACAAGGTACCGCCAACACCGTTGATGTTGAAGATACCTTCGGTGATGATCGCGCCACCCATGAGGCCACCCAAGTCGCCACCGAGGAAGGTTGCAACGGGGATCAGCGAGTTACGCAGAATGTGGCGCGTCATCACGGTGCCTTCTTTCAGGCCCTTGGCGCGTGCGGTACGCACGTAGTCGGCAGAGACGTTTTCGGACACCGATTGGCGTGTGAGTCGGATGACGTATGCAAGAGAGGTTGCGCCTAGCACAATTGCAGGCATCGTCAACGATTTCAATGAAACGGTACTTGCCGTTGGCGGGAAGATACCCCACTTGATGCCGAGGAAGAACTGCATGAGGAAGCCGATAACGAAGGTCGGCACAGAAATGACGACCAACGAGAGAACCAGGACCGTTGAGTCGAAGATACCGCCGCGACGCACACCTGCGATAACACCGAAGAGAATACCGAGAATGGCCTCGATCAAGAGGGCGTAGATGGCAAGTCGGATGGTGATCGGGAATGCGGTGGCCAGCACCTCGGTCACCGGTCGCCCGGAGAAGGTCTTCCCAAAATCAAGGGTGAAGATGCCCTTGAGGTAGAGCAGGTACTGCAGCCAGAAAGGCTTATCGAGGTTGTACTCTTCGCGGATTCGAGCTGCCGCAGCCTCGGTCAAGCCCTTATCGCCACCGAGGGCCGCGACGGGATCACCTGGCATCAGGTAGACCATCGCAAAGATCAGGAACGTTGCTCCAAAGAAGACCGGGATGGTCTGTAGGAGACGTCGTCCGATGTATCGCAGCATGGACAGGTCCTTTTAATACATGCGTTTACGAATGGTTTTCGCAAACTCGTCGGGGTTCATCAAGATGAACGGGATTTCACATGGGTCGCACACTCTACAAGCCTGAGGCCGAAAGCAGGTACACGACACTACTCATGCTTACTACTGATCATAGTAATGCAAAGAAGTGGTAAATGGTCAATCGTGTGTCTTTAATTACGCGCACACACGCACGTTTCGCGAGATGTCATGAACAACTGTGGGGTGGAAGCCTCATGACCTCCACCCCACAGTTTTTCCGCCTATGTTCAGCGGGGAAGAACTATGTTCAGTTCTTGGTAATCGCGAAGTAGTTCACGGTCGAGTTCCAGGTGAACTGAACGTTGCTCACCTTGGTGGACCATGCACCGTTGGTGTTCGAGTACCAGGTCGGGATGACCGGCATATCCTCGAAGAGCAGCTCTTCTGCCTTGTACTGGAGGTCAAGAGCCTCGGTGCCCGAAGCGGACAGAGAGTCGCTCAGGTACTTATCGAACTCGGCATTCTTCCAACCGGAGTAGTTGGAGGAAGCATTCGAGGAGTAGGTCGGGAACAGGAAGTTGTAGAGCGAGGGGTAGTCACCCTGCCAGCCCTGACGGAAACCGCCCTTAGTGGTGCCGGCCTTCATGTCGCCCAGGAGGGACTTGAAGTCTGCGTAGGCGTCGCCTTCAGCCTCAATACCCAGGGTGTTCTTGATGGAGTTGCAGGTCGCGTCAACCCACTGCTGGTGTCCACCATCAGAGTTGTAGGAGATCTGCAGCTTGCCGCTCCACGGGGAGATGGCATTGGCCTGTGCCCACAGCTCCTTAGCCTTCTCAGGGTTGTAGGTCAGAACCTCGGAACCCTTCAGGCCTTCCTTGTATCCATCGATTGCGGGAGAGGTGAAGTCCTTAGCAGCGGTACGGGTACCGGAGAAGACGGTCTTGATGATCGAATCGCGGTCGATCGACATCGAGATGGCCTTGCGACGCAGCTTGCCTTCTTCACCGGAGAAGTGCTCCAGGCGATTGGGGATGGTGACGTACTGAATGATGGCCGCAGGCTGGTTGGCCGTACGTCCGGACAGTTCCTGCTGGTAGCTGGAGAAGACCGAGGTCGGGACGCCATCGAGCACGTCGAGGTCGTTGGAGCTCAGGTCAGCGTATGCAGCATCGAGGGACTGGTAGAAGACAATGCGGAGGCCGCCGTTCTTCGCGGTACGAGGACCGGAGTAGTTGGGGTTCACGGCCAGATCGATCTGCTTGGAGTGCTGCCAAGCATTCTCACCGTTGGGCATGTAGGGGCCGTTACCCACGGGGTGCTCGCCACCGTTCTTGGGGTCTGCCAGAGTCGAGTCGGGAAGCGGAGAGTAGGCGGTGTAGCCCAGGCGCTTCATGAAGTCCGACTCGGGACCCTTCAGCTTGACGACGAAGGTGTAGTCATCGAGAATCTCGAGGCCGCCTTCCATGTCGCCGGAGCCGTCATCGTCAGTGCCAATAACGCTAGCGAAGAAGCTTGCGGAGCCCAGGTTTTCCTTCGTGGCCATCTTCCATGCCTCAACGAAGTTCTTTGCCAGGACGGGAGTGCCGTCGGAGAACTTGCCATCGGCGCGGAGCTTAATGGTCCACTCGGTGTTGTCAGCGTTAGGGGTAATGGACTCTGCAGCATCCAGCTGAGTCGAACCGTCAGCCGCGTAGTAAGCGGGAGACGAGAAGATGCTGGAGACGATGCGGCCGCCACCGGTCTCGTTGGTGTTCGCCGGGATCAGCGGGTTCTGGGGCTCAGAACCGTTAACGGTGACAATGTTGTCCGAAGCCCCACCAGACGACCCACCATTGGAGCCGGTGCTGCCAGAAGAGCAGGCGGTCAGTGTCAGACCAAGGACGGCGGGCACTGCCAGCCAAGACCTCTTGAGGTTCATAGGGATTCCTCCTATTAGGAATGCTGTTCATCAGAAGTGCTGATGACCGAGAGCATAGCCGACTTTCTTCCCAAAAACTTCACGTGTCCATGATTTAAACATTACATTTCGATTACGATTGTCAAGATTTGGTAAAGAAGAATCTCTGGAAACTACGTTCAGTATGTCAACCTATGCCACATATCACAGGGGTATTAATTTTGCTTCCTTGTCAACCATCGATATCCGGTCTCATCAGGCTTATTGCCTAGTCAACAGCCCGCAAAATGGCGCGAAAATTTAGCGTTCAGCACGAACTACCCCCTGCCGTAACGAACCGAAACAGACTAGTCTAAACAGTGCAGGACTCGCCGCCTCGAGGACTGCAGCCGGATATTTGGTCTTGCTTCAGCGGCCCAAATATTCGGTTAGACGTTACGGGGTTGGCGGTTGCGGCGGCTCAGTTGCAACCGCCCGCCTTAACGCATTTCCATCTTCGCCGAACCAACGTGGGATACCCGCCGGCACATCATCCAAAGCGCCTGACGAAATCGCTTCGAAAGTACCGTGCGCCATCAATTGCTCGATCTGCGAGAGCGAACGAATAGCAATTCCCGCAACATTGCGCGGAAATTCCCGCGCAAATTCGGCATAAATCTCAGGATCATGCTGTCCATCATCACCGACCAAGATCCACCTAATATGCGGGAAAGTTCGACGTAGACGACGAAGCTCGCGTTTCTTGTGTTCCATCCCGGATCGAAACCACCCGGTATTCGAAGGCCCAAAATCCGTCATGAGCAAAGCGCCCATCGGGTAGTCAGCGCGTCGCAAAAATTCACGCAAGCCGGGGACCAAGTTCCACGGCCCCGTCGACAGGTACATGACTGGAAGTTCACGAGGCCGCGTTCCCCCGCGCCCGCCAACATCCTTTCCCTGGGCGAGGATTGGCATCTCTCGACGAGAAAGTTTACGTAGGAAACGGGCCATTCCAGGCACGGCCTCGCGCTGAGAAACGCGCTCCATCAGCGCGTGTTTTGCAGCTGTCAGGAGTCGCGGAATCATCGAGACAATGATGGTGTCGTCAATATCGGAAACCACGCCAAATTGTTCGTCGTTGCCAATCACGCGCAAAGAGACATCAACCGATTTTGCGGCGCGCACCCGCCCTAAAACACGATCATCGTCAGCGCTTTGAACACGGAACAACTCGCCGCCCGCGCTTAGCTCACCTTGGCCAAGCTGGGACAAATGAAAAAGCTTCTCACCCTCGCACAAACCCAGTTTTGCGACATCGCAGGCGTTCAAAGGCTGAATCGAGGCGGTATGCCATCCCGGCGCCAGACCATGTCCCTCAAGATCAATATCGATGTATCCACCGCGATCGCTGAAGGCAAGAGTTTGCGCCTGGCCAAAAGTCACGACAACAGGTTGACCGGGGACTTGGGCATCGAAAAACTGACGCCAGCCCCGGCGTTGGTTGAGCCACGAACGTTCACCGCCGCGGTCCTCCATAATGACTCGAGCCATGACGCGAGCTGTTTTCTCGGAGGCATATCCGCCAAACCCCACGATCCCGGGGTAGAAACCCGCCCACCCCAGCAGGCGCGCAAGGCCTCGCGACGTCGCCTCGTCAAGGGAAGCAACGACGGAAAGCGCGAGGGATGGGGTTTCGTTATCGATCATCTCAATCCTCATCCAAAACTTCGCGCTGGTGTTCAGCCTCCTCCTGGGCAGATTTGAGGAGAGACTTCTTGAGGGTCGGCAGCCCAACAAGCATTCCCAGAACCATAAGCCAAGCAAAAATCGCAATCATCACGTAAGCACCGGTGGAACCATAGCGGTCGACTGCCGGTCCCGAAGCCGAAGAACCAAGGGAAGCACCCAAGTTGATCGCCGTGCTCAGCCACGCCAATCCCTCTGTTTGACGATGGAGAGGAACCGACTTCGTCACCATCATGTTGACGTTCGTCATGGTAGGTGCGCAGGCAATGCCACTGATCAACATGATGATCCCCAGCGAGACCAAAGAGTTCGCCAGCAAGTATGCAGTCATTCCAATGGCAAGGGCTACGACGCCCACGGCATAGAGCTTCCACAGGGGGTGACGCCAGGTTCGTGCTCCGTAGATCAGTGCGGAAATGAAAGAGCCGACAGAGGACATCGCTAACAAAACACCTGAAAGCGCCGGAACGCCCAGTTCCTTCGTAAAAGCAACAACGGCGATATCGTTTGCTCCGAATTGCGCACCCATTCCCGCGTACGTCAGCATGAGGACGATCATTGCGGGGAGTAGAAGCAAGGAACGCTGAGGGGTCGAGGCCGCGGCACCCGCAGGTGTTTGCTTACCTCCGCCTACAGCACCGGACGCGTCCACCGCCTCGTCAAGGTCAGCGGACGAGCGATGGGATACGGGAACCGGCTCGGAAGAGCGCTGTCCCAAGAAAAGCGCAGCCCCGAGGATAAGGAAGACGACGGAAACGGCAACGCCCGTTGTTGGGTGAAGAGCAGTACCCAAAACCGTTGCAACCACGGGGCCAACGATGTAGACAAACTCGTCAACTGCGGCCTCCAATGCGAAGGCACTATTGAGCTGGGCAACGGTGTCAGTCGCGCGAATCCAACGTGCACGAACCAGAGCACCCGGGGAACCCCACGTGGCTCCCGCGATACCTGCCGATACGAAGAGGATCCATGTGGAGGCGACTTCTAGGGTTGCAAACAAGAGCACCGTGGTCGCGATAGCTGAAACCGCAAAAACTGGTCCCATGACTTTGAGCTGTCCATAGCGATCGACCAGTCGCGCCCACATCGGCGCAGTTACTGCCAAAGCGATGATATTAATTGCCGACACCGCACCCGCAAGGGTGTAGTTTCCATAAGCCGCCTGAATCGACAAGATCATCGAGATCGGCATGATGGACATGGGTAGACGCAAAATGAACCCAGCAGCCGAAAAACGCCAAGCACGGTTCAGACGAAGAATTTCCCCATAAGTCGACAGCACTGTGCCAGTTTATGCGCTTCCACGCACCTTTGACACTCTCCACGCGTATGGTGCCGCGCACCCTTTAAAGCCTGTACACAGCGCTTGCCCTCGGCGACTTGCGCGCCACGTACGCCTCGTTCGGAGCGCGCGTGCCGCGGCTTAGTTCGTCACTTCAATCTTTCCGTGGGCCCCGGCCTCGGCAAGGCTCATGATGTGGTTGACGAAGGTGTAGGTACCCGGTTCCTTAAAGGAAAGTTCCACAAAACCACCCTGCGCGGGAAGCATGGGGAAGGTCTGAGATCCCCCTCCCCCACGGCTAATGGCATTGCCGCCGTCGATGAGCGTGTAGCCACCTTCATCCCAGACGGTATCGAATTGCCCACCGACGATGTGGAAGGACATGGCGGTATTTGGGCCCGAATCCATCAGCCAGAAACGCACGCGTTCACCGACCTTGACCTTGAGGGGGTGCGCGTCGTACTGGAAGGGACGACCGTTGAATGCCTGCAAGTCAGGCATCATCGAGGCGATCTTCGTTGCGCTTGCGGTTCCGCCGTTATCCCCCAGATACAGCTCGGTCGCAACCATCGCATACTCGTGATCCACTGGGCGCAGATCGCTGGGGTCAATAATCACCGCACCGGTCATGCCGTTGGCAATGTGCATGGACATGGGATGCGTCGAGCAGTGGTACATCCAGATACCGGCTGCCTTGGCAGTGAAGGTGTACTCCAGCGTCTGCCCGGGATCGATCGTCTTCATGGCCTCATCCGGCGCAATATCGCCCGCGTGGAAATCCAGAGAATGCCCCATGGTCCCTTCGTTTTTGAGGGTGATGTGGAAGGTGTCGCCGATCTTCCCTCGAAGGGTGGGGGCGGGAGTGTTCCCGTTGAAAGTCCAGACCGTCCGGCTGACATCGTCGCTCAGGTTCTGCACGATATCGTCGCGGGCAACCAGGGTGTAGTAGTGGTCTTTTTCTTCCGAGGCAGGTGCAACTTCAGCGGGATAGGGATCGACTTTCGCCGCGTAGGCTCGCAGTTGGTCCGCGGTGGGGATTCCCGTCCCCGTTGCAACCTCGTGGTTGTGGGAGCCGCTGCCAGAGTGCGAGCCCGCTGATGCAGCGCTGCCCGCTGCGCCATCGGCGACAATACTGAGCGTCATCCCCATCTCACGGTGTCCTGGCAGTGAGCACCAGCCTTCGGTATCGGCTGTGATCACTCCGGCATCCAGTTCCGCGCTTGCACCGGGGGCCAGAGAGCCGGTCGTTTGCCCATTGGCCAGAACCAGATCGTGGCGTTGCTCCGCGGTGTTTGTGAAAGTGATGTGCAGTCGATTTCCCGCAGGAACGTGGATGACAGAGGGAGTGAAGGACATCCCTTGGACGCCGATTTCCACGTGGGTGGTTTCGCCGGTTTCTTTCACCTGAGTTGACGAGGCCACGCTTGAGGTATTCCCCGCCGCTGAGTTTTGCGTTGCGGTACTTCCGCCAGCTAGGACACTGGCAAGAACCAGTGCGACAACAGCGCCAAGGCCAGTGAAGACCATTGCTGCCCGCGAGGGTCCGGTGGTTTCTTCGCTCATTGAGCCTTCCTACTTTCACTCATCTCTTTGATGCGTTCTCGACGCGCTCGTGCTTGATTTTTTCCCGCGCGCGCAAACAACACGATGTCAATTGCGAAGGTCATAATCACGACCAGCCAGAGCGCGTATCGAAGAGTAGTAACCGCTGTGCTTGTGGAAGCCCAGAAAAGGGCAACTTGAAGGAGCAGGGCACTATTTCTCAGCGTCACGCGCAACGCGAACTGCCAGTCGATGATCGCAATGCCGATTCGAACAACGGAGGGACCACCGCCGATCACGACCGGCATCAGATAGGACAGGGCACCTTGGAAAAGCTGCGCAAATCCAGCAATTCCGATGATGGGAAGCCACATGAGAGTGAGCGCACGAAGCTGAGAGGGGGTAGAGACGAACAGTGAGGCGACTCCCAGAGCGCACACTCCCACGCTGATCCACAGCAGACCCAGCAGGAATGACCAGGCGGAATATTCACGCGGACCTTTATTCCGAAGGACTTTCGCGTAAGGGTAAACGATCCCGACAATTGCACATGTTCCAACCGCAAGAATCCCTGCTCCAACCAGGGGCATCACGCCCAGAAGGGCGCCCGCGATTGCTAGGAGCAAGCTCAAACACCAGGGAAGAAGAACCCGCACACCGCCGCTCACTGCATCGGGCGACATCCGAGTGCGCAGAATCGTTGGCCCCAAGGTAATGACCGTTCCACCAATTGTGAGTCCAACCCATCCCGCGACGCCGCTGAGTGCGTGAGCGAGGGTCAGGCGATCGCGCATCGCGACCATGGCCTCGGGAATGGAGGGGGAGAACATCGTTGCGCTGACAAAGGAAGCCAGCAGCGCGGCAAGAACGAAGAACGAGGCCGAGCACACGTAGTAGCGCACGACGATGACGAAGCGCGATGCCAGGCGTTCACGAAGGACCGAGAGCATTTCGGCGCCGTGCCACGCGGCGACTGCGGCAATTCCGGTCGCGGCGATCATCGTGCCGACCATCCATCCCAGCCACATCGAAACAAAGAGCAAGAGGAAGCAGGCATTGAAGATCAGGATGCGGATGGTGTTGTGACGGCGCGCACGTGGATCATCAGCGGACAAGCGTGCCAGAGAGCGCGCAAAGAACCATGACCACTGGAAAATCCCATTGCTCAAGACGCCCAGGGTCACCAGGTGGATCATGGTCCACAGGGGTTGGGGCATCCGATTTTTCACGACCAGCGTGACAAGAGCCATTGCGACCGCGATGATCATCCAGATCGAGGTGAAGGTATCGCTGCGCTGTCGAGCTGTCTTTGCGGGAGTCAGAGTGGATGCGGGAGGCGAAGCAATTTCAGGCATGGGTACTCCGCCCACGTCGCGTGTTCGCAATTGTCACGCTCGCCGTCGTGACGACAAAGAGAAGGAATGCGCACACGCCCAAGGAGCCGCCAAAGCGCCAGGGAAGTGCGGCCTCGCGCGCGCCAGACAGGAAACGGATCAACAGGCTCAAGTGGAAAAGAACCAGAGGGACCCACATCGAGAAGTGATAGGGAACCTCGCGACGAATCACCGAGGGGATAATAACCGGCGCGTGCGCGATAACCATTGAGACCGCGAAGCCAACCGTTAGGGCGTGAACAATCGCATCGTAGCCATAGCCGGAAAAGGTCGGGGGTGCGGTAATCCACAGAGCAGCCGGAAGCATCGCCCACCCATATCCCGCGAGCATCGCAACTGCGGAAAGACGCGGAATTCCGGGAATATTGATGGTTTTACGAGCGACATCGTGATACCCCATATCGATTGCAAGTGCCGTAAGTGAGATTCCTAAAAGCGGGTAGGCGACAAGGGGGACAATCAGCGTCAGTGCCAAGGAAATGAGCAGAGCCCCGACCCAGACCAAAATTCGCTTCTCGGTTGCCTCATTGAAGGCGAGGCGCGCCAATTCCAAGCGCTCGCCAACGATCGTCAAAAGCAAGAAGAAGAGCCACCAGGGCATGATGAGGGCGACTTCTAGACCTCGCATCCACAAAAGAATCCCGCACAAGCCGACACATGCACCGATCAATTGGATGAGGACCGCGTACGAAGCTTGACGCTTTTTCCACACATGCCGGTAAATCATGACCAGGGTGATCATGGAGATTGTCCACAGGACTGCCGGAAGCATTCGCTGGGATTGATATCCGGGAAGGATGCGGCTCAGGTAGGCCGGAAGTGGCAATGTGGCAATGAAATTGGCAACCGCAGGGCTTTGAGAGATGACGATGGCCGCAATTCCCGCGAGCGCCGAGGTAGCCGGGGAAATGTACGCCCAGCGGGAATTAATTGCTACCGCGCGTTCTAGACAGATCGCTGTTCCTAGGAAGCCGTAGACCATAAGGATTCCGTGGATTGCACCCAAATCAGTGGAGCCCACGGGAGCAAGAGCACCCAAGCGAACAAGAGCTGCGTCAAGTCCCGCAAGAAGCGCAAGTGCCGCCCCCATGAGGAGGATCATTCGAGGCCAGGGGAAGGGAGGACGTGCAGCGGTTGAGGTATCCACGCGGCCGTGCGCCTTCTCCACCATTTTTACCGGACCTCTCCTGCTTTAATTACGCTCCCTTAAAGGTACCGGTCAAGAGGCTCTTTTTCCACCAAGGCCGCAAATCCTGAACGCGAATAACGGATAGGGGTGCGGGGCCGTCACACGACCCCGCACCCCTCACAAAGGTTACGAACGCGAGCTCAGCCCTTCAAGGCCTCGCTCACCAGCTGCTTTGCCGCTTCCTGAACCTGAGCAAGGTGCTCGGCTCCGCGGAAGGACTCGGCATAGATCTTGTAGACGTCCTCAGTGCCCGAAGGACGGGCAGCGAACCACGCAACATCGGTTGTCACCTTCAAGCCACCGATTGCTGCATCATTACCCGGAGCGCGCACGAGCTTTGCGGTGATGGGGTCACCGGCCAGTTCGCTTGCGGAAACATCCTCGGGAGACAAAGCAGCAAGCTTTGCCTTTTCTTCACGGTTCGCAGGCGCATCAATTCGCGCATAAGCCGAAGCCCCGAAACGTTCGACCTGTTCTTCGTGCAGCTGCGAGGGGGTCTTGCCGGTGACGGCCAGAATCTCAGAGGCCAGAAGGGCCAAGATGATTCCGTCCTTATCGGTGGACCACACGGTGCCGTCCTTACGGAGGAAGGAAGCTCCTGCGCTTTCCTCACCGCCGAAACCGAGCTCAGCGCTGACCAAACCGGGAACGAAGTACTTGAAGCCGACGGGGACCTCAATGAGCTTTCGCCCAATAGAATCAGCGACGCGGTCGATGAGTGCCGAGGACACCAAGGTCTTACCAACTGCAGCGTTTGCGGGCCAGTTCGGGCGGTGCGTGAAGAGGTATTCGATCGCAACGGCCAAGTAGTGGTTCGGGTTCATCAAGCCGTCGGGTGTCACGATTCCGTGACGGTCCGAGTCAGCGTCATTTCCGGTCGCAATGTCGTAGGGAGTGTTTCCGTTTTCGTCCGGAGTCATCGCATTACGCAGCGAGGCCATTGCATAGGGAGAGGAGCAGTCCATGCGGATCTTTCCATCCCAGTCCAAGGTCATGAACGACCATGCAGGATCAACGATTGGGTTGACCACGGTGAGCTCAAGGCCGTAGCGCTCGGCAATCGCTCCCCAGTAGTCCACCGATGCTCCGCCCAGCGGATCGGCGCCAATGCGCACGCCGGCCTCGCGAATCGCATCGATATCGATGACCTGGTCAAGCTGATCGACATAGTAGGCAAGGTAGTCGAAGCGGTGGATGCAGGGGTGATCCAGCAGGTCCGAACCCAGCACGCGATCGACGCTGCGCCAGCCCTTTTCAAGGATTTCGTTGGCGCGCTTGGCGATCCACGAGGTCGCATCGGAGTCCGCGGGACCACCGTGAGGCGGGTTGTACTTGAATCCGCCGTCACGAGGCGGGTTGTGGCTGGGGGGGACGACGATTCCGTCAGCCAGTCCCTCCCCTGCCATGCGCAGGTGCTTGGGTGCACCATTTGCGCCGAGGATCGCCACGGAAACTGCGGGGGTCGGAGTGAAAGATCCGCGTGCATCAATGCGGACATCAACGTTATTGGCGGCCAAGACTTCCAGGGCGGTCCGCCATGCGGGTTCGCTCAGCGCGTGGGTGTCGCGACCAATGAAAAGCGGACCATTGAAGCCCTGCTCGGCTCGGTAGTCGACGATCGCCTGGGTGATCGCAACGATGTGTGCTTCATTGAACTTGCCATCGAATGCGCTACCGCGGTGACCGGAGGTACCAAAAGACACCCGTTGATCGGGGTTTGTGGGGTCAGGCTCGATGTCGTAATACGCGGAAATCAGCGCATCAATATCAGTGAGGTCTTCGGGAAGGGCAACAGTGCCAGCTCGATCAAACATGCTTTTAGTCTGCAATGTTTCCCTCATGCGTGCAAGAGAGTCCACATAGAGCACAATCATGAGTAAATATTCGTCAAGCTCCGACGTCTTTGCCGCCCGTGGGCTAAACTCGATCAGGATGTCGCTTTCGCAACGACGCTGACAGTGACAGGCATGGACGGCAAAGGAGAACCCCATGGGCTGGTTGGATTCAATCGAGCACAATCGCTGGCTTTCAGCGCAACTTCAAGCTCTGATCGCAGAAGCAAAAGTCAGTACAACACCTTCAGGTTTCAGCGAAGGCCCGGAAGGTGAAGAACCCAGCCCACGCGCCCAGTTCACCCTCAGCGCTCGAATGCTCCACGCCTTTTCTTTGGGGACACTCTTAGGGCTTCCGGGCTCTCGCCGCTATGCCGACCACGCGACGCGCACCCTGCGTCGCGTGATTGACGAGCACCTGAAGGAACTCCCCGACCCACGCGCCGTTGATGAAGAAGAAAACACCGACTCGGAAGCTTATAAGGCAGAAGTTCGCGGCGGAGACATCGACTACCAGCTCGATAACGCCCTCTTAATTAGCGCGAGCGCCGCGGCCGCCGTTGCAAACCGCCCCGGCGCACACGAACTCCTCCTGGGGGCTCTTCACGAACAAGAACGCCGCTGGCTAGCGCCAAATTCGCTGGTCTACGGGGCAATCGCCTCGGGAAGCACACAGCACAAGGCCCCGATCATCTCCCTGGGGACCCTGGCCTCGACAACCGAGGCCTACCTCGCCGCCGCTGAAGCGACCGCTGACCCCGTGTGGATCGACCGCGCAGAGGCGATCACCCTTGCGGTCGCGCGCATGGGAAGCGAGGCCTCGTGGAGGCTCGGCGAATACATTGATATCGAGACCTCCTCCCCCGTCGCCCAAGGTGAGCAGGGGTGGGCAAAGAAGTGGGAACACTGGTCCTCGACCCCTGTGCTTGAGGGAGTACAGATCGGTACCCTGCTGCGCTGGGCGCGTTTGTCGATCCAGGTCCGCGCTGCGCTGCGCTCCTTGGGAAGGAAACCCGATGATGCCCTTCTCGAGGCCGCGACCGAATTCTTTGAGCGTGCTCGCGTCGACGGGTGGAGGCAGCTGGGCCATGCCGGCTTTGTCACCTCTGTCGGTTTCGATGATCACGAGAAGCAGATTCTGGATAATCGCCACTACATGTGGGTTGCCTGCGAGGGCGTATGCGCGGCGGTTTCTCTAGCGCGAGCGCTTCGCGATGACGGCGCCAGCGAGGGTGAAGTCGAACACTATGAGCACTGCTATCGTTCATGGCTCGATTTCATTAACGATGAGCTCATTGTCCGCCCGGGACAGTGGCTGCACGTCCTCTCTTTCGACAACCAGGTGACTGAAGAGTCGGCCCCGCGCAGTGGCGATATTGCGTGGGCAATTCAGACCGTATTGATTGGTCGCATTCCGATGTGGCCGCCTTTTGCGTCGGCCATTTCACGAGGCCTTCTTGACCACCCTGAGGAGGCTCCTACCGACCGTCGCTCCTGGGTTCCTTTCCGTCGACGCCACTGAGGAATATTAGGGATCTATTACATATTCAGGAAGACGAATGTGCGAATAGATCAAGATCCGCTATGATTGGCGGGTCTGGAGGGCTGACCGAGTGGCCGAAGGTGACGGTCTTGAAAACCGTTGTGTCAGCAATGGCACCAGGGGTTCGAATCCCTTGCCCTCCGCGGTTCCGACAACAATAAGGTCGCAGCGCGTTTCGCGTCTGCGAAGAAAATGCCTTAGAGTAGTCGGCATTGGAGACGTCGCATAGTCCGGTCGAGTGCGCCTCCCTGCTAAGGAGGTAGGGGTTCACGCCCCTCGCGGGTTCAAATCCCGCCGTCTCCGCAAACAGCCCCGCGGTTCCCTTGGAATCGCGGGGTTTTTTATTTCTTTTTTAGCAAGCATACATAATGCTCTTTCGTCAACCGGTTAAGCGTTTTAAATGGGCCTGAATGAACAATTACACATTCCATTGCCCTGGCATTGCAGAGTGACTAGATTGAACACTGAATCCCTGTCAATTTGCGACGAAAGAGATTTCGATGAAACATCCCCGACTCCTCAATACGCGTGCGCGTGTTGCGGGTGCTGCGAGTGTCGCGGCACTGTCGCTGTTGTTTACGTCCTTCAATCCCCTCAACGGGAGTGTTGCGGCTGATAACACCGGCGACAATGCAGGCACCACTCAAGCGGCAACTGTCTCGGAGAGCAGTGCCCCCACTGCTCCTTCCGAAGATCAGGCTGCTGGCACCGAGCAAAACGCTGCTGCACCTGAAGCCGGCGCAACCCCTGAAGAGAACGCACCGCGCGTGCGCCGCGCACGTGCCGCCTCTTCGAAGCCGGCGACCTTGGCAATGACCGTCGTCAACGACAGTGACACCCTTACGGTGCGCGAAAACCAGGTGACGACGATCAACTACTCCTGTTCGTCGGTAACCACTCCCTGTGAAGGTGCCTCCATCAAGTTCTTGCTCCCCGAAGCAGTCACTCCCGCCGGAGTTCAGCTGAAGGACCATCTCTACTCGGCCTCTTCTGTTACCGGCTCCACCGTCGCTAGCGCCAGCCAGAGCATTCTCCCCGGTCCTCCCCGTATGAAGCAGTTCATTTACACTCTGAACCGCACCATCCCGGCAGGCACCTCCGACCGTATCCAGATCACCTGGCACTACGACGGAAACGATGCACCGACTAACTCGACAACCACTCAACGTGTCGAATTTACGGCGTGGAACGCAGATCCCATCGAGGATTCGCAAACCACCAAGTGGACCGCGGACACCGACATCGCCATCGAGAAGAGCGGTTCCACGAATCCGAATGCATACCCCGCAATTGGTGGCGAAACCACGTACAAGCTGCGCTACGGCTACCAGCAGATCGACCAAACCAACCCCAATAAGGTCGGTATCCGCTGGTATGGTTCCTCACTGAAGGGTGGCGTCAACGGCACCAACTTCGTGCAGGTCCAGGACATCAAGGTCACCGATCCGCTTCCCGCGAAGGCAGTCTTTGTCTCCGCATCCAACGACGGTGTCTACGATCCTGCGACCCACACGGTCACCTGGACCTACGACAAGTGGCTGTGGCAGAACCCCATCGAATCGACCGTGACCGTGAAGTACCCCGAAGGTACTGTCACTACGGCCGACAAGGTCACAAACAAGGCCACCATCACCGCCAAGGTGATGAATGATCCTTCAACGACCCTGACGAAGAGCTCTGAAATCACCCATGGTTTCGCCCTGCGCAAGCCGGGCGGTCGACTCATCAAGATCGGTAACGACAACCAGTACCAAGTTCGTGAGGGCATGAGCCCGTGGCGTTTCGGTGTGACGAACAGCGGTAACACAACGACTCACGCCCACTTTGATGACACCATGCCCTGTACCTGGTCCTCTCAGGATGCCAAGGCAGCAGGCGGCTCGTGTGATCAGCCGACTATGATTGCTCCTTACCGTTTCAGCATCTTCGGTAAGTCCGGCTACGAAAATCAGGGTGGCTGGACTCTTGAGTACTGGACCAACAAGGGTAATCATGAGGTCGTCAACTACACCGAGACAAGCACTTTGAACCTCCCCGATGGCGAGTGGATCACCCGTTTCACCATCGATTCGGATGTTGCACCACAAGCCAATCCATCCGTGTGGTTCTACGGCACAATCCCCTCAACTCTTCCCACCGAAGAGCCTGCGGATTTCGCCTCGCACTACAACATGGTTGCCCCGCCTGAGAAGTACTACAACTACGTCGCCTCCCCTGACTACGTCCGCTTCCAGAACTGCGCATCCGGCACCTTGACGGATAAGGACAGCGGCCAGGTTGTTGCCTCCGCCGATGATCTGTGCGCCTGGATGCGCGTGCGCCAGGACTTCCCCAGCGTGGGACTTGTCAAGGTTGCTCGCACGAACCCCGTAACCGTTGGAAAGACAGCCTCTTTCGGCATTAACGGCGAGGTTCGTAAGAAGGCCCAAGGTGGTAAGCCCACTCCCTTCACCATTGCGGATCTGCTGCCCGAAGGCTTCGACATTGATGATGCCTCCCAGGTCGGCTTGAACGGTGCGTCGACTCTGACCAACCCTGATGGAAGCAAGTACGACCTCAGCAAGGTCCAGATTGAGATCACGAAGAATTACAACGGATCGGGCCGAACCCTGCTCCGTATGATTGTTCCTGATCCCGTGGAAGGCGCTCTTTACACGTCCTTCAACACGACTGTGAAGAATACAGCGCCTGCTGGTCAGACCACGAACGATGCAAACGCCTACATGCCCGGAGACGGCGCCAAGGACACTGCCGTGGACACGAGCCTGCGCAACAAGAACTACTGCTTCACCGGTCGCGTGCAGGACACCTTTGACGTCAACGGCAACGGTTCAACTGAGGACTACGTCTGTAACGCCACTGCCAACTTCAACGTTGCGACCACCCCCGCAATGAGCATCGCGAAGGAAGTCAAGGGCAATAAGGACGCCGACTTTGTTCCTGCCGGTGAGGTCGCCAAGATCGATCCGGGTTCGGATGGCGCATACCGTTTCACCATTTCAAACGCTGGTAACGCTCCCCTGACGAAGGTTGTCGCCTATGACATCCTCCCCCACCAGGGCGACGTGGGCGTGGGTCCTGCCTCTTCTCAGGCACGCGGCTCCTCTTGGCAGCCTTTCTTGAACTCGACCAACTGGACCTTCCAGTCGATCAAGGAAAAGTCGGGCCAGGACCCCGAGACCAGCGAAGTTCCCGCCTCGGATATCACAATCCAGTACACGACCGTTGAGAATCCCTGCCGCGGCGAGGTTATGAGCGTCGGTGGCGCAATGAACGATGGCCCTGCGGGATGCACCCCCAATGCTTGGGGAGCAGCACCTGCAGACCTGAAGACCGTTAAGGGCTTCCGCCTAGTCATGAACCGCGATATTGAGGTCGGCGAAAAGATCCAGTTCGTGGCAACCATGACCTCTCCGGTCAACGCGAACCTGATTGCTTGGAACTCCGTTGCAATGTCCGGGGGCGTGACCGAAAACGGCAAGGTTTCCTACCTGCAGCCGAACGAAGCACCCAAGGTTGGCATCAACGTCTCCACTGACGTGTCGGTCACCAAGAAGGTTGCTCGCGTTAAGGTGAACGGCGATCAACCGGTCATGGATGCAAATGGAATCCCGGAGACCATCGAGTCGACTGACCCGGTTATGCCCGGCGATTACATGCTGTACTCGATCACCTTGAATAACAAGGGACCGGCTGTCGCCTCTGGTATGAAGATTAAGGATGTCCTTCCGCAGGGAATCGAAGCTATCTCCTCGCAGGTCCGCCTGTGTCAGACTGATGCAACCACTCCCTGCGTCGGCGTGCAGCACAATTCGAATCCGGATCTCGCGAATTTGGACACCGACTGGGAGGCCATGCCCTCCGGCCAGTTGGATACAAACCTTGCGGTGAACGGAACCCAGACACTCTACGTTCTGGTAAAGGTCAACCCCTACACCGAGGGCAAGACCATCACGAACACGGCAACTCTGGGTGAATACGATCAGAAGGATGCAGATCCTTCGAACAACACCTCCAGCGCATCCTTTACCGTTGGCGGCTCCATTTCGGGAACCATCTACAACGACACGGATGCCACTTGGATCAATGATCGCGGAATCGACAAGCCTTTCGAAGGCGTGACTGTCCGTCTGCTGGATGCTGATGGCAACCCCGTTAAGGATTCCTCTGGCGCTGACATCACCGCGACTACCGACGCCAACGGCAACTACACCTTTAACCGCCTGCCTTTGGGCGACTACAAGGTTGAGGTCGTTCCCGACCATGCCACCGTTGACGGAGAGACCGTGTCACTGTCTGACTACACGCAGACCTACGGCTACCAAACCTCGACCAAGCGCAGCGAGGCAGGCAAGGGGAAGCTCACAACCCCGACGATTTCTCTAACTACCTCGAACGCCAATGTTTCGAAGGTTGATTTCGGATTCGTCAAGCCCGCCTCGGTGGGTAACTTCGTGTGGTTCGAC
>ERZ772962.438-NODE-438-length-22980-cov-4.171385_pt1 | contig 22980 bp, 22 predicted proteins | sample MGYA00580676_ERZ772962 | MGnify/ENA primary metagenome ERZ772962 (study PRJEB29015, sample SAMEA2738049) | human oral metagenome | biome: human oral; feature: human-associated habitat; material: saliva | place: China | collected 2230 ...
TACCAACTCACGTCGGCCCCTATGCTCCTATCACCACACTTCTAAACTGTCAGAATCTTTTATTATGAGTGCCTATAAAACGTGGGCATAGTTGTTCTCGCTTACACCCAGATTACTGCTGTAGATCGGCACTCTTGCTTCAAGATCCAAATGGAAAGCTAAGGGCGTACTATAGGTTCACTTGATGGTTCTTGAGGCCTTATCTTCTTGACACACTGATAAAACTGAATGTATCAGGGTGATGATGAACTTGAGTGTATTCGAACATGACGCCTTTTGAGTTATAAGACTGACTTTCAACGACAGCCACGCAATTATAGGGTCCAAGATCCATGTTCTGGCGGTCAAGATCCGTTGCAAGCTGCACGGTGATACGGCGTCTGCTCGTAAGAATGTGCATTCCCAAGTTGTGCTCAAGGTATCCATAGACAGACTCTGTGGCATATTCAGGGGTTAAGCCCGGCACAGCGGAAGCGAGAAAATATCCGGTATCAACCTGGCGAGCAATACCGTCCAGTGAGCGCACACGGACAACGCGGATGAGCTTGATGCCTTTAGCAAAACCGGAGCGCTGTGCGAGGCCTGGGCTGCACGTTATCTCATCAAAGGATATGACCTCTGTGCTTGGGACGAATCCATTTCTCTTCGCATACTCTTGAAAGGATTCAGTGCCCTCAAGTAATCCTTGTGCCCTATGGTTTTCCTTTTGCCATATAACGCGTACGCCTCGGCCATGCATAGGCTGTACATAGCCATCATCTGCAAGCTCTGAAATCGCACGACGTATGGTGTTTCGAGAGCAATCGTACATTTCTGTCAGCTCACCTTCAGTAGGGAGCAGTTCCTGATACGAATACGTCCCTTGCTGAATTTTGTCCTTCAGGTCGTGGTAGATGCTCTCGAAAATCTTTTTTGGCATGATCGCCTTCTTTTGCTAGAGCTCGTCGCTACTCTAGATATGACAAAAGCTCCGTGTGCCTGAGGCCCCGGATATGCCATAACCCCTCTGAATCGTGTTGGCAAAAACTTGAGCGATTTTAGGAATGTATACAGCAACTGAGCCTGATTACCAGTATATTACTTTCTTACATTTTTACCGTTCACCTGAAAAGGGACACCGCTCGGTGAAAAGTTGTTTAAACAAGTCCTTCTTTTCTGTTCTTCTAAGGTAGATTCTTCTAAGCTAGAAACTGAGATGGCACCCGCGAGAGATCCACGTCTGCTGTCTCTGCAAACAAAATTAGGTGGTAATAGCGCCACCTAATAGACGGCAGTGGGAGGACGACGATGAGTAACATTTCAAGAAAGAACTTCCTAAAATTGGGTGCAGTCTCAGCACTTGGCCTAGGTTTGGCCGGCTGCGGAGGTGGCGGCTCTTCGAGCAACAATCAGCAGCCTGACAAGAATCGTTCCGGCAGCGTTTATTGGCTGAACTTCAAGCCTGAGCTCGATGACACCGCACAGCAGCTCGCCCGGGATTACATGGACAAGTACCCTGATGTCAAGGTTAAGGTTCAGACCGCAGCATCCGGCACCTATGAGCAGACCCTGACCTCCGAGATGGATAAGTCCGAGGCACCAACTCTCTTCAACATCGGTACCATGGCTGGCGTCAAAGAGTGGAGCCCCTATGCTATGGATCTTAAGGGCACCGAGATTGACAATGCACTCTCCACGCAGGACTACACCTACTACGACGATGATGGAAAGATGGTCTGTGCAGGTCTGTGCTACGAGGACTACGGCATCGTTGTAAATGCTGACCTCATCAAGCGGGCTGGCCACAACATGGACGACATCAAGGACTTTGACTCCCTGAAGACGGTCGTAGAGGACATCCACAGCAGGGCGAGCGAACTTGGCTTTGATGCCTTCGTTGCAACCGACCTTGACAGCTCCGCTTCTTGGCGTGTCACCGGCCACCTTGCCAACTTCCCGCTGTTCTATGAGTCCAGAGACGACGGTGGCTGGAAAGAGTGCCCTGCCACGATCAAAGGCACCTATCTGCCGAACTACAAGAACCTCTTTGACCTTGCTATCAACAATGCAGCTGAGGATCCGTCTACGCTCTCCACGGGCGGACACGATCCTAAGAACGAGTTCCTTGACGGCAAAGCTGCCTTCATCTTCTCCGGCTCCTTCGACTATAAGGACATCATCGCGGCACAGCCGAACGCAACGGTCATTCCGTACTACGGCGGTGTCGAAGGTGAAGACAAAGCCGGCCTGAACTGTGGCACTGAGAACCGCCTCGCAATCAGCGATAACGCTTCCGATGAGGACAAAAAGGCCACCATGGACTTCTGGCTCTGGATGGTCACCGATCCTGACGCCGGCCAGAAGATGGTTGATGCACTCGGCGCGCTACCGTACACTGATGCTCCTGAGGGCACCAACAAGTTCCTGACCAAGGCAACCGAGTACACCGACAATGGTTGCTACAACATGGACTGGGTTACCAACTTCGAGCCGAACGTTGACCAATACCGTAATGGTCTCGTCTCTGCACTCAACGCTTACACGGCAGATCAGTCTGGCGCTAACTGGGATAACTTCCGGACTGCATTCGTTGAGGGCTGGGCTAACAACTATCAGATTGAGAATGGTTAATAGTTAGCTTCTGAATATTTGCGGAATCGGGCGCAGCCCGCACCCGATTCCGTTCTCCTTCTCACAGGGAGTGAAGAATATGAAAAGTAAAAGTGTAGCCTTTAAACCGAGTTCCCAGATCAGGTCTACGCGACACTTCTGGTGGCTCTTTCTTTTACCGGTAACCATTGCGTTTATCATTGGCTTTGTCTGGCCGTTCATTCAAGGCATCTATCTTTCTTTTTGCCAGTTCAGAACTATTTCGGGCGCAAAGCTCATCGGTTTCGGAAACTATGCGGCGGCTTTTTCGGATATCTCATTTCAGCATTCATTCTGGTATACTGCGCTGACTGCAATCGTCTCGTTGGTGTTTATCAATGTGATTGCATTTGCAGTTGCGTATGCGCTGACCCAAGGCATCAAGGGCTCAAACATCTTCCGTACGGTCTTCTTCGCACCGAACCTGATCGGCGGCATCGTTCTGGGCTACATCTGGTCGATGATCTTCGACGGTATCCTGCAGCAGTATGGCACCTCAATCGTTCTGAATACCACCTACGGTTTCTGGGGTCTCATCATCCTGATGTGCTGGCAGCAGATCGGCTACATGATGATTATTTACATCGCCGGTCTTCAGGCAGTGCCGGAGGACATGATCGAGGCAGCAAAGATCGACGGCGCAACGAGAAGCCAGACCCTCTTCAAGGTCATCATCCCGAACGTTATGCCTTCCATCACGATCTGTCTGTTCCTGTCCCTGACTAACGGCTTCAAGCTCTTCGATCAAAACCTTGCTTTGACCGGTGGTCTGCCGTATGAGCAGCTGGCAGATGGCACGACCATCAACACCACTGAGATGATGGCACTGAACATTTACAACACGTTCTATTCAGGCACGGGAGCTCTGCGTGGCGTTGCACAGGCGAAGGCTGTTATCTTCTTCATCCTGGTCGCGGCACTTGGCCTTGCTCAGCTTCGTTACACCCGTAGTCGGGAGGTGCAGCAATAATGGCAGCGAGTCAACCAGAGACGCTCCAATCAGAGCAGCGTCACATGAATATCCTTACGGTCGTCTTCACCATTATTTGTATCATTTGGGTTCTGCCGATCGTATGCGTAACCATCAACTCCTTCAAGTTGAACACCTATGTTAAGACTGAAACCTTCGCACTTCCTACCGCAGAGAGCTTTGCTGGTTGGTCGAACTTTGTCACCGGTATGACCTTCGGTAACTATCCGTTCTGGGCGGCCTTCGGTTACAGTGCCTTGATCACGGTACTCTCCGTCGCGCTGATCCTGATCTGCTGCTCCATGGCTGCGTGGTACATTGCACGCGTTAACTCCCCATTCTGCAAGATAATCTATGCACTCTGCATCTTCTCAATGGTTGTCCCGTTCCAGATGGTCATGTTCACGCTCTCCAAGACCGCGGATACCTTGGGACTCAACACCCCGTGGACGATTCCTATCGTCTATCTGGGCTTTGGCGCTGGCCTTGCAATCTTCATGTTCGTTGGCTTTGTACATTCCATCCCGTTGGAGATTGAGGAAGCTGCCTCTATCGACGGCTGCGGTCCGGTCCGCACCTTCTTCCAGGTGGTAATGCCCATGCTCAAGCCTACGATGATCTCTGTGGGTATCCTTGAGATTATGTGGGTCTGGAACGACTACCTGCTTCCGTACTTGGTGCTCGACATCAACAAGTACCGTACGATTCCAATTCAGATCCAATACCTGAAGGGCAGCTACGGCACGGTCGATCTGGGCGCCACGATGGCAATCATCCTCATGGCTATCATCCCGGTCATTGTGTTCTACCTCTCTTGCCAGAAGTACATCATCAAGGGTGTTGCAGCTGGTGCTGTTAAGGGTTAAGCCATCAACTCTGTACGACTAACGGTACGACTTGTTTTTGCTTCAACTCTCTCCGTTTAGATCTACAACCTTTACGGAGAGACTTTACCAAGGATATGCAGCCGCGAATGAAACAAGATTCCGGCTGCACTTATGGAAGGATTCAATAACCATGGCAGAAGTCACCCTGGAGCATATTACAAAAATTTATCCGAATACGGAGAAGGAGAAGAAGCATCGCGGTAAGAAAAAAGACGAAGCGCCAGAGAAGAAGAATAACCTCAAGATTACCGATGAGGGCGTCGTCGCAGTAGATGACTTCAACGTCGATATCAAAGACCGCGAGTTTGTCGTTCTGGTCGGCCCATCTGGCTGTGGCAAATCCACGACTCTGCGTATGGTCGCTGGCCTCGAGAGCATCTCAAAAGGTACTCTCAAGATCGACGGCAAGGTTATGAATGAGGTTGCCCCGAAGGACCGCGATATCGCTATGGTCTTTCAGAGCTATGCTCTTTATCCTCATATGACTGTCTACGATAATATGGCGTTCCCGCTGAAGCTCCGCAAGGTTTCTGAGAACGAGATCGACAAGAAGGTCCGCGATGCTGCAAAGATCCTGGGCATCACCCAGTATCTCGACCGTAAGCCGAAGGCGCTTTCCGGTGGTCAACGTCAGCGTGTCGCAATCGGCCGCGCCATTGTCCGGGATCCTAAGGTCCTGCTGATGGACGAGCCGCTCTCCAACCTGGACGCAAAGCTCAGAAATCAGATGCGTGCTGAGATCATCAAGCTTCGTAAGCGCATCAATGCAACCTTCGTCTATGTCACGCACGACCAGACTGAAGCTATGACGCTTGGCGACCGTATCGTCATTATGAAGGACGGCGTAGTACAGCAGATCGGTACCCCGCAGGAGGTCTTTAATAAGCCGAAGAATCTCTTTGTCGCAGGTTTCATTGGCGTCCCTCAGATGAACTTCTTCGACGGTCATCTTGTAAAGAATGGTTCTTCTTATGAGCTTGATGCTTTGGGAAGCACGATCCAGGTCTCTCCTGAGACCTGCCAGGCGCTTGCTGCAAATGGCATCAACACCATGGATGTCACTGCAGGTGTCCGTCCTGAGCAGATGCAGCTTGCTGATGCAGGCGATCCAGGCACCCTTACCGCTACCATCGACGTGTCCGAGCTGATGGGCTCCACCGTCCATGTCCATGCCAGCGTCGAGGGCTATGACTTCATTTTAGTCATCCCGACCATCGACTTCGAAAGCGGTAGCGGCAGATCCTTTGCGGACGGTGCGAAGATCTCCTTCAAGTTTGAGCCGAATGCCATCCACTTCTTCGATAAGACGACCACGAACAGCCTTATCAACTAAGTTTAATCCCTTTTTTGTAATACCAACAAGATGTAAGCCCCATTCGCATTTGCGAATGGGGCAGGGGATTCTTATATGTAACATCACGGAATCGTGTAATTACGCCAACTACTCGTAGATGCGCAAATACACAAAAGGGGGAGGGGTCACTATGGTGAGAGCAAGCGGCGTACTCATGCCCGTCTCGTCGCTTCCGGGCTTTGTGGGGATTGGCACGTTCGGACGTGAGGCTTACGAATTCATTGATTTTCTTGCTCGTACCCATCAGCGCTATTGGCAAGTCCTGCCACTGACCACAACGAGCTTTGGTGATTCTCCCTATCAATCGTTCTCCGCCTTCGCGGGTAACCCATACTTCATCGATCTTGAGGATCTACTGGATTCGGGGTATCTGACGAAGAAGGATCTCGAAGCCTTACCGATCGGCCACATGGGTATGGATACAGTCGACTACGGTGAGCTGTTTCAGAAGCACCGCGCCATCCTCGAGCGTGCGCTGCCGCGCTTTATCGCCGATCCACCTGAGGACTATGAGGAGTTCTGCAAGCAGAACGCTTCCTGGCTTGAACCCTACTGCGAGTTCATGACCATCAAAGAGCAATTTGAACTCCACGCGTACTATGAGTGGCCCGAAGAGTACTGCAAGCGCGGCAAAAAGAGCGCAAAGCTCTGCGCCAAGCATGAAGACGACATGCAGTATCACCGCATGACTCAGTACTTCTTCTATCGGGACTGGAAGCGCCTCAAAAAGTACGCCAACGACCACGGTATCCTCATTATCGGTGACATCCCCATCTATGTATCCCGTGACTCCGTCGAAATGTGGTCAGCTCCTGAGATGTTCTGCACCGATAAGGACGGGACGCCGACCTGCGTTGCAGGCACCCCGCCCGATGTCTTCTCTGACACCGGCCAATACTGGGGCAACCCCATCTATGACTGGAAGCAGATGAAGAAGGATGGCTTCAGCTGGTGGATTGAGCGCCTGCAAGCAAGCCTGTCACTGTATGACATCCTGCGCATCGACCACTTCCGCGGATTTGTCGCCTATTGGGCGGTTCCGTTTGGCTCACCTGATTCGAGCTACGGTAAATGGGTCAAAGGCCCTGGAGAGGCGATCTTTGACGCCGCAAAAGAGAAGCTCGGTGATCTGCCAATCATTGCAGAGGACCTGGGCTTTATGACGCCGGATGTTATCGCGCTGCGTGAGCACACTGGGTTCCCGGGTATGAAGATCCTGCAGTTCGGGTTTGACTCTCTGGATTCTGACAGCGATTCCTTCGATCTGCCGCATCACTACTCCGAGAACACCGTTGCCTATGCAGGGACGCACGACAACGAGACAGTGGTGGGTTGGTTCAAGGATTCCGCCACACCGAAGGTCCGCAAGGCGGCTGCACACTACCTGCACATGAGCGAGGACGAGAATATCGCGCAGGCGATCGACCGTGCGGTCGCAGCCTCCGTCAGTGATACCTGCATTTACCGCATGCAGGACCTGCTCGGACTGGACAACTCCGCCCGCATCAATGTGCCCTCAACCGTCGGTGCCAACTGGCGTTGGCGCATGCTCCCGGGTGCAATTACACCGGCTATCGAGCAGGAGCTCACCGATCTGACTTACACCTACTTCCGGATTCCTGACGCGAAGGGTCCCGAGCTTCCTCAATAAGATTTTGGAAGCCGCGCATATTGGTCCCCATCTTTTAGTCTTCCTGACACCTACGACTATTGGAGGTTCGGTTTCGCATGAAGATCGATCTTGAAGCACGCTCTCAGGAGAAGTTTGGCCGTCCGCTCGCCGAACTTGACAATCCGACCATCTGTACGATGCTCGAGGATCTCGTTCGTGAGCACGCCGCGGTGATGCCTTTAAATGATGGCAAGCGCCGTCTGTATTACCTCTCCGCAGAGTTTTTGATTGGCCGGCTCCTCACCAACAATCTCTTGGAGCTCGGTATCTACGACGACGTGAAGTCACAACTCGCTGCAGCGGGCCACGACCTGGGCGCCGTAGAGGAATGCGAAGTCGAACCTTCGCTTGGCAATGGTGGCCTCGGTCGCCTTGCAGCCTGCTTCCTCGACTCTATCGCTACGCTCGGTCTTCCGGGTGACGGTATCGGCCTCAATTGGCACTACGGCCTGTTCCACCAGAAATTCATCGACCTGCAGCAGGCGGCAGAGCCGGATACCTGGCTCGATCGTCAGGATTGGCTCGTGAAGGACGAGAAATTCTATACCGTCCAGTTCGGTGGCTTTTCTGTGAAGTCCTGCCTGTACGATATCGACGTCCTGGGCTATCAGCGCACCACCAAGAATCGTCTGCGCCTCTTCGATTTGGAGAGCGTCGACGATTCCCTGGTTCCGCCCAACTCAATCGATTTTGACAAGACCGCGATCAAGAAGAACCTCACACTCTTCCTCTATCCGGATGACTCCGATGATGCCGGCAGACTCCTGCGCGTCTATCAGGAGTACTTCATGGTCTCCAACGCTGCGCAGCTCATCATCGATGAGGCGCAAGAGCGCGGCAGCAACCTGCACGATCTACCTGACTACGCAGTTGTCCACATCAACGATACGCACCCCTCGATGGTTATCCCGGAGCTCATCCGCCTGCTCGTCGACGAGCACAGCTTTGACTTCGATGAGGCTGTCTCCATCGTTAAGAATATGGTCGCCTACACGAACCACACGATTCTGGCCGAAGCCCTGGAGAAATGGCCGCTCAAGAGCCTGCAGACGGTCTCCCCGCGCATCGCTGAGATCATCGAAAAGCTCGACGAGCTCGAGAAGAAGGAATACGGTGACAACCCGGATGTCGCAATCATCCGCGACGGCGCTGTCCACATGGCACACATGGCGATCCACTATGGCTTCTCGATCAACGGCGTTGCCGCACTGCACACCAAGATCCTCGAGGACACCGAGCTGCATCCGTTCTATGAGATGTATCCGGAGAAGTTCTCCAACAAGACTAACGGCATCACCTTCCGCCGCTGGACTATGGATTGCAACCCTGCGCTCTCAAGCGTGCTCGACGACGTGATCGGCACCGACTGGCGCACCACCTGCGACCTCACCGGGCTTATGGCCTATAAGGACGATGACTCCGTCCTGCAGCGTCTGGACGATGCAAAGGACAAGGCCAAGATCAGCATGCGTGACTTCATTTGGAAGAACCAGGGTGTCCACATCCCTGAGGACGCGATCATCGACGTCCAGGTGAAGCGTATTCACGAGTACAAGCGTCAGCAGATGCTCGCGCTCTACATCATCTGGAAGTACCTTGACATCAAGAACGGCAACATTCCGCCCCATCCGATCACGATCATCTTCGGTGGCAAAGCAGCTCCTGCCTACACGATCGCTCAGGACATCATCCACCTGATCCTCATGCTCTCCCGCTGGATCGCGGCGGACCCGGTCGTGTCCCCGCACCTGCAGGTCATCATGATCGAGAACTACAACGTGAGCGCCGCAGAGCGTGTGATCCCGGCAGCGGATATTTCCGAGCAGATCTCCCTGGCCTCCAAAGAGGCTTCCGGCACCTCAAACATGAAATTCATGCTCAACGGCGCCGTAACGCTGTGCACCCTTGACGGTGCTAACGTCGAGATCGCGGACCTTGTCGGTGATGGCAACATTTACACCTTCGGTACCTCCTCCAAGGAGGTCGAGCACCTATACGCTGAGAATGCCTACCACGCGCATGACTACTACGAGAAGCCGGGCATCAAGCTGCTCGTTGACTTTATCACCAACCCGTCCTTCATGGCTCTCGGCAATGCGGGACGCCTGCAGCGCCTGCACGACGATATGGCGAACAAGGACTGGTTCATGGCGCTGCTCGATATCGAAGAGTACATCCAGAAGAAGGAGCTGGTCTTGAGAGATTTCGAAGACCGTGAGTCCTGGCTCAAGAAATCCCTGGTCAACATCGCACAGGCCGGTGACTTCTCCTCTGATCGCACCATCCGCCAGTATAACAAGGATATCTGGCATCTCTAAGACACACTGTCTCTAACTGAAGCCCACTGTACGACGTACGGGCCCCGGAGCACGAACACTCCGGGGCCCGTATGGTTTATGCTGTAATCCACGCCATACATCAGGTTATAGAGGCGTTGTAGAACTTAGCCCTGCGTTCTACGCACGATTTTCGAGAGCGTATCGATGGCGGCTCTGCGCATTGCGGTCCAGGTCGACGGCTGCGCCACCGACCAATCGATCGGGTGGTCCGCGATCATCTGGCGGGCTTGCTCGATAACCTCTTTGCCGGTGCCTGCCTGGAAAGCGTCATCGCCCAGCACGGGCAGGTTGATGTAGATATCCGCGATCTGGGCATAGATACGGTCCAGCTGGTTGGCGCCGATATTGATCGTCTGCTGTGCGATTGTAAGCGGCTGCATGTCCTTGATGGAGCGGCTCTTGCGGATCATACCGACCCCGACCACCGCATCGACCTGAGAGCGGTCAAAGAGCGGTGTAGGGAGGTTCATGCGGCAGCCACCGTCTATAAAGGTGTGGCCTACATAGGTGGTGGGGGAGATCACGAGTGGATAGGACGCGGAGCACATCACGCACTTGGCGGCATCGAGCTGATCATTGCAGATCACGTGCCAGGAGTTTTCCTCTTCGCTCTTGAACAGCTCTGCGTCATTAGTAAAGATGAAGAGGTCTCCGCCGACGACGTCCACCGCGCAGATTGCGATCGGGAGCTTAAAGTCCGCAAAGGTATGGATTCCCACCTCATCCAGAATATGCATGGCGAGTGGCTCCAACGTGTCTGAGTCGATCATGCCGTGGGTACCGATGATAGAGGCAACGTTGCGAAGGCCGACCTTCAAGACCTGCTGATCGACCACCATCTTGTCGAGTTCGATCAGAAGCTCTGCCACACGCTCTGAGGGAAGGCCGGCAGCTACAAGCGCCGCGACTAAAGCCCCCATCGAGGTGCCTGCGACGGCCCCGATCGGAATCTTGTGCTTTTCCATATCTTCCTGTGCGGCAACCTCCGCAAACGCACGAAATCCACCGCCACAAAAGGCGACACCGACGCCGTCAATTCTGCCCATAGACACTCCTTATTAAAAGGTTCAAACACTCTCGCTAGTACGGTACTCTATGCCACCCATCTTCGCTATCAGTTATCGTGAGGAGTTTCCATATTATTTTGATCGAGTATGCCTGAGAGGATAGTAACAGACAAGCATAGGCAGTTCCGCTGTCTGTACAGCGGACCTACATGTATCACCTATAAGCTGACGGTCAAATTGTGGAAGGCAAACATACATGAATGTCGAAAATGTATAGGTAATAGGCGCGGGAACGATGGGACATGCAACCGCCCTGTAGTTTGCTCTGTGTGGCTATGAGGTGCACCTTCTGGGAAGGACCCAAGCTGGGCCTAGACCTTGGTGTGAAAGCGCTCACACACGATCTGGAGACCTTTGAGGCCAACAGTATGCTCCGTGAGCCCAAAAGGGGTATCTTAGCCCGCATTACCCCTTCGAGGGACAATCTCACAGCGTTTCAAGGTGTCGACTTTGTTCTTGAGCCTGCCATAGAGGATCTAGCCGCAAAGAGGACGATCTTTGCTGAGGTTGAGGAAAGCGTTGGCGACGGAGTGGCTATAGCCACCAACACCTCAGCTGATGCCGCTCGTCGAACCCATTGCAGGCGTCGATCCAGGCGGTTTGGATATTCTTCGACGCCCTATCTAAGTACCTCTGCCAAGATTTAGCCAACACGACCGAAGAGGACCTGTCCTCGCAAGGAAAGTCAATGCCAACCTGCATGGCTTGGAGACCGGGTAAGGCTTCTTATGACTGGGAAGGCGACGAAGGCAAAAGCATCGTAGCGTATCAGGACCATGAGTTGCTTGAATGGCTCAAAAAACCGCCAGAGCCAAGCGGAGCGGCAGGAATAGCTCAGGGCATCGAAGGGCATCGAGCCCAGAATCCGATAGAGCGAATGATTAGATAGGTGTCCCCTGGAGCGCCATATAAGCTGCACCGGCGGATCAAGAGACTCTTCGGTGAAGGTTACACCTTACCGTTTATGCGCTACCCTCTACCGCCCATCTACTGTTAGAAATAATCTTGAAGAGTTTTGCATAATTTCTTATAAAAATCGGGCCATTCGTTAGTATGGAAGGGATACTTATAAATCTGGAAACTCTAAGAGGGCGGATCAAGTGTCAAAGAAGAAACTTACACTAGCTGAAAAAGCAAAAGCGCACCTTGCGCCGGAAACCTTTGCAAAACAGAGCGCAGGTACCACGACTGACCTGGTCGGAACCCCTAACAATCCTTCCGATAAGGTATTCACGGTCGCAAACCTGATCACCCTGTGCCGCCTTATTTTGACCATCGTGTTCCTGTATATCTTTGCGTCCCACGGAAACCGCATTGTCGGTCTCGTCTGCTATGCAATCGCCTGTGTTACCGACTTTCTGGACGGACAAGTTGCCCGCCGCACCCAGACCGTGAGCTGGGTCGGTAAGATCGCAGACCCGGTGATGGACCGTGTACTGTTGTTTGCGGGTGTCCTTGGCCTTGTGATCGCCGGCGACATCCCCGTGTGGATCGCAGTCTTCATTATCGGCCGTGATGCTTACCTCGCTGCTGGTATCATCTATTTGCAGCGCTTCAGGAAGCGCCCGGTTGACGTTATTTTCTCCGGTAAGGTCGCAACGGCCTTTCTGATGTTCGGCTTCGTCGATCTGCTGGTCAACTTCCCGGTCCTCCCGGGCTTGGGCTGGGTAACAGTCTCCTGGCTTCCCGGCTTGAACAGCACTCCGATGGCGCCGGGTATCTACTGCGTCTATATCGGCATCATCTTCTCGACGATCACCGCGATCTCCTATACCAAGATCGGTATCGGTATCCGCAATGAGGTATTAGCCGAAAAGAAGGACCAGAAGAATCAGTAGGCAGCATCTCTGCACCTGTCGCGCCAATACTATCTACAACCACAGGTGCTCTATTCCACTCGTCTCGTGCTGGGGGGGGATCGGTGATCCGCAAACCACGTTTACTTATCTGTCTCATCGCCTGTCTCGTGTGTGCCCTGCTCGCGCTCCCGGGTAGCACTCAGGCGCAGGCGGCAGAGACGAAGGATGCCCCGAGCCTGAGTGAGGCCCGCTCTGCGATCATCGTCGATTCAGAAGGACAGGAGATCTGGGGGACCAATGAGGACGACCACCTGGCTTCCGCCTCCATTACGAAGGTCATGACCGCGATGGTGGTGCTCGACACGAATCCCGACATGGACTCTACGTTCACTTGCCAAAAGATTACGTTGGAGAGTGGAGCTTCGATTGCGGGATACCAGGAAGGGGATACCCCGACCCTCAGAGAGCTCTTCTCCGCAATGCTCGTCTATTCCGCAAACGATGCCGCCGAAGAGCTCGCGCTGGCCACCTATGGCTCCCGGGATGCCTTTGTCGATGCAATGAACCAGAAGGCCCAGGAGCTGGGAATGGACAACACCCACTTCGTCAATCCCACTGGGCTCAAAGAGGACAACCACTATTCCTCTGCTCGCGATCTGGTGACGATGGGACGCTACGCGCTCACAAACTATCCGCTGATAGCGCAGACTGTGAAACAGGCCTCCGTAAAAGTCACGGTGACCACCACACGCGGGCACAAAAAGACAAAACAGACCAGGACGTTAAGGTCAAGCGATACGCTCTTAAATAGCGTCCCCGGTATGCTTGGTATCAAAACCGGCGCGGTAGAAGATGAGACAACATTCTTGGGGGCCTGTCAGCGGGGCTCTACCCGTATCTATACCTGCGTGATGGGCTGCAAGACCCGCCAAGGCCGCTTCAATGACACTAAAACTCTGATCGATTGGACCTATAGTACCGATCACCAGCGAACCTTCATCGTCCCCGGCGTCCGTATTGCCACGGTTCGTGATGCAAATATTGTAGGTTGGATACAAGATGTTGTAGCTGTTGCTCCGGCATCAGGCTATGTATGGCCCAACCACGGGGATATCACATTCGAAAAATCCCATGCGGTCGATGTCTCGATCGCGGTGCCGGGGAGCTTATATCAAACAACACAGTGGAAGCAAGGGGACCGGCAGGCTGCCGAGATACTCTTTATTACGACCAACCCGCACCCCAAAACCGCTGCTGATACCGGTATCCCCATCTGTTTCCCTATCGAAAGGAATGTTGTCCATGAGTGGAGATACTAAGAACACAGAGATGTCTGACAACCTCTCTGTGTTGGCTTATGAAGAGCTGGCACTGGGCGCGACACTCGGCGGTTTTGTGAAAGAGGGCACCAAAGTGGCCCTTGCCTACAAGAATCAGGGTGAAGAATACACCGCGCTGAGACACGGGACTGGACTCACCGACCTGTCCGGGTGCTATTCCGTGCGTCTCTCCGGACCGGTCGCTCAGAGCTTTATCGAAGCGACCTGCGCAGGTCAGAAGCTCGGAGTCGGGGAGTGCGCCTTTGAGCCGGTTCTTCTGGGGGACAGCAGGATCGCCTCAATCCCGCTCGTTGCTCGCACCGGGGATCAGGAGTACGTGCTGTGGGATATCAGCGCTTCCGGGGATATTCTCGCGGCTTGGCTCAACTTTGTTGCAAACATCAATCAGAACGGCTTCGCGCCCTATCAGGGGCTTGAGATGGAAGAGGTGAGTCAGAGCCTGACGCCGCTCCTCTTGTGGGGTGAGGCGGCCTCAGAGATCCTCTCAGACTATCTAAAGGACGGTTCTGCCGTACCGGAGACGAACCAGGTACACGACGCCTTGCTCGATAACCACATCCCGGCCCTCATTATCAACATGCGCATCAACGATCGGCCGAGTCTGATACTATTGGTACCCCCACAGTCGGCACCCGTGATGTTCTGCTCACTGCTCTCCTTCAATACCCTGACGCCAGTGGGTCTCACTGCTGCCGCACAGGCTGCCGCGGAGAACCTGGAGTATCTGGCGCCGCTCAGCGAGGCAAAGCCCCATGAGGCCTCCAAACACGATCTGATGCGTCAGGGATTGTTGCGTCACGAGAACGACTACATCGGGGTCCGTGCCCTGACCGTCCAAGAATAGATGCCCAAGAGAAAGTGATCTCCCTATGAAATATGCTGTCAATGCCCGGCATGTCCCGGAAGCCCTCGGATCCTCCTCCCAGGGAACGACCGCTGGTCGCTTTATCTTCGTCTCAGGGCAGCTCCCGGTCGAAGAGCACGACAACGAGAAGCTCGTGTCCGACGATGTGGCGCAGCAGGTTGAGCGAGAGCTCGATATCACTGCCAACATCCTTTCCACAATTGATTTGACTCTCACCGATGTGGCCCAGACCACGGTATATCTCACCGATCTGAATGATTTTGAGGCAATGGACAGAGTCTATGCAAAGCGCTTTGGCAGACCCGCGCCGGCGCGCTCGGTGGTGGAGGTGCAAAAACTTCCTCTAAATGCGCGCGTTGAGATTGCCTGCATTGCGTGTCGTTAGCGTTAGAATAGGGATAATACGAAATTGCTTTGAAGGGATAGGTATGCAACAACCTCACAACAATAACGAGGCCCCCGATCAGACTCAAATCTTCCGTATGCCAGACAATGACGCCACCATTCCGGACTTGATGGGCGGATCCCCGTACACCAACCCTTCCTTAACCATAGTCAAAGGCCCTCAGATAGGGGAGACATTTGAGCTTGATAAGGACAAGATCACGCTGGGGCGTGATCCCTCAAATGACATCTGTTTGAACGATATGACCGTCTCGCGCCATCATGCAGTGATCGACTTGACCGCTCTCAAATCTGACGTCGTGATCATCACTGACCTGGGCTCACTCAACGGCACCTGGGTTGACGGCGCAATCATCAACAAAACCTTCTTGAAGGATGGGTCCACGGTACAGATCGGTACCTTTCGCCTCGTCTTCCATACGAACCGGATTACTTCCCGTATCGAGACCGGAGCGTAAGCACTGTATGACCGATGCAGGATATCTTACTATCGGCAAGGTAGTGAAACGCCTACAAAATCGGTACCCCGATCTCTCGGTCTCAAAGGTACGTTACCTTGAGGACGAAGGACTCCTGAATCCTGCCCGTACACCGGGCGGATACCGTCTCTACTCACCGCGGGATGTCAAGCGGCTTGAGACGATCCTCTATCTACAGAAGACGCGCTTTTTACCCTTGAGTGTGATAAAAGAGGAGCTGGAGCGGCAGGACAGAGGGGAGAGCGTGAGCCCCGAGCGAAGCTTTGCGGAGCCGGGAGCCACGCAGGTTGCGATCCCCCAAGATGATCAGGAGACAATTAATAAATTACACCCGATCGATAAGATGCCGGAGTTAACGGGCGCCCCTGTAAGTTTTGTGAGGCAGCTCGCTGACGCCGGTATTATTGTTTTGAAAAAATCCCCCCATGGCCGTGACCTGGTAGACGGGAAAGATTTTAAAATAATCAGATGTGCGTCACGCCTGCGTCACTATGGCATCGGCCCGCGCAATCTGCGTATGTACGCGTTTGCCGCCAACCGTGAGGAAGGCATGTTCGAGCAGTCTTTAGGCACGCTCTACGCGAAGAAGGGCAACGAGCCTTCCGCCTCACAGCAGCGGGAGTTTGCTGATGCTGTTAATGAGATGTTGGCGCTCACAGATACGATTCGTGATACGTTGATAAGACGTATGCTTCAAGCTGCGTTTAAGGATATGGATGTGGACGATGCCGGAAAACCCATGTCTCATGAGAGCAAGTCCTAACCAAGAAGAAAGGATCCACTGTGTCCAAGATCGATTATGAGAAGCTGATCGTAAGCATCCCCGACTACCCGGAGCGAGGAGTCATCTTCAAGGACATCACGCCGCTCTTTGCTGATGCGCAGGGTATGTCTGCCGCCATTGATGATATGACTGACCACTTTATCAGCAAGGGTATCACCAAGGTCGTCGGCGCTGAGGCACGTGGCTTCTTGGTCGGAGCTCCGGTCGCATATCGCCTGGGCGCAGGCTTTGTGCCGGCTCGTAAGCCAGGCAAGCTTCCGCGTGAGGTCTACTCTCAGACCTATGCACTCGAGTACGGCACCGATGAGCTGCAGATCCACAAGGACGCGCTCAACAAGGACGACCGCGTCCTGATCGTCGATGACCTAGTGGCAACCGGCGGCACCGCAGTAGCAACCTCTGAGCTCGTCAAGCAATCCGGCGCACGCGTCGAGGGCTTCTCCTTCATGCTCGAGCTTACGTATCTCCATCCACGTGAGACTATCGCGAAGGCCTGCGGCAACAAAGAGGTCTACACCTTGGTCAAGGTAGACTAGACCTGATCGACAGCATTAAATCCTGACGCCTAGAGGCGTATGCTCTATAGAGATCCAAAAAACATCCAACTCGATACAAGATATTGAAGTGGTATGAGCATGAAGCAGCAGCCCTTAACTGAGCGATTTTCTCGCAGCGCACAGGCAAAGCTCGTTTTTGAAGGCGCCCTGGTCGGTCTGACCGGGGGAGCCGCGGTTGTCCTGTACCGTCGGGTGCTCTCGTGGGCGGAAGGCGCCATGCGTGCGATTACGTCGTGGGCACAGAGCAACCTCTTCTTCATCGTCCTCTGGTTTGTCGTGTTGGCTGCCTTGGTCTTCATCGTCGGTAAGCTCATGCTCTACGAGCCCTATACCCAAGGCTCCGGCATTCCACAGACCGACGCCGAAGCGATCGGACGCCTCGATATGCCCTGGTATAAGGTCATGTGGACCAAGTTCGTGGAGGGGACCCTGTGCTGCTTCGGCGGCCTTTCCTTGGGGCGTGAGGGTCCCTCGGTTATGCTCGGCGGTATGTCCGGTAAAGCGGTCTCAAAGCTCTTCCACAAGGATCGGGACATCGAAAGTCTCTTTGTGACCTGCGGCGCCGCCGCAGGTATGGCCGCAGCCTTTCATGCGCCGCTTACCGGTGTGCTCTTCGCGGTCGAGGAGATCCATAAGGTCTTTTCAGCTTCTCTCGTTATGACCGCCATGTCATCTGCCGTGGTGTCAGACTTTTTAGTTTCACAGGTCTTGGGTATGCGGCCAACCCTCAACTTCCAGCTGATCGTGAACAATCTGCCGCACACCCCAAACTATGTTCTCGTTATTCTCATGGGCATTTACTGTGGCTTCTTGGGAGCCCTGCACAACAAGGGGATGTTCGGGTGCCAGAAACTCTACGGTAAGATCCACAGCTATGTGCCGTATACCAGAATCGCGATCCCATTCGCACTGGCCGGTATTATCGCGTTTACTGCGCCGGACCTCATGTGCGGCGGCGATGCAATCATCGAGCGCCTCCAGAATCCTTATGCCTTGTCAATCGGTACAATTATTTTCCTGCTGGTGGGGAAGTACCTCTTTACGACGATTTCCTTTGCCTCAGGCGCCCCGGGCGGCACGCTGTTCCCACTTGTTGTTATGGGTTCGCTCTCAGGAGCCCTGTTCTGTCGCATTTTAGGCTTCTTCGGGGTCTCTGAGATGTATATGATGAACTTCATCTACCTGGGTATCGCAGGCCTGTTTGCGGGTGTGGTGCGGGCTCCGGTTACCGCAATTGTCCTCGTCTTTGAGCTGACCGGCAGCTTGGATACGCTCTTGTCCGTCAGCATCGTCTCCATGTTGGCCTTCGTGACTGCCAACCTGCTCGATGTGGATCCGTTCTACGAGCACCTCTTAAAGAACCTTTTGGGAACCTTGCCAGGAGATGCAGAGCTGAAGAAGCTGCACGGCGTGTCAATGCGTACCTACAACGTGACACTGAACAGCCTAGCCGCCGGTAAGGCTATCAGAGATATTCCATGGCCGAACAACACGCACGTGATTTTGGTTGAGCGCGCCGGTGCCAAGATCGCTCCACAGGGCGGCACGGTTCTGGAACCGACGGACACGATCACCGTGTTGATTAACCGTTCCAATCTGGCAAGCGCCGAACAGGAGCTCACTGATCTCTGTCGGCCGCAAGCCTTTGTTACAACTGATGCTGTATCACCTGACTCAGGCTCTGAGGGCCCCTCTGACAAGTCTAAATAGGTAAGTAGAAGGAGAAGAGGCCCATTATCGTTCATAACGTCTTACTTTACATAACATATATTATCGTACATTTATAAAAACGGCGGGGGAGACCGGTTAATTCAGTCCCTCCCACAACTATTTCATGATGCGATGTGCTGTCCCAAGTATGCGGCCGCTGATGTTGCGGCGATGGCGCCGTCTGCGGTTGCAGTTACAATCTGACGCAGCATCTTCTGACGGATGTCTCCGGCGACAAACAGTCCCGGTGTCTTCGTACTCATCGTCTCATCGCTCTTCACATAGCCGTGGTCATCCACATCGACCATATCCTTGATCAGGTTGGTCGCCGGTACTCTACCGACAAAGACGAAGACGCCGAATCCACCTTCCTCATAACTCTCACTATAGGTCTCCTGTGTATCGTTGTGCTTGAGCGTGATCTCAGTCGCCAACTGGTTACCCTCGAGTTTAACGACGCTCGTGAGGTATCTGATCTCAACCTTGTCGTTCTCCTCAAGCTGACGCTGTACGGAGGCCTGAGCGCGCATATGGTCCTTTCTGATGACTATGATGACCTTAGAGGCGAACTTAGTTAGGAACAGGGCTTCCTCAGCCGCTGAGTTGCCGCCACCGACCACATAGACCGGTTTGTTGCGGTAAAACATCGCGTCACAGGTTGCGCAGTAGGATACACCATGGCCTGCGAACTGATCCTCACCCTCAAAACCTGCTTTCCGGGGCGTGGCTCCCCCAGCTACAATCAAAATTTTTGAGACATAGGTTTTCTCAGCCGTTTTCGTGGTAAAAAGGTTTGTCTCAGGATCCCTGGTAATGGAAACGGCCTGTTCAGAGACGATTTTTGCCCCTAGGTCCTCCGCTTGTTTGCGCATGGAATCTGCAAGCGTATAGCCATTGGCGTGTGGGATGCCCGGATAGTTATCGACCGTGTCAGTCAAAACGATCTGTCCGCCAACAGCTTCCTGCTCCAGGATTACATTTGACAACAGTGCGCGCTGCGCATAGATCCCTGCGGTTAAGCCTGCCGGACCTGCGCCGATGATTACCGTGTCGAGTACTTTCTGCGTATCTGCCATTATCTCTTCTCCCCTGCTGATAAGTTCTATTCGTAAAACTTTTTCCCAGTAAACCGGTATTATTTTCAGACGACAGACAATTATTTTGTCTCCATAAAGTGTCGATATGGAATTCCCCTCAAGAGGGGCGCCTTCTCTCCTACAGTACACGTAAGAAAAAAGGGTATTTACCTGCGCGAATGATCTTTTTATAGGTATCAAAAAAGCGGCTCCCCAATGTAGCCAGGAAGCTGCTTTGCACACAATCGATGGGATCAGTTATCACACCATTAGACGATCAAGAAGTAGATCAGGAAGGCAATGGCGGAGACCCACATCAGGGGCTTGATGTCCTTGGCCCTGCCAGCGATCAGGGAAACAATCACATAGGTGATGAAGCCAAAGCCAATACCATTGGAGATGGAGTAGGTCATTGGGATGCCGGCAATGATCATGAACGCCGGGAATGCCTCGGTGATGTCGGTCCAGTTGATGTCGACAACATCGTTCATCATCAGGTAGCCAACCATAACCAGTGCGCCGCAGGTTGCCGCAGAACTTACAACGCTGATCAGCGGTGCAAAGAAAGCTGCGATGATAAAGAGGATGCCGGTGAAGACAGAAGTCAGACCGGAACGGCCACCGTCAGCGGCACCGGAGGAAGACTCAACGAACGTCGTGATGGAGGAAGCACCGATGAAACCACCCACAGCTGCTGCTGCAGAGTCGACGATCAGGATCTCCTTGATGTTCTCAACGGAGCCATCCTCATTCAGAAAGTCGCCTTGCTTAGCAACGGCCATTGCAGTACCCATCGTGTCAAAGAAGTCGGACATCATGAGCGAGAACGCGAAGACCAGAAGCACTGGTGTGGTGAGGACCTTTACGATGCCTGCGATGCCGTTTGCATCAGTCTGGAACGGTGCACCGAAGCTGGAGAAGTCAAGCGGAGAGACAACACCGGTTGGGGCCTGGGTGACACCCAAAGGAATACCGGCGATAACGGCAATCAGGATACCGAGGAGCAGAGAACCGGGGACCTCAGCCACATAGAGGATCAGCGTTGCGACAATGGAGATGACGCCTACGACGAAGGTTGGGCTCATGACTTGACCGAGCGCCACCATCGTGGAGTCATTGGCGACGATGATGCCACCGTCTTTGAGGCCGATCATTGCGATGAAGAGACCTAAGCCGACAGAGATAGCGTGACGAAGCGGAATTGGAATTGCATCCATGATCGCCTCTCTGAGACCACACAGGACGAGCAGCAGAATTGCGACGCCCTCGACGAAGACGACAGCCATTGAGGCGTGCCAGTCACCGTCAGTCATAGCGGTCAGGGTGAACGCAACCACTGCGTTGATGCCCATGCCGGAAGCACAAGCGATCGGGCGGTTCGCAAAGAGGCCCATGATGATGGTCATGATGCCTGCACCGATGCACGTAGCAGTTACTGCCGCGTTAGCTGGAACGCCTGCAATCACCATCAGTCCTGGGTTGACGACGATAATATAGGCCATTGCAAGGAATGTCGTAAGACCTGCGCGTGCTTCTTGAGCAACTGAAGAGTCGCGCTCTTTGAGTTTAAAAAACTCTTCCATCGAAAAAATCCCCTCCCTTTCTTCTAATAGACAACAAGGCCTAACTATGCTCAACGGCTATATGATCGATCATTACCATATAGCCGTTGAGATAACGAATATTAATTTGTACCTGAGGATCCGAAGCCACCTTCGCCGCGGTCGGTTTCATCGAGTTCCTGCACCTCGATAAGGTCAACAGCGGCAACGCGCTGGATTACGAGCTGCGCAATGCGCTCGCCTTTAGTAATTTCAATATCATTGTTGGGATCAAGATTGATCGCACAGATCTTGAGCTCGCCGCGGTAGTGTGAATCCACGAGGCCGGGAGTGTTCACCATGGATAGCCCGGTTCTTAAGGAAAGGCCGCTTCTTGGTTGTACAAAGCCCGCATAGCCCTCCGGGACCGCAACCGCTAATCCTGTCGAGATAAGGCAGCGTTCAAAGGGGCGCAGCGTGACATCCTCCGCAGAGTGGAGGTCAAGCCCGGCATCTCCCTCATAGGCATACTGTGGAAGCGATACAGACCTATCGAGGCGAACGATCGGCAGTTTTATGTGCTCTTGGTTCATTGAGAAAGATTCCTCAATTCTTCGCTGAATTCATCGATATCTTTAAAGTCTCGGTACACTGAAGCGAACCGCACATAGGCTACTTTATCAAGCTTCAGAAGCCGCTTTAAGACCATTTCGCCGATTTCCTTGGAGGGAACCTCAGATACTCCTTTGTCGCGCAATTCCGACACGATATCATCAATCAACGCATCAAGTTTTTCCACGGGGATATTGCGTTTCACGGTTGCGCGAATTAAACCCCGTCGCAGTTTCGTCCGGTCGAAGGTCTCTTTGGTACCATCCTTTTTCGCAACCATCAGCGGTGTTTCTTCAAGACGCTCATAGGTTGTATAGCGATAGTGGCAACGAACGCATTCACGCCGACGCCTAATCGCATCATTTTCCGAAGGTCGAGAATCGATAACTTTAGAGTCCTCGCATCCGCACCTTGGACAGCGCATAGTGCCTCCCTGTGCTCTTACGGCTCATTAAACATATCACATGGAGGCCACATGGAGGCGTTTTGGCGTGCTATCCAAGAAAAATTAACGCTGCCTTAAAAATATGTTCATACACTTTACTTATTTGTGACCGGAATCACCAATTTCTGGCCGATATGGAGCTGTGTGAATCGAGCTCCTCCCTCTTTGAGAGCCATATGTATTTCGTCTGGGCAAGCTGCCTTGTGCTTCTCGGCAGACTGGGCGGCCTGGGGCATATCGGCGACTCTCAGCGAGTATGCCTTAAAGCCATGTCGCGCGTGACTTTCTGGACCTTCTCCCTGTTCCCCTGCGTGCTCCTTAAGCTTGCCGCAGAGCCTGCCTAAGGCCCCCTTGCCCCTGCCTTGCGTGACGGCCACGGCGCGCTGGTGGTCGAAGTTGGCCATGATGCTGATGTAGCTTTGGTTGCGCTTGCGGGCGGTGTCGTCTATC
>ERZ772962.445-NODE-445-length-22860-cov-6.190616_pt1 | contig 22860 bp, 24 predicted proteins | sample MGYA00580676_ERZ772962 | MGnify/ENA primary metagenome ERZ772962 (study PRJEB29015, sample SAMEA2738049) | human oral metagenome | biome: human oral; feature: human-associated habitat; material: saliva | place: China | collected 2230 ...
TTGGCACCTCGATGTCGGCTCATCACATCCTGGAGGGGGAGCACCTTCCAAGGGTTCGGCTGTTCGCCGATTAAAGTGGTACGCGAGCTGGGTTCAGAACGTCGTGAGACAGTTCGGTTTATATCCGGTATGGACGATAGGAAACTTGAGAAGATCTACCCCTAGTACGAGAGGACCGGGGCGGACGAACCTCTGGTGTATCGATTGTGGCCACCTGCTGCATTGTCGAGTAGCTATGTTCGGAAGGGATAAGCGCTGAAAGCATATTAAGCGCGAAGCCCACTTCAAGATAAGGTTTCCCTATGAGGACACTGAAAGACTATCAGTTTGATAGGCGCAAGGTGGAAGTGTGGTAACACATGGAGCTGAAGCGTACTAACAGTCCCATTGCCTTTTTATGTCCTTGTCTGTGCCTGTGTATGCTCTTGCATAAACAGCGCGGATAAGGTAGACTTAACTAGTAATTGGTGTATACACACCAACGTCAATGTAAAACAACCGTGTTTTGGACATCGAAGCGAGGCTTTTTGACCCACTGATGACGTATATCAGCACAAAGTGTCTTTAAAAGCCTTACTTCGGTGCCCATAGCGAGGAGGAAACACCTGTAACCATTCCGAACACAGAAGTTAAGCTCCCCAGCGGCGATTATACTGCTTTTAGTGGGAAACTAGCACGGTGCCGAATTATAAAAAGGTCATCCTAATAGGGTGGCCTTTTTCTTTTGGCTATCATACACATGCGGTAGGGTTGCTAGTAGCGGGCCTGCCTACTGCGCGGCTATCATACGCGTACCTTCAATCACTAAATGTGCCCTGTCGTGCGCTAAGGTGTGATGAGTAGGTGTGTGTCTGTGGGATACGAACGGAAAGTTGTGAGTCTCGCGCGGATTTATGTATATCCCGTGCTACGTGTGTGGTACGAGTAAAGTGAAATCAACGATATGTTGTTTGTGTGGCCTGGGTTGTACGTGGCGCTGGCTCTTGGCGTTTGCTTGTATTGCCATAGCGGGCGCGTGCGGCCATAAATTATAAATAGATAGGATTCCCTCAGTAGTCCTGATACGTAGTAGCTGTGATGCTTGGTAGCGCGACATTGCTACGTCAACGCTTAATATAAAAACGTCCGTACTTTGCGCTCCTAGTATATCTAAGCTATGCCGGTGTCGATAATACGCTCGGCTACAGTCAGTATGCTCTAACCAGTAGGTGCTCGGTATGCCTTGAGTCGGCCTTCTCGTCATTACCAGTATAAAAAATAACCCCTCTCGCAGTTGGGGTTATTTTGATGTGGCATAGTATCGTGCCGGGCCGGGACCGTCCAAGGAGGTACAGTAAAGACCTCGTTGCTCTGTCATCGCTGTGGTGGATGAACTAATCTTATAATAGCGCACCGGGCTAGAATGTGCAATAGTTTTTTCACAACATATAAAGCTTATTGTAAACGTTGACAAAAAGCACAAGCTGTGTTATATTTATAACATACCACATATCACATGTGAGTTATATCAGCGAGGGTTTCCCAGATTAGGGCTGTGGAAATCTTTTTAAAACTGAGGAGAAATTATTACTATGGCAGGAACAAAAACCGGCGGTACCAAAGCAGCAGCAACGAATAAGGCCAAACACGGCGCAGATTTTTACGCCCGAATTGGAGCAATGGGTGGCAAGAAGGGCCGCACTGGTGGCTTTGCCGCCAATCCAGCACTGGCGCGGATTGCTGGCGCCAAGGGTGGCCGCATTAGCCGCCGTGGCAAAAAGAAGGATAGCGCTGCAGCCGACCAGCCACTGGTAGCAGTAGTTGGCCAGGCAGCACCGCTCGTTGGTGCGCGCTTGCAAGACGCTGCCTAACTAAATGACGAGACATAAAAAACCACCCGTCGATAATGGCGGGTGGTTTTGCGTATGGCTATGTGTGGGCAGGCGGAAAGGGCTGGCTACTGGGCCACCGCGGGCGGGCGGTCGCTGGTTTTGCTATGCACAGGGCTTATGGCACAAGCCGGCGCTGCACACGGTTGTGGATGGCGCTATTGGTACGCCAGCGTTGCCCGCAGGCAAGGCACAGGTAGGTGTGGGGCGCGACCTCAGCACCGTTGACATGGCAGCGTGGGCAGGTGCTTTTGGCGTGTAGCCAGTCGCGGTAGGTATCGAGATGGTCTTCGACGGTGTCGGTGGTGATCGTAACGTGGTAGTGCGGTGCTAATTGCCGGGCTTTGTGCCAGGCGGCTTGCTCCATTGCTAAAAGTTCAACATCGCGGCGGTACGATGTATGGCCCAGCAGTGCGTGGCCAAGCTCGTGGAGCAGGGCGGCTGGTGTGGTGTGGTAAAAAACCGTTTGGCTGTGGCTATCCCACCAATCCTGCTCGCCGGGGGCAAAGTGCAGCTGTGGGTAATCTGCGGCGAGTTGCTTAGCAAGCTGACTGCTGCTGAGCATGGCGGTAGGCTCCATAAATGACGGCGTGGTGCGGGCTGGCTGCTTGGCTGAGCACGGGTTGTGTGATGCCAGCCGGAGTGTGGCGGGTAATGTGCTCGGTCAGAGCGGACTGGTAGCGGCTAAAGTAGGCGCCAATACTGCCGCCAATCACAATGGCATCAGGCTGCAATGTAGGGATTAACACAACAAACCCACGGGCAATACGCTGGGCAATCTCGTGCCAGGTTGCGGGGTTGTGAATGTCACTCGCGTACCTGCCGTAAGCCTCGGTGATGGCGCGGCCGCTGGCAAAGTCCTCCCAGGCCTGCAAACGTCCATCCCACAACAGTTGCATATGGCCGGCTTCACTATGGCGCAAGGCCGGGCTAATTGTGCCATTCACAACAGCGCCAATGCCAATACCAGTGCTGATGGTAATGTACAGTCCAAGCGCTGGGGCTGGTGCCAGGCAGCTGATTTCGTGCAGGCCAGCCAGGTTGGCGTCGTTTTCGACAACAATACGGGCAGCTGGCCAGTGCGGCTGCAGTGTTGCGGCAATGGCAACATCGCGCCACCCCAGGTTGGGGCACCAGAGTCCTACGTTATTTTTTACAACGCCAGGTAGTGCCAGGCTGATTGTTGTGACGGACTCACCGCCGGTAAGTGATGTGATTGCTGCAATAAGCTGGTCGCTGTAGGCAGCATACTGGCGCGGCGTTGGGAAGCGCAGTTGTTGTAAAATTTCACCAGTCTGGCTCATGCGGCAGACGAGTGTTTTTGTTCCCCCGGTGTCCACACAGATCATCATATTGCTAGTGTACCATAGCAGCGGCGTTTTACCGAGATAAGCCCTTGCAAAACGGGATATATTACCGTATAATAACCAGCAAATAGGTAAATTAATAAGTATAGGTACAATAAGAGGTTTAGGCGTATGCGTAAAGAATCAGGATCGGTTGTCGCGTTTAGTGTCGTGAGTGTACTGCTAGTAGCGGGCACTGCTGGCACAATTGCGCTGGCAAAAACAGTAGGCCACGATGGCAGCAGCGAGCAGAACAAGGTTGCGCTCAGTAGTACGTCATCGAGCGAAAATAACGGCAGCTTGCAAGCAGCGGGCAGTAGCCACCAAGCAAGTAGCAGCCAGTCATCAAGCTCGCGTTCATCATCAAGTAGTGCATCATCGAGTAGTACAAGTAGCGCCGCTGGCTCAAGCAGCAAGACACAAACAAGCAGCACTGATAAAGCCGCCGCCGAGCAAAAAGCCAAGCAAGCCAAAGAAAAGACTGAAGCCCAGCAGGCATCCCAGGTAGCAAAGGAGCGCGCCGCTAAGGAAGAAGAGCAAAAGCGCCAGGTAGAGGAAAACGCTGCCGCCGAGCGCCGCGCTGCTGTGGCCGCTGCAGAAGCCCAGAAGAAGGAAGAAGAAGCCAAGAAAGCAACCGAAAACAAACCGCAGGCAACTGGCAGTGGGCCGATCGCTCGTAGCAGCGAGCGTTCGCAGGAAGCTGCGAGCACCCAATTGCCGCAGACTGGTGCCTTCGATGTGGCTGCCAGCTTTGTGGGCATGATGGCAATCATCGGCGCTGGCTATTACTACTACCACTTTAACCGCCAGTAGATAGATACGCTGGTTCGTATCATTCATCAAACCACCAGGTTACACCCAAGCTTGGTGGTTTTTGGTGCCCTGCCCCAGGTAGCCCCGCGCCGGCCGTGGCGGCAGGGCAGTACGGTGCGGTGGCGAGCATTACCAGGGGTCGCTTGCTTTACTTATAAGCCCCGGTACGCTACAATAGATGGTAACCTTTGGCCCCGCGCTTGTAGCGGCTTACGTTCGGTGGGCGGCGCCAAAAGAAATAGCAATTAAGGAAGGAGTCTTTTTAGACTTATGGCAAAAGCCACTGTAACAATGGATGAGTTGCTCGCTGCAGCAGATGCAGGCGCTAAGCAACTAACTGCCGGCGAGGTCGTCACTGGGACGATTCTGAGCCTGCGTAAACACGAAGTATTAATTGATTTAGGTGCCCAGGGTGTGGGCTTTGTACCCCGCCGTGAGGTTGGATTTTCGCGTAATATCGCCGAGGGTGATGAAGTAACCGCCAGCGTGGTGGATACAGAGCTTGATAACGGCATGAGCCTACTGAGCCTGCGCAAGGCCGCTAAGGACCGCGGCTGGGAAGAGGTCATCGCCAAGCTTGAGGCTGGCGAGATTATCGAAGTGCAGCCCTACGATGCAAACCGTGGTGGCCTATTGGTAGAGTACGAAGGCATTCGTGGCTTCCTGCCAGTGTCGCAGCTTTCGGCTGAGCACTACCCACGGGTTGGCTCCAGCGATAAGGACGAGATTCTGCAGCGCCTGAACACGCTGGTCGGCCGCGACCTGAAGGTCCGTATTTTGGACGCTGACCGCAAGGCTAATAAGCTGATCTTTAGCGAGAAAGAAGCCGTTAAGGATGGCCTGGCTGAGCGTTTCGAGAAGCTATCGGTGGGCGATACCGTTGAAGGTGTTGTGACCGGCGTGGTTGATTTCGGTGTCTTTGTGAACGTTGAAGGCATTGAAGGCCTGGTGCACATTTCTGAGATTAGCTGGGAGCGCGTGAACAACCCTGGCGATTACGTTAAGGTTGGCCAGACGATCAGTGCAAAGATTATCGCCATTGATAAAGACCGCCTCAGCCTCAGCATGAAGCAGCTGACCCAGGACCCATGGCTGACAGAAGTTGATAAGTTTGCCAAGGGCGATACCGTTGAAGGTACCGTGACACGTATCACACCATTTGGTGCCTTTGTGCAGATTAGCCCAGCAATTGAGGCCCTGGTGCATGTATCAGAGCTAGGCAGTGGCAGCGATGCCGACCCAGAGAAGGTGTTTACCCTCAACGAGCGCAAGGAATTTGTGGTGCTTGATATCGATAAGGATAACCGCAAGATTTCGCTGAGCTTTGGCAAAAAGAATAAAAAATAAGATTTAGCGTGGCAAGGGCACAAGCTATGTTGTAATAGCCCGGTAGGCGGGGAGAAGGAGTGTATAATGCAAGAGAAAATCGTATCAATTGGTGATTCTATTACCGTTGGGGAGCTTGCAGAGACACTCAATCTCCCCGTTACAACGCTGATTGGCGAGCTGTTCAAAAATGGTATTGCCGCAACCATCAATCAACGGATTGATTTTGAAACCGCGACTATCATTGTTGAAGAGCTCGGCATTGATGCCACCCTTGAGCATAAACCAGCCGAAAGCCAGGCCTTTAGCAGTAGCAAGAGCTACCAGCTATCGGATAGTGCTACGGAGCGCCCACCGATTGTGGCGGTGATGGGCCACGTGGACCATGGTAAAACGAGCTTGCTGGATGCCATTCTTGGTATGCGTGTTGCCAACCGCGAGGCAGGCGGGATTACGCAGCATATTAGCGCCTACCAAACGGTTAAAAACGGCCGGCCAATTACCCTGCTGGATACGCCGGGGCACGAGGCCTTTGCGGCCTTGCGCCAGCACGGTGCAGTGCTGACTGACGTGGTGGTGATTGTGGTAGCGGCGGATGATGGCGTTAAGCCGCAAACAGTCGAGGCAATTCGCTTTGCGCGCAATGCCAATGCCAAGATGATCGTAGCCATCAACAAAATGGATAAAGAAACCGCCAACCCGCAGCTGGTGAAAACACAGCTAGCCAGCGAACATGGCCTAAACCCCGAGGAATGGGGCGGCGATACGATTATGGTAGAAATCAGCGCCAAAACCGGCCAGAATCTCGATACGCTGCTCGAAAATATCCTGCTGGTGGCCGATATGGAAGAGCTGCGGGCTGATGAAGATGTGCCGGCCCAGGGCCTGGTGATTGAGGCCCATATGGAAACGGGCAAGGGTTCGGTGGTGGGCCTGCTGATTGAGCAGGGTACCCTGAAGCCGCACCAGTATATTGTGGCTGGCACCAGCTACGGCAAGGTGCGCACCATGGTGGACTATAAAGCGGCGGCCCTAAAGACGGCTGGCCCATCCACCCCAGTGACAGTGACGGGGTTTAAATCGCTGCCGCAGTTTGGCGATAGCTTCCGCCTGGTCAAGACCGAAAAACAGGCCCGAGCCGCCGCCCAAAAGGCTCAAATCGCCCGCGACCGGGCTGCCGCTAGCACCAACGTGACTGGCGCCGATCTGCTCAAAATGATGAACCAAAAGCACGATGCCGAGGACTTTAGCGTTATTGTCAAGGCGGATGTGCAGGGCTCGCTGACCTCGGTGATGGATAGCCTGCGCTTGGTAGAAACCGGCGGTGCTGTAAACCTACACATTGTGGGTAGTGGGGTCGGTAATATCTCGGAAAACGATGTGCGCCTGGCAGCTGATGGCAAGACGATTGTCTATGGGTTTAATGTTGATTTGCCACCAGCGGTGAAGCGCCTGGCCCAGCGCGATAAGGTCGAGGTGCGCCTCTATAAGGTGATCTACGAACTGCTTGATGACGCCCGTGCCCGTATGGAGGCACTGCTGGCACCAGAGGTGGTCGAGACGGAGATTGGTAGCCTGACGGTGAAGGGTATCTTCCGCACAACCAAGGATGAGGTGATTGCTGGTGGCGAAGTCACAAAAGGCAAGATATACGCTGGCCTGCTGGTACGAGCACGCCGCGGCGATGAGGTGATTGATGAAGCCGAGGTCGTCAAGGTGCAGCGCCAACAGACCGAGGCCAAGGAAGTGTTCGAGGGCGAGCTGTGTGGCTTGAGCTTAAAAACCAGCCGTAAACTACAGCTAGAGGAGGGCGACACACTAGAGTTCTTCACGCGCGAAATGGTAAAACGCACGCTTGGGTAAGCATAAACATGATACAATAGGACAAAGGAGATCATATGTTTAAACTAGACGAAACATTTTTACAAGAGCTTGGCCTAGAGAATCTGCCGGCAGAGCAGCGCGCTGCCTTTTTGGAGCAGGTGTATGCATCGCTAACTGAACGCGTTGGTGAGCGCCTCAGCAGTGGCATGAGCGATGAGCAGCTCGTCGAGTTTGAAGCTATTATTGATCGCCAGGAGCCAGAGCTCACTACCTGGCTGCAAACCAATGTCCCCGAATATGCCCAAGATCCCCAGTTTATGCGCCTGGTAGAAGCTAGCAAGCTGCCACCGGATGACAGCAACCTCAAGGCTGAATTTGCCGCTACCAAGTGGCTGGAACTGAACCGGCCTGACTACCGCGACGTTGTGACTCAGACTATGGCAGAGCTGCGCCAAGAAATTATGAACAGCCGCGACCAGATCCTAGCTCAGTCCTAGGGCAGGAGCGCTGCTGGCGCTTAATAAAGAGTAATAACGAATCCAACCCCTGGCACGCGACCCAGGGGTTGTTTGTATGGTGGCTACTACATGGCGTGAGCGGGGGTTTTGCAGGCCCCGCTAAAGGGGGGCGTGGCATGTGCCTACACGTACACCAGAGCGCCTAACGCGTGCCGTTACGGGCGGTGGCCGCGTAAGAAATCTGCTACGCTCATGCGGCGGCCACTTGGTGCAACGAGCTCATCCACCGCCAGCCAGGTGCCACCGAGGCAGGCAATGGTGCACGGCGACGGCTCAGTCGCCGTGTGAGCCCGGGTAATAATCCGCTGCTGGCTATAAAACGGTAGCCGCACCTTGGGGTAGCTATGGTAGGCGCGGGTGGCGCGCTCAAGCTGCTGGGCACTATGCTGCATAGGGTCAAGCGTGCCAGCTGCTTTGGTGAGGAGCTGGGTGTAGCTAGCCTGGGCATCGTCCTGTGGCTGGGGGGTGAGCTCGCCCTGCATGATAGCCGGCAGCACCCGGGCCAGTTCCTGGCTGCCAATACGCGCCAGGGTGTCGTAAAGCTCGGGCTGGGTTTCTGTACCAGTGAGCGGGTGGGTTACTTGGGCGTAGACTGGCCCGGCATCCATCTGGGCCGTTAGGCTCATAATGCTAATGCCAGTGGCGGGTAAGCCATCTAAAATAGCCTGCTCAATAGGGGTGGGGCCGCGGTAGGCTGGCAGGAGCGACGGGTGTAGGTTAATGATCCCAGGGCTAAAGAGATCGATGATACGTTGGGGAATAATCCGCCCGTAGCTGACCAGAACGCCCACCGGCTGGCCGAGCGCCTGGATGTGCGGCGTAATATCGCCGAGCTGGCGTGGCTGCAGGACCGGGATAGCGTGGGCCAGGGCAGTCTGCTTCACGCGCGGTGCAACCAGCTGCTTACCACGCCCCCGGCGCGTGTCTGGCTTGGTCACGACGAGGCGCACAGCAAAGCCGGCTGCGAGCAGCTGGTTGAGCGCAACGTTGCTAAAATCCTCAGTCCCAAAGAATACGATTGGCTTTGATGTGGGTGTCATAATCAAGCGGTTGCAGTTCACCTTTCTCGTCCAGCTCGAAGAACGCATCGCGCTGGTCCTTAATATGGTCGATAAACACAATGCCGTTACAGTGGTCAATCTCGTGCTGCAGCACACGTGCTAAAAAGCCCCGTGCCTTAATGCGGATGATATTGCCCTGCTCGTCCATGGCTTTGACGCGCACGGTACTGTAGCGGGGTACGCGGCCGTAGATGTTTTTGACACTCAGGCAGCCTTCATGTTCGTAGGTGAGGGTGCCTTCGTATTTGACGATTTCTGGGTTGAACAGCACCATAAAGTCTTTGTTGTCTTTATCGTCAAAATCATGGCGCACCACAATAGCGCGCTCCAGGCGGTCAATTTGTACCGCGGCCAGGGCGGCGCTAATTTCGTGCGGGCGGGAATTTTCCCAGTCAACGGCGGCCGCGATCATATCGCGGGCCAGAGCTTCGGCTTCGGGCGTGACAACATGCACCTTAGCAGATTTTTGCCGCAAATGGGGATTGGGCAGTGTAATAATATCTTCTTTTTTCATTGCTACTAGTATAGCGTACCTGCCCGGGGGCGGCAATAGAGGCGCGGGGCCGCGTGTGCGTGCTCGCACGCAGTGGTGGGTGCGCGTGCGGGCGCCTAGGGTCTACCAGCCGTAGCGGGACTTAACTGTTTGGGTAGAGCCGTCGCTTTCCTTTTTGTACACTATGCTAAAGCGCGTGCAGGGGGCTTCGGCGCTGCGGCTTTGGCACAGGCTGCCATCTTGCTTTTGCGCCCGGTATAGGTAGGTTTTGGTATCATCCGGGGCAGTGCCGGTATTGGTTAGGTCGTGCTTGGGTGGCTTGGTGCCTGAGTCTGGGTTAATGATAGACTGCACCGGTATATTGAGGAGCTTGGCTGGGCGCGATGGGTCATCGCTGCCAGCATCGTTATGGGTGAGGTCATTCCAGCCTGGGTAGGAGCCGAACTCATCATAGTAGCGTTCAAGCGCGGCGGCTACCAGCTCGGTATCGGCTTTGCGCTCGTTATCACGAGTATCAGTTTGGAGCGCCCGGTAGCCTACCGCCGAAATCGTGGCCAGGATTGCAATCACGGCAATCACCACAATCAGTTCCACAATGGTAAAGCCCGGGGTTGTTCGTATGTGCTGCTTCATAGTAATTTTACTATAGCAGTGCTTGTATTTAAACACAAGCAAATCTTCAGCTTATTATCAGCATATGATTGACTGGTGTCTAATCGCCATATATACACGAAGATACTAGAGCAGGGTAGCTGGATCGAGCTCGTACTGCCATTTGCTAGCAGGGGTGAGCTCGGCCATGGCCAGCAGGCTGCGGCGGGTCGGGCTTTTGAGTACAATCTGCCAATGGTAGTTGCCGTGCTGGTATTCATAAAAGCGCGGGGTAGGGCGCATAACGGTGACGCTGGTGTCGGCGTGCTGCTGTAAGACGCGGTACAGCGTATGGCTGGCACGGATGGCGGCAGATTCGGTTTTGTAGCGACAGGTGAACCGTGCTAGGTAGCTAAATGGTGGCAGCATACTGCGGGCTCGTTGGGTAGATTCATCGCGGTAAAAGCCGGCGTAATCTTGCTGGCTGCCGTAGGTAATGACGGGGTGGTGAGGCTGGTAGGTTTGAATGGTCACAGCGGTTTTTTCTTGGCGGCGGCCGACTCGCCCAACGACTTGAGCGAGCAACTGGAAGGTGCGCTCGCGGGCAGTGTAGTCCGGCAGTGCCAGGCCGGCATCGGCTTGCGGAATCAGCACATGGCCGAGGTGCGGCAGATCTAGGCCCTTGGCAAGAATCTGCGTGCCAATAATAATATCTAGCTTGCCGGCGTGGATATCGCTGTAGCGTTCGGCCAGTGTGTCGGCGGGTGCACTGTCACCGTCAAACCGAGCAATGCGTGCCTGGGGGAAGAGCCGGCTTAGTTCGGTTTGGAGCAGCTTGGTGCCAAGGCCTTTATGAATGATGTCAACAGAACCACACTCGGGGCAGCTAGTCGGAACGGGTGCTGTGTAGCCACTTATATGGCTAATTAGCTGGTGGGTGTCGGCGTGGAGTGTGAGCGGCGTTTGGGTTGTAGGGTCGAGTGCCGTCCAACCGCATATTTTACACAACGTTGTAGAAGTTGTACCACGACGGTTATGGAATACCAGTGTCTGGTGGCCATCAGCCAGCATGTTGTTTATAATACCTATAGCTGTATCAGAGATAAATCGGTGTTGTATAAAATTACCTCGTTTGGTGTTGTCGATAATACGAATATCAGGCGATGTTGTTTTTGTAGCTTTATGGGGCAACGTAATAAGGGGAATACGCCCCTGTTGTGAAAAATAATAATCAGCCACTAAGGGGGTGGCACTGCCAAATGTTGTAATTCCGTCATGGTATTTTGCCAGCATGGTGGCAGTGCGTAGTGCTGAATAACGCGGTGTATTATCTTGCTTGTAGCTGGGTTCGTGGGCTTCGTCGATGGCAATCAAACCAACCTTACGTAGCGGTAAAAACAACGCAGAGCGCGGCCCAATTGCCACCTTAGGTGTGCGGGCGGTCAGTGCTTGGTGCCAGACGTGCCAGCGTTCGGCTGGGGTTTGCTGGGAGTGGGCGACCAATACATCGGCTGGGTCAAATAGCATCGTAAGCTCGCGGATGATGTGTGGGGTGAGAGCGATTTCGGGCACCAATAGAATTGTGCTTTTGCCAGCACTGAGCATTGCTTGGGCAACTTTTTTATACACAAGCGTTTTGCCAGAACCAGTCACACCGTAGAGCAAACTGGTCGTAGCCGACTGCTGCAGCAGCGCGGTAATGGCGGCCTGCTGGCTGGCATTCGGCTGCTGCTCGATTGGTTGGTGGAGCGAGTGCGGCAGCTGCCCGGTACGTGCCCGCCGTTTGGTAGTAAGGCCACGTGGCAGCATGGCACTCAGGCAGCTAGCCAGGTGCACATGGTAGTACTGGCTCATCCATTGGGCGGTTTGTATAAGCGCGCGCGGCAGGGGCGTTGGCTCCACCACAGTACTAATCGGCTTGGTGGCAAAGCCTGGCTTGGTTGCGGGGCCAAGCACAATGCCAATGCATTCACGCGTGCCAATCGGTATAGTCACAATATGCCCCGGCTCTAGCGACTGCGTAGCGTGGTAGGTAAAAAAGCTATCTGCCCGCCGCACGAGTATGGTTGGGGCAATGTGGTAGTAGTACATAGCTTTATTATACGCGTTTAGCGGGGGTGATAGAACGTGCAGCGTGCGAACGGCGTTTCGTCATAAAAAACCACAAAATAGGCTTGAGCGGTGTTGTAAAACTGTGCTATGATACAGAAAGATAGGTGGTTATATATGTTAGATGTATTCATTACTTCCAGGGTCCGACGCAAAATTGTCGTTGTATACGCCAAATACCCAGATTTCCGCACCCATGTTCGTGGGTTAGCTAAGCTGATTAAAGAGGATCCTGGTAATATTCAACGTGAGCTCAAAAAGCTCGAAAAGGTGGGCTTTTTATTAAGTGAAAAGCAGGGCAATACCAAAATTTATTGCACGAATAAGCAGTTCCCGATCTTTAAGGAGCTGCAGAGTATTGTGATTAAATCCCAGCAGCATTCTGCCCGCCCTAAGCGCCCAGCTACCGGTACCTGATGCCAGGGCAGTTGCTGGAGCGTATTCTATGCAGCCGTGGCCTGACGACGCACACTGCCCGCCAGGCCTTTTTGCATCCAGACTATGACGCCCACCAGCACGACCCGTTTTTGCTGCCGGGTATGCACCACGCGGTGGAGCGCCTCGTGCAGGCCCGCGCCCAGGGCGAAGCGATTGTGGTGTATGGTGATTATGATATTGATGGCCTCAGTGCGACGGCCCTCTTGCTTGATGCCTTTGCCAGCTTTGGCTTTCAGAATGTGCGGGCGTTCATCCCGAACCGGTTTGTAGAAGGCTATGGCATGACGATGGGGGCGGTGGACAAGGTGGCGGCGATGGGGGCCAAGCTCATCGTGACGGTGGACTGCGGCAGCCTGTGCCACCAGGAGATTGCCTATGCCAAGGAGCGCTATGGCATTGATACCATCGTGACCGACCACCACAACGTAGCACCGACCCGCCCACCGGCCATTGCCACGGTTAACCCAAAGTACGATGACCACCGCTACCCCTTCCGCGACCTGTGTGGGGCGGGGGTGGCCTTTAAGCTAGTGCAGGCGCTGCAAACCAAACTACCAGGCTTGCCAGCGGGGCACGAAAAGTGGTTGCTCGATTTAGTAGCGCTGGGGACAGTTTGTGACATTGTGACACTGACAAACGAAAACCGCGCCAATGTGTACTGGGGGCTGGAGGTGCTGAAGAAGCAGCGCCGCACTGGGCTGAAGGCGCTGATGGCCGTAAGCGGCATTGACCCACGCACCGTTAATGCCCGCAGCCTGGGCTTTGGCTTGGGCCCGCGTATGAATGCGGCCGGCCGGCTAGATACCGCCGAGCACGCCCTGCATATGCTGATGGCCACGGACGGTATGGAGGCGCTGGCGGCCAGCAATAGGCTGGAGGAGCTCAATCAGCGCCGCCGCCAGATCCAGGATGAGATTTTTGCCCAGGCCTGCCAGCAAGCCGAACGCTACGCCGCCGACCCCGTCCTCGTCGTGAGCCAGCCGGGCTGGAACCATGGTGTGATTGGCATTGTGGCCTCTAAACTAGTGGAGCGGTATAAAAAACCCACCTTTATCCTGGGGGTGCGCGGCCAAGAGGCAACGGGTAGCGCGCGCAGCTTTGGTGATTTTAGCGCCGCCGATGCCGTGCGCGCCGCCGACGATATTATTATGCGTGGTGGTGGCCATGCGGCCGCAGCTGGTGTGACGCTGGCAGCGCCGCAGATTGATGCCTTTCGGCAGCGGGTGAACGAGTATTATGATTCGCTGGGGCTGCGCGACCAAACGCGCCATCTCTTGCCCCAGGCTGATGTCACGGTGCCTGACTTTAGCGAGATTGACGAAGCCCTGGTGGCGGGTATCGCCCAGATGGAGCCGTTTGGCAACGGCAACCCCGAGCCAGTGCTGCATATCCCCGCCGCGACGGTGGTAGCGATGCGCCACATGGGCAGCGACGGCCAGCACGTTAAACTAACACTCGAAGACAGCACCGGCCGCTGCCTGCAGATGCTGGCGTTCCAGGCCCCCAGCGAGTACTTTTGCCAGCCAGGCCAGCGGGTGGCGGCTTGGTTTAGCCCTATGGTGAACGAGTGGCGGGGTTCGCGCACGGTGGAGGGCCGGCTGCAGCATATTGAATTAGTGGACGGGGCAACCGGCTAATGGCGTGCTACCTCGATACCAGCGCGCTCGACTTTAGCGCCATTACCGACATCTACACCAAAATTGCCGACCCAACCGGAGCGGTACATCCGGAGTTTGCCACCGAGCGTCAGGCCCTGGCTACCAGCTTCCGGCGGGCGGATGGCCAGCAGTATGTAGAGACAGAGAATATTGCCGAGGTGGGCGATGCCATCATCACTGGGCCAGAGGGCGAGCGCTATAGCATTGCGGCAGCGGATTTTGCCGCCCTGTATGAACCGCTACGTGGTGAGGATGGTGCGGTGGTGCCTGGCGCGTATCTGCCCAAGAATCAGATCAAAGCCATGCCCAACCCCACCGGCCGCGAGATCGTCATCGATGCACCGTGGGGCGGCCAGCAGCACGGCGAAGCAGATTGCTGGCTGGCGGAAAGTCAAATCAATGGCGACCGCTACATCATTGAGGTAGCCGCCTTTGCCCAGACATATCGGCTGAGTGAGCGCTAAGGCGCCGTGGCCACAGCCGGGTGCTTGTGTAATAGCATCCCATCTGGTAGAATAAACGTGATATGGTACAAGTTACACGTAAAGATCAGAAAGAGGCGAACGAAAATATTATTCGCCGTTTTAACCGCCGGGTACTGCAAAGTGGTGTTCTGGCAGAGGCCAAGGCCTCGATGCGCTTTAGTAAGCCAATTAGCAAGACAGAACGCCGCAAGAAGGCCATTGTGCGCAAGGAGCGCAAGGCCGAAAAGATGCAAAAAATGCGCCTTGGGGTACGTTAGGCGTGGGCCTGGCCCAGCGCATCTCGGACGACATGAAAGCCGCTCTTTTGGGCGGCAATCGTTTTGAGGGCGATACACTCCGTAATCTAAAGGCAGCGATATTAAATGAGGAAGTCGCCCGTGGCAAGCGCGGCGACGGGCTGGCTGACGCCGATATTGAGCAGCTGATTGGGCGCGAAATCAAAAAGCGCCGCGAAAGCATCAGCCTTTACCAGGCGAATGGCCGGCCAGAGCTGGCCGAGCCCGAGCAGGCAGAGATTGATATCCTCGGCCGCTACCTACCAGAGCCTGCCAGCGAAGCAGAGCTACAGCAAGCAATCGATACCGCTATAGCGGCCCTACCAAGCGTTGGCCCCGCCCAGATGGGCCAGGTGATTGGCACCGTTAAGGCCCAGTTTGGCAGTCGTGCGGATGGCGCGCTGCTGGCCCGCCTTACCAAGCAGGCTATAGCAAACTCAGCAGAAGGGAACTAAGATGATTTTACTATTTGGCCCGACTGGTGCTGGCAAAAGCATGCAGGGGCAAATGCTGGCTGTGCGCCAGGGGTGGAAATGGCTTTCAACAGGTGAAATGCTGCGCAGTAGCAGCGACCCAGAGGTGATTCGCCTGCTCAAAACCGGCGAGCTTATTAATGATGAGCTGACGTACGAGGTCTTTACCGAAGCCGTGGCTGATGCCAAACGCCGCCAATTCCCCAATATTATTGTGGATGGTTTCCCGCGCACCAAGGCCCAAGCCGCCTGGCTATCGGGCTACCTAGAAGAAACCAAGCAGCAGATTGACCTGGTGGTGGCGCTTGAAGTCCCCGAAGCCGAAATTATGCAGCGCTTAGCGAAGCGCCAGCGCATGGAAGACACGCCAGAAACAATTGCCCGCCGCATGACTATTTACCGCCAGAAGATGTACCCGGTCCTGGGCACCTTTGCCGAAGATGGCGTCAAGATTGTGCATATTGATGGCACCGGTACCGCGGGCGAAGTGCACGACCGTATTTATAATGAGGTAAGCAGCGTATGCCAGATCTAATTACGGGGTTCAAAACGCCAGAGCAGCTACAGGCTATGCGTGATGGTGGCCGCATTCTGGCGCATATCTTCCGTGATATTCGTAATTACGTCACGGCTGGCCAAACCGAGCGCCAGATTAATGATTTCGTAGCTGAGCGGATTAGCCACTACGGTGCCCAGGCTACCTACCGCGAGCCAGTGCCAGATTTCCCGGGCGTGATTTGTATTAGTACCAACGATGCAATTGTACACGGCGTGCCAAGCGAGCGTGTGCTGGAGCCTGGCGATGTGGTCAGCTTTGACCTGGTGATTACCTACCACGGCATGAAGGTAGATAGCGCCTTTACCATGGTGGTAGATGAGATCCCAACCGGGGCGGTGAAGCACCTGCTGGCTACTACCGAGCGCAGCCTGTATGCGGGTATTCAGGCCATCCATGGTGATGGCACCACAACGGAAGAAATCGGTGCGGCTATCGAAGCCGTACTGGCTCAGGGTAAACTCGGCATTGTGCGCGAGCTGGTTGGCCACGGCGTGGGCCTGGAGATGCACATGCCGCCCGATGTACCTAACTACCGCCTGCCGCGCGCCAGCACTGTGCTACACGCCGGCGATACGATTGCGATTGAGCCAATGGCAACCCTTGGCAGCGAGGCAATTCGCACCAGCCAGGAGGATGGCTGGACGATCCTGACGCGCGATGGCAGCCTAAGTGCCCACTTTGAGCACACTGTCCTCATCACCGAAACGGGGGCAGAAATTCTCACCCAGGACCCGTCCGCTCTGCCAAAAGCATCATAAGGGCGTGTTGTAAAACCATAAGGGGAACTGTATAATAAAAGATATGCAAGACTCCTCGCGATATGCAGTTGGCATAGATATCGGCACCACCAAGGTACGCTGTGTGGTTGCTGTTGTTGATGATTCACAGGGCGTACCAAACATTGTTGGTGTGGGTGAAGCCAGCAATACCGGCATGCGCAAAGGCACAGTTGTGCACTTGCAGGGCCCAGCTAAGGCGATCGATAGTGCCCTTGGCCAGGCCGAGCGCATGAGCGGTTACCAGGTGGATGAAGCCACTCTGAGTATTAATGGCGCCCATATCCTCAGCACCAAAACCGATGGTATGATTGCGATTGGTGCCATTGACCACGAAATTACCCCGGCGGATATTGCCCGGCTCGAAGACGTTGCCACCAGCGGCAAGGTGCCAGCTAACCGCCACATATTAGAGCTGGTGCCGTTTAGTTACCGGCTGGATGGCCAGGATGGTATTAAGGACCCACTGGGTATGACCGGTACGCGGCTCGAGATCAACGCGCACGTGGTATCTGCCCTGATGCCACCGTATGTGAATGTGCAAAAGGCGGCCGAAAACGCCTCGGTGCAGCCGCACAATACGGTGGTGAGTGTGGTGGCTGCCGCCCGCACGGTGCTCAGCGAGCAGCAGATCGAAAACGGCGTGGCCGTGATTGATTTTGGGGCTGCCACGACCGGCCTGGCGATTTTTGAGGAAGGTGATTTGCAGTATACTGCCGTGGTGCCAATTGGTAGCAATAATATTACCAATGATTTAGCGATTGGCCTGCGCACCGACCCCGAGGTAGCCGAGCAAGTCAAGCTGCTATATGCCTCAGCCCTGCCACACCCCGAGCCACGCACGGTAACGGTCAAGGTGGGCGGTGATAGCCACCAGTTTGCAACCACAGATATCGACGAGATTGTCGAAGCACGGCTGGATGAAATTTTTGAGCATCTTGACGAGGAGTTCCAAAAGGCGGGCCGCAAAGGCAAGCTACCCAATGGGGTGGTGATTGTCGGCGGCGGAGCCAATCTGCGCCACCTGGCAGACTATGCCAAGGCGCGGTTGCAGCTGGCCGTTAAGAAGGGGGAGCCGAAAGGTTTTGGGGGTGTTGCAGAGCAGCTGGCTGACCCAGCCTACGCAGCAGCAGTTGGCCTGATGGTGATCGATAGCGAAGGCGCACCAGAAGGGCCAGCACATGTACCAAGTAATAAACCAACCAGTAGTAGATTAGAGAGCCTGAAGGGCTTTTTGAACCGTTTCCGCACCTAGCTTGCGGCGGTTGCCTTGGCTTGCTATACTACATAAAGATGAGAATTAGTGGGGAGAGGGTTCAATGCCTGAAGTAAAACCAAGCGAAATACAAACATTTGCCAGTATAAAGGTGGTTGGCGTTGGTGGTGCCGGCGGCTCCGCTGTTAACCGCATGAAAGAAGCCGGCCTGAACGGCGTGCAGTTTATTGCCATGAACACCGATGCACAGGCGCTGCATAATTCTAAGGCTGATATTAAAATCCACCTGGGGCACGATACCACTGGTGGCCTGGGCGCTGGTGCTGACCCAAATGTTGGCGAGCAAGCTGCCAATGAATCCCGCAACGAAATCCGCGAAGCCCTAAGCGGCGCCGATATGGTGTTTGTGACGATTGGTGCTGGTGGCGGTACCGGCTCTGGTGCCGGCCATGTAGTGGCCGAAATCGCCCGCGAAATGGGTATTTTAGTGGTGGGTGTTGCCACTAAGCCATTTAGCTTTGAGGGCGAAAAGCGCCGCCAGAATGCTGAATGGGCCGTGGCGCACCTGGGCCGGCAGGTTGATACCCTCATTACCATCCCGAATGACCGCCTGCTGCAGACGATTGACCAGCGGACGCCACTGCTCGAAACCTTTAAGATTGCCGATGATGTGCTGCGCCAGGGTGTGCAGGGGATTTCTGAGCTGATTACCGAACACGGCCTGATCAACCTGGACTTTGCGGATGTGAAGGCAATTATGAGCCACGCGGGCTCGGCCCTGATGGGTATTGGCCGCGCAACCGGCGAGGAGCGCGCTGCCCTGGCTGCCCAGCAGGCGATTGAAAGCCCATTGATTGAGGTGTCGATCGAAGGCGCCAAGGGTGTGCTGTTTAACGTAACCGGTGGCTACGATATGAGCATGAGCGAAATCCAGGAGGCAGCCGAGATTATCACCAATGCGGTCAGCCCGGATGCCAATATTATTTTTGGTGCCACGCTCAAGCCCGATCTTGAGGACGAATTAATTATTACCGTGATTGCAACCGGCTTTGATAGCGAGCACTTTGAAGAGCAGGTCAATGTGCTACGTGGCAAGGCTGCCACTGGCAAACCAGCTACCACCCAAGAGGACGATGAAGACGATGACGTGCCAGAGGTCGACATGGACCTTAACCGTGATGAAGTAGCGGCAGAATTTGCAGCCGAAGAAACAGCCGATATTTGGAACCAGCCGCCCGAGGAGGACGATGAATCCGATATGCCAGCCTTCTTACGCCGCCGCAAAAAGCTGCGCCAAATGAACGAAGACGAGTAGCCGCTATGAGTCGCACAGACGATTACCGTATTGGCAATAGCCGGGTGCTTGAGTCGCGCGAGGTAAGCGACGGTCAAGCTATTCGCCGCCGCCGCGAAACGCTGGATGGTAAATACCGCTTTACCACCTACGAGCGGGTCGAAAAGCCCAATATTGCCGTGCTGAAGAAGAATGGCTCGCGCGAGTTATTCGACCGCCAAAAGCTAGAGGCGGCCATTAAGCAGTCGGTTGGCAAGTTCTTTTCTTCCGAAATCGAGGTTGAGCGTATCATTAACCAAATTGAAGACGAGCTGTTTGGTATTGGTGAACTTGAAATCACCAGTCAGCAGATTGGCGACGTGGTGCTGAACGTGCTGGCGGGTTGCAACGAGGTGGCCTACGTGCGCTTTGCCAGCGTCTACTATGACTTTAAAACCCTTGATGAGTTTGAGGATATTCTAGCGGCCCGGCGTAAGCTCACCCAGCAGCAAGAGGCCGCCCATAGCCAGGATGGCGTGCCCGCTACGAAGCATGCTCAGCAGGAGCCGCAGCTATGATAGTGCGCTTGATCTACCGCCCAGCCAGCGAGCAGGCCCGCCCAGCCGAGGAATTCTGGCATGAATACCAGCGCCGCACTGGCCGAGCTCTGGCGACCATTGACCCCGATACACCAGAGGGCAGCGTTTTGTGCCAGGTGTACGATATCGTGCGCTACCCGGCAGTGCTCGCCACACGGGATGACGGCACAATGCAGTTTATTGCCCAGGGGCTACCAATGCCATTAATTAACGAGGTAGAATACTATGACCAAGTCTAAATCAGCCCAATCTGCTGCGTCGCGCCAGCCTTCGCATACTGCTGCGCCAAAGAGTAAGACGTCCCAGCAGCCAGGGGGGTTATCACGCCGCGCCCAGTGCTGGCTATTTGGCAGCATGCTGGTAGGTGCTTGCCTTAGTCTGCTGGCATCCCTGGTGTTATCTATCGAGGCCGTACACCTAGCAGCCAACCCTAACGCTCAGCTCAGCTGTAGCCTAAATGCTGTAGTAAATTGCGCTACGGTTAGCTTGCACCCGTCGGCTGCATTCTTTGGGTTTCCGAATAGCTTTTTGGGGCTGATTGCCGAGCCGGTTGTTATCACAGTGGCTATTGCTGGCCTGGCTGGTGTGCGCTTCCCACGGGCCTTTATGTTCGCGGCCCAGCTTGGTTATACGCTCGGTTTTATATTCGCTTACGTGCTGTTGTTTATTAGTATGTTTATTATTCAGGCGTTGTGCCCATGGTGCCTCGTTGTTACTATTACGACGACGTTTGTATTCTTTGCGATGACACGCTACAACATTGTGTATAATAATCTATACCTACCGGTGGGGCTACATACCCGGTTGGCTCGATGGGTCAGTAAAGATTACGACACCTTACTGTTGTGGCTGATTATTGTTGTTATGAGTGCAGGGATTATTTTCAAGTATGGCGAGGGGTTATTCGCATAATCGTACAATTTACAACCAAAAGCGTCGCCGCCGGCTGCTGAGTTGGATACAACATAATTACCGCCTAAGCCTATGGGGTGCAGTGGGTGTTGTAGCAATTATTTTATCGACGCTGCAGGTTGTGGTACTGGCGGATCGTATGCCGCTGTTTTTCGTCATGGATGGCCAGCCAGTCGGTGGCCAGTCGGTGGCGCATGTGAGTAGCTATTTAGACAACAAATACCGCCAAGCAGCGATTATTCTGCAGGCCAAGGGTTCCCAGCAGCAGCTAGCTAGTATCCAGGCCGATGCCCTGGGTGTGACGGCTCGTAACCGCCAGCGGGCCGAGCAGGCTGTTACGCCACTGTGGCTCCGTATGGTGCCAACCTCGGCATTATGGGCCCGCTGGCTGACGCCAACTACCCGGCCGCAGTACCAGGTGGATACTGCCCAGCTGAGCCGCTACGTGACCGATACTTTTGGCGAAGACTGTAAAATCCAGCCCCAGAATGCCAGCTTGCGAGTGGACGGCACTAAGCTTATGGTGGTGCCGAGCAAGCAGGGTGCCGAGTGTCAAACGAGCGAGCTCACCAAAGCCCTGGGTGCTGCCCGGCCGAGCATTCAGCAGCCGGTGCGGGTGACGCTGCCAGCATCGCCCTTGCAGCCGAGCGTGAGCGATACCCAAGCCGAGGAGCTCAAGCGCACCATCGAACAGCGCGCCCAGGGTACACTGGTGGTGCGTGCACCCGCCGGCGAGCGCCAGGTAACTATCCCGGCCCACACAGTACTGGGCTGGCTGCGCTTTGCCACGCCTAAGGATAGTATCGAGGTGACGCTGGATTCGGCTGCCTCAGAAGAATTCTTGCGTACCCAGGTGGCGCCGTTGGTTGGGGCGGGGGCTAGTGGCCGCTCACGCCAAGCGCAGCTGGATTACAACGCTACCCGCCAGGCAATAGCAGATTACCTGATTGGTAAGAGCGACACTATCCGTGCCGCGGTGCAATCAGCCCGTAGCACCCAGCCTAGTACCGCGGCCGGCTCGGACGAGAAACTCTCTGCCCTGCTCAAGCAATACACCGAGGGCAAAAAGGGTAGCTTTGGTATCGCTCTGACGGAGCTTTCTGGCAAGCGCCGCCATGCTGAGTATAATGGCGCCAAGCAGTTTACTTCTGCCAGCACATACAAGCTGCTGCTGGCTTTTAGTGTGCTTAAGCGTATCGAAGCCGGCCAGATGGCGTGGGGTGATCAAACCGAAGGTGGCCGTGATCTTGCCAAATGTTTCGATGATATGATTGTCCTGTCCGATAATCCGTGCCCAACGGCAATCGCAAAGCGCGTGGGTATTAGCAATATCCAAAAAGACATGGTGAGTTTGGGGCTCAATGACACGAACTTCCGCGATATGCAGAGCTATAAAATGACCGCCGGCGACCTGGCAAAGTTTGCTGCTATGCTTGCTAACTACCAGCTGCCACTGAAGCGTGAGTCGCAGGATAAACTGCTGAGTGCGATGCGGCGCAATGTCCACCGCCGCGGTATTCCGGCTGGTAGTAATGGTACAGTTGCCGATAAGGTGGGCTTTATTGAGGATTACCTGCACGATGTTGGAATCGTGTATGGCACCGGTGGTGGCACCTATGTGCTGGCAATCCTAACGCAGGGTAGTAGCTGGGCAGATATTGCCGATCTAACCAAACGCATTGAGCAGCTGCACACGCAGCAGTAGTGAGCCGCTATGGCTATGGCAGGGTCGGTGCATAGGGTAGGCCAGTGCCTAGCTACTAGCATGCCAGCTAGTCAGATGCGCCGCTAACCCCTGGCGCTCGTGGCGCCAGTGTGCTAAAATAATACCAGCCTGCGGGTATCGTATAACGGCTATTATGTATGCTTCCCAAGCATGAGACGAGGGTTCGACTCCCTCTATCCGCACCAAATAGTTATGTATAAGCTCAGCTCTAGGCCTGAGCTTTTATTATATAGTGGGTATTGCTGGGGTAGTGGAGCGGTGCAAAAGGGCAGAGTGGCGTGGTGCACATCGTATAAATTATCAGCAAAGTGATAGTTTATAGTATATCATATATGATATATAGTAATAATTAAGTTATATCAAATATAGTATAAATAAGAATTTCTTCTGTGCTGCTACCTCTGTTATAATGAGTATTATGAACCGTTGCCCCTGGGCCGAATTGAGCGATAATGAGCGCACCTACCACGACACTGAGTGGGGTGTGCCACTATATGATGACCAGAAATTATTTGAGCTGC